>VYLE01000324.1_pt1 | contig 33705 bp, 29 predicted proteins | sample 5114391 | NCBI WGS metagenome assembly VYLE01 (sample SAMN12291771, study PRJNA351875) | freshwater metagenome | isolation source: freshwater lake | place: USA: Michigan, Kent Lake | collected 2013-08-15
GCAGCGCGGGCGGTGACGCGGTTGCGATTGCGGGCGTTCCAGGCCAGCGCGCCGGCCCCGATGCCGAGCGCGAGGAAGGGCAGGGTCGGAATGCCCGGCAGCGCGGCGAGCACCAGCATGACCGCCGAGGACATCGCCAGCGCCTGCGGATAGCCGGAGAACTGCTTCATCAGCGCCTTGTCGGCGGCGCCGGAGACGCCGGCCTTGGAGACGAGCAGGCCGGCGGCGGTCGAGACGATCAGCGCCGGCACCTGGGTGACGAGGCCATCGCCGACGGTCAGCAGCGTGTAGCTGCGGCCGGCGTCGACGAAGGACATGCCCTGCTGCGCGACGCCGATGATCATGCCGCCGATGACGTTGATGAAGACGATCAACAGGCCGGCGATGGCGTCGCCGCGGACGAATTTCGAGGCACCGTCCATCGCGCCGAAGAAGCCGCTCTCGTCCTCCAGCTCCTTGCGGCGCTGCTTGGCCACGGCTTCGTCGATCAGGCCGGCGGAGAGGTCGGCGTCGATCGCCATTTGCTTGCCGGGCATGGCGTCGAGGTGGAAGCGCGCAGCGACTTCGGCGATACGGCCCGAGCCCTTGGTGATGACGATGAAATTGACGATGATCAGGATCGCGAAGACGATGATGCCGATGACGAAATTGCCGCCCATCACGAAGCTGCCGAAGGCCTCGATGACGTGACCGGCGGCGGCCGTGCCCTCGTGGCCGTGCGACAGGATCAGCCGGGTCGAGGCCATGTTGAGCGACAGGCGCAGCATGGTCGAGATCAGCAGGATGGTCGGAAAGGCCGAGAATTCGAGCGGCGCCTGGATGAACAGCGAGGTCATCAGGATCAGGATCGACAGCGTGATCGAGATCGCCAGGAACAGGTCCAGCACGATCGCCGGCAGCGGCAGGATCAGCACCACCAGGATGGTGAGGACGCCGAGCGCCAGCGCGATGTCGCCGCGCTTGAGGACGGTGACGATGTCGTTCAGGGAGGGGATGCTGGGTTTCGTGGGACCTGCACCCTGTCCCGCCGTGATGTCGACCATGCCTACAGCCTCCCCGCGCGATTGCCGTCCGCGCGCCCCGAACGTCTGCGCGGCGGCCGATGGGCCGCCATTCCGAAAGTGAGGCACCGCACTGGCGTCCACGGGGGCTCTCCCGTTCTACGCGGCTGACGACACTCGACTTCACCCGGCAATTTTTGCCCGGTGTATGGTTAGCAAAGGGTTAACGGCGGGTGCGTCAAAGGGGGTGGCAAGGGGGGGGGCGGCGAGGCGGGGGTCGGGCCGTGCTGAGAGCGTCATGCCCGGCCCTGTCCCGGGGCCTCCATGGTCTTCGTGGCGCGTCGGACCGGCGTGGATGGCCGGGACAGGCCCGGCCATCGCGCCGTGGAGGTGGCCGGTCCGCATGGATGGAAGCGACGCCGTCGCCCTATTTCGCCTTCTGGATCCGGGTCACGGTGTAGCCGGACGCCGCCTCCTCGGCCTCGAAGGTCACCTTGTCGCCGACCTTGACCTGCTTGAGCAAAGCAGGGTCCTTGACCCGGTAGACCATGGTCATCGGTTCATCCATGCCGAGGCTCTTCGCGGGGCCGTGCTTCAGCGTGATCTTGCCGGCGCCCTCGTCGATTTTCCTGACCTCGCCGCCGATCGCGGCCCCCTCGGCCGCGAGGGCTCCCGTAGTCATGTTCAACGTCAGCGCCAGCGCGGCAGCGATACGAATGATGCGGTTCATCGCGGTCTCCCTTCGTTACTTGACGGTGACGTGGCCGACCATGCCGGAGTCGCGGTGGTCGGGAATCAGGCAGGAAAATTCGAACGTGCCGCCCTTGCTGAATTTCCAGAGGATCTCGGCGGTCTTGTTCGGCGCGAGCCGCACGCCATTGGGATCGTCGTGCTCCATGTGCGGATGCTTCCTCATCTCCACCGCGTGCGCGAGATTCTCCTTCGTGGTGGCGAGCAGGAATTCGTGGTCCTCCTTGCCGACATTGCGCAGCACGAAGCGGATCTGTTCGCCGCGTCTGACTTCGATGCGGGCGGGTGTGTAGTCCATCTCGTTCATCAGGATCTCGATGGTGCGGGCGGGCTTCCCGGGATCGCCGGGCTCGCCGGCCGAATAGTTTCCGTGCCCGTGCCTGTCGTGGGCAAGCACCGGTGCGGACCCAAGCGCGGCCAGCGCGAGCCCGAGCCTGATCGTGGTCTTCATCGTGGTCTCCCATTGGCGGTTCATCGAAACGCTCACATCCTGTGCTTCATCGGCGCGGTGCCCGGTTTTTGCCGGGCCGGCTCCGCGGCCGGCGCCGCGACCTCGTAGGCGACGGTGCCTTGCGGGAATCTGTACGGACCGGGATCGCGGTAATCGTCGCGGGCGAGGTCCTCGCGGATCTTCATCACCGTGAACATGCCGCCCATCTCGATCGGTCCGAACTGGCCGGTGCCGGTCATCATCGGCAGCGTGTTGTCCGGCGCGGGCATTTCCATGTTGCCCATCGCCATGCCGGTATGGCCCATCACCATGGCGTCGGGCGCGAGCTTGCCGACCGCCCTGGCCAGATCCTTGCGCGATACGCCGATCAGGTTGCGCATGTCATGGCCCATCGCATTCATGGTGTGGTGCGACTTGTGGCAGTGGAACGCCCAGTCGCCGGGATTGTCGGCGAGCACGTCGAACACCCGCACCGCGCCGACGGGCACGTCGGTCGTCGTCTCCGGAATTTGCGCGGTCTCCGGAATCCAGCCGCCGTCGGTGCAGGTCACCGCAAAACTGTGGCCATGCAGATGGATCGGATGGTTGGTCATGCTGAGATTGCCGATGCGCACGCGCACCCTGTCGCCGAGCCGCACCGGCAGCGGATCGATGCCCGGAAACACCCGCGCATTCCAGGTCCACATGTTGAACTCGGTCATCTCGTTGACCTTCGGCAAATAGGTGCCGGGATCGACGCGGTAGGTGCTGATCACGAAGACGAAGTCGCGGTCGACCGGACGGAAGGCGGGGTCGCGCGGATGCACGACGATCATGCCCATCATGCCCATCGCCATCTGGACCATTTCGTCGGAATGCGGGTGGTACATGAAGGTCCCGCTTCGTTTCATCTCGAACTCGTAGACGAAGGTCCTGCCGGGTAGGATGTGCGGCTGGGTGAGGCCGCCGACGCCGTCCATGCCGCTCGGCACGATCATGCCGTGCCAATGCACACTGGTGTATTCGGGCAGGCGGTTGGTGACGAAGATGCGCACCTTGTCGCCTTCGACGGCCTCGATGGTCGGGCCCGGCGACTGGCCGTTATAGCCCCACAGATTGACCTTCATGCCGTCGGCGAATTCGCGCACCACCGGCTCGGCGACCAGATGGAATTCCTTCCAGTTGCCGTTCATGCGAAACGGCAGCGTCCAGCCGTTGAGCGTCACGACCGGGCGATAGTCGGGCCCGGCTGCGGGATGCAGCGGCGGCTGCATCACCGCCTTGTCCATGGTCGGCGCTTCCGGAATCGACGCCGCCTGGACGCGGCCTTGAATCGCGGTGGCGCTGACCAGTGCCGCAGTGCCCAGAAATCCTCGGCGGGAAAACATGTCAGGCTCCCTTTCAATGGCCGCCGGCGGCAGGCGGTGCCGCGGCGATGCTGGTTGGAATGTCGCCGCCCGCGAGCCCGCCGCCGCCATTGACGGCGGTCTGCAGCTCGGACTGGGCGAGGAAGAATTTCTGCCTTGCGTCGATCGCGCCGCGCAGCGAGGCGAGGCGTTGCCGTGCCTCCGTGAGCAGCGCGAAGATGTCGACCTGCATGCTCGAGAAGCGCAGCTGCATCTCCTCGGTGATGATCCGGCGCAGGGGCAGGATCTCCCCCTGATAGTGGCTCGCGATGTCGTAGGCCGAGCGATAGGAGCGATAGGCGTCGCGGGCTTCCGAGCGCACGTTGACGGCGCGTTCCGTCAGCCGGTTGAAGGCGCGGTTGTAGGTCTCCGTCGCCTGGCGCATCCGCACCTCGCCGCCGTCGAAGATCGGGATCTGGAACTGGACGTCGAAGCCGCGCTCGCGGAACGGCGTGCCTTCCGGATCCTGGGTCCGGCGTTCGATCCCGGCAAGATCGAGCAGCGTGACGAAGCGCGTCGCCTCGGTGAGCTGGAGCGACCGGGCGAGCGCGGCGAGCTCGAGCCGGGCGATCTGCAGGTCGATGCGGTGGGCCACCGCGTCCGCCTCGATCGAGGGCAGCGCCAGCGGCCGGCGCGGCAGGGCCGGCAACTGGTTCGGCAGGCGGAAGTCGAGCCCGTCGTCCCACAGCCCCATCAGCCGCGCGAGTCTCTCGCGCGCGCTCGACGCGGCCTGCCGCGCGGCGGCGAGATCGGCGGTGGTCTCGGCGTAGAACACCTGCTCGCGGGCCTGGTCGAGCTTGTTGAGCGCGCCGGTCTCGCCGAGCTTCACCGCGAGCTGTGCGGTCGATTCGGCCGTCGACTTCGCATCCGTCAGCAGCGCCACGAGTTCATTGGCGGCGACGCTGCGGACATGACTGCGCCGGACCTCGGCGGCGAGCCGCAGGGTCGCGAGCGCCGCGCGCAGCTGCGCCTGGCGGAAACGCTCGCGCGCGATCTCGGAGCGGAACGGCAGCGTCGCCAGCGCCAGGATGTCGCCGACCACCTGGCGCTCGATCTCGCTGGCGCCGCCGCCCGCGATCCTCGAGACGGAGAACACGGGACTGGGCGGCAGGCTCTGCTCGACGAGGTCGGTCTCGGCCAGCGCCAGATCGTTGTAGGCGGCCTGCAGGCCCTTGTTGTTGAGCAGCGCGACCTGCACGGCCGCATCCATGCCGAGCGGGCGTGCGAGCAGCCGGCGGAGCCTGGCGTCGACGGCCTCCGCGCCCTCCCGGGAGCGGACGAATGCGACGTCCTTGTCGATGGCCTGGCTGGTCAGCTCCGAGACCGCGCCCATGCCGCCGTCGGGCGAGAAGGCGGCGCAGCCGGCGAGACCGATGGCGGCAAGGATGAGCAGGATGCCTGTGCGATACGGGATCATGGCGCGCCCCTAGTCTTTCGCAGGCGCTTGTGGCGCAGCTTCATCGTTGCGCGCCCGCCACGGTGCCGGTTCCGCCGGCCGCAGGCGGGTATAGGGTTCGGTCGTCGGGCGATAGCCGACGGGGGCGACCCTTGCCGCGGGATCGGCCGGATCGCCGCGCGTCTGCGACGTCGTCGCCGGCATGCAGCCGCTCAGCAGCAGCGCGAGCGCGGGCGGCAGCAGCCGCATCAACGGAGAGTGAAGCCCGCGCGCCGAACGAGCAGCGGCGGCCTTCGCGCCGGAAGGCATTTGCATGGAATGTCCCTGATCTGTCGGATGAGCAAAGGCGCGCGCGCGCGTCACGCGCGTCGCCTCGAACCATGACCGTGAGATCAGGCGATCGGGGGACGGTAGAGCAGGGGCGGCGCCTCGCCGTGCAGGCGCGCGACGATGTCGGGCGCGCAGGCCGAGGTCGGCAGTGCCGGCTTGGAGACGTCGGGCAAGTCGGACGGCAGCGCGCTCACGCACATCATCGCGCAGCAGGGACCCTGCCTGCCCTTGCCGTCATGATGATGCGTGCCGGATTGATCCTGCGCTGCGCCGTGGTGGTCGGCATGCATGGCATGATCGTGCGGCGTCGCGTGATCGTGGCCGGCCTGCATGTGCTGATGCGCGGGAACGAGATCCGCGAGCAGCGCTTCGTGGACGAGGCCTTCGGCAAGGCACGGTGCCGGACCGGTGCCCCAGGCAAGTGCGGCGGCCGGCGCGAGCATGCAGAACAGATAGGCGATGGCGACCAGCCACCCCATCCGTCTCCGCATCGATCGTGTCAGTTGCCGCAAATTCGCTCCGCGTCAGTCGAATGCACACGCAAGGTGCAAACTAAACGGAAATCGTGCCTTCGCCAAGCTCTTCCTACCGCAGCGCACCGCGCATGCCCATTATCGCGGCACAAAGCTTGACCGGGGGGCGATCAGCGAACATGGTCCCGCGCGTGCACGCACCAAATCATCCAGGACAGAAATCCGCTGCTTTCGCGCCCGACTCAGGTCAGGCCTGGATGCGGCTGTTGCTCGCCCTTCTGATCGGCTCGATCGGCGGTGTCGGCATGTGGGCCGTCGTCGTGGTGCTTCCCGCCGTGCAGGCCGAGTTCGCGGCGACGCGCGGCGCCGTATCGCTCGCCTTCACGATGATGATGTTCGGCTTCGGGCTCGGCGGCGTGATCGCCGGCAAGATCACCGACCGCTTCGGCATCGTGCCGGCGATGGCGATCAGCATCGCCTTTCTCGGCGTCGCCAATGTACTTGCCGGCCTGTCGGGCGCGCTCTGGCAGTTCGTCGCGGCCTATTTCCTGATCGGGCTCGGCACCTCCGCGACCTTCGCGCCGCTGATGGCGGAGGCCTCGCACTGGTTCGAGCGCTATCGCGGCCTCGCCGTGACCATCGTTGCCAGCGGCAACTACGTCGCCGGCACGATCTGGCCGCCGCTCATCAGCTGGGGCATGCGGACGATCGGCTGGCGTTACACGCATGTCTGCATCGGCCTCGCCTGCGTCGGCCTGATGTCGGTCCTGGTCTGGCTGTTGCGGGCGCAGATGGGCGACGACAAGGTCCGCAACCACGCCAATGCGGCGCCGCCGGCGGTGGAACTCGGGCTCTCGACCAACACGCTCACGGTGCTGCTCTCGGTCGCCGCGATCGCCTGCTGCGTGGCGATGGCGATGCCGCAGGTGCATATCGTCGCCTATTGCGGCGATCTCGGCTATGGCGTCGCGCGCGGCGCCGAGATGCTGTCGCTGATGATGGCCTGCGGCATCATCAGCCGGATCGGCTCCGGCTATCTCGCCGACAAGATCGGCGGCATCCGCACGCTGCTGATCGGCTCGCTGGCGCAGGGCTTTGCGCTGTTCTTCTACCTGTTTTTCGACAGCCTGACCTCGCTCTACGTCATTTCCGCGATGTTCGGTCTGTTCCAGGGCGGCATCGTGCCGAGCTATGCCATCATCGTGCGCGAGGCGATGCCCGCGAGCCAGGCGGCCACGCGCGTCGGCATCGTGATCTTTGCCTCCGTGTTCGGCATGTCGTTCGGCGGCTGGGTCTCGGGCATCATCTTCGACGCCACCGGCTCCTATGGCGCGGCCTTCGCCAACGGCGTCGCCTGGAATGCCGTCAATGTCGCCATCGTCGTCACGCTTTTGATCCGCGCGCGGATCAATACGGCGCGGCGAGATCCCCAGTACGGTACCTGAGACGGCGTCCGTTGCGAACGGCGCGGTCCACGCGAAAAATCGCGCTGACCGCTTCGTTCAGTTCGGAGCGATGCACGGAGCCTCGGCCGGAGAGCTGGATCAGGCCGCCGACTGCAAAGGTTCGCTGGTTGCCAACCTCGCCAGCGCGGAAGCGTCAGCTTCCACGCGTTGCTTGACGTTGTTCAGCCATGCTTCGAGCTCAAACACGTTGCAGGTCCGCGATACGGACAACCAGACCGGCAAAGAGCGGTTCGGGCCGTCGATCGCGACGAGGCTGAGTTCGCGCGTTGCGAAGGCGGGTCTCAGACCGAACACGATCGAACTGGTGTCAGCGCAGGCGCGCGCTGCGAGATCGTGATAGTCGCGACATCCAGTGACATCGCAGTCGAGTCCGCTTGCTCCGAAGAGCTCGACGGCGACAGTCTCGAGCACGGACATCTGCACCGACCCGCCATGGCAAAAGAGCCGAATCGGTCGCTGACCCCGCCCAAGCTGCGACCAGTCGTTGATCCGGCCGTCTAGGATCTGCCCTACCTGATCCGGAGTGACGATGAGCCTCTCCACGCTCGCGTGGGCAAAGACAGTCGGCACGGCCTCGTACAGCAACATGAAACGCTTCGCTTTGTCGTGGGGAAGCCGCCCGTGGTGCACAACGACCTGCTCATCCGCGTCGGGAACGCGTCGATCGATGCCGAAGCTGTAGTGTTTCACGAAATCGTCGGTCTTGCTGTTGTTGGGGCACGACGGCGTTGGTGGCGGCAAAGAGGGCAGATCGGCGAGGCTCGCGCGGAACGTGCTGATTTTGTCTGCAATGCGGTTGTTCAGAAACATCTGATTCCCCCTGTTGAAGTTTACCAACCCATCTTCAGCCATTCGCGAATCTTCGTCACGCCGGCCGCGCCGTTGAACGCCGGCGACAAGGGCGTGCCAAGAGCCCATGTTTCCGGATTCTGAAAAGCACGGAATGCCGGAGCATTGTATAATTTCTGCAGGCGCTCCTTAAGTTCCGGAGAGGCCGCGATTTCATCGATGACACGCCCGCCGATATTCATCGTTTGCCCCCCGAGATGCAGGTAGATGTAGTAGATGAACAGTTTTCCCGGCGGCTCCCACCAGATCAGATCGGTTGCGTTGACCAGCCGCCGCCGAAGCAGGATGATTCGTTCGTAGTTGGAAATGATGTCGTTCTGATAGGCTCGCTTTTCGTCGGCCGTCGCAGCCTTCGCCTCAAGGCTGATTGTGGTGCCGGCGATCTGATCCAGCGCGGTCTGAAACACGGCGTCGGTAATCAGCGAAACGCTTGAAAAGCCGGCACTCGAGATCGCATCGACATGCCCCCCCAATGTCGTGACGAAGGCCTTGTCGTCGGTGGTCGTTGCGACCTGCGCTCTCCAGATATCCAACTGAAGCCGAGCCGCGTCGTCGTTGGCCCGGTATTTAGCAAGGGTTTCGATCGCCCATGTTTGTTCGGCGGCAACGTTGGTCTCGAAAGCTACATTCGCTAGAAAACGGATGGGATCGATCTTGGGCAGATTGGAACTCTCGTTGCCGATCGCTAGCCGATGTTTCGAAACGTGCTCCTTGAATTTCGCGATGACAGCGGACTTGTCGACGCTGCCAAGGAAAGCCTTGTTATACTCGTAAAACACCGGCCTTAAAACGTCGATTGAGAGCAGGCGGGATGCGCGCGTGAGAATGAACGGGACTTCGGGACGCGCCGGTGCGGCGTTAAAGGCTTTCGCCAGCAAGGTTGGTTCTGGCACCGACAGTCCGTCGACCCCGATCGAAATCAGTGCTTCATCCATTGCCTTCATGTATGCAAAGCGCGCGTAGATGGTGTCGAACATGACAAAAGACCATGTCATAGCTGCGCCGAAGATCGCGCAGGTAATCATCCAGGACAAAGCGGGCTGAAGGACAAGGGCGCGGATATATGTGTCCTTGAACGGTAGAAATCTGGCACCCGCGGGCAAGACGTAGTTTGTCGCAAAAAAGATCAGAAATGTCAGAGCGTAGGCCGGTGTAGCGAAATAGAAGTCGTGGGGAAAAATGTAGAACACTACGACGCCGACCGCGAATGAAGCGAGCAGCGAATGAAATACGATCAAGAACAATAAGCTTGCACTACGCATCAACAGCCCCGAATTGAGGGGAGTTTTCACAAACAATTCGTGCAACCTAAAGTAAATGCATCGGGGCGGCAAACAAAATCGGCTCGTACTCTAGGGGGACGCTACATCCGCGGCATTGGACCACCTAGGCTTCCTGGCCAACCTTCAGCAGCGAGCAACCGGTGATCTTGTAGATGCCGTCCGGCTGCAGTTCGAGCGTGTAGAGTGCTTCCCAGGCCTCGCCATTCGCGTCGACGATGTGCACGCGCTGGGCGATCGAGCTGCCTTCGCTCTTGCTCTCGCCGAATTCGAAGCTCTTGTGCCGGTAGACCGGGGGGTAGCCGTTCTGCACCATCGACATGAAGATGTCGGGCGCGGGGAAAATCTCCCGGATCGCCGGCGCGGCATGGGAATAGGCCCCCGCCGCATCGTCGCGGCCGAAGGCCTGCTCCTGGGCGCGGATCACGCCCTGCGCGGCGGCGACATCGCCGGCGTGTGCGGGCATGACGGGAAGGACGAGGCTGAAAACGACGAGCAGGGCGGCAAGGCGCATGACAGGCTCCGCGTTGATGTCCCGGCGGCACCCATCCTACCACATCGCGCCGGTCAGCGCCTCCGATTTGCAAGCGGCTCGATCGCGCTAGCGGATCGAGCCTTGCATGCTGTCGATATCCGGAGAGGGTCGTGCCGGAAACAGCCGCGCTGTCGACGAAATGTCGCGGCGGCGCCGGCACTTCGCCTCGTCGTCATCGTCCTTGCCGGAGCGCTTCTTCGCGAACATGTCGTCCTGGCGGTTCACGATCAGCATGGCGCGGTCGCGCTCCAGCGTGTCCGGATTCCGGCGCTGCTCGTCTGAGCGGAACGTGTCGCCGGCGACCTTCCCCTTCATGTCGTACCCGCAGCCGGCCTTCCAGTCGCCCTGGTCCCACTTCCAGCCTTTTGCAGTGAGGCGGCCGTCCTTCTCGACATCGATCTTGATGATCGCGTTGTAGGCGAGCCAGATCCCGGCAAGCCCCTTGCGCGTCTCGTCGAAGCCTTCCAGCAGCGCGATCCGCTCCCGCTGCAGGCCATCGACATGGTCGCGTGCATCGGCCGTGTGATGCATGTCCGACGTTCGCTTCTCCCAGGCCGGGTGCAGGAATTCGGGGAATTGCAGGGTCTGCGCCTGCAGCCAGTTTCGCTGGTCCTCCATCAACGCGCGCCGCGTTGCATCGTCGAGCCGCGGCAGCAGCGCCTTCCAGGCGCGGTTCAGGCGCTGATCGTTGGCCGCAAGCCCGGGATCGGAGCAGATTTCCTCCTCGGTCGCCGTGTCCGGCTTCGTGCAGTCGAACGAGGGCGCGACAAAGGATGTCTCGGCCTTGTCAGCCTGATCCGCCGCGCGGGTCGCGAAATAGGTGCCCGTGATCTGCCACAGATCATCGCATCCATCCCCGGCGTCGGTGAATTGGTGGCGGTCGGACATGATGATGCGCAGCGTATCACCCTGGCGGCGAAGCTTGATCTCCGGCGGCTGGCCGCCTTGTGACGACGCGTTTGCGGACGCCGTGCCCGCTGCCGCAATGGTGCCGCCGATCCAGCCGTTCGCCGAGGGGGGCACGGCGATGGTCAGCTTGCAGTCCCGGTGCTTGTCGCTGCCGTAATTCACGCTGATGTCGAGCGCGAGCTTGAACCCGCCACTCCCGTCGCTGGCGATGACCGCCGTGCCGAACGCGTTGCGCCACGTGCCCGCGACGCCGCTGCGTCCGAAGCCAGCTGCGATCTGGTCGAGCGTGGCCGCGCGCTGGCGCAGCGTCGACACGAGAGCATCGCGCAATTCGCCATCGTCCATCTCCTCGACGATGTCGACCGCGCCGGGGATCATCTCGTTGAACCAGACCTGATCGCGCTTGAGCAGCGGCCGGATATTGGCCGGTGTCCGGGCGAGCGCCGCGTCGAACGCGCCATTGATCGCCGCAACCAGCTTGTCATAGCCCTTGTCCTTGCAGACCGCCGGCTTGACCCTGCTGGAGTTGCTCTCGCTGCACAAGGTCAGCGCCGTCGGCCCGCGGCTGAAGGCACGGAGGTCGTCGTCGAGCGCCCGGGCGCTGGCTGGTGCAGACAGCAGCGCCGCCGTGAGCAGGACTGTGCGGAGGCGAATGGACATGGCAAATCCCGGGGCAAGAGAACCGGTCTGGTCCTTGGTCGCAGTCTCCCTTGTCCCGGTTCAGGACTCGGCCGGGGCCGCCCCGCGTCCGGTCAGAACGTCGGCGGCGTGCAGGCCGAGATCACCTCGCACGGCTTGCCGCCGACGCAGCGGAAGCGGTGGGGGCGGCGGCTCTCGAAATAATAGGCATCCCCGGGATTGAGGATGCGGCGCTCGTCCTCGACGGTGACCTCGAGCTTGCCCGAGATCACGATGCCGCCTTCCTCGCCGTCATGAACGAGGTGGACGCGTCCGGTATCGCTGCCGGGCTCGTAGCGCTCCTTCAGGATCTGCAGGCTGCGGCCGAACAGATTGTCGCCGACCTGCAGAAAGGAGATCGGCTTCTTGCCGACCTCGGTGAGCTCCTCGGCGCGGTAGAAGATCTTGCGCTTCGACTCCGGCTCCAGCGCGAAGAACTCGGCGAGCCCCATCGGAATGCCGTCCAGGATGCGCTTGAGAGCGCCGACCGACGGGTTCATCTGGTTGGACTCGATCAGCGAAATCGTCGAATTGGTGACGCCGGCGCGCTTGGCCAATTCCCGCTGCGACAGCTTGTGCCGGGCCCGGATGAATCGCAGCCGGCCGCCGATGTCGACGCTCATATCCTGGGATCCCGTGTTGCAGGTGTTGCGGATCGCGCAAATATGGCCCGACTGACCCTATCAGATCAATGGGTTGCATCCGATCAGAAAAGGACTTGTTGTGGGCTCCCCAACGTGGTCCGGCTAGGGAGCCAGCAAAGGAGCGCCGCCGTGACCGTTCATCAGATTCCGAACACCCTGCAACTCGATTCGTTCTGGATGCCGTTCACGGCCAACCGCCAGTTCAAGCAGGAGCCCCGCCTGTTCTCGTCGGCCGAGGGCATGCACTACACCAGCGTCGACGGACGCAAGGTCATCGACGGCTCGGCCGGTCTTTGGTGCGTCAACGCCGGCCACGGCCGCCGCCAGATCGCCGCGGCGGTGGAGCGGCAGCTGATGACGCTGGACTTCGCGCCCTCCTTCCAGATGGGCCATCCGATCGCGTTCGATTTCGCCCGCCGCCTCGCCGAGATCGCCCCGCAGGGGCTCGACCGCGTCTTCTTCACCAATTCGGGATCTGAATCGGCGGACACGGCGCTGAAGATCGCGCTGGCCTATCAGCGCGCCGTCGGCCAGCCGACGCGGACCCGGCTGATCGGCCGCGAGCGCGGCTATCATGGCGTCGGCTTCGGCGGCATGTCGGTCGGCGGCATGGTCAACAACCGCAAGGGCTTCCCGGTCCATCTTCCCTATGTCGACCACATCCGCCACACCTACGATCTCGCCCGCAACGCCTTCGCGAAGGATCTGCCGGAGCATGGCGCCGAGCTCGCCGACGACGTCGAGCGGCTGGTGGCCCTGCACGGCGCGGAGACCATCGCGGCCGTGATCGTCGAGCCGGTGCCGGGTTCGACCGGCGTGCTGCCGCCGCCCAAGGGCTATCTGCAGCGGCTGCGCGAGCTCTGCACCAAGCACGGCATCCTGCTGATCTTCGACGAGGTCATCACCGGCTTCGGTCGGCTTGGCGCGCCCTTCGCGGCTCAATATTTCGGCGTGACGCCGGACCTGATGGGCACCGCCAAGGGCATCACCAACGGCACCGTGCCCTGCGGCGCTGTGTTTGCCAGCCGCAAGGTGCACGACGCGATGATGAACGGGCCCGAGAACGTGATCGAGCTGTTCCACGGCTATACTTATTCCGCACATCCGGTGGCATGCGCCGCAGGCCTTGCCACGCTCGACATCTACCGTGACGAGGGCCTGCTGACCCGCGGCGCGGAGATGGCCGGCTACTGGCGCGATGCCCTGCATCAGCTCAAGGATCATCCGAACGTCATCGACATCCGCAATGTCGGCCTGATGGGCGCGGTCGAACTGGCGCCGCGCAAGGATGCGCCGGGCGCGCGCGGTTACGAGACCATGGTCGATTGCTTCAATCGCGGTCTCTACATCCGCACCGCCGGCGACACGTTCGCGATGTCGCCCCCGCTCATCGTCGAGAAGAGCCACATCGACGAGATGGTCTCGATCCTGGGTGATGCCATCAAGCGGGTGGCCTGATAATTGCTCCCGCCGCTGCACTGTTATCGTCGTGCAGCGGCCGGAGTGAGGCCGCAGGAGTCTGATCCAACGTGAAAGTTCTGATCCTCGGCAGCGGTGTCATCGGCGTCACCTCTGCCTACTATCTCGCGCGTGCCGGCCATGAGGTGACGGTCGTCGACCGCCAGCCGGAGCCGGCACTGGAGACGTCCTTCGCCAATGCCGGCGAAGTCTCGCCCGGTTACTCTTCGCCCTGGGCCGGTCCCGGCGTGCCGGTGAAGGCGGTGAAGTGGCTTCTGATGAAGCACGGTCCGCTGGTGATCCGGCCGAAGCTCGATCCCGTGATGTGGGTCTGGCTCGCCAAGATGCTGCGCAACTGCACCAGCGCGCGTTATGCGATCAACAAGAGCCGGATGATCCCGATCGCGGAATACAGCCGCGATTGCCTTCGCGACCTGCGCCGCGACATCGGCATCCAGTATGACGAGCGCGCGCAAGGCACGCTGCAGCTGTTCCGCTACCAGGCGCAGCTCGACGGGACGGCGGAGGACATCGCCGTGCTCAAGCAATACGGCGTGCCCTACGAGACCCTGAGCCGCGAGGGCTGCATCGCGGTCGAGCCGGCGCTTGCCGGCGTGAGGGAGAAGTTCGTCGGCGGACTTCGCCTGCCGCAGGACGAGACCGGCGACTGCCACATGTTCACGCAGGCGCTGGCGAAACACGCCGAAGCGCTCGGCGTGCGTTTCCTGTTCAACACCGGGATCGACCGCATCGTCACCGACGGCGCGCGCGTCAGCGGCGTCGTGACCAGCGCCGGCATGCTGCAGGCCGATTCTTACGTGCTTGCGCTCGGAAGCTGGTCCTCGCGGCTGGTCGCGCCGCTCGGCATCTCGCTGCCGGTCTATCCGGTCAAGGGCTATTCGATCACGGTCCCGATCAAGGACGCGGCCGGTGCGCCGGAATCGACGGTGATGGACGAGAGCTACAAGGTCGCGATCACCCGCCTCGGCGATCGCATCCGCGTCGGCGGCACCGCCGAAATCTCCGGCTTCTCGACCAAGCTCTACGACGCCCGCCGCGCCACGCTCGATCACTCCCTCACGGACCTGTTTCCGCGCGGCGGCGATCTCGCCAAGGCGACGTTCTGGAGCGGCCTGCGTCCGATGACGCCGGACGGTCCGCCCGTGATCGGTCCGACGCAATACGCCAATCTGCACCTCAACACCGGCCACGGCACGCTGGGCTGGACCATGTCCTGCGGTTCGGGACGTGTGCTCGCGGACATGCTGTCGGGCAAGAAGCCGGATATCGATGTGAGTGCGCTGACGGTGGATCGGTATCATCACCGGTTCGGGTGAGGCTTGATCCGGCTGTCATTGCGAGCGCAGAAGCAATCCAGAAGCTGTCCGCGGAGAAAATCTGGATTGCTTCGTCGCAAGCGCTCCTCGCAATGAAGGCGTGGCGGCGACTTGCCTACTCTCCATCACCGTCACCTGAGGTGGCCGCGCCGCGGCCCTCGACGGGCGACGGCCCGGCTGCATCGGGGCCGCGCATCCTTCGAGGCTCGCTTCGCTCGCGCCTCGGGATGACGGGTTGCGAGCGTGGTCGTGAAGGGGGAGTAGCCCTAATTCGCACCCGTCACGCAATTCACCCACAGCACCACGGCCTTCGCATCCTGCGCCGGATTGGAAAACCGGTGTGGTCTGCGGCTTGCAAACCGGAAGCTGTCGCCTGATTTCAGCGACCACGTCTCGCTGTCCACCGTCAGCATCATTTCGCCGTCGAGCACGAGGCCGGCTTCCTCGCCGTCATGGGTGTAGAGCTCGTCGCCGGTGGAGCCGCCGGGCTCCAGATGCACCAGGAACAGATTGAGCTTGTTGTCGGCGCTCGCCGGACTCAGCAATTGTTTCGACACGCCGGTGCGCCACAGCTTGAGCTCCGGCCGCTGCTGGCCGCGCGTCACCACCTGGTCGGAGGCGCCCTCGGCGCTGGCGCTCGCGCCGAACAGCGCGGCGATGCCGACGCCGAGCACGTCCGCGAGCGTGGCCAGCACGCGCAGCGACGGCGACGACAGGCCGCGTTCGATCTGGCTGAGAAAGCCGATCGACAGATCCGTGCGTGCGGCAATCGTTTCGAGCGAGAATTGCCTGACGCGGCGGAGATCGCGGATGCGGCGCCCGACCGTGACGTCCACGGCCGGCTCCGTCGGCTTGACGACCGTCCGGGCGACGGCGTGGGCTTTGGCTCTGGCCTTGGGCTTCGCTTTGGCCTTCACCTTCGTGGCCGGCTTTGCGGCGGCCGGTCTGCGCATTCTTTTGCCACCGCTCACGTCAAACCGCTTCCTTCATGTGCATGAAAACCGCTTGCATCACCTGCGAAAGTGTGACCAAATTTTCATATTGGTGAAAATAGGCCGAAACGGCTTGGCCCGCAACGTCTGCGATCACGACATTTGCGAGCGCCGCGCCGGCCGGACCCAAAGGGGGATGCGATGAAGCGTTTTGGTCTCGCCGCGATCGCGGCGCTCGCGATGGTGGCCTGCGTGCCGGCCTCGGCGCAACAGGTGCTGAAGGTCGGTTCGACGCCGACAGGCATTCCCTTCACCTTCCTCGACACCAAGACCAACACCATCCAGGGCATCATGGTCGATCTGATCACCGAGGTCGGCAAGGACGCCGGCTTCAACGTGCAGATCGAGCCGATGCAGTTCTCGACGCTGATCCCGTCGCTGACGTCGAGCAAGATCGACATCATCGCGGCGGCGATGTTCATCACGCCGCCGCGCAAGGAGGTCGTCGACTTCTCCGATCCGATCTACAGCTATGGCGAGGGCCTCGTGGTGCCGAAGACCGACACCAAGGCCTATGCCACGCAGGAGGATCTGAAGGGCGAAACGGTCGGCGCCCAGGTCGGCACCGCCTTCGTCGATGCGCTGAAGAAGTCCGGCCTGTTCGCCGACGTCAAGGCCTACGACACCATCCCCGACATCCTGCGCGACGTGAACACCGGCCGCCTGAAGGCCGGCTATGCCGACTATCCGATCCTCGCCTACAACCTGAAGCAGGGCGGCTTCCCCGAAGTGCGTCTCGTCGACGGCTACAAGCCCGTCACCGTCGGTTCGGTCGGCATCGGCGTGCGCAAGGGCGAGACCGCGCTGCTCGCCAAGATCAACGCCTCGCTGGCGAAGCTCAAGGCCAACGGCACCGTCGACAAGATCCTCGACAAATGGGGCCTCAAGGCCCAGGGCTGACCAGGCGTGGCTGATCGAGGCCGATCGAAAGCGTCCCGATGAAGGGCTTCCTCCACGACGCCGTCGAGTTCTTCCCGATCCTGATGAACGGCGTCGCGCTGACGATCGTCGTCACCATCGGCTCGCTGCTGCTCTCGACGGTGCTGGGTCTGGTCTGGGCCATGATGCGGGTCTCCGGCATCAAGGCGCTGTCGCTGCTCAGCGCCAGCCTGATCAACGTGATCCGCGGCATCCCGATCATCGTACTGCTGTTCTACCTCTACTTCGTGATGCCCGATCTCGGCGTCACGCTGTCGGCCTTGCAGGCCGCGATCCTCGGCCTCGGCATCGCCTATTCGGCCTATCAGGCCGAGAACTTCCGCGCCGGCATCGAGGCCATCGACAAGGGCCAGATCGAGGCTGCGCAGTCGATCGGCATGGGCTGGTGGCTGACCATGCGCCGCGTGGTGCTGCCGCAGGCGGTGCGCATCGTGCTGCCGCCCTACGGCAACGTCATGATCATGATGCTGAAGGATTCCTCGCAGGCCTCGACCATCACGGTCGCCGAGCTCGCGCTGCAGGGCAAGCTGATCGCCTCCTCGACCTTCAAGAACACCAACGTGTTCACGCTCGTCGCGCTGATGTATCTGACAATGAGCATCCCGCTGATCCTGCTGGTCCGTCATTTCGAGAAGCGGGCGGGCAAGAAATGATCGAGCTCCGCGACGTCCACAAGAGCTTCGGCGCGAACGAGGTGCTCAAGGGCATCACAGCGAAGGTCGAGAAGGGCGAGGTGGTCTGCGTCATCGGCCCGTCCGGGTCGGGCAAGTCGACGATCCTGCGCTGCATCAACGGTCTCGAAAGCTACGACCGCGGCGACATCAGCATCGAAGGCCTGAAGGTCGACCGCGATGCGGCGTCGATCGTGAAGGTGCGGACCCAGGTCTCGATGGTGTTCCAGCGCTTCAATCTGTTTCCGCACCGGACCGCGCTGGAGAACGTCATCGAGGGACCGCTCTATGTGAAGCGGGAGGCGCGCGCCCAGGCGCTCGAGCGGGGCCGCGCGCTGCTGGCCCAGGTCGGGCTCGCCGAGAAGGCCGATGCGCATCCGCCGCAGCTCTCCGGCGGCCAGCAGCAGCGCGTCGCCATCGCAAGGGCGCTCGCGATGCAGCCCAAGGCGATCCTGTTCGACGAGCCGACCTCGGCGCTCGATCCAGAACTCGTCGGCGACGTGCTCGGCGTGATGCGCAAGCTCGCCGATGACGGCATGACCATGGTCGTCGTCACCCACGAGATGGGCTTTGCCCGCGACGTCGCCGACCGCGTGTTGTTCATCGACGGCGGCGTCATCGTCGAGCAGGGCCCGGCCAAGGCGCTGCTCAATCAACCCCAGCATCCGCGCACGCAGGACTTCCTGCGCCGCGTGCTGCATCCTCTCTGATCGGTCCTTGCCATGACGCGCCTGCCGCTGCCGCCCTCGCTCTATGCCGACACCGCCGTGGCGCGCGTGCCGACGCCACCGCTCGATGCCGACAAGTCCGTCTCCGTCGCGATCGTCGGCGGCGGCTATACCGGCCTTTCCACCGCGCTGCATCTGGCCGAGCAGGGCGTCGAGGCACTGGTGCTGGAGGCGCAGGAGCCGGGCTGGGGTGCGTCCGGCAACAATGGCGGCCACACCAATCCCGGCCTGAAGCACGACCCCGACCAGATCGAGGCCGATTTCGGCGCCGAGCTTGGCCGCCGCATGATCGACTTCGCCTACGGCACCACCAACTTCACCCACGACCTGATCCGCCGCTACCAGATTCCCTGCGAAGCGCGGCAGAACGGAACGCTGCGCGCGGCCTATAACGAGGCCAGCGCCGCCGCGATCGAGAAGACGGCGCAGCAATGTATCCGCCGCGGCATGCCGGTGACCTATCTCAACCGCGAACAGCTGCGCGAGATGACCGGCACCGACCGCTATATCGGCGCCATGCTCGATGCCCGCGGCGGCGATCTGCATCCGCTCAGCTACGCGAGAGGCCTCGCGCGCGCCGCGATCTCCGCCGGTGCGAAGGTTCATGGCGAAACACCGGCGTTGTCGCTGCGCCGCGACAGCAATCGCTGGCGGATCGAGACGCCGCGCGCTGTGGTGCATGCCGACAAGGTGCTGCTCGCCACCAATGGGTTCACCGACGATCTCTGGCCCGCGCTCCGCCGCACCATCGTCCCGGTGTTCTCGTCGATCGCGGCCACCGTGCCGCTCTCCGACGAGGTCGCCCGCTCGATCATGCCGACGCGCCCCGTCCTCTACGAAAGCGGACACATCACGGTCTATTACCGCATCGATCAGCAGAACCGCCTGTTGATGGGCGGCCGTGGCCCGATGCGCTGGATCAGCGCGCCCGACGACGTCGCCTATCTCATCCGTTATGCCGAGCGGCTGTGGCCGCAGCTGAAGGGCGTCGCCTGGACCCACGGCTGGAACAGTCGCCTCGCCATCACCAAGGACCACTATCCGCATGTTCACGAGCCGGCCGAGGGCATCCTGATCTCGCTCGGCTGCAATGGCCGCGGCGTCGCATTGTCGACGGCGATGGGCGCCCAGCTCGCCCGCCGCCTGATCGGCGGCGCCAAGGCCGAGATCGACATGCCGGTCACGGGCATCAAGCCGATCCCGCTGCACGCGTTCTGGCCGGTGGGCGTCACCACGGCCGTCGTCGCCGGACGCGTGCGCGACCGGCTCGGGATTTAGCTGACGGGCCGTTGACGGGTCAGGAAACCTCAGCCACCGCGTCGGCCCAGGGCTGGAAGATCTCGACCGCGCCGGAATTGATGTCGCCCTGGCGCATCACCACGCTCGGGCAGGCGAATTTCGGCGGCAGCGACTGCACCAGCGCCTCTTCGTAATCGAAGCGCGCCGCGAGCGTCTTGCGTGCCTCCGCCGGCAGCCTGACATCGCCGATCACCACGTCGCCCTCGCTGGCGTCGATGCGCGGCTGGTGCAGGGCGGCATCGAGGTCCATGCCGAAATCCATCGCGAAGGAGAGCAGCTGCATCACGGAAGGCAGGATGCGGCGTCCGCCGGACGCGCCGACGGCGAGACGCCTGCCGTCCCCGGTCTCGGCAATGACGGGCGTGTAATTGGTGAGGCAGCGCTTGCCCGGCGCGAGCGAGTTGGTCGTGCCCGGCGTCGGATCGAACCACATGATGCCGTTGTTCATGGCAATGCCGGTGTGCGGCGTCACATATTTCGAGCCGAAGGACGACAGCAGCGTCTGCGTCACCGCGGCCATGTTACCGTGGCGGTCGACGACGGAGAAATGCGTGGTGCAGGCGGGCGCCAGATATTCGGCGCCGAGCGAGCGCTTGCCGTCGGCATCGCCCATGTCGTTCAACCGCTCGCGATAGGCAGCTTGCAATGCGACTGCATATTCGGCGTAGGCAGCCGCATCGGGCGTCCCGTTCGGCTTAAGCGCCTGCTGCAACAGCCGCAGCGCATGTGCCAGTGTCGGCCCGGCCGTCAGCTCCGGCGTCGCGAACACCTTGCCGCCGCGATAGGGGATCGCCAGCGGATCGCGCGAATGCGCGCGGAAGGCGGCGAGATCCTCCACCGAGAGCGAGCCGCCGTCGGCGCTGATGTCGGAGGCGATGCTCCTGGCGATATCGCCCTGGTAGAAGTCGCGCGGGCCTGCTTCGGCCAGATGCGCCAGCGTCGCCTTGAGATGATCCAGCGGCAGCCGCGTCTCCGACTTGATGCCCCAGGGCGCGCTCGGCGGCAGGCCGTTCTTGAAGTAGGTGGCCGCGCTGGCCGCGTAGCGCCTGAGGTCCGGCGCCGAACTCGTGATCATCAGCGTGGTCCACCAATCGACCAGCATGCCCTCGGCGGCGAGCGCCGCGGATGGCGCCACCAGATCCTTCCACGGCAGCCGGGCATGGCGGCGATGCGCCTCCTCCATGCCGGCGACCACGCCGGGCACGGCGATCGCGGCGGGGCCGTGGATGTTGCGGTCGTCCTTCACCCGCGGCCAGGGGAACAGATCGGACGCCGCGCCTTCGCCACTGAGCGGATAGTCCGACGCGCGCAGGCTCTGCGGTGCGGACATGCCGTAATCAATCACCTCGTAGCGGTTTTCCTTGGCGCGGTAGAGCACCATGGCACCGCCGCCGCCGATGCCGCTGTTCCAGGGCTCCAGCACGTTCAGCGCGAAGGTCGTCGCGACGACCGCATCGACGCAATCACCACCCGCGGCCAGAACCTCAGCGCCGATCTCGGCGGCCCGGCGCGATTGCGCGGCGACGATGCCCCCCTTGGTCGTGATGGCGGGTTTGCGGACGGTTTGGTTGAGGCTGAACTGATGGGGCATGATGTCGCTTGAGCTCTCGAGTCTATCGTCGTTTCTGCGTCGATTTTGCGTCGTTTTCGCTGCGCCGCAGCCACGCATTGGCGAAGCGCGCGGAGAATGGCACATTGCGGGCAACGAGAACATCGAAAGGGAGACGCGACATGGCAGGTGTGAAACAGGCGCGGGATGGCGCGGTCGGCATCCTGACGCTCGACGAGCCGGCAAGCCTGAACGCGATGACGCCGGACCTGCTGGGCGCGCTCGCCGCCTCGGTCGCCGACATGACGCGGGACGACACCGTGCGCGCCCTGATCCTGACCGGCGAAGGCCGCGGTTTCTGCTCGGGGCAGAATTTGAAGGCATCGGAGGCGCTCGGCACCGACATCGCCGCCGGCGTGATGCGCTTCTACTGGCCCGCCTTCAAGGCGCTGCGCGAATGCCGGGTGCCCGTCGTCGTGGCCGTCAACGGCGTCGCGGCCGGCGGCGGTTTCAGCCTTGCGATGGCCGGCGACATCATCGTCGCGGCGCGCTCGGCGAGCTTCATCCAGGTGTTCAGCCGGATCGGGCTGGTGCCGGATCTCGGCTCGACCTGGTTGCTGCCGCGCCTCGTCGGCCGTCAGCGCGCGCTCGAACTCATGTTGCTGAACGAGCCGCTCACCGCCGAACGCGCCCGCGAGTTCGGCCTGGTCCGGCAGGTGGTCGACGATGCGCAGTTGATGCCGGAGGCATTGACCCTTGCCCGCCGTCTCGCCGAGGGGCCGACACGCGCGCTGGTCGCAACCCGCGCGCTGATCGAAGCAAGCGAGCAGTCGACCTACGAGGCGCAGTTCCGCCGCGAGATCGAGCTCCAGGCGACGCTCCGCACGAGTGCCGACGCCCTCGAGGGCCGCAATGCCTTCGTTGAGAAGCGCAAGGCGGTTTTCACCGGCCGGTGAGAGCGCGCCGTCGTGCCGTCAGCGCGCGTCCCTGTGACCGGCGCGATGCTTGGCATGCCATTTCGGACCCTTCCCGCGCATGTAGTGCAATTCGGGGCGATAGGGGTTACCCGCGATCCGCACCAGCTTCTGCCATTTGGCGGCAACGCAGAGCAGGGGCTGGCGGAGCAGGCTCAGTGAAGTGAACAGCACGGCATGCCCCTCAATGCGGCTTGCCGAGCATGTTGGCGAAGGGAAGATCGAAAATCTCCTCGCCGTCATCGTCGCTGACATGGATGATCCAGTCGCGCCAGTCCTCGGATCCCGGCGTCAGGATCATCGTGCGCATGATCTGGTCGGCCCGGTCGCGCGCCTCGGTCAGGCTGGCGACCGCCGCGCCGGAATGGTCGATCAGCATGCCCTCGGTGTTGGAGCAGTGGAAAAACACCTGGACCAGAGACTGGACCATGGACGCCTCCTGAAGAAAGCGATCGGAATGGCAAAGCGATACCATTCGAAGCCTTCGCAAAACATTCGGGTCGAACCCGGTAAGTGACTTTACGGAGATTGGTCGGGCCCTGGGGCCTGTCGGGTTTCATCACAGGCGGGTGATGGATCGTCTGGACGATCTTGCCCGGGCATGGAACAAGTTTTGGCGGAGACTGCACGAGGCCATCCGTGAAACCACACCCATTCCAGCGGGAAATCCGTCTGCGCGCATTCGCAGGCGCCATCGCTGTCCTGTTCGGGCTCGCCTCGGACGCGTCCTCGGAGCCTGCGCGCAGAAGCGGCTATGCGATCGGCACGGAGATTTGCGGCAGCGGCGATCTCGCCTTTCCCAGGATCCAGCTCGACATGAAGCCGGGATTCTGCGCAGGCCTCGTCGCGAGTGAAGAGGACGGCCTGAAGTTTCCGCGTGCGATCGTGCAATTGCCCGGTCGGGAGCTTTTCGTGGTCGCTGACATGGCGGGCTGGGGTCACACGGACGGCCGGCTTCTGCTGCTCGATCCGCGCGCGCCGGTGGGCCAGCGCTTCAGGAACCTGCTGACGGGCATCGAATATCCGTTCGGCCTCGCGATCGGTCCGGACGGGAAGCTCTACGCCTCCACCGCGGAGACCATCTTCCGGTTTGATCCGCTCGCCGACAATCCGCGCGGCACGGTCGAGACCATCATCCGCCACATGCCGGGACGGCGGATCGCATTGCCCGACGGCACGAGGATCGAGGAGAGCGCGCATCCGCTCAAGCCCTTCGTCTTCGACAGGACCGGCCGGCTGTTCGTCAATGTCGGCTCGCACAGCGACGACTGCATCACGCGGGCGCCGATCACCAAGCCCTGTGCGGCTGCCGAGGGCGCCTCCGCGATGGCCGCGATCTGGCTGTATGTCCCGCCGGCCGGCGGCCTCTTTCCGGCGTTGAAGCCCGGAGATCCCGATCCGCCGCACATTGTCCATGCGCGCGGCCTGCGCAATTCGATGGCGCTGGCGCTGCATCCGAAATTTCCGGACGCCGGCTATGCCTTCCTGCAGGGCGAGAATGCGCGCGATCTTCCCGACATCTTCAAGCCGAACGAGGAGATCAACGCGATCGAGCAGGGACGGCACTATGGCTGGCCGTATTGCTACGACCTGTCGACGCCGAGTCCCGAATTCAGAACCGTGCTGCAGGCCGGTACCTACAAGGCGCTCTGCACCGCCAATGCGCTCTACAAGGCGCCGATATCGCTATTGCCGCCGCATGGTGCGCCGCTCGCGATGCTCTACTATCGCGGCTCCAAATTCCCCGAGCTGGAGGGCCGGCTGCTGATCAGCCTGCACGGTTATCGCCCGACCGGTAGCCGCGTGCTGATCTACGAGGTCGACGATCGCGGCTTCCCCCGGACGAGCCCGCCGCCGGTGCGCTACCACGTCAGCTGCGCCGCCGATCCGACGCGGAGCTTCCAGACCGAGGCGGGCGAGGTTGCCGCCGCGCCGTTCGAGGAGCTGATCTCCGGCTGGCACCGCGTCAATGGTACAAGGCCGCAAGGGGCGCCGGTCGGCATGACGGTCGCGGAGGACGGCGCGATCTGGCTGGTCGAGGACAAGAACCAGACCGTGATCCGCATCGATCGTGCCGCCGGCGATGCACCGCCGCCGCTGCCTTGCGACACGCGCAGCCAGGCGCTGATCGACCAGCTCGCGGCGCTGGTCGCGAAAGATGCGCAGAACCGCGCCCGCCTCACGACGCTGCGCAAGGATCTCGTCGAGAAGCATTGCATGGGCTGCCATTCCGACTTCGGGCTGAAGCCGGGCCAATCGGATGCGCAGAAGGATGCGGCCGTGATTCGCTTCCTGCTCGGCCAGGACGGCTGGATCTATCCGGGCGATCCCGAAGCCGGCAAATTGCGCACGCGGCTGCGTGGCCTCGGTGCGGAGAAGCTGATGCCGCCCGGCGGCGAGCACCTGCCGAAAACAGAGCCAGGCTACGCAGGCCTGCTCGACACGGCCGATATGCTGGTCGCGAAGATGGTGCCGGGCGCGCGCATGCGCATCAGGCCTGGCCCGCCGCAGCGCAAGTTCTTCGCCAGGACCGGCAAGGAATGCGGCGAAATGCCGGCCGGCAAGGTCGTTGTCGTGACACAAAGGAGCGCTGTAGACAGACCCGGTTTCAGCCGATTCTTCCGGCCGGCCGACCCCTATCTCAATGGCGAATGCAGCGACGACGATGGCTACTACATCCGGCAGGATCTTCTGGTGCCTGTGCCATAGCGTCCTTCTCGTCATTGCGGCATCGTCCGCCAGCGCCGAACCCCGCTTGTTCGAAAGCGCGCAGGTGTCGCCGGCGGGCGAATACACGTTTGGCATCGAGGGCCCGGCGGTCGACACCGAGGGCAATCTGTTCGTGGTCAATCTCGGCAGGCCCGGGACGATCGGCCGCCTGCCGGCGGGCGGCACGGCCTCGGCGCTGTTCGCGACGCTGCCGGACGGCAGCGTCGGCAATGCGATCCGCTTTGGGCGCGACGGCACGATGTTCATCGCCGACTACAAGAAGCACGGCATCTTCGCGATTCCGAAGGGCGCCACCGAGCCCGTCCTCTGGTTTCGTTCCGACGAGATGAACCAGCCCAACGACATCACCATCGCGCGTGACGGCACGATCTACGCCAGCGACCCGAACTGGAAGGGCCGGCAAGGCCATATCTGGCGGATCGCAAGGGCTGCCGACGGTTCGATCCAGGGACAGATCATGGCAGCGCCCCGCGCGATGGGCACCACCAACGGCATCGACCTCAGCCCCGACGGCAGGACGCTCTATGTCGGCGAATCCAGCAGCGGCCAGATCTGGGCCTACACGATCAGCGGAAACGAACTCACAGGCGCAAGACTGGTGAAGGCCTTCCAGCCCGACACCATCGACGGTCTGCGCACCGACGTCAGCGGACGGCTCTATGTGGCCCGCATCCTCAAGGGGACGATCGCGCTGATGAAGCCGAACGGCGCGGTGGAACGCGAGATCGCGCTGAAGGGCAAGGAGCCGACCAATCTCGCGTTCGGTGGCAGCGACGGCAAGACCGTCTTCGTCACCCAGCGCCAGGGCGGCTTCGTCGAATCCTTCCGCACCGATCAGCCGGGCCGCGAGCATTGCCTGCAGCGTGGCCGCTGCTGAGCTCACGGACGCTCTGCGGCGGACGCAGAACACGACGGTACGTACGGCATTCTTCTTGCTTGCATCTGGCCGCCGCAGCGATCAAGACTTTTGCGGCATCTTGAGACCGTCTCGACCGGAGTGTCACGCGTGAAAGCCGTCCATACCGAACTGCATCGCAGCCATGATCCGCAATTCTTCCTGGTCCGCGGCGTGGTCAAGCGCACCACCGAACAGCCCGAGCGCGCCGACCGGCTGCTCAAGGGATTGAAGGACGGCAAGCATCAGCTGGTCGAGCCGACGGCATTCGGGCAGGGACCCCGCGCGCGCATTCACAGTCCGGAATACCTGTCCTTCCTGAGCGAGGCCTGGGACGCCTGGACCGCCCTTGGCGATTCCGGGCCGGAGATGATCGGCAACATTCATCCGGTGCGTCATGCCGCGACCTACCCGACCCACATCGTCGGCAAGCTCGGCTGGCACACCGCCGACACCGCAGCACCGATCGGTCCCGGCACCTGGGCCTCCGTCTGCGCCGCGACCGACGTGGCGGTGACGGCGGCGCAGATGGTGATGGACGGCGAGGATGCGACCTACGCGCTGTGCCGTCCGCCCGGCCATCACGCCTATCGCGACATGGCCGGCGGCTTCTGCTTTCTCAACAACAGCGCGATCGCGGCCGCGCATCTGCGGCAGAAGCACGAGCGCGTCGCCATCCTCGATGTCGATGTCCACCACGGCAACGGCACGCAGGGCATCTTCTACGCGCAGCCGGACGTCTATACGGTCTCGATCCATGCCGATCCGGTCGCGTATTATCCTTACGTGTGGGGCTATGCGCATGAGCGCGGCGAAGGTCCCGGCCTCGGCACCAATCTCAACATTCCGCTTCCCATCGGGACCGGCGATGACGGCTACATGCAGGCGCTGGATCTCGCGCGCAAGGCGATCGAGTCGTTTGCACCGGGCGCGCTCGTCGTCGCGCTCGGCCTCGACGCGTCCGAGCATGATCCGCTCAAGGGCCTCGCCGTCACCACGCCGGGCTTCCGCCGCATCGGGCAGGCCATCGCCAGGATGGGCCTGCCGACGGTGCTCGTGCAGGAGGGCGGCTATCTCTCGGAGATCCTTGGCGCAAATCTGACCTCGGTGCTGGCGGGCTTCGAAGAGGCGCGTTGACGAGCATAGAGCGTTGCGCGCAGGACTTCAGAACATCCCGCTGGCCGCGAGCGCCTGGCAGACGTGCTGCATCTCGGTTTCGTCGGCCACCATGTCCAGCATGATCGTGGTGAGACCCTTGTCGGCGAAGGTCTTCAGCTTCGCACCGATCTCCGCGTAGCTGCCGACGAGATAGGGGCAGTCGGCCTGGAAGGTCAGGTACGGCAACAGCCAATAGCCATTGTCGCGGAGGTCGCCGCTCTGTCCTTCGTAGAGCTGCCGCTTCCAGACGGAATCGCTGTTCTCCACCGTGAGGGCGAGCAACGCGCGATCATCGAGATTGTCGCGGAACCGCGTCATCGCCGCCTGCCTTGCCTCGTCGCGGTCCGGCCGTGCGAAGATGCCGAAATTCATGCCGGGTGCGTCCAGGCCGCGCTCGATATCGGGCGCCAGCATCTGCATCTTGATGCAGCCGGTCTCCCGCGCGATCCACTTCGCCGCCTCGGACTGGCCCGCAACCAGGAATTCGGGCATCAGCTCGGCCGGCAGCCTCGGGCGCAATTGCAGATGATTGGCGCGATAGAACCGCCCCGCGAAGGTCACGGGTCGCGGGCTCGTCAGCAGTTCGCGCATCAGGGTGATGAACTCCCCAAGCCGAACGTAGCGCTCGGCATGCGAATGCTGGTCGCCGAGGCCCTCGAGGTCGCTGATCGCGGTTCCCGTGATCATGTTGAGATAGGTCTTGCGGCCGTAGAGCTGGGCGAACGAGGAAACGAATTTCGCGGCCGTGAACGGATGCATGTAGACGGGATTGACGGCGATCAGAGGACGGCTACGCGAGGTCTGCGCCATGATCTGCTGGGCCATCGCCCATGGCTCGACGAACACGTCGTTGCCTTCGAACAGCAGGATGCCCTCGAAGCCGTTGCGGTCGGCGAATTGCGCCACGCGCATCAGCTCGTCGATATAGCGCCCGGGATCGCGGTTGCGTGAAACCGCAGGAAACACCCGCAGCCGCGGCGGCGTCATTCAGCGGCTTCCTGGAGCGGCCAGGCGTTGCGGCTGATCGGAAGGCCGCCGGCTGCACGGGAGCCGTCCGCGATCGCCAGCCGATGCGATGGCGAGGGCGACATCAGCGAAAAGCGCCAGCCCGTCGGATCATCGGCGATGTCGGGCTTGAAGCTGATCTGGATATCGTCCTGCGAGACCTGCATCGCGAAGGCGTCGAGCGGCAGGTTGAGGCCAAAGCCTCGGGCCTTCAGATAGGCCTCCTTGAGCGTCCAGTAGTCGAAGAAGCGCTCGATGGCGTCAACCTCCGGCAATCCACGCAGCGTTTCGACCTCCTCCGGTGCGAAAAAGCGCAGTGCTGTCGAAAGCGGAGCGGCGCGCCGCGATACGGTCTCGACATCGATCCCGACGGCCTCATGCGCCGACACGACGCAGGCGACACAGCCATCGGCATGAGACAGGCTGAAATGCAAAGCGGTCGAGCTGACGGGCGCTGCCACGAACGGACGTCCGTAACGGCCGGCCGCGAACGACCAGTCGGAAGGGGCGACGTTGGGCGCGGCCCGGGAAAGCGCCAGGCGCAGCATGGCATGGGCGAAGATGTATTGACGCCGGTGCCTTTCGAACTTGAAGCGGTCGGCGCGAATCCGCTCGTCGACCGACAGCAGGCGCCGGCACGCCTCGACAGTGCCCGGCGCGTCGATGGTCTCGATCAGTCCGACAAACAGTTCGATTCTGTCGTCCGCCATTCGTAAGGCCCATGCGTCAGGCCCTTGCCCCATCGGGCGCTGACGAAAGATACATTGAGCAACAAGCCGCTCCCCGGGACCACGTCTAGCGGTCCACCTCGGCGAATTCTTGTCGATTTGCAGGCCGGTTTACGGGCGCAAGCTTGTGCGAGACCCCAACTCGACAGGCGAGCGGCCCGATTGTCCGGAGGTTCGTGCGGCGTCCCGGCCGACGACCTTTACTTCTTCTTCTTGGCCTTCTTCGACCCGCCCAGCAGCGAAAGGCTGGCGTCGACGTCCTTGAGTGCCGATTGGAGCTTCTTCTTCTCGTTGTTCAGCAGCTTCTGGAGGGCCTTGCGGTCCTTGTCGCTCAACGAGGTGCCTTTGGTAAATTTGATGAAACCCATAACACTCCCCCAAGTGAAAATTCGTGCAAATCAAAACGCGCCGGCAATCTTGCGCGCCGGCCACAAATAATCAAGCTGCAACTGGACCATTCACAGCTTTGGCGAGTGAAACTTTCAGTGACGCTTCGCTGCAGCACGTCATGCTGCGCGTCGGGCGAGCAACCGCGCGAGCGACGTGTTGGGTTGCGCGGCTGCCGTGCCGATCAACGTGACGAGATCATTCATCCAGTCGCCCACCAGACGGCCATCGAGCAATTCGGTCTTGTAGTTGCAAGTTCCGGTGATTCCGGTCGGTCGTTCCTTGAGCATCAGTGAGAGCCAGGTCTGGTCGATCGGCAGGACCGGCTGCCCTTCGCGCGCGACGTTGCCGATCGATTCCATCGCGATATCGGGGAGATCGAGTGGCTGACGCAGGGGATTCTGCAGCGTGAAGTAGACCTGGAGCAGCGACGCCGGCTCGATTCCCGCCTGATCCAGATGATCGGCGAGAAGGTTGAATGGGAGCTCCTGTCGCGCGATCGCGTCCAGTACGCTCAGGCGTACCCGCTCCAGCGCCTGCGTGAAGGACAGGTCAGGCGTGATCCTGGTCCGCACGATCACCGTGTTCTCGAACGGGCCGACGATGCGGTCGGTGTCAGGCTGGGCGCGATTGGCCATGGCGGTTGCGACCGAAATATCGGTGCGTCCGGTCCGCGCCAGCAGGAGGGCCTTCAATCCGGTGAGAAGGCACATGAACAAAGTGCAGTTGTGCCGGGCCGCAAGCGCGGTGAGGCGCTTGACCAGGGCTGGTTCGAGACTGACCGGCCGGTATCCCGTGGATGCACCGGGACTGGCCTCGCCCTCGAAGATCGGCGTTGCGCCGCGCAGGATGTCGGTCCACTCCGCCGCCTGTCGACGTGCGGCGTCGGTGCCGCACCACCAGCGCTGCCAGCGCGCCACCTCCGAAAAGGCCGGCGCAGGCTTCGGCAAGGGCAATGCAGCGTGTCCGGCCAGCGCCGCATAGCGGCTGGACAATTCCCCGAACAGCACGCCGATGGACCAGCCATCGGCGATCGCGTGGTGCAGCGTCAGCAGCAACACGTGGTCGTCATCGTGCAGCCGCAGCAGCCGGGCGCGGAGCAGCGGCGCGCGATCGGTCTCGATCGGGGTATAGGCCTCCTGCTCGATCAGGAGTCCGATCTTCCGGAGCTCCAGCGTCTTGCGCCGCCTGCTGTTGTGCCGGCGGCCATCGCCGATCGTCTCGACGGAGAGGATCGGCGCGAGGCTGCCCGGCGCGGCGATGCGGCTGACCGGCTCCTCGCCGTCCCAGTCGAAGGCAGTCCGCAGCGATTCGTGGCGCTGCACGATCTCGTCGAGCGCACGCGCCAAGCGGGCCGGATCCAGCGGTCCCTGAAGGCGCAAGGCGAAGGGCAGGTTGAACAGCGGCAGGCCGGGAAGGTTCTGCTCGATCCGCATCATCTGGTCCTGCGCGATCGAGAGCGGGGAGGGGCCGCTCGCGCCCGGCCCTGCCGCGACCAGGCCGGTTCGCGAAGCGGGCGTTGCCGAAGGCGGCGTCGCAACCGCCGCATCGACGCACCGCGCCAGTTCGGCGATCGTCGGCGCCTCGAAGATCGTCTTGATCGGCAGCGACACGCCGAGCGCCCGTGCGACGCGGGCCATTACCTGGCCCGCGAGCAGCGAATGGCCGCCGAGATCGAAGAAATTATCGGTGACCCCGAGCGTGTCGACCTTGAGCAGATCGATCCAGATGTCCGCGAGCACCTTCTCGGTGAAGCGTCGCGCCGGCATGGCGGCTTCCGCCGCGTGTGCCTCCTGGTGCGCCGGAGCGAGCAGGGCCGACCGGTCGATCTTGCCATGGACGTTGAGCGGAACCCGATCCATGAACAGGAAGGCGGACGGGATCGCGTGGGCCGGGAGGCGGCCCCTCAGGAACTCGCGCAGTGCGCTGGCGCTGAGCCGGCTTGCCGGCGTCGCGGCGACATGGGCGATCAACCTGACGTCACCGCCGCTTTCCCGGCGCGGCTCGATGATCGCGGCGCGCACGCCCGGATGGTCGGCGAGCGTGGACTCGACTTCCTTCAATTCGACGCGATAGCCGCGAACCTTGACCTGCTGATCGGCGCGGCCGAGGCACTCGATGGTCCCGTCCGCGCGGCGGCGCGCCAGGTCGCCGGTCCTGTAGAGACGGGCGCCGGTCCTCTTCGCGAACGGGTCGGCGACGAAGCGCTGGCGGCTCTGCGCGGGATCGTTGATGTAGCCGCGGCCGACGCAGGCGCCTGCGACGCAGAGCTCGCCGGTGACGCCGACCGGCTGCGGCTCGAGATTGGCATCGAGCACGTGGAGCTGGATGTTCGGCAGCGCCGCGCCGACCGGCACGTTGATCGTGGCGGCCGCCGGGGCCCGGGTGAGACGGTGCAACGAGACGTCGTCGGAACATTCCGATGCGCCATAGGCGTTGATCAGCGGCACCTTCGGGCAGCGCGCGAACCAGGCGCGGCAGAGATCCACCGGCAGCGGCTCGCCGGTGGAGATCAGAAGCCGCAGCTTCGCGAAGCCGCGCTGGATCCCGGGCTCGTCCATCCGTTCGAGAATGATCCGGAGCAGCGACGGCACGATCTCCAGCACCGTGATGCCCTCGCGCGCGATCGTCCGTGCGAGCAGCACGGGGTCCTGCACGATCGCGTTCTCGCAGACATGCACGCGCGCGCCGACCAGGCCGCCGGCGAGGAATTGCCAGGCCGAGATCACGAAGCTCTGCGGCGCGGTCTGCGCGATCACGTCCCGCGCCGACAGGCCGAGTTCGCTCACGAGCGACGCCAGATGGTTCGACAATCCGCGCTGCTCGATCATCGCGCCCTTGGGAGCGCCCGCGGAACCGGAGGTGTAGACGAGATAGGCGAGGCTCGCCGCCTTGCGCCTGACGGCGCGGACGGGCCTTGCCGGTACGGACGTCAGGGCGTCGGCGAGGGCGGCGACATGGATGCGCTCGACCAGCGGTTCGACCAGCGCCTCGACCAGCGGCGCCTGCGCAGGTCCGTGCAGCAGCATCGGCGCACAGCTCGAGCCCAGCAGGGTCGCAAGCCGCGCCGGCGGCTGCTCCGGGTCGAGGTTGAGGAAGGCCGCGCCGGCCCGATGAATCCCGATCATTGCGGCGAGCAGATCCGGCCCGCGATCGGCGAGCAGGGCAACCACCGTCTCGGCCCCGATTCCTTCCCGGACCAGCCAGTGCGCGACGGCCTGGCTGCGCTGCGCCAGTTCGCGATAGGTCAGCGTGGTGTGCCCATCCGAAACCGCGACCGCGTTCGGCGTCTTCCGCGCCTGCCGGTCGTAGCGTTCGCTCAGATTGCCGAAGGCGGTGACGTCGGCAGATGCGCCGCGGCCCTTCGCCAGCAGATGGCTTCGCTCGGCCTCGGTCAGCAGCGGCAGGCGGGAGATGCGCTGGTCGGGATCGGCGATGGCCGCCGCCAGCAGGGTCTTGAACTGGGCCGCCATGCCTTCGATCGTCGACGAGTCGAACAGGTCGGTGGCATATTCGAAGAAGCCGCTGAAGCGACCGTCGGCCTCGACCAGTTCGAGCGTGATGTCGAACCGTGCGACCTCCGGGTCGACTTCCAGCCGTCGCGTCGTGAGGCCCGGAAAGCGCGCCGCCTCGATCGAGGCGTTCTGCAGGATGAACATGATCCGGAACAGCGGATTGCCGTCCGTTCGACGTGCGATCTGGAGCGCGCGCAGCACTTCCTCGATCGGCAGGTCCTGATTGCGATAGGCGTCGAGCGTCACCTGCCGCACCCGCCGCAGCATTTCGCCGAAGCTCGGGTCGCCGCTGAAGTCGTTGCGCAGGATCAGCGTATTGGCGAACAGGCCGATCACGCGCTCGCTTTCGATCTGGTTGCGGTTGGCGATCAGAGATCCTGTGGCGACATCGTCATGCCCGGTATGGCGGAACAAAAGGCACTGGAATGCCGCCAGCAGAGCCATGAAGGGCGTAACGCCCTGATGCTGGCTCAGCGCCCGCAAGTCTGCCGAGAGACCCTTGGAGAACGCCAGATAGTGCCGGGCGCCACGGCCGCTCCAGACCTGCGGCCGCGCCCGGTCCGTGCGGAGCGGCAGCGTGGTGACGCCGTCGAGCTGCGTCCGCCAATAGTCGAGTTGCTCGCGGGCGGACGGGGTTTGCGCCCAGCTGTCCTGCCAGAGGGCGAAGTCGCGATACTGGAAGCGGGGCGCAGGCAGCGCGGCCGTCTCGTTCTTGCGCGCCGCGGCGTAATGCGCCGCCAGTTCTTCCCAGAACAGACGCTGCGACCAGCCGTCGGTGACGAGATGATGCACGTTGACGACCAGCGCATGGTTCGAGCGATCGAACGAAAGCAGCGTGACCTTCAACGGCGCTTCGCCGGCCAGATCGAACGGATGTTGCGCGAGCCTGCGCGCTTCGCGCCTGATGATCGCAAGTCGCTTGTCCGGAGGGCAGGCCTTGAACGCGATCCGGTCGAGCCGGGGCGGCGATGGCATGACGTGCTGCACTGGCACGCCCTCGCGCTCGATGAACAGCGATCGCAACGCCTCGTGCCGCGCGCAGACGGCCGCGAGGCTCGCGGACAGTGCGGTCGCATCGACCGGGCCCTTGAGCATGGCGACCTCGACGACATTGTAGTTGTAGCGCGTCGGATCGAGCCGGGAGAGCACGTACATGCGCTGCTGCTGGAACGACAGCGCGGCCTCCGGCGCCG
>VYLE01000325.1_pt1 | contig 33592 bp, 28 predicted proteins | sample 5114391 | NCBI WGS metagenome assembly VYLE01 (sample SAMN12291771, study PRJNA351875) | freshwater metagenome | isolation source: freshwater lake | place: USA: Michigan, Kent Lake | collected 2013-08-15
GGTCGATCCGACGATCACCCATCATGGCCATCTCTCCCTTCCGTCAGGAGAGTGAATCAGGCCAACGGCGCCGCTTCAACCGGCCTTTTTCAACACAATCCACCCAAAGCGGACGTGAGCAAGGATACAAACAGAAGATCAGCCCATAGGCTCCTCGTCAACCAAGTCGCCATCTGCAACGCGTTCAATCTGCAGGCCCACCTGCTCTCCCGACCAACTCTCGGGGTACTGCGCGCCCGGGCATACAGGGCTTGGGAAGTTGCGACTGCCGCCGCCTGATCCAGGGGTAAGGGCGCGCGGTCGCCAACCTCCCCTGTGCCCCCCCCCCCCCCGGCTCAATCCATGGACGCGCGAAGGGCAGTGAAAGGCTGCTGCGACACCTGGACTGTGCCGGTCCTCGGCCTGTTCAGATCCAGGTCCATAATGTGAGCAAGGGTCAGCAGTACCAGCAAGAGTCCGGTCTGTGTTCGATGAGGACGCAGACCGGCTCCAAGGACCGTACCCAGCATGAACATCAGCAGGACGGCATAGGCTAGCAGTAGCCACAGGAAGGAGTCCGGGATGTGAGCAAGACGCGCCGCGTGACGGGCCGAGGCAAGATCAAAGCTCTCGTTCAGGGAATCCATCACGCCACGCGTCAGCAGTGGCGGATTTCCACTACGCAGTGCAGCGCCCGTCGCTGACCATAGTTCACGCCGCAGGGACTCGGCATGGTCCCCCGACGGACTGTCTGTGGCGGCTTCAGACCATAGGATGCGGGCGTCGACATACCGCAGCAAGACGTCGCGCATCCGGGCCCGCTCCGGCGCGTCGAGAAGCTGTACCCGAAGTCACGTCGTCCCGAGGGCATTCGCCTCCTGCACCACGAGGTCACGCCTGACTTCATAACGGCTCATGGCGGTGGAGAAAGAAAAGCCAAGCAGAAGCGATAACAGCGCAAGTCCTGCCGGGAGCAGATACGAAGCTGCAGGCATTGGGTCGATCCCGGGATCGAGTTTCTTTTGAAGGCGCTTAGGCCACTCGTAGCCCAAGCCTGCCGCTGACGTCAGTGCGGCAAGCAACAGCAGCCCGATCAACCATATGGGCGCCGTGACAAACCAGGACATCCCGCCGACCCCGCCGTAGCTATTGGCAACCGGCAAGGACCGCCGGGTCGCCCAGAATGTTCGAGCGGAGCAAGCCGCTCCGCTACCAGCAATTTCGGTTCCGGCGCACTCGCCGCGCGCCAGAACAACAACGCCCCGGATAGAAGATGCGAGGCACTGAGAAGGTGTCTGACCAGCGAGGAGCAACACATCCGCTAAACGCAGACACGGCCCTCCCGGAAGACATCACACAAGTAACATGCCCCAGCATGGGGCAAAAAAGCGAAACATAGAAAGCCGATACGTAGCAGTGGCCCCAAAATGAGCCCGAATATTTGTTCAGCAAGCACGGTTTATCATTGCGAGAACGTGGGCCTTCGATACTCTGACTTAAGCTTTATCTCGAAAACTCCAGGAGGGACTCTTCCATGGGCTCAATCGTAAGATGTTGCTTGTATTCGTCTTCTGCCGCAGTTGCTCTGGCCGTCATTGTGGTGGGCATGGGCGGCGATCCGGTGAGGGCCCAGTCCCCGGCGAGGCCGCCCGCTGGCAAGCCCGCCCCATCCGCAAGCACGCCCTCAGCGCCGGCCGCCGCGCCCGCATCCCGCCCCCCGGCGAAGGGAGGGAGCGGCGGCGGCGGCTTCAACCCCGGGACTAGCGGCGGCAGTGGGTCCAACGCCGGTGGCGGCGGTGGCTACAATCCGGGCGCGGGTGGCGGCAGTGGGTCCAACGCCGGTGGCGGCGGTGGCTACAATCCCGGCGGCGGTGGCGGCAGTGGGTCCAACGCCGGTGGCGGCGGTGGCTACAATCCCGGCGGCGGTGGCGGTGGCTACAATCCGGGAGGCGGCGGCGGGAGCGGCTATAACCCGGGCGGCGGCAGTCGTCCCGACTACGGCCAGGGCGGTGGTTACAACCCGGGCGCTGACTGGAACGGCAAGACCGGCAGCGGTTGGAACCCAGGCAACTACTACGGCTCTTCTGTCATCAAGGGTTGGATCAGACTGGGCTCGGCGACGGCCGGCAAGAGTCCGGACAGAGACACCATTCAAGCGTTTGGTCGCTATCGTTATTCTCGCATCAAGCTCTGCGTTCGCTTCGCGGACGTCGCATTCTACAATGCTAAAGTCCAGTTCGAGCATGGCGGGAGCCAGGACATAAACGTTCAGTCTCGCGTCCGGCGGGGCCAATGCACACGGGAATACTATCTTCGCGGTGGCAGGAAACTTGATATTCGATACGTTTATCTGTTCTTCCGACAGGCGGACAACATCGCCAACTGGAGAACCGCCCAGGTCGACTTGTACGCCCGCTAGAACATGGCGCGGCGGCGCGAGGGAACTGACCGGCAATCGCTTCTGGGGGCGTGAAGCCGGTCAGGTTTACCTGTGTCAGGCGAGGGCAATGCATCCTCAGCCCCGGCTTGCCCTGGCGTATAGCGCATCACGTGCGGGACGACGACGACGGATTTCGAGGGCGGCGGCACTCGGGAAGATCAGGAGATCCATACAATGTGCAACGCCTGTGACGAAAGGTTCATGGGCCTGATGCGAACCATCCAGGGGCGTCGCGACATCTTGCGAGGCTTCGGCGGTGCGTTTCTGGCGACGGCCGTTCCTACGGTCGGAGGCACTGTCGCGCATTCATCGGAACGTCAGCAGGCTGATACGATCATTCTCGCCGGGCGGATCTACACCATGGATCCACGCCATACGGTAGTAGACGCCGTTGCGATACGTGACGGGCGCATTCTGAGATCGGGAAAGCGGTCGGACATTCTGGGTCTGAAGGGGCGCGGTACGCGGATCGTCGACCTGGGCGACTACACAGTGCTTCCGGGCTTCGTCGATCCCCACATGCATTCCAATTTCGCCGGCCTTCGGCCGTGGCTTGATGTGGGGCCGTTCAGTACGCCGACGATGGATGACGCCCGGACAAAAATCCGAGACGCGAGCGCCAAGGCCGGGCCCGGAGCCTGGGTCCAGGCCAAGATGCTTGACCCCTCGATCATGCCAGGCCGCCCCTTCTCGCGCGAGGATCTCGACCAACTATCTCCGAACGTTCCTGTCTTCATCCTCGAGTCCAACGGTCACAACGCCTACGCCAATTCGCGCGCGATCGAGCTGGCAGGGCTGACCAAGGATACACCAGATCCGCCGCAAGGACGGTTCGAACGGGGACCAGACGGCAGTTTGACCGGTCGCCTGGAAGAGCCGCCGGCGTTTCAGCCCTTCATTCAGGTGATGACGGCTCCAAGCGCGTCCGAACTGGTCGAATATCTCCGTGCTGACCTCGACGACGCCGCAGCAAAGGGCTGCACCGCGTTACATGACTGCGGTATCGGCGGCCTGTTCGCCGAGGCGGACATATCTCTTATCGAAGCCGCCCTGCGGGACAATCCTCCCGTGCGTTATGCGGGCATGCTGGTTTCGACCCACTACGAAAAATGGAAGCAGATGGGCCTACGCCCCGGCCTGCATTCGCCAAACTTCTCGTTCAGCGGGATCAAGGCGTGGTCCGACGGGTCAAACCAGGGCCTCACCGGCTATCAGCGTACGCCCTACCTGAACTCCAGCAATCGGGGCGCATTGAACTATTCCCCGGAGGAGATCGAGGCGCTGGTTCGAACGCTGCATGCCGACGGATGGCCAATCGGCATTCACGCGAACGGTGACGCCGCCATTGATGTGGTCCTGGACGCCTTCGAACGGGGAACCGGCGGAGAAGGTGGCCACAAGTACCGCCACCGCATCGAGCATTGCAGCATTCTGCATGATGACCAGATCCGGCGGATGAAGGCGCTCGGCATCTCGCCCTCATTCCTTATCGGCCACGTCCACTACTGGGGGCGAGCATTCCGAGACCGGCTTCTGGGTCCCGAGCGGGCAAACAGGCTGGATCCGTGCAGGTCAGCGCTTGCGGGCGGTCTACGGATCTCCCTTCACTCCGACTACAACGTGACCCCCATCGATCCCTTGCGTTGTATCGAGAATGCCGTCCTGCGTGACATGAACGAAGGCGGCGGCATCTTGAATCCCGCCGAGTGCATTTCACCTCTGGAGGCCATTCGCGCAGTCACCATCGACGCCGCCTGGCAATGCCATCTGGATGACACCTGCGGGAGTCTGGAGGTCGGCAAGTCTGCTGACCTGGTTGTTCTGGAGCGGGATCCGACAACGGTCTCGCCGGACACCTTGAGATCCATCCGTGTCCATTCCACGTGGCTGGGTGGACAAGAGCTTACCCGATGACGATTGGGTCGGCGCGAGTCGGAAGTCTGCTGGCGATTGTCCTGCTCGCCTTTGCATCCCAGCCGCTGGCGGCAGGGGCCGCGCGCGCCGCGCCGACCGTGGGAACCGTTAGCGGCGAGGTTGTCGGCTCGGAGGAGTCAGGAGTTTCGGCGTTCAAGGGCATACCGTTCGCCGCGCCACCGGTCGGAAAACTTCGATGGCGGAGTCCCCAGGCGCCGGAGACCTGGCGCAGAAGGGATGCCACGGCGTTTGGACCGGCCTGTATCCAGCCTCCGTCAAGGGCCCAGGATGAGGCGCTCGGCCCGACAGGACCGCAGTCAGAAGATTGTCTGACCCTGAATGTCTGGACTCCATCTCCTGCCGCCGACGCGCGCCGGCCTGTGCTGGTCTGGATTCACGGCGGCGGGTTCGTCTCCGGCGCCGGCAGTCTGGCCGCCTACAACGGCTTGGCTCTGGCTCGGAAGGGTGCGGTCGTCGTCACGATAAACTATCGGTTGGGGAACCTCGGGTTCTTCGCCCACCCTGCCCTGGATCGGGAAAGCTCGACAAGCCCGGCGAACTTCGGCCTTCTTGATCAGATTGCGGCGCTTCGGTGGGTACAGGCCAACATCGATGCCTTCGGGGGCGATCGGCGCAATGTCACCATCGTCGGTGAGTCCGCCGGCGCGCAGAGCGTTCTGGCCCTGTTTGCTTCTCCACTGGCCCGTGACCTCTTTCACAGGGGTATCGCCCAGAGCCCCTACGGGATCCCAAGCCACAGCCCTGCAGAGGCCCGGACGATCGGGATCGGAATCGGCAAGGCACTCGGTGTCGGGGGGGAAGAGGCTTCGATCGCATCTCTTCGCAGCATACCGGCAGAAGCTATTGCCCGCATGAGCGGTCGCGGCCAGACCCTTGCTCCGAGCCTCGTCTACGGTGACCTTGTTCTGCCGGCTCCTATCCTTGAAAGATTTGAACGAGGCCAGTCGGCAGCCGTTCCACTGATCATCGGCAACAACAGCAACGAGGCGTCCGTAGCCGAACTCTTCGGGATCGATCCCCGGCTTTTGCTCCGCAATCTGGGTTTGGCGCGGATCGGCGTTCGCCTTCTGTTTCCAGAGGCAGGTGACGAGGCAGATCTGGCGCGGCTGGTCGTTCGTGATGCTGTCTTCGCGGCCTTCGTGAAGCGCATCGCAGACCTGCATTCAGAGCGGGCCACTGCCTGGAGGTATCACTTCAGTTACCTCCCGGAACGTCGGCAGGGCATCGAGCCCGGGGTTCCTCATGGAGGCGAGATCGCCTTCGTGCTTGGCACGCTTGCTAGCACACCGGACTACCAGGATATCCACACGCCCAGAGATGACCGAATTGCGGACCAGATGGCGGCATACTGGCTGGCCTTCGCGATGACCGGGCGACCCGAACCCGCCGATAAGCCGGAATGGCCCCCATCATCGCCGCGGCAAAGCGTGACGATGGAGTTCGCCGACAGCCCCCGCGCCCACCTCCGCTTCCACGATCGCCGCCTCAACATCCTGATCGGGGTGATCGGAGTTCTGGGGGACATGCTCGATATGCGGCGCGAGAAGGCGGACCGTACCGACATGGGAGGTGTTGATGCCGTCTAGTTCAGCGCCCCCTCGAAAGACAAACCCCATGTTCCTAAAGCATCCCGGCTGGACTGCCTTCTTCTTCGGCCTGCTGGTTGGCTTCATGCCGATCACGGCCACCGCCCAGCCTCAAGCCGGACTGAAGGCCGAACTCGCGGACGCTGGTCTCGACGTCGGCCTGACGGCTACCAGCTTCCTGCAGGGTGTTGTGTCGGGAGACGGAGACAGAGACTGGGAGACTGGCGGAAAGGTCGATGCAACGCTTCGTGTCGACGCGGCAGCCTTCGGGCTCTGGGAGGGTCTGACCGTCTCGGTCCATCAAGAGTGGGTCTATGGCGATGATGTTAACGCCAAGGGCGACGGGTCGCTCCTGCCGGTGAACGTTGTCATGGGCTTCCCGCGACTGGGCGGCAGCGATTCGGAAACCTCGGTGGTGATCAACCAGTCGGTCGGTGATCGCCTGTCGATCAGCTTCGGCAAGTTCAACATGCTTGACGCGGCCGCACGCACGCCGATTGCAGGCGGCGGCGGACTCACGACCTTTTCACACGTTGGGCTGGCTGCTCCGATCAGCGGCGTCACTCCGCCCTATCTTCTAGGTATCATGGCGACGCTTCGAACAGAGGCGGTTACGGCCACTGCCATGATCTATGATCCTCGAAACGCACAGGATGCCGGGGTGCTGAGACAGCCGTTCGCGGACGGTGTCACGGTCAGTCTGTCGGCCACCTTCCCGGTATCGCTGGGAGGCAATGGGGGCTTCCAGGGTATCAGGGCGGTCTACAGCACGCAGCAGGGCCTGAATCTGAACGACATTCCGCAATTGGCTCTCCCACCTGAGGCCGAGGCCGTAATCGGCGAGAGATCGCCCTACTGGTACCTGGCCTACTCCTTCCAGCAGACGCTGTTCCGGCAAGCGCAGGATCCGGCGCGGGGCTGGGGGATCTTCGGCCAGGTGGCGATCTCGGACGGAAATCCCAATACGATCGAAAGCAGCATTCTGGCCGGGATCGGTGGCGACAGCCCGATCGCACAGCGTCCGCTGGACCGCTGGGGAGTTGGTTACTTCCGCTACAACCTGAGCTCCGCACTGCTGGATGGCCTGGCAGTCCTCGGCAAACCGGACCTGCGCCGCGAGCAGGGCGTCGAGGCCTTTTACAATATGGCGCTTTCGCAGAGCCTCAGGTTGACCGTCAGTCTGAGCTACGTTTCACCCGGAGAGGCGGCGCGCGAAGATGCGGTATTTGCTGGGTGGAGACTGCAAGCAGCCTTCTGAAACTGGCCTTGCGGTCCCGTCGGTGCATGCAACTCCGCCGACCGGGCCCGTGACGGCGTCAGGATCGCATCGGTAGACTCTGGACGCGGCGTTAGGAGCCGGTGACCTAAAGCAGCGCCTTCGCCGCAGCCCTGAACGCCTCGGCTGCGGCGCTCGTTCCGTCGACCGCGATCAGCGGCGCGCAGTCGTGTCCGGCCTGGCGGAGGGCGATCTCGATCGGGATTTCGGCCAGCAGGGGCACACAGAACGTCTCAGCCTCGGCCCGCGCCCCGCCGGTGCGGTCAGGCGAACGCTAACCCGTCTCCAATTGGGGCTTGGTGGTCAGAGCAGAGGCTGCGTTGAAGCCCATTTCCTACAACCGTCACCGGTTTCCGCCAAAGGTCATCCGGAATGCTGTCTGGCTGTGATTCCGGTTCACACTGACGGACGGGCGGGCTTCTTTGTGAATCTGGCTTCAAGGTCCGGTTCCGGAGTAGTAGCTGGTGTCCGCTTGCCACCCCTAGCCGCCCTTCGAAGGGTCCGCTTCCGGCTTAGGCAATTTGGCCACCTTCTTCACCGTCTCTTCAAAGCGGACTTACCCAGGCCTCACACCGCCGGCCGCCGGGCAATACCGTGTGTCCCCTCTCGGGCGTCTTTTGGTTGGATCCTTGTTGTCCGCCTGTCGTCAATCTGTCGGCCGACGGGCCGACGTTTGTCGGCCAATTGTCTACCTCAAACTATTGAATCTAATCAATTATTGACCGGACAAGCACAGGCTTCAGTGCTACAATAGCGCTTCGACGCCCAACACGCCTAAACCTAACCCCGCGCCCCGGCGGCGATCCGCTCCCGGGCCATCTCGTTGGCCACGACGTGGGTCGGCCGTCCCTCGGCCACGGCCCGGTCCAGCACCTGCGCCAGGGTCAGCGCCAGGGTGTCGAGCTTGGTATCGACCCAGGCCTGGTCGAAGGCGCTGTCAGTTTCAAGGCCGCGGATTTCCGCCGCCACATTGATGATGCCGCCGCCGTTGATGACGTAGTCGGGGGCATAGAGCATGCCCTTCTCGAACAAGGCCTGGCCGACCTCCGGCGAGGCCAGCTGGTTGTTCGCCCCGCCCGCCACGACCCGGCCCATCAGCCGGCCAAGCGTGTCGAAACTGACCGCCCCGCCCAGGGCGCAGGGCGCGAAGACCTCGGCGTCAACGTCGAAGATGGCGTCCGGCGCCACGACCTGCGCGCCGGTGCGGGCGGCGACGGCGTCCAGCGCCGGCTGGTTGACGTCGGTGATGATCAGCCTGGCGCCGGCGGCGTGCAGCTTGTCGGCCAGATAGGCGCCGACATGGCCGACCCCCTGGATGGCGACGGTGACGCCGTTCAGGTCCCGGCCATAGGCCCGCTCGACGCACAGTCGCACGCCCCGGAACACGCCCTCGGCGGTCACCGGGCTGGGGTCGCCGGAAGCGGCCTTATGACCCTCCAGGCCGGCGACGTAGCGGGTCTCCTTGCGGGCCTCTTCAAGGTCGGCCGGCGAGACGCCGACGTCCTCGGCGGTCCAGTAGCGGCCCCCGACCCGCTCGACGGCGCGGCCGAAGGCCTGGAACAGTTGGGGAGTCTTGTCCTTCCGGGCATCGCCGATGATCACCGACTTGCCGCCGCCCAGGTCCAGCCCGGCCATGGCGTTCTTGAAGCTCATCGCCCGCGACAGCTTCAGCGCGTCTTCCAGCGCCGCTTCCGCGCTCTCGTAGGGCCACATCCGGCAGCCACCGGCGGCGGGACCAAGGGTGGTCGAATGCACCGCGATGATGGTCTTCAGACCCGAGGCCGGATCGGAGAAGGCGTGAACGCCTTCGTGGCCTTCAAAAGACGGAGAATCGAACAGGGTCATGCCAGGAACTTCGCGTTTGGGGGTAAAGCGATGCGCGAGAGGCGATCTACGCCGCACAAGCCTTCCTCACAACCCATCAAACGCGGGAAGGCTTCGTCCCGGGCTTGGGAATCGCCGGCGCACCCGAGGGCAGCGGCGCCTCGGGCGTCAGCATGAAGCTGGCGGCGTCATCGATGACCGTCTGGCGCTGATGATCGCGGATCAGCAGGTGGTGGCCCTTGGCATAGAAGGCGGTCCTGTCACCGGTCTTCAGCTTCGCCGCCGCCTGCCGCGAGGGGGGGGCCGGAATGACCTGGTCGTTGGCGCCGTAGAGATAGGCGACGGGAACCTTGACCCCGCCGATCTCCCGCCAGGCTTCTTCCATCAGGTCGACCAGGCCGCTGATGGTGTCGGGCCGCGCGCCCCAGATCATCAGCCGGTCGCGGCCCATGGCCATCATCTCCTCGCTGTTGTCCGAGGGATGGATGGTGCTGGTCAGCCAGCCGGGCGGCTCCACCGGCCGGTCCGGCGTCACCCGGGCGGTGATCCACAGCAGGGTCTTGTTGGGCAGCGGCTGGCTGGACCAGCCCCAGACCGCCGGGGCCAGCAGCAGCAGCCGATCCGCCGCCGGCGGCCGGTCCGAGGCAAAGGCGCAGATGGCCACCGCCCCGCCCATGCTCTCCCCCGCCACGACGACCGGCACGCCGGGATGCCGGGCCTTCACCAGGTCCACGAACACCCGCAGGTCCTCGCTCATCAGCTCCCGCCCGGCCCAGATACCGCGTCCGACGGAGCGGCCGAACCCGCGCTGGTCGAAGGCATAGGTGGCGATACCCCGCGCCGCCCAGTCGGGAGCGGCCATATGGAAGGCGTTGGCGTAGTCGTTCATACCGTGCAGCCCGACCAGCACCACCTTCGGCTCGCCCTCGGTCGGCCAGTTGCTCGTCCCCAGCCGGGCCCCGTCGAAACTGACGAACCACTCGCCATCGAAGTTGGGGCCCGCGAACCCCGCCGTCGGCGTCAGCGAGGTCTGCAGGGACATCGGCGCGCAGGCGCTCAAGGCCGAGGCGGCGACGGCGCTGACCAGGAACAGGCGGCGGTTCATGCCCCCAGAATGTCAGCGACCCGATGGCGAAGATAGGGCGTCACCTCATCCTCGAACCACGGGTTGCGCTTCAGCCAGGCGGTGTTGCGCCAGCTGGGATGCGGCATGGGCAGATAGTGGGGCAGATAGTCGGTCCAGGCCGCCACGGTCTCGGTCATGTTCCGCCTGGCCCGGTCACCGAGCGCCCAGGCCTGCGCATAGCCGCCGACCAGCAGGGTCAGCTCCATCTTCGGCAGCGCCGCCATCAACGGCGGCCGCCAAAGCTGGGCGCATCTTGGAGGCGGCGGATAGTCGCCGCCCCTGGGATTGGTCCCCGGAAAGCAGAAGGCCATGGCCGCCACCCCGATCTCCGCCCGCCCATAGAAGGTCGCCCGGTCGATACCCATCCAGGACCGCAGCCGCTCGCCCGACGGATCGTCGAACGGAATCCCGCTCTCATGCACCCGCCGCCCCGGCGCCTGACCGCAGATCAACAGGCGGGTCTGCGCGGAGACCCGGGTGACGGGCCTGGGCTCATGCGGCAGCTCGCCGGCGCAGGCGCGGCAGGCGGCGATATCGGCAAGAATGGCGTCGAGGCTCATTCCGCTTCAACGCGGCTAGTCTTCCGCCGCCTCATCGCCGGCATCGGTTTCGCCGCTCGGAATGACGTCGCCTTCCATCGGCAGCCGGAGCCGATACACACCCTTGAAGGTATCGGGATCGGCCGGCTTGTTGTGCCGCAGGATCACCACCTGCCCGGCCCGCGCCATGCCGACGGCCGTCGAGCGCACCTGGCCCAGGGCGCGCTGCCAGCGCTCCGGCAGGATGATCTTGGCCACATTGGCCGGGTCGATGCTCTTGCCGGCGGGCAGGTCGGCGAGCTGGGAGAGGATGGCGTCTTCGATCGGCGAGGTCATGGCCGCCTCTTACAGGCAACAACAGAGAACGTCTTCCGAAAGCCGCGATTTCTCCCATCGCGCCGCACCTTCAGGCCCGCTATCTAGCCCGGATACACCAGACGAGGACGATTATGGACGGCGGCAGCGAAGCGCCCAGCGGCGGACCCAGACTGATCAACGAGGGCGAGTGGGCCGGGTGGAAATCCTGGAGCAGCGATCCGTTCGAGAACCAGTCCGGCCCCTTCTATTTCAAGGAACAGGCCGACGGCTCGGTCCTTTGCGGCTTCCGGGCCGAGCAGAACCACATGAACGGCGGCGGCTTCATGCACGGCGGCTGCATGCTGACCTTCGCCGACTTCTGCCTGTTCGCCATCGCCCACAAGGAACTGGAGGGCGGCCATTCGGTCACCGTCAGCCTGGGCGGCGAGTTCCTTGGCCCGGCCCACGTCGGCGACCTGATCGAATGCACCGGCGAGGTGACCAAGGCCGGCAGGTCGATGGTCTTCGTCCGCGGCCTGATCCAGACCGGCGGCAGCCCGATGATGAGCTTCTCGGGCGTCGTGAAGCGGGTCGCGCGCCGCCTGTAGCTGCGGCGGCATGGACAGATCGTCACGGTTGCGCGAGGCTCATCCTCGTCAAACGGGGGCAAGCCATGTCGATCACCTATCCGGGCGTCTACACTCAGGAAGTCCCCAGCCCCCTCCATGCCATAGGCGGCGTGCCAACCAGCGTGACCGCCTTCCTTGGTCGCGCGCCCATGGGACCGGTGGCGACGCCGGTGGTCTGCAACAGTCTGGCTGACGTCCATCGCCTGTTCGGACCCGACTGGACAGGCGCGCCGATGGGCCAGAGCCTGTCGGACTTCTTCGTCAACGGCGGCACGGATGCCCTTGTCATCCGGCTGGCGGCTGAAGGGGCGGCCGCGTCCGGTCTGCGGCCCGGCGGCCTGCCTCTCGTCGCCGCCGACCCCGGCGCCTGGGGCAACAGCCTCACGGCCACGGTGACCAGCGTCGCCGCCGACGGGACGTTCACGCTTGAGGCCAGCCTGGTGTTGGGTGGCCAGACCCTGACCGAAGCCTTTGCCGGCCTCAGTATCGATGCGACCGACATGAGCCATCGGATGGACCTTGTGCTGGCGACAAACTCCCGGTTTCTGCGGGTCGCCCTCGACGGCCACGGCCAGCCCGTTCTCCCCGCCGCACCGCCAGCGCAGGGCGCAACCGCCACCGGGGCCGGCGGAATGGACAGTCCGGCGTTGTCGGCCCAGGACCTCACCGACGGCCTGTCGGCGCTGGATCAGGCCGCCGTCTTCAACCTGCTGGTCATCCCGCCCGACCAACCGGGTCAGGACATCCCCGTGACCGTCTGGCAGAGCGCCGCCGACTGTTGCCAGGCCCGCCGCGCCTTCCTGCTCGTCGATCCGCCCGCCGCCTGGACGTCCGCCAAGGCCGCGGCCGATCAACAGACCGCCACGCCGCTGATGTCCCAGGACCTCGGTCGCAACGCCGCCGTCTACTTCCCGGCCGTGCTGCACGAGACGCCCTTCCCGCCTTCGGGCGTTGTCGCCGGCGTCTATGCCGCCACCGACATCCAAGTCGGCGTATGGAAGGCGCCGGCCGGCCTGCTCACGGCCCTGAACGGCATCAAGGGGCTCGCCCTGCCGCTGACCGACGCAGACAACGATCTGCTCAACACGGCCGGGATCAACGCCCTGCGAAGCTTCCCCACCTACGGCCCGGTGATCTGGGGGGCCCGCACCCTGGCCGGCGCCGCGCTGATGTCCGACGACTTCAAGTACGTCCAGGTCCGGCGACTGTTCCTCTACATCGAAGACAGCATCCGGACGGGCTGCCAGTGGACCGTGTTCGAGCCCAACGGACCTGCGCTCTGGGCGCAGCTGCGCCTGCAGATCTCGACCTTCCTGCAGAGCCTGATGAACCAGGGCGCATTTCTCAGTTTCAATGTGGCCTGCGACGCCTCGACGACATCGCCTGCCGATATCGACCTGGGCGTCGCCAATGTCCTGATATCCATCGCCCCGATCCTGCCGGCCGAGTTCGTGATCATCGAGATCCAGGTGATGACGGCTGGTGCGTCCTGAAGCTCGCCTCACAGCGGGCTGACAAAAGCTTCAGGCAACATGACCTAAGGTTAAGTTGAATTCGGAACGGCGATCTCCCACCTACAGGCTCGTAGACACGGAGATTTAGCCATGAGGAAACTGTTCCTCATTATCTGTTCATCGCTGGTGCTCACCACCGCGCTTGCCGTGGCGGGGCTCAGCACCGCTCACGACGACGGCCTCTTCACCACGGTCTCGCACAACGTCTGATAGCCTGCCCTTGCGCCCGATCCTGGGCGAGGGCAGGAACGGCAGAGCATGACCCTGCCTCTTTCCATCCTCGATCTTTCGACGATCCAGGCCGGCGCCACTCCGGCGGAAGCCATTCGCCTCAGCGTCGAACTGGCCAAGGTCGCCGACGGCCTTGGCTATCGGCGCTACTGGCTGGCCGAGCATCACTCCACCGACTCCCACGCCGGGACCGCGCCGGAGATCCTGATCGCCGCCCTCACCCAGGCGACATCCCGCATCCGCCTCGGCAGCGGCGCCGTGCTGCTGGCCAACTACAGCCCGCTGAAGGTGGTCGAGCAGTTCATGACCCTGGAGGCGCTGGCCCCCGGCCGGATCGACCTGGGCATCGGCCGCGCCATCGGCGCAGACGAACTGACCGGCCAGGCCCTGCGCACCGCCGGCCTGCAATCCTTCCCCACCTTCTTCAGCCTGCTGCAGTCCTGGCTGCTCGACGCCGGCGGCAAACAGCCCTTCCCGCTCAACCACCCGGCCAAGGGCGTCCGCGCCCAGCCCTGGGGCCGCAGCCACCCGGACCTCTTCGTGCTCTGCTCCTCGGACAAGAGCGCGGCCATCGCCGGCCAGCTGGGCGTCGGCATGGTCTATGCCGAGTTCATCACCGGCCAGGGCAGCAAGGCCGCGATCGACGCCTACCGCGCCGCCTTCCGCCCCTCATTGTTCCGCCGCGAGCCGCACGCCGCCATCGCCATCGCCGCCCTCGCCGCCGATACGGCTGACGAGGCCCGCCGCCTCGACGCCCCGCGCCGGGCCTGGGTGGTCGGCGAGGCCGAGGGCCTGAAGGAGGCCTACCCGTCGCTCCGGGTCGCCGAACGCCGGCTGGCCGACCACGCCGGCCACAAGGCCATCGCCGAGGCCGAAGCCCGGGCGCTGGTCGGTGATGGCGCGACGGTGCGCGCCGGGCTGGCGGCCAAGCTGGCCGAGACCACCGCCGACGAAATCTTCGTCATCGCCGCCGGTCCGACCCTGGCTGACCAGGTGCGGTCTCTGGAACTGATGGCCGGCTAGGCCTTGACCCCCGCCGCCGCCGCCGGCCGGGCCATCATGGCGTCGTACCAGCGCCTGGCCGCTTCCATCTCGTCGGGGATGGCGAACTTGGCCATGCGCGAGAAGTCGATGGCCGTAGCTGCGACGATGTCGGCCATGCTGATGCGGTCGCCGGCGATAAACTCGCTGTCCTTGAGCTGGCGGTTGAAGATCTTGATGGCCCGGGTCCCGCCGGCCAGGTTGCTCGCGGCGATCTCCGGCACCTGGGTCTCCAGCGCCGCCAGAGCCGGGTGGCTGTGGCGCACGGCCAGCATCAGCGGCGTGGCCAGCATCATCTCCACCCGGCGCAGCCACATCTCGAACACGGCGGCTTCCTTCGCGTCGCGGCCGAACATGTTGGGCTCGGGATAGACGCTCTCCAGATAGCGGCAGATGGCCACCGACTCGGTGATCGTCGTCTCATCATCGATCTCCAGAGCCGGCACGTTGGGCAGGCCGGCCTTGGACAGGAAGCTCTCGGTCCTGTGCTCCCCCTTGAAGACATCGAGGTTGATCACCTCGACTCCCTCCGGATTGCCCTTCTCGGCGAGGAACCAGCGGACCCGGCGCGGATTGGGCGCGCGGAAGCTGTCATAGAGTTTCATGGCGTTTGTCCCGTTCTTCTTATGATTTCGGCGCTTCGACGGCGGCCGGGGCTGCGTCCGGCGCGATGCCGAACAGCTCGCGCGGCATGGCCCCGACCACGGCGGCGGTCATGCAGGTGGCCAGGAAGCCGCCCAGCAGCGCCTTCCAGACCATACCGATCACCTCGGCCCGCCGTTCCGGCATCAGCACGCCAAGCCCGGACACCGTGATCCCCACCGACCCGACATTGGCGAAGCCGCACAGGGCGTAGGTCATGATCATCCGGGTGCGTTCGCTCATCTCCCCGGCCGGGATACTGCCCAGCTCGATGAAGCCGATGAACTCGGTCAGCATCAGCTTGACCCCCAGCAGCCAGCCGGCCTTGCCCGCCTCCTCCCAGTTGACGCCCAGCGACCACGCGAGGGGCGCGAAGACGATACCGAGAACGCGCTCGACGCTGACCTTCTCGCCGTCGACGGCCGGCAGCAGGCCGAGAATCTCGTTGCCGATAGCCACCAGGGCCACAAAGACGATCAGGATGGCGCTGATGTTCAGCACCACCATCAGCCCGTCCGCCACCCCCTTGGTGATGGCGTCGATCGAGCTCTCGTAGCGCAGCAGCGAGGTGTAATCGACGTTGACCCCGCCCTCGCCCTTCTTCTCCGGCACGATGATCCGCGCCAGCAGCACCCCGGCCGGCGCCGAGACGACAGAGGCCACCAGCACGTGGGCGGCGGCGTTGGGCAGGCTGGCCTTCAGCACCAGCGCATAGGCCACCATGGTCGAGCCGGCCACCGTGGCCAGGCCCACAACCATCATCAGGAACAGCTCGGAGCGCGTCAGCTTGTCCAGGTAGGCTCGGATGATGATGGGCGTTTCGACCATGCCCACGAAGATGTTGGCCGCCGTCGCCGTGGCCGAGGCGCCGCCCATGCCCAGGATCTTCTCGAACAGGAAGCCGAACCCCTTGATGATCCACTTCAGCACCTTCCAGTGCCACAGCAAGGCCGACAGGGCCGAGATCACCAGGATCAGCGGCAGCACCTGGAAGGCGAAGACGAAGCCGGCATTGGGGTTTTCGACCGGATAGGGCGAGGGTCCGCCGCCCAGGTAGCCGAACACGAACTGCGTGCCCTTGGCCGTTCCCGCCGCCAGGCCGTCAACGACACCGCTGATGCCCAGCACCACCCCTTGCAGGGCCGGAATGCCGAACAGGGCCGCGATCAGCACGACCTGCAGCACCAGGGCCCCGATGGCCAGCCGCCACGGAAAACGCCTGCGGTTCTCCGACACCGCCCAGCAGATCAGCAGGGTCAGGGCCAGGCCAACCAGGCTCTGGGCGTTCTCAAGACGAAACATGGTCCACTCCCGGGCGCCCGACTCCCCGCCGGCTTGCCGCACCCCAAAGGCGGATTGACTACGAATGACCGTCTGCGTGCAAGGCAAGAGGCGCTCGCAGGCCCTGCTCAATCCGCGCGGTTGCGCCGTGAGCCCGTTATGCCACTGTGTGCAACGTTCAGGGGCGCGACCAGACGCTCCGGACGGGGACGAAGCTCAGGGGCGAACCATGACCAACCTTACCCGCCGCGGCCTGCTGGCCGCTTCCGCCGGCGCCGGCGTGCTCGGCGCCGCCGCCTGCGCCACCGACAGTCCGGTCACGGTTCCGGCCAACAACACCGGGCCCTGGACACCGGACGCCACCGAATGGGCCAGCCGGGTTCGCAAGGGCGAGATCAGCGCGGGCGAGCTGATGGACGCCACCATTCGCCGCTGCGAGGCCCTCCAGCCCAAGCTCAACTTCATCGTCAACTCGGACTTCGACCGCGCCCTCGACAAGGCGAAGAAGGGCGGCCAGAGCGGACCGTTCGCCGGCGTCCCCTTCCTGATCAAGGATCTCGACGATTACGTGGGCATGCCCACCCGGTCCGGCTCACGCTGGACCCTCGGCCACCCGCCGGCCAGGAAGCAAGACGTCTATATCGACTCCTTCGAACGCGCCGGCCTCGTCTTCTTCGGCAAGTCGGCGACGCCGGAATACGGCTTCCTGCCGACCACCGAGCCGATCGGCTACAACCCCACCCGCAACCCCTGGGACCCGAGCCGCAGCAGTGGCGGCTCTTCCGGCGGCGCGGCTGTCGCGGTGGCCAGCGGCGTCATCCCCATGGCCCACGCCAGCGACGGCGGCGGCTCGATCCGCATTCCGGCCAGCAACTGCGGTCTCTTCGGCCTGAAGCCCTCGCGAGGCCGGCTGATCGATCCCAACCCGGGCAAGAGCGCCGTCGATATCAGCGTCAACCACGCCGTCACCCGCTCCGTCCGCGACTCCGCCGCCCTGTTCGCCGCCACCGAACGCCAGGACGGCGCCCTGCCCCCGGTCGGCCTGGTCACCACGCCGCTGCGCCGCAAACTGAAGGTCGGCCTGCTCTACAGGAGCGGCAACGGCAAGGACCCCAACCCGGACGTTCGCGCCGCCGTCGACAGCACCGCCAGGCTGCTTGAGGATCTTGGCCACCGGGTCGAACCGACCGACTGGCCGATCGACAGCGCCCGCTTCGGCCAGGACTTTCTGACCCTGTGGTCCGCCGGCGCCGCTGACCTGGTCCAGGCGGTTGCCCGGGCCACCGGTCGCACGCCGGACGCCAGCATGCTGGAACCGTTCAGCCTCGGGATGGCCCAGCTGATCGCCACCCTGCCGGCCGGCAGCCTGGAGACGGTTATCGGCCGGCTGACCGCCGCGTCCGCCGCTTATGACGCCTGGTTCGCCAGGTTCGACGTCGTGCTGATGCCGGTGCTGACCAGTCCGCCCGTACCGCTCGGCTTTGTCACCGGTGATGTGCCGTTCGAGGAACTGGCGGCGCGTCTGACCGACTACGTCGGCTACACCCCGTTGCATAACGTCGCCGGGGGCGCGTCCATGAGCGTGCCCCTCTACTGGACCGAGGCCGGCCTGCCGGTGGGCAGCCAGATCTGCGCTCGCATGGGCCAGGAGAAGCTGCTGTTCGAACTGGCCTACCAGCTGGAGGCCGCGAGGCCGTGGGCCGGACGCAGGCCCCCTATCAGCGCATGAAATGGCGAGGGGCCGCCTCCGCCGGAGCCGGCCCCTCACGCGCTTTCCCCCGCGCGGCGCGGACATTGCCCTGACCCGAACCGGGTTACTAGTGGGTCACCCCCACAAAATGAGACCTGTGTGCATTTTGCTTCGGGCCGTCGACCGACCCCGCGTCGACAGGTTCAGCACATCGGCTGATGGCGCGCATGAATGTCCTTCAGCATCGCCTCGATCACAGCGAAGTCCATCTTCCTGGGGTTCATGTAGCGAACGCAGCCCTTGCCGCAGTTGATTCCCGGCACGCCGAGTTCAGTCTTGAACGTCTCGATCGCTGAATGCCCGGCGTAGAAGGCGACGTGCTGCTTCTGATTGTTGAAGGCGACGCCGACGGCCGGCGCGTCGGCAGGTCCATAGAAGGGCATGCCGTACTCCATCCGCTCCTCCCAACCGGGCAGCGCCTTCAGACAGGCCTCGCGCAGGGCCTGGATGTAGGGAAGCCGGTCGGGCCCGACCTCCAGCATGAAGGCATCGACGGTCGGGGCGCTCGACTGGACCATGGCTGATGTCTCCTCGGCCTCAGCCTAGTCGCGAGCAGGCGTGACGGTCCAGTCCATGGGATAATGGTCCGCCGCTTCGATAAGCGCGCGTGCTCCGCCGCCAAGGCGACCCGCGACCGACCGGCAGCTCACCGAAAACGACCCGGAAGGCCACCCAAGGGCGACCGAAAGTCCACCCGAAGGACACCTTCGGCACCCATCAAAGGAGCCCTAAACTATTGATCCCACGAGCTTTTCCGAAAAACTGCCGCAGAGTCCTAGGACATCGCCTCGAGAATCTTCTTCACCTCGGGCTTCATGATCTTGCCGTTGGCGTTACGCGGCAGGGTCTCGTGCCAGAAGGCGATGCGCACCGGCACCTTGAAGGCCGCCAGGCGGTCAGCAACGAAGGCGCGCAGTTCCTGCTCCGTGGCATGGCTGCCAGGCTTGAGAGTCACCACGGCGCCGGGCTCTTCACCCAGCTGCTTGTGCGGAATGCCGACAAGGGCCGCGTCCATCACCGCCGGGTGGTCGTAGAGAACGTTTTCGACCTCGATGCAGTAGATGTTTTCCCCGCCGCGGATCAGCATGTCCTTGGCCCGGTCGATGATGTAGCAGAAGCCCTCTTCGTCGAGCCGCGCCAGGTCGCCGGTCTTCACCCAGCCATCGACGAAGGTCTGGGCGGTGGCTTCGGGCTTGTTCCAGTAGCCCTTCACCACCTGCGGCCCCTTGCACCACAGCTCGCCGACCTCGCCGACCGGCAGCTCCCGGTCGCCCTCGACGCTCATGATCTTCAGATCGGTGACGGCTACGGCCGGACCGCAGCTGGTCGGGCGGTGCTCATAGTCCTCGGCCCCGTGCTGGGTGGCCGTGGCGCTGGTTTCGGTCATGCCCCAGCCGTTGCCGGGAGCGGAATTGGGCCAGGTTTCCTTGATCTTGCGGACCAGTTCCGGCGCGCTCGGCGCGCCGCCGTAGGAGACGCTTTCCAGGCTGGAGAGGTCGTACTTCTCGCGAGCCGGATGCTCGATCAACTGCCAGGCGATGGTCGGCACGCCGCCGGCGGCGGTGACCTTTTCGCGCTCGATCAGCTGCATGGCCAGTTCGGCGTCCCACTTGCGCATCATGACGATCTTGCCGCCGCCGAACATCACCGGGTTCAGCACCGCGAAACAGCCGGTGGCGTGGAAGAAGGGCACCGAGATCATCATCGCCTTCTGCGGCGCGTCCGGATCGGCGACCGGCGGCTGTTCGCCCCGCCGCAGGAAGCTGCGGGCGGCGCTGCTGCCCGAAGACATGATGTTGGAGTTGATGTTGCGGTGGGTGGCCAGGGCGCCCTTCGGTTTGCCCGTGGTGCCCGAGGTGTAGAAGATGGTGGCGTCGTCTTCCGGGCCCAGTTCCACGTCGCAGAGGGCGATCTCGGGCAGGTCCTGCCAGCCGTTCGGCTCGCCCAGAACCTCTTCGACCTTGGTCACATAAGGATGGGTCACCTCGTCGACCATGCGGCTGACGAAGACGTGGGTCAGGTCAGGGCAGTTGGGCAGATGCTCGGCCAGGCGGTCGAAGCGCTCGACGTCCATCACCGCAACCTTGGTCCCCGAATCGGTGAGGCCGTACTCCAGCTCGGCGCCGGTCCACCAGGCGTTCAACGGGGTGACGATGGCGCCCAGGCTCATCGCCGCATAGAAGGCCACCGGCCATTCGGGCAGGTTGCGCATGACGATCGCCACCCGGTCGCCCTTGGAGATGCCCTTTTCCTTCAGCGCTTCGGCGAAGGTCACAGTCGCCCGGTAGAAGGCTTCAAAGCTGACCCGCTCGTTCTCGTGAACGAGGAAGATCTTCTCACCTTGAGCGCGGGCGGCGACCAGGGTGTCGCGCAAGGTCGCCGGGACATTCTTCCAGGTGCGGGTCGGGATGCCCCGGATGACCACCTCCTCCATCTCGCAGGGCGCACCGGGCGCTGTGAGGAGGGCATGGGCCTGCTGGATGGACATGGCGGGCCAGGAGGACGCGGCGGCGTCGGTCATCGTGTGATTTCCTCGTCAATTGGTCAGGCTGGCCCGTTTCTGGCGACGCGGCTCTCCTTGGGTGAAGCACAGCCCGGAGACGGATGCAAACGCCCGTTTGATTGCTCAGTCGACGGCCAGTCGCTTGGCGACGAAATCAAGGAACACCCGCGCCTTCCGCGGCAGGCTGCGGCCATGCCAGACCGCCCACAGGCCCAGCGGCGGCGCGCTCCAGTCCGGCAGCAGGCGGAGCAGCCGCCCGGCTTCCAGATCGGCCCTGACGAGAAATCCCGGGGCCAGAACGGCGCCCAGTCCGCCGCGCGCCAGATCGGCAAGGACATCGCCATTGGCCGTGCGAACGGCCGGATTGATCTCAACCTCGACCCTGGTCTTGCCACTGCTCAGCGGCCACCGCGCCGCGAACGCCGAACTGGTGAGGCTGATCGCCGGCCGCGCGGCCAGGTCGCTGGGCGAGTCGACCGTCCCATGCGCCTCTTCGAAGCCGGGAGCGGCCACAACAATGCGCGGATAGTTTCCCAGCCAGAGGGCCGTCAGCCGGCTGTCCTCCAGTTCGCCAAGCCGCAGCGCCAGGTCGACGCCCTCGGCGATCAGGTCAACGCGGTCGTCCCGGGCCATCAGGTCCAGCCGCATGCGTGGGAAGGCGCTCAGGAAGTCCCCCGCCTGGGGCGCCAGCTCGGCGCGGGTGAAAGCCACCGAGGCGGAGACCCGCAACAGGCCCGCCGGCTCCCGTTCGGCGCCGCGCACAGCGGCTTCCATGGCCTCGGACTCAGCGACCATGGCCCGGGCATGGTCCGCCACCTTCTGGCCGGCCTCGGTCAGGGCCAGGCTGCGGGTGGTGCGGTTCATCAGACGACCGCCGAGCTCGGCCTCGAGGGTAGCCACCGCCCGACTGGCGACCGACTGCCCGACCCCGGCTTCCGCAGCGGCGCGGCTGAAGCTGCCGGTCTCGGCGACACGCAGGAACAGGCGCAAGGCAGTCAGGCGATCCATGACTTATGCTGTCACAGCATAGATCATATGTGCAATGGCCGGATTATCACGGCGGCTGGCTGCGCGTATCAAACCGCCATGGCCGATTTCCAACTCCACAGCCGCGCGACCGCCCCCTCCGCCTCCAAGCCGTTTCTGGAACAGGCGCAGAAGACCGTCGGCTACGTCCCCGCCCTCGCCGCCCAGATGGCCGAAAGCCCGCAGCTTCTGGAGGGGTACTTCGCCCTCTCCGCCATCTTCGCCAAATCGACCTTCACCCCCGCCGAGCAGCAGCTGGTCCTGCTTGCGGTCTCGGTCGAGCACGACAGCCACTACTGCACCCCGGCCCATGCCCACCGCGCCCGCGCCGCCGCCCTGCCCGAGGCGGACATCCGCGGCGTCCGTGACCGCCGCCGCCTGTCGGATCCGCGCCTGGAAGCCCTCCGCCTCTTCACCGTCCGCATGGTGCGCGAGCGCGGATTTCTCTCCGACGCCGAGATCGAGACCTTCGTCTCCGCCGGCTTCACCCGCGCCCAGGCGCTGGATGTCGTCCTCGCCGTCGGCCTCAAGACCATGAGCAACTACGTCAACCACCTGGCCGAAACGCCGTTGGATCCCCCGTTTGCCAACGAAGTTCAGGTCGCCTGAAGGAGCCACCCATGAAGCGTTTCGCCCTCGTTCTGACCGCCCTCGTCCTCGCGGGACCGCTGATAACCCCGACCCTCGCCGCCGCAGCCAAGCCGGCCATCTACACCCCGGCCCTCAACAACGTCGCGGTCGGCGGCTACGACACGGTGGCCTACTTCACCGTCGGCAAGCCGGTGCGTGGAAGCGATGCCTTCCAGACCGACTGGAACGGCGCCACCTGGAAGTTCAGCTCGGCCGCCAACCTTGCGAAGTTCAAGGCCAACCCCAAGGCCTACGCCCCGCAATTCGGCGGCTACTGCGCCTGGGCTGTCGCCCAGAAATACACGGCCAAGGGCGATCCCCAGAACTGGAAGATCGTCGGCGGCAAGCTCTACCTGAACTACAACGCTGACATTCAGACCAGGTGGTCCAAGGACATCCCGGGCTTCATCGCCAAGGGCAACACCAACTGGCCCAAGGTGCTGGGACAATGAAGAAGGTCTGGAAATACCTGCCGGACGCCATGGCGCTGTTCATGGCCGTCATCTTCCTCGACAGCCTGCGCTACAAGTTCACCGACCATCCCAAGACCCAGGAAATCTTCGGCCGTCTTGACGGCTGGACGACCTCGCTGGGCCTGCCGGGCCTCTTCGACCACACCGGCCTGTTCAGTCAGTATGTCATCGGCAGCATAGAACTGCTCGCCTCGACCCTGTTGATCGTCGGCCTGCACCCGCGCTTCAAGCACCTGCAGGCGGGCGGCGCCCTGGCCGGGCTGCTTGTCATGATGGCGGCGATCAGCTTCCACCTGTTCACGCCCCTGGGTATCGATCCCAATGGCGACGGCGCCGGCCTGTTCATCGCCGCCTGCACCAACCTGGTTTTCGCCATCGTTCTGCTGGCCGGCTTCCGGCGGAGCGATCTTGCTGAACTGCTCCGCCGGGTTCTGGCGGTCGTGAAACCTAGCTGACGCCTTCCAGCCGCTTGAGCGCCGCGCCAAGCTTGGCCTTCGCCGCCTCGGCGTCGGCCAGCTTGGTCCGGTTCTCCTCGATCACCTCCTCCTTGGCCTTGGCCAGGAAGTCGGGATTGCCGAGCTTGCGGTTCACCCGTTCGATGTCGGCGTCGTGGCCGGCGATCTCCTTGGTCAGGCGGGCCTTTTCGGCGGCAAGGTCGATGAAGTCCGCGACGGCCAGCGAGCCGGTGGCCTCGCCGATCACGAACGGCACCGAACCGGCCGGCGCCTCGCCCAGATCCGCGCCCTGAAGCCGACCCAGGCTGAGGATCAGGTCGCGGTGACGGTCCAGCCGGGAGGCAGCCTCGTCGCCGGCCCCGGCCAGCGTCAACGGAATGCGGGCGCCCGGCGGGACATTCATCTCGGCGCGCAGCGAACGAACCTCGCTGACCAGCTCGACCACCCAGCCGATCTCGGCCTGGGCCGAACCATCGATGTAGTCGGCCGGATAGCTCGGCCAGTTTTCACTCATCAGGAAGCCGGCGCGAGCCGGTCCCTCATCCGCCGTCTTCTCCCACAGCTCTTCAGTGATGAAAGGCATGACCGGATGAAGCATCAGCAGGCACTGGTCGAGGACCCAGGCGGTGGTCGCCTGGATCTCGGCTTTCGCCGCCTCGTCCGAGCCGTTCAGGATCGGCTTGGCCAGTTCCAGGTACCAGTCGCAGAAGACGTTCCAGATGAAGCGGTAGAGGGCGTTCGCGACCTCGTCATAAGCGCAGGCTTCCAGCGCCGCAGTGACTTCCGCCGCCGTCTTCGCGGTCTCACCGCGGATCCATTTGGCAAGCGTCTGGTCGACCGCGCCGGGATCGAACCCTTCGACGCGAACGCAGCCGTTCATCTGTGCAAATCGGGTCGCGTTCCACAGCTTGGTGCCGAAATTACGATACCCTTCAATACGTTGCTCGGACAGCTTGATGTCCCGCGCCTGGCCGGACATCGCTGTCAGGGTGAAGCGGACGGCGTCGCAGCCGTACTGGTCGATCAGGACCAGCGGGTCCATGACATTGCCCTTGGACTTGCTCATCTTGGCGCCGGTCTGGTCGCGGACCAGGGCGTTGATGACCACCCGCTGGAACGGGACCTCGCCGGTGAAATGGATGCCCATCATCATCATCCGGGCGACCCAGAAGAAGATGATGTCGAAGCCGGTGACCAGGGTGTGGGTCGGGTAGAAGCGTTCGAGGTCAGAGGTCTTCTCCGGCCAGCCGAGCGTCGAGAAGGGCCAGAGGCCGGACGAGAACCAGGTGTCGAGAACGTCCTCGTCCTGGAGCAGCGCGGTCGCCTGACCATAGTGCGCGTCCGCCTTGGCCTGGGCCGCCACTTCCGTCTCCTCGACGAAGATTTCGCCATCCGGCCCGTACCAGGCCGGAATCCGGTGGCCCCACCAAAGCTGGCGCGAGATGCACCAGGGCTGGATGTTTCGCATCCACTCGAAGTAGGTCTTGTCCCAGTTCTTCGGCGAGAAAACGGTCTTGCCGTCCTCGACCGCCTTGATCGCCGGCTTGGCCAGCGTCTCGGCGTCGACGTACCACTGGTCCGTCAGCCAGGGCTCGATGACGACACCGGAGCGGTCGCCATGCGGAACCTGGTGACGGGTCTTTTCGATGCCGCGCAGCAGCTCGAGCGTCTCGAACTGCTCGATGATCATCTTGCGGGCGGCGAAACGATCGTGGCCCCGGAATTCCTCCGGGGCGTTCTCGTTGATCTTGCCGTAGGCGTCGAGGATGTTGATCGCCTCAAGCCCGTGGCGCTTGCCGACCTGGAAGTCGTTGAAATCGTGGGCCGGGGTGATCTTGACCGCACCACTGCCCTTTTCGGGATCGGCGTACTCATCGGCGACGATGGGGATCAACCGGCCGACGATCGGCAGCCGGACCATCTTGCCGACCAGGCCCTTGTAGCGCTCGTCGTCCGGATGGACGGCGACCGCGGTGTCGCCCAGCATGGTCTCCGGGCGCGTCGTCGCAACGACGATCTCGCCCGACCCGTCTTCCAACGGATAGGCAAAGTGCCAGTAGGCCCCGTCGACCTCCTTCTGCTCGACCTCGAGGTCGGAGATGGCGGTCTGGAAATGGGGGTCCCAGTTGACCAGCCGCTTGTCGCGATAGATCAGGCCTTCCTTGTGGAGCTGGACGAAGACCTTGCGGACGGCGGCCGACAGGCCCGGATCCAGGGTGAAGCGCTCACGCGACCAGTCGCAGCTGGCGCCCAGGCGGCGCAGCTGGTTGACGATGGTGCCGCCGCTTTCGGCCTTCCATTCCCAGACCTTGGCGACAAAGGCGTCCCGGCCCATCTCGCGACGGCCCATGTTGCCGGCCTCGGCCAGCTGGCGCTCGACGACCATCTGGGTGGCGATGCCGGCGTGATCGGTCCCGGGCAGCCACAGGGCCGCCTTGCCGCGCATGCGCTGAAAGCGGATCAGCACGTCCTGCAGGGTGTTGTTCAGCGCATGGCCGATGTGCAGGCTGCCCGTGACGTTCGGCGGCGGGATGACGATGCTGAACGGCTCGGCGTTCGGGTTGTTGGTCGGGGCGAACGCGCCCGACTCTTCCCAGGCCGCGTACAGGCGCGGCTCGACGGTTTTCGGGTCGAAGGTCTTCTCAAGCATGGCGGTGTCTATCGATTGTGTGAAGCGGACTGGCAAGCACCAGACGCGATAAAGGGCAGACCGGCGTGGCCGGTGCTGCCCTCATCCGACCCGCAGGCGCGGGCCACCTTCTCCCGGCCAGCGGGAGAAGGGAAAGTTCTATACTCGGCCGCGCTGCAGCTTCTCGACCGCCTCGGCGACCTTGGCCTCGGCGATGCGCGGCAGGTTTTCGTCCAGCCACTGCTTCAGCAGCGGCTTGAGCAGTTCGCGGACGACGTCGTCGAGGCTGCGGCCCGGGGCCGGCATCGACAGGGCGGCTTCCAGGCGACCGAAGGCCGAAGCCGTCGCGCTGGCGGCGGCGGCGCCGATCAGATCGTCGTCCTCGCCCGGGGCGCTGTAGCTGGGCGGCGGAACGTAGGGGGCGGGCTCTGGTTCCGGCGCGCTGAACACCGGCGCGGGTTCAGGCTCGGGCGTCCAGGCCGGTTCCGGCGCGGCCGGCTCGTAGACGTCGAGGTCACCGTGGGTTTCCAGCGGCGCCGAGGCCTCGATAGCGTCGGTCAGCTCCAGGACATCCTCGTCCTCGGGCTCGACCGGGGCCGGCGCGAAGACCGGTTCGGGAGCAGCCTGGGCCTCCGCCGGCGGCGCGTCATCTTCAGAGATGATGCGGCGGATAGAGGCCAGGATTTCCTCCATCGTCGGTTCCTGGGCGGTCTGTTCGGACATTTGACGGGCCTGGGCTTGAAGCGGACGAATCCGGACTGATGGGCAAGCCTAAGCTTACCCACCGGTTCCTGCAAATAGGTGCGGCCATAAGTCTTACGCTCAGGTTGAGAGCGCGCAAACTTACTTGTTCGCGGTCTTCACCGCTTCGTCCGGAGCAGGTCCGATTTTCGGCGCCAGAACATGGTCGACGACAGCCACGGCCGGCTCCCAAGGCACCCAGCCGAAGCTGCGGTAGACTTTCCGGTTGTGGGTCTTGGGATCGTACAGCGTCTGGTCCGGGGTCAGCCAGCGGGCTTCCAGCTTGCCGATGGCGGCCAGCACGAAGGCCCCCGCCAGGTACTCGTCGCGGCGGGCGTTGATCAGCGACAGCTCGGCGTTGCGCAGTTCCTGCTGGGCGTTGAGCACGTCCAGCGTGGTGCGCAGGCCGACCTGGGCCTCCTGGCGCACGCCTTCGAAGGCGATACGGGCGGCGCGGACCTGCTCTTCGTTGCTGGCCAGGGCGGCGCGGGCGCCGAGCAGCTGGTTCCAGGCCTGGGCGACGTCCTGCTGGGCGGCGCGGCGGGCGCCCTCAATGGCGGCCGCGTCGGCGTTGTTCTGCTCCTGGGCCTGACGGATCGCGGAAGAGATCTGGCCGCCGCTGAACAGGGGAACGGAAAGGGAGATCTGACCGGAGACGCCGCGGTCGAAATCGTCGAAGGGATCGTTGGTGACGGCCGACCCCGAGGCGTCGACCTGGCCACGCAGGTTGATGCTCGGACGAGTCGCGGCCTTGGCCTGGGCGACGCGGGCCCGGCTGGCTTCCTCTGCGTAGTTGGCGGCCAGCAGGCCGGGGTTGCTCTGCTCGGCCATGACGAAGGCGTCTTCGATGCTGGCGGGCAGCAGTTCGACCAGCGGCGGCTCGGCTTCGAGATCGCCCGGGTTCTGGCCGACCACCTGGGCGTAGTTGGCGCGGCTGATGGCCAGCTGGGCGCGGGCGTTCGACTGCTGGGACTTGGAAGCGGCCAGGCGCGCCTCGGCCTGGGCGACGTCGGTGCGGGTGATTTCCCCCACCTCGAAGCGGGCGCGGGCTTCGTCCAGCTGGCGCTGCAGGACGGCGACGTTTTCGTCGGCGATACGCAGCGATTCGATATCGCGGCGGACGTCGACGTAGAACTGGATGACCTGGCTCAGAACGTTCGATTCGACCGAGCGCAGGTTCTGACGGCCGGTTTCGATATCCGCCTGGGCGGCGCTGATCTGAGAGCGGACACGACCGCCGGTGTAGAGGGGCTGGTCAATGGTGATGGCGGCGGTGGTCGAGGAGCCACGGGAGTCGTCGCTGAAGCCGGTGAAGATACTGCCCTGGGGCGATCCGAAGCGGTCGTAGCTGATGCCGTAGTTGACGCTGGCGCTGACGTCCGGCCGATAGCCGCTGCGGGCCTGGACGACGGTTTCGTCGAGCGCGCGCAGGTTGGCCCGCTGCTCGCGAAGGGTGGGGTTGGTCTGGTAGGCCAGCGCGATCGCGTCGGCCAGAGACTCGGCGAACGCCGGCGCGGCCGTGCCGGCGATTATCCCGGCGGTGCAGATGGCGGCCAACAGCCCGGCCTTACGGCTCTTGAACATTAGAACTATCCCCAGAGGCGACGAAGCCGCCCTTATATGATCGCCTGTAAGTCTCGCCGCCGGTCGCGGCCAGTTAAGCTTTTTTCACCCAACAACGTTGCCGCAGGATTACAGCCTTGACGGCTTCGCGCCAAAGTCGCGAACCGTCGCAGGCTTGTTCCTCAAAAGGCGAAGGCCGCCTTGGGCGCGAAACCGGGCAGCAGCGGGGCCGCCGAGTCAAACACCGAGCGACCGCCGACGCCGTCTTCAGACCTTACATAGGTCATCGCGCGGCCAACGGGACCCGTCCGCTCAACGATTCCCAAACGGCCGTGCAGCGCGAGCACACCCGTCCAGGCCTCGGGGACCGTCGAGACCGCGCCTTCGCTGATTACCAGGTCATACGGCCCGCCGCTGACCGCCGTCAGGTCCTCGCCGTCAAGGCGGGTGACTGTCAGGCCCATGGCCTCCAGCACCGCGGCGGCATAGGGGGCGGCGATGGCCAGGGCGCGCTCGCCGGGCTTGGGGCCCAGATTCTGCAGCAGCTTGGCGATATCGCGCGGACGCATCAGGCAGAGACCCGGCGCGTACTCGACCTCGGTGTCGGCATAGGCTCCGGCGGCCCTGCTCGCCGGCAGAAGAGATTCGCGGGCGACGCTGCGGATGGCGTCGGTGATGGTCAGGTCGGTAACATCAGCGGTGCGGACTTGGCTCTCGACCATGTTCTCGCGCGCGGCGGCGAAATCGGCGGCCATGGTATCCCTCGGAAAAAGCGCTGCGATTGCTGGCTCGGCTTATAGGTCCGGCCTTAAGGGGAACGCAATGAGGCGTCGCTAAAGCTTGTCGTCGCGGCTCGCCTCTGATAGCGAACCGCCTCCCCGACGCACCGCCAGTGTCGGTGGACGGAAGGCCCGATGGCGGAGTGGTTACGCAGAGGACTGCAAATCCTTGCACCCCGGTTCGATTCCGGGTCGGGCCTCCAACTTTCTTCCTGATCAGGATTGCGCTGAATCGGCTAGTGTCCCCGCAGGAGGCTAGGCCATTGCCCTACAACGGCGACCTTTTCGGAACGCGGCTGGGGCCGATCGCCTGGCCGGCGACGACCCGGCGGGCGCTGGCTTTCAGGGCGGTGCTGGCGCCCGATGACGCGGCTGGTCTCGATGATGCCGCTGGACCGCTCGAGGCCCTGCCGATGCAGATCGTCAGCCCCGAGTGGGTGCTGGCCCTGATGGCCCGCGACCTCCCGGGCCAGGCGCTGATGCCTGACGAGCAGCGACGTGGCGTGCATGTCTCGCAGGACAGTCGGTTCCTGAGGCCCATACAGGCAGAGGACATTCTGCATGTCAGCGGCGAGATCGTCGGGGTCAGGGCGAGTGGGGCGGGCGCGGTGGTGACCACCCGCTACGAAACCCGGGCCGGCGCCGAGCTTGCTGCGATCAGCACGAGCGTCAGCATCCTGCGCGGTGTCGCCGTCAACGGCCACAATCACCCGGAAGACGCAGAGGCGCCATGGCCCGCTTTCGAAGCGGCGGGCGAGCCGCGCCCCCTGCTCACAAGCCGGGGCTTTCCGCACCAGTATTCGGAGTGCGCCGAGATCTGGAACCCGATCCATACCGAGCGAGCCGTCGCCCTGGCCGCCGGGCTGGAGGATATCCTGATCCACGGCACGGCGCTTTGGGCCCTGGCCGGTCTGGCCTTGACCCCGCCGGGCGGGCGGCTGACCCGCCTTGCCGCCCGCTTCCGTGCCCCCGCCTGGGCCGGCCAGCCGATGGCGCTGCTGCCCGGCGCCGCTATCGGACGCCAGACCCCCTTCCAACTGACCGCGCCCGATGGCCGGCTGCTCTGTGAGGGTTTCGCCGAAACTTGAGGCTGCCCAGGACCGCCAATGGCGATTGTAAGTGAGCGCTCACTTGCATTCAAACCTTCAGTATGGTGTTGTGCCGGCAACGGAGGATGCCCGCATGACCTGGGTTGCCATTTTCGTCCTGACCATCGCGCTGTGGCGCCTCTGGGAGGACCAGAAGGTCCTGCGCCGGCAGGCCGCCGAGCAGAACGAGCGGCTGGAACGACTGGAATTCCCGGTCACCGTTGCTCGTCTTGATCGCCTGAGCGAGGACTGGGGCCCCAAGGCCGTTGCTCCGGAGCCGGCGGAGCCGCCCGTCCCGCCAGAGCCGGAACCCGCCCCGCCGCTGGCCGCCAGCGAGCCGGTGGCCCTGCCCGATCACGTCGAGCCTGAGCCGCCGCGGCCCACCCCGCCCCTACTGCCGGCGCCCGTCCGTCCGCAGCCGCCGCGCATCAACCTCGGAGAACTGCTGGCCGAGCGCGGCCTGGCCTGGCTCGGTGGCGGCGCCCTTGTTCTCGGTGGCGTGTTTCTGGTCGGCTACGCGGCCCAGCAGGGTTGGTTCAATCCGGTTGTACGACTGATCGCCGCCGTCGGCCTGGCCGGGCTGATGCTGGCCGCGTCGGAGGTCCTGCGCCGCCGGCCGGGTCCCAGACGGCAGCCTCTGGCCTCCGCGGTGCTGGCCGGGGCCGGAGCGAGCACGCTCTATGCCACCCTGTGGGCCGCCTACGCCCTGTATCAGTACATCGACGGCGCGGTGGCTGCAGTCCTGCTGCTTGCCGTCTCCGGCCTGCTGCTGGCCCTTTCGCGTGACCGGCGCGAGCCGCTGGGCCTGATGGCCCTGTTCGGGGCCTTCATCGCCCCTCTGATCACCGATTTTGACGCCTGGAGCGATGCCGCTCTGATGCTGCACACCCTCGGCGTGGCGGCCGCCGGCCTGGTCGTCGCCCAACGCCGCCAGTGGGAGGGCGCCGCCCTCGCCGCCAGCGCCGGCGGCCTGGTCCTGCACCTGGCGACCAGCTGGGCCGGCGAGCCGTGGCGACAGGTGCTGACGCCCCTGCTTCTCGTCGCCCTGACCCTGGCCTGGCGTCATCGCCGCACCGGCGAGCCCCACCCCCTTACTGTTGCCATCCTGCCCGTCGCCTTCGGTCTCGCTGGCCTCAGCCTTCTGGTCCTGTTCGGCGCTGTTCGGGACGCCGGCCACATCGCCGGCGGCGTCGGGGCCAGCCTGACCCTGACCGCGATGATCGCCTTCTCGGCCCGGCGTGGCTGGACCAGCGCCTCGCTTCTGGCCGGTCCGACCGCCCTGCTGGTCGGCGGCCTGGCCCTCGATATCGCCGTCGGCCACGGTCCGGCCTTGGCCACCGCCCGCGTCGGCGCACTGGTCGCCATCGTCGGCCTCGCCGTCGCCAGCCTGAGCAGCTTCAGACAGCCCCGATTCGACGCCGCCCCGGCTCCCATCGCCATCGGCGCCTTCCTCCTTGCCCAGTTGGCCGGCTTCGGCCTGCCAAGCCTGCCGGGCGCCGGGATGGTGATGCTGGGCGCCCTGCCCGCGCTGGCCGCCGCAGTCTGGCTCGGCCGCCGCGCCGGGCCCGACCGGCATCAGGACGCCTGGACCCTGTCAGCGGCGGCCGGCCTGTTGCTCAGCGTCTTCATCGCTGCGCCCGACTGGAGCCGCCCCGCCGCCTTCGCCGCCATGGCCCTGGCGTTCTCTGTCGCACAGCGCCGCCTGAGGTGGCTGGGACTGAGCATCGCCGCCATGGCCGCCGTCGGCCTGGCCAGCTCCGCCGCCCTGGCCCCCGACTTCGTGCTGACCGCGCTGGAAAGCGCCGGTGGGGCCGGCCGCGCCGTCGCCGCATGCCTGATCGGGGCCGCCCTGGCCGCCCTGGCCGCCTGGCGGCTGGTTCCAGCGCCGCCCCTCAGCGCGGGGCGTCAGGTGCTGGCCGCCGCCGGTGTGGGTCTGGGCCTGATCGGCGCCTTCCTCGCCCTGCGCTTCGCCGCCGCCGGCGAAAGCCCGGCCATCGGCCTGTTGATGGAATCGGCCTTGCGCACCCTGCTGTTGGCCATGGCCGGCGCCTCGACCCTGCTGATGCTGCGTGACACGAAGGGAGTCATTGCTCGTTTCGGGCCCCATGTGCTGCTCGGCCTGGCCGTGGCCAGTTTCGTCGTCGGTCCGTTGTTCTGGTTCAATCCCTGGTGGGGCGTCGACGCCGAGGCCATCGAGGCTGTGCCGTTCATCAACACCCTTCTGCTCGCCTATCTGGCCCCCGCCGCTGTGATCGGCGCCGCCGCCACGCGGCTCTATCGTCGACATGCGCTACAACCTGCCCGTCTCTACGGCGCGGCGGCCGCCTTCATCGCCTTCCTCTGGGCGCTGCTGGAGCTGCGCCATCTGTTCCACGGCCCGCAGTTGTGGTCGGGCGCGACCAGTTTTGCCGAATGGACAGCCATCGGCCTGTTGATGGTCGCCACGCCCCTGGTGCTGCGTCGCTTCGCACCCGCGCCGGCCCGGGCCGACGCCGGGGAGGCCGCAAGCCGAATCACCGTCGTCGCCCTGCCTCTGGCCTTCCTCCTGGTCGGGGTGCTGAACGCGCCCTGGTGGGGTCTGGTGAGCGGCCCGCTCGGCGCGCCGTGGATCGCCTTCCCGGCCCTGCTGGGCCTGGCTGCCCTGGCGATTCTCAACGGTCGCACCCTGACCGGCACGGGCCGCGAGATGGCCCAGGTCATGGCTGCAGCCTTCGCCCTGATCACCGTCACCCTGGCGACACGCTACGGCTTCCACCCGGCCGACCTGCGGGCCACGACCAGCATCGGGCTGGAGACCTGGACCTATTCAGCGCTCTGGGCCCTGTTCGGGGCAGGCCTGCTGGCCCTGGGTTCGGCCCGCCGGGAGCGGTCGCTGCGCTGGATGGCGCTGGGCATCCTGTTCTTCACCGCCGGAAAGGTGCTGCTGTTCGACATGGCCAGCCTCGACGGCGTCATCCGCGCCGCCAGCTTCCTGGCGGTCGGGGCGCTGATGGTGGCGGCGGCAGTGCTGGCCCGCCGCCTTGGCCGGCCGACACAGGAGGACGCCTAGAACAGCACCTTGCGCACGGTGAAGGTCACGCTGCGGCCGTTGGGATCGAGGAAGTCGCGCTGGTAGTTGAGCGGCGTCTGGCCGGTGCTGCTCTCGACCTCCTGACGTTCGTCGAAGAGGTTGTTGAACCGCAGCTCCAGCCGGGTTCCCTTCAGCCAGGGGGCGGCCTTCATCAGATTCTCGCGGGCGCCAAGATCGGCGGAGACATCGAAGTTGACGGTCGCGAACGGCCTGAAGGTCAGGTCGGTCCCGCCCACGCCGCCGTCGATCCGGCTCTCGCCGCGCCAGTTCACGGTCAATCCGGCGCCGTTGCCGTCCTTCAACGCCCGCACAAAGCCGAAGACCTCGTCCTGCGCGCCGCGGCCGCTTTCCAGCTGGTCGATGACCGGGAGACCGGGGCGCACCTCGATCTCGTCCTGAATCCTGTGGCGAAGGTTGAGGTGCATGATCACGCGGCCCTGGCCGGGCTGCATGTTGAAGCTGGCGCCGCGAAAGCCGCCGCCTGCTCCGCGCGGGCCGCCGGGGCCGCCCTGCCCCATGACCACCATGCCGCCGCCGGGGCCGCA
>VYLE01000326.1_pt1 | contig 33575 bp, 34 predicted proteins | sample 5114391 | NCBI WGS metagenome assembly VYLE01 (sample SAMN12291771, study PRJNA351875) | freshwater metagenome | isolation source: freshwater lake | place: USA: Michigan, Kent Lake | collected 2013-08-15
GCGTATATCAACAGCCAGCGACAAGGAACCCTTCCCATGACCGACAACAGCCCGCGCTCCGATCTGCCGCCCGAAGCCCTGCGTGCGCTGGCCGAGGCCGAGGAACGCCGCAAGGCCGCAAAGGCGCAGGTTCTGCCACCCGAACTGGGCGGGCGCGACGGGCCGGAACCGGTGCGCTATGGCGATTGGGAAAAGAAGGGTCTGGCGATCGATTTCTGATAGCCGTGCGCCAGAACGCGCGTTAGGCCCGGCTCAGCGCAGCTTGAACGACGCCGAATCGCCCGCGCCCTTGTCGACAGTAAAGCGGATTTCCTCGCCCGCCCGCGCCTCGACCAATTGGCAGTTCTTCGGGATCGGATAGCCCGACCAATCCATTTCGCGGCAGAAATAGCCGTCCTGCCATTCCCACGTCCCGGTCACATCCCAGCCAAGGGCACGCCCCTTGATCTCGCCATCCTCTTCGACCTGCAGCGAGATGCCGAACATGCCCAGCCGCAATTCCTTGCCGGTGACGGTTTCAATGAAATCCGACTTGTCGCTGATGCGCGAAAAGCTTTCCGCCGAAGCGGGCAGCGCGACAAGCGCGAGAAGGGCAGCAGGAAAGACAGCGTGCAACATGGCGAAAGCTCCGATGGAAGCCAAGGTCATACGGCAGGGACTCTGTTCCGGATGAATACCGCATCCAGAATAACGGTCAATGTCACGCTGACGTGAAGGTTAGGGCGGAGTTAAAGTCCCAACACATCCATCATGTCATATTGTCCGGGCTTCGCGCCTTGCCCCCAAAGGGCCGCGCGCAGCGCGCCCCGGGCAAAGATCGCGCGGTCGGTCGCGACATGGCGCAGAATCACCCGCTCGCCATCGGCGGCAAAGATCACGTCATGCTCGCCCACGATGTCGCCGCCCCGCACGGCGGCGAATCCAATCTGCCCCCGCTTGCGCGCGCCCGTGATCCCGTGCCGCCCGCTGTCCATCGCGGCCTCCAGATCGACGCCCCGCCCGTCAGCAGCGGCCCGACCGAGCATCAGCGCCGTGCCCGACGGCGCATCCACCTTCATCCGGTGATGCGCCTCGACGATCTCCACATCCCAATCCTCGTCCAAGGCGGCGGCGATCTTCTGGGTCAGCCGCACCAGCAGATTGACGCCAAGCGACATGTTCCCCGCCCGCACCACCACCGCGTGCCGCGCGGCGGCGTCGATCTTGGCCAGATGCTCGGCCTCCAGCCCCGTCGTGCCGATCACATGCACGGCCCGCGCCTGCGCGGCCAGCGCCGCGAACTCCACCGTGGCCGCCGGGGCGGTGAAGTCGATCACCGCCTGCGCCTTGGCAAAGGCCTCCAGCGGGTCATCCGTCACCGCCACACCCATCGCCGCGCCCCCCATCGCCTCGCCGATATCGCGGCCGATCCAGGCATGTCCCGCCCGCTCCACACATCCCACCAGCCGCGCCTTGTCGGACGCCGCAATGGTGCGCACCAGCATCTGCCCCATGCGCCCCGAGGCACCCGTCACCACGATTCCCGGCAGATCGGCCATGTCATCCTCCACGCTTTCCGCCCCTTTAGCCGCAAGCGCCCCCCCGCGAAAGCCCGCCGTTGCGGGCGCGGGCCAAAGGGCCTATGTGGGGCGCATGTCGAACAAGCGCTTCTCCTCGGGCAACGGCCCCTCGCAACGCCAGCTTCGCGTGGGCGAACTCATCCGCCGCACGCTGTCGGATGTGCTGAACCGGGCCGAGATTCACGATCCCGACCTGAACCGCATGTCCATCACGGTGGGCGAGGTGTCCTGCTCCCCCGACCTCAAGGTCGCCACCGTCTACGTCATGCCCCTGATGGGGTCCGTCCCGGTCGAGGATGCGATTGCGGCACTTGCCCGCAACAAGGCCGAATTGCGCCGTCGCGTCAGCGCCGAGATGACGCTGAAATACGCCCCGGACCTGCGCTTCCGCCCGGATGAGACCTTCGACAGGCTGGATGAAACCCGCCGCCTCTTCTCGGATGAAAAGGTCAAGCGCGACCTCGCCGCGCCCGAAGAAGAAGAGTGACCCGTAGGGTGCGTGCTTTGCACGCACCGCCCCAAGGATGGTGCGTGCAAAGCACGCACCCTACCTGTCGTGAAAGAAGTCGTGGATCGTCTGCGCCATCGCCTCGCTGATCCCATCCACCGCCATCAGATCGGCAATCCCGGCCCGCGACACCGCCTTCGCACTGCCGAAATGCGCCAAGAGCGCGCGTTTCCGCGCCGCCCCCACCCCCGGCACATCGTCCAAAGGCGTCGCGCTCACCGCCTTCGCGCGTTTCGCCCGATGCGCGCCATTGGCCCAGCGATGCGCCTCGTCCCTTAACCGCTGCACGAAATACAGAACCGGGTCATTGCGTTGCAACGCAAAGGGCCGCTCACCGGGGCGGTGGAACTCTTCCTTCCCGGCATCCCGGTCAATCCCCTTGGCCACGCCGATAAAGGGGATATCTTCCACCCCCAACTCGGCCATGATCTCGCCCACCGCCGACACCTGCCCCGCGCCGCCATCGATCAACAGCAGGTCCGGCCAGGCATCGGTCTTCCGCTCCGGGTCATCCTTCAGCAACCGCTCAAAGCGCCGGGTCAGCACCTCCTTCATCATGCCGAAGTCGTCGCCCGCCTTGCCTGCCTCGCCCTTGATGTTGAACTTGCGATACTGGCCCTTGTTGAACCCGTCAGGACCGGCGACGATCATCCCCCCCACCGCATCCGACCCTTGGATATGGGCGTTGTCATAGACCTCGATCCGCCGCGGTGGCGCATCAAGGTCAAAGGCATCCGCCAGCCCGATCAGCAGCTTGGACTGCGCCGCCCCTTCGGCCATGCGCCGCGCCAGCGATTCCTTGGCGTTGCGCGCCGCATTCTCCACCAGCTCGGCCTTCTCGCCCCGCTGCGGCACGGCCAGTTCCACCTTGCGCCCCGCCCGCTCCGACAGGGCGGCGGTCACCAGATCCTCATTCTCCACGGGATGCGACAGCAGGATCAGGCGCGGCGGCTCTTTGTCGTCGTAGAACTGGGTGACGAAGGCTTCCAATATCTCCGGCTCCTCCGCCCCGGACCCCGTGCGCGGATAGAAGTCCCGGTTCCCCCAGCTCTGATTGGCGCGGATGAAGAAGACCTGCACGCAGGCCTGCCCGCCATCCAGATGCAGCGCGATCACATCCGCCTCCGGCACCCCGCGCGGATTGATCCCCTGCGCCGATTGCACCTGCGTCAGCGCCCGGATGCGGTCGCGCAGCGCGGCGGCCCGCTCGAACTCCATCGCCTCCGATGCTTCGGCCATCTGGCTGGCCAGTTGCGCCTGCACCTCGGTCGATTTGCCCTGCAGAAACCGCTCGGCATCCGACACCTGCGCCGCATATTGCTCGGGCGTCACCCGGCCCACGCAGGGGGCGGAACAGCGCTTGATCTGGAACAGAAGGCAAGGCCGCGTGCGGCTTTCGAACATCGCATCAGAACAGTTCCGCAGCAGGAACACCTTCTGCAACTGGTTCAGCGTCCGGTTCACCGCCCCGGCACTGGCAAAGGGGCCGAAGTAACTGCCCTTCTCGCTCCGCTTGCCCCGATGCTTCTTCAACTGCGGAAAGGCATGTTCCTTCCCGATCAGGATATTCGGAAAACTCTTGTCGTCCCGCAGCAGCACGTTGTAGCGCGGCTTCAACTGCTTGATGAGGTTCTGCTCCAGCAGCAGCGCCTCCATCTCGGTCCGCGTCGTCAGGAACATCATCGACGCGGTTTCCGAAATCATCCGCGCGATCCGTCCCGAATGGCCCGACGAGCGCGCATAGTTCGACACCCGCGCCTTCAGGTTCCGCGCCTTGCCGACATAGAGCACCTCGGATTTCGCATTCAGCATCCGATAGACGCCGGGCGAGGAATCGAGGGTCCGCAAATGCGATTGGATCACCTCGTGACCCGTCGCCACGGGCGCCGCTTCGCCCTCTTCCCCGTCGATCTGCACGCCATCGGACAAAGTGTTTACACCTTCATTTCGGAGTCATCGATTCCTGCCCTTGGCTGCAACGCCGAAAGGCGAAGGACAAGAGGAAAGCTTTCCACTGATTGTGTGGATAACTCTGCGGGAAATATTTCGGCAGCGCGAATTTTCCCTTGTTTCTCACGGCATTCTTCGGCTTGCCTAAATTTTAGGCACAACAACAAGTTATTGAAGGTAAACAAAAGATTTTCGCTGCGGCAGCAAATCCCTGAAAAACTTGAGGATTTTGTAACGTCTTGGTGACCTTACACTCAAAAGTGGACAACTCTGTAACAACCGCTGGTCGAAGGTCTGTAAACCTTACTCAACACTCGCGATATCGGGCGTCTGCCCTGCCCGGTGCTCGCTGCTGCCCCAGCAACGTGCCGCGCTGCTTCTTCAACCGAGCAAAGGCATCTTTCTCTCCGACCAGGAAGTTCAGGAAAGACCTGTCCTTGCACATCAGCACCTTGGGTGGCCGGCTTCAACTGCTCAATGAGGTTCCGCTTCCGCAGCGGCGCCTCCATCTCCTTCCGTGTCGTCCTCAGGATCTCCGAAGCGGTTTTCGGAGTTATCCGCCCGATGCACCTCGAATGGCAAAGCGGGCGCGCACGGTTCAACACCCGCGTCTTCCGGACCGACCTAACCACGGATTTCGCGTTCAGCATCCGTCACAGATGGGGCCGGGGTTCGCGGCCGCGAAGGCAGTACTGGATCACCGCGTGACACACCACCAAGGGTACCGCGTCGCCCCCGTCCACCCGCTCTGCACGCCATCAGACAAAGCCGTTACACCTTCATTTCGGACTCATCGATTCCCTCTCTTGGCTGCAACGCCAAATGACGAAGGACAAGAGGAAAGCTTTCCACGGTTTCTGTGGATAACTCTGCGGGAAAGTTTTTGGCAGTGCGGATTTTCCCTTGTTTTCTGCTGCTTTCCTTGCATTGCCTAAAAAATAGGCAGATTTACAAGGCATTGAAAACAAACAAAAGATTTTCTAGATGGCGGCAAATCCCTGAAAAACTTAGGGATTTTGTAACGTCTTGGTAACCAGAACCTCAGAAGTGGACAACTCTGTAACAACCGCTGGTCGAAGGGCTGTAAACCTTACTCAACACCCAAGACGTCCGGCGTCTGCCATGCCAGATGTTGGCCCCCGTCGACGGCGATCATCTGGCCAGTGACGGCCCGCGCATCGAGAAGGTATCCCAGCGCGGCGGTGATGTCAGACGGCGTTGCGCCGCGCTGCAGCACCGTCGCCGCGCGCTGGCGGGCGAAGGCCTCCGCCGTCTGTCGCCCGCCCTGCAGCGTGGGCCCCGGCCCGATGGCATTCACCCGCACCCGGGGCGCCAAACCCTGCGCCGAGGTCTGGGTCAACGCCCAAAGCCCCGCCTTGGCGATCGTGTAGCTGGCGAAGTCCGGCGTCAGCTTCCAGACCCGCTGATCCACCATGTTCACGATCAGCCCCTGCGCCACAGGTTCGCCGCCCGCGTCGATCTCCGGCTCCGGCACCTGCGCGGCGAAGGCCTGCGTCAGCACGAACGGCGCGCGCAGGTTCGATTCGATGTGACGGTCCCAGCTTTGCCGGGTCGCGCTGACGAAATCGTCATGCTCAAAGATCGAGGCATTGTTGACCAGCACGGTCAAAGGCCCGCCCAGCGCCTCTGCCGCGCGTGGCAGCAGCGCCTGCACCTCATCCTCCACCAGAACATCCGCTGCCAGCGACACCGCCCGCCGCCCCATCGCGGCGATCTCGGCCACCACCGCCTCGGCCTCGTCCTTGCTGCCCGCGTAATGCACCGCCACATCGAACCCCCGGCCCGCGAGATAGAGCGCCATCGCCCGCCCCAGCCGCCGCCCGGACCCCGTCACCAATGCCCGCATCTCAGCCCTTCCCGCAGTCGCATCCACCCTTGCCGATGAGATAGCGCCCGCAGGCCCGGCAGCGAGAGGGTTTCGCCCGCGCCACACCCTTCTTCATCGACCGCGAGATCGCGCCGGGAAACAGCCATTTGCCGATCAGCCCGATCACGGCCATGCCGCCCAGAAACAGGATGAACAGCTTCAGCAGCACGGGATCACAGCCCGAACCGCGCCCAAAGCGCGCGTTCCTCGATCCCCTGCATAAGCCCGTCGGTCGCCGCCATCCCCAGCCGCTGCAACAGCCCGCGCTTCTGGCCATAGGGGACCAGCCGCACCTTCTCGCCGTAGATCTCCATCAGCTTGGGCCGCAGATGCGCCACGCCATCGACAAGGCCCAGCTTCGCCGCCTCGGCCCCCACCCAGACATCGGCGTTGAACAGGTCCGCCGTCAGGTCCAGCCGCGCCCCCCGCCGCGCCTTCACATGGTCGATGAAAGCGGCATGGATCGGCTCCTGCAACCGCTTCAACCGCTCCACATCCTCGGGCTTTTGCGGCAGGAACGGGTCGGCAAAGCTCTTCGACCGGCCCGCCGTCACCACCCGCCGCTCGATCCCCTGCCGCGCCATCAGTTCCGGGAAGCCGAACGAGGCGAAGATCACCCCGATCGACCCCGCGATGGACGAGGCATCGACCCAGATGTCATCCGCCGCGCAGGCCAGCCAATAGCCGCCCGACGCCGCCACATCCTCGACAAAGGCATGGACCGGGACCTTCTTCTCTTCCGCCAACCGCCGCACCCGCGCCGCGATCAGCGCCGATTGCACCGCCGACCCACCGGGCGAGTTGATGACCAACGCCACCGCCGCAGGCTTGCCCCGGGCAAAGGCCCGCTCGATCAGCGGGGCGATGGTCTGGTCATTCAGGCCGCGCGACCCCACGCCGATCGCGCCCTGCAGGCGGATCACGGGAACGACAGCCGGTTTCGACAGGAAGGGGATGTAACGTCTCATGTCCCACAGCTAAGGCTGCGGGGCGCTGCGGACAAGGGCCGCTTGCGCAACGCGGCGGATTGGGGGCAGGGTCATCCCATGATCGACAAGCTGGAAATGTTCATCGCCCTTGCCAACGAACGCCATTTCGGCCGCGCGGCCGAGGTGTGCGGCGTCACCCAACCCACCCTCTCCTCCGCCATCCGGCAGTTGGAAGATCAGCTGGGCGTCCAACTTGTCTTCCGTGGCTCCCGCTTTCAGGGTCTGACGCCCGAAGGCCAGCGCGTGCTCGATTGGGGCCGCCGCATCGTGGGCGATATGCGCGCGCTCAAGGATGAAATGCGCACCGTGCGCGCGGGCCTTTCCGGCAACCTGCGGATCGGCGTCATCCCCACCGCCCTGCCCATGGTGGCGGGCCTGACCGCCCCCTTCACCGCCAAACATCCCAATGTCCGCGTCTCGATCCTGTCGCGGACCAGCGCCGAGATCCTCACCGGCATCGAATCCCTCGATCTGGATGCAGGCATCACCTATCTGGACAATGAACCGCTGGGTCGCGTGGCGCAGGTCCCGCTCTATGCCGAATTCTACCGCTACCTCTGCGCCCCCGGCACCCCGCTGGCCGACCATGATCAGGTGACTTGGTCCGAAGTGGCCGAACAGCCGCTCTGTCTGCTGACGGGCGACATGCAGAACCGCCGCATCGTCAACCAGCATCTGGCCGAAGCCGGGGCAGCGGTCGTGCCGCAGATCGAATCGAATTCGACCATCGCGCTGACCAGCCATGTCCTGACCGGGCGCTGGGCCTCTATCGTGCCGCGCCAACTGGCCCAAATGTTCATCGCGGGGGGGCAGCTCTGCTCCATCCCCATCGTCGCGCCTGAGGTGGAACACCTCGTCGGCCTCATCACCGCCCGCCGCGACCCGATGACCCCCGTCCTCGCCGCCCTGATCGCCGAAGCCGAACGCTTCGCCAAGTCTGCCGCCTGACCCGCTCTGTCAGGTGCGTGCCAAGCACGCACCCTACGGCAATCAATAGATGAAACCTATCAAACAACGGGAAATCAATATTGATTTCCCTATTAAACGGCGTATCCCCAGACTCAGCACCCAAGGAAGGCCGCCGATGTCGCAGACCAGCACCGAAATCGCCGCGCGTGTGGGGGAAATCCTCGACGCGCATGAGGGGATGGAGGGCTCGCTTCTGCCGATCCTCCACGCCATTCAGGCCGCCTACGGCTATGTCCCCCGGGACGCGCTGCCGATCATCGCCAAACGCCTGAACCTGACCCGCGCCGAAGTGCATGGCGTGATGTCCTTCTACCACGACTTCCGCGAAGACCCGGCAGGCAAGCATGTCCTGAAACTCTGCAGGGCCGAGGCCTGTCAGGCCATGGGCGGCGACCGTGTGGCGCAACATGCGCAGAACCGTCTTGGCATCGACTGGCACCAGACGACGAAAGACGGCCAGATCACGCTGGAACCCGTCTTCTGCCTTGGCCTCTGCGCCTGTGCCCCCGCCGCTCTGGTGGATGGCAAGGTGGTGGGCCGGGTGGACGAAGCCCGCCTCGACGCGATCATCGAAGGGGTGCGCTGATGAAACTCTACGTCCCCCGCGACGCCGCCGCCCGTGGCCTTGGCGCGGATGAGGTCGCCGCCGCGATTCTGGCCGAGGCCGCCATGCGTGGCGTGACCGTCGATCTTGTCCGCAACGGCTCGCGCGGGATGGTCTGGCTGGAACCGCTGGTCGAGGTGGCCACCGATGCCGGTCGTCTTGCCTTCGGCCCGATGACCGTGGCCGATGTGCCCGCGCTCTTTGCCGATCTCGCGCAACACCCCAAGGCGCTCGGCCTGACCGAAGCGCTGCCGTGGATGGCGAAACAGACCCGTCTCACCTTCGCCCGCGTCGGGGTCATCGACCCCCTCTCGCTGGCCGACTACGAAGCCCATGGCGGCCTTGCAGGCCTGCGCCGTGCGCTGGGCATGGACAGCGCCGCCATCGTAGCCGAGGTCACTGAGTCTGGCCTGCGCGGGCGAGGCGGCGCGGGCTTCCCCACTGGCATCAAATGGAAAACGGTGGCCGAGGCGAAGGCTGACCGGAAATACATCGTCTGCAACGCCGACGAGGGCGACTCTGGCACCTTCGCCGACCGCATGCTGATGGAAGGCGACCCCTTCACCCTGATCGAAGGCATGGTCATCGCGGGCATCGGCACGGGCGCCACCAAGGGCTTCGTCTATCTCCGCTCCGAATACCCGGATGCGATCGAGGTGATGACCGCCGCCGTCGACATCGCCCGCAAGGCCGGGCTGCTCGGCCCCTCCGTGCTCGGCTCGGGCAAGGCCTTCGACATGGAAATCCGCACCGGCGCGGGCGCCTATGTCTGCGGCGAGGAAACGTCGCTTCTGAACTCGCTGGAAGGCAAGCGCGGCATCGTTCGGGCCAAGCCGCCGCTGCCCGCGCTGCAAGGCTTCATGGGCAAGCCCACCGTGGTGAACAACGTCATCTCGCTGGCCACCATTCCGGTCATCTTTGAACGCGGCGCGGCTTTCTACAAGGATTTCGGCCTTGGCCGGTCGCGTGGCACGATCCCGCTGCAAATCGCCGGAAACGTGAAATTCGGCGGCCTGTTCGAAGTAGCCTTCGGCCTGACGCTTGGTGAAATCGTGGATCACATCGGCGGCGGTACCGTCACGGGCCGCCCGGTGAAGGCCGTGCAGGTCGGTGGTCCCTTGGGCGCCTATTTCCCCCGCAGTCTTTTCGACACGCCCTTCGGGTATGAGGAATTCGGCGCGAAAGAGGGCCTCATCGGCCATGCCGGGCTGGTGATCTTTGACGAAACCGCCGACATGCTGAAACAGGCGCGCTTCGCGATGGAATTCTGCGCGATTGAGTCCTGCGGCAAATGCACCCCCTGCCGCATCGGCGCGGTGCGCGGCGTGGAAACGGTGGACCGCATCGCCAAGGGCGATGCCGACGCCATCCCGCTGCTGACTGACCTCTGCAGCACGATGAAATCCGGCTCGCTCTGCGCGCTTGGCGGCTTCACCCCCTATCCGGTGATGTCCGCACTGACCCACTTCCCCGACGACTTCGCCCCCGCGATGAAAGAGGCTGCCGAATGAAAGACTTCATCATCCCCGACCGCGATTTCGGCACGCCCGCCGCGAAATCGAAGGCGATGGTCACCCTCACCATCGACGGCTTCGACGTCACGGTCCCCGAAGGTACGTCCATCATGCGCGCCGCCGCGGAACTGGGCATCTCGGTGCCCAAGCTCTGCGCCACCGACAGCCTCGATGCGTTTGGGTCCTGCCGCCTCTGCCTCGTGGAAATCGAAGGCCGCAACGGCACCCCCGCCTCCTGCACCACCCCCGTCGCGCCGGGGATCAAGGTCCATACCCAGAACGCCAAGCTGAAACAGCTCCGCCGCGGGGTGATGGAGCTTTACATCTCCGACCACCCGCTGGACTGCCTGACCTGCGCCGCCAATGGCGACTGCGAATTGCAGGACATGGCCGGGGCGGTGGGCCTGCGAGACGTCCGCTATGAAAAGGGCGAAAACCACTTCGAGGTTCGCAACACCAGCGGCGAAAAGAACCCCAACTGGCTGCCCAAGGACGAAAGCAACCCCTACTTCGCCTATGACCCGGCGAAATGCATCGTCTGCTCGCGCTGCGTCCGCGCCTGTGAGGAAATCCAAGGCACCTTCGCCCTGACAATCGAAGGCCGTGGCTTCGACAGCCGCGTATCCTTCGGCGCCAAGACCGACACCGCGCTGACCTCGGACTGCGTGTCCTGCGGGGCCTGCGTGCAGGCCTGCCCGACCGGCACCCTGCAGGAAAAATCCATCATCGACATCGGCACGCCCGAACGCTCCGTCATCACGACCTGCGCCTATTGCGGTGTCGGCTGCTCGTTCAAGGCGGAGATGCGCGGCGACGAACTGGTCCGCATGACCCCCTACAAGCACGGCAAGGCCAATCGCGGCCATTCCTGCGTCAAGGGCCGCTTCGCCTATGGCTACGCTTCTCACAAGGACCGCATCCTGTCGCCGATGATCCGCGACAGCATCAACGACCCCTGGCAGGAAGTCACCTGGGCCGAGGCGATGGAGTTTGCCGCCAACCGCATGAAGGGCATCATCGCGCAACACGGGCGGCAATCGGTGGGCGTCATCACCTCGTCCCGCTGCACGAATGAAGAAGCCTATCTGGTCCAGAAACTGACCCGCGCGGTGTTCCAGAACAACAACACCGACACCTGCGCCCGCGTCTGCCATTCGCCCACCGGCTATGGCTTGGGTCAGACCTTCGGCACCTCTGCCGGCACGCAGGATTTCGACAGCGTCGAACAGACCGATGTCGTCATCCTGATCGGCGCGAACCCCACCGATGGGCACCCCGTCTTTGCCAGCCGCCTGAAAAAGCGCCTGCGCGCTGGGGCCAAGCTGATCGTGATCGACCCGCGCCGCATCGACCTTGTCGACACCGCCCATATCAAGGCTGCCCATCACCTGCCGCTGACCCCGGGCACCAATGTGGCCGTGGTCACGGCCATCGCCCATGTCATCGTCACCGAAGGCCTGTTCGATGAGGCCTTCATCCGTGACCGTTGCGACTGGGACGAATTCCAGGACTATGCCGAATTCGTCTCCGACCCCCGCCACTCGCCCGAGGCGACGCAGTTGCTGACCGGCGTGAAGGCGGATGAACTGCGCGCCGCCGCCCGCCTCTATGCCAAGGGCGGCAATGGGGCGATTTATTACGGCCTTGGCGTGACGGAACATTCCCAAGGCTCCACCACCGTGATCGGCATCGCCAACCTCGCCATGCTGACCGGCAATATCGGCCGCCCCGGCGTGGGCGTGAACCCGCTGCGCGGGCAGAACAACGTGCAAGGTTCCTGCGACATGGGCAGCTTCCCGCATGAACTGCCGGGCTACCGCCACGTCAAGAACGACTCCGTGCGCCAGGTGTTCGAATCCCTCTGGGGCGTGAAGATCGACAACGAACCCGGCCTGCGCATCCCCAACATGCTGGATGCCGCCGTCGAAGGCACCTTCAAGGGCCTCTACTGCCAAGGCGAAGACATCCTGCAATCCGACCCCGACACCAAACACGTGGCGGCCGGCCTTGCGGCGATGGATTGCGTCATCGTCCACGACCTCTTCCTGAACGAGACGGCGAACTACGCCCATGTCTTCTTCCCCGGCTCCTCCTTCCTTGAAAAGGACGGGACCTTCACCAATGCCGAACGCCGCATCAACCGCGTGCGCAAGGTGATGGCCCCCCGTCAGGGCTATGCCGATTGGGAAGTGACACAGCTTTTCGCACAGGCGATGGGGGCCGACTGGCACTACACCCACCCGTCCCAGATCATGGACGAAATCGCGATGCTCACCCCCTCCTTCGCGGGCGTCAGCTATGAGCGGCTAGAGGAAATGGGCTCCGTCCAATGGCCCTGCAACGAAAAGGCCCCCGAAGGCACGCCGCTGATGCATATCGACGGTTTCGTGCGCGGCAAGGGCAAGTTCATCGTCACCGAATATGTGGCGACCGATGAAAAGACTGGCCCGCGCTTCCCGCTGCTGCTGACCACCGGGCGTATCCTGTCGCAATACAACGTCGGCGCACAGACCCGGCGCACCGACAACGTGATCTGGCACGACGAAGACGTGCTGGAGATTCACCCCCACGACGCCGAACTGCGTGGCGTGCGCGACGGACAATTCGTCAAGCTCGCCTCGCGTTCCGGCGAAACCTCGCTGCGGGCCAAGATCACGGATCGCGTCTCGCCCGGCGTGGTCTACACGACCTTCCACCACCCGACGACGCAGGCCAATGTCATCACCACCGATTTCTCGGACTGGGCCACCAACTGCCCAGAATACAAGGTGACGGCGGTGCAGGTCAGCCCGTCCAACGGCCCGACCGAGTGGCAGGAGGAATACGAAGCGCAGGCCGCCCAGTCGCGCCGCATTCTGGCGGCCGAGTGATGGAGACGGCGCGCCGCCTTCCCCGGCTGAGCTTTGGCTCGCAGGGCATCGAGCAGGGGTCGCGGCCCCTGCCCGAAGAGGTGGCGGTCGCGCTGTCCTTCAACGGGTCGACGCAGGCGGTGATGATGGCCACCCCCGCCGACCTGACCGATTTCGCCTATGGCTTCGCCCTTACCGAAGGCATCGCCACGCCGGAACAGATCGATAGCGTTGATATCGTGCCTGCGGGCGAGGGTGTCGATGTGCAGGTCTGGTTGGCCGAGGATGCCGAAAAGCGCCTCGCCGCCCGCCGTCGCACGATGGCAGGCCCGGTAGGCTGCGGCCTCTGCGGGATCGACTCGATTGAACAGGCGATGCGCCCCGTGGCGCAGATTGCACCGTCGCCCCTGCGGATGACGCCCGCGCAGGTGATGCGCGCCGTGGCCTCGCTCACCGACCGGCAGCCGCTGCATGATTACACCCGCGCCGCCCATTGCGCCGCCTATTGGACGCCCGAAGGGCTGGTCGCGGCGCGCGAGGATGTGGGCCGCCACAACGCGTTGGACAAACTGGCGGGCCATGTGATCCGCGCGGGCTATGCCGAAGGCGCGGTGGTCCTGACCAGCCGCGTGTCGATCGACATGGTGCAAAAGGTCTGCGCCCTTGGCGCGCCGATCCTGATCGCCGTATCCGCCCCCACCGCCCATGCCGTGGACCTTGCCGAAGAGGCGGGTCTGACCCTGATCGGCCTTGCCCGGCCCGACCGGTTCGAGGTCTTCACCCATTCCGACCGACTGACGGAGAGCGCAAATGTCCGCTAACCCGCATGAAAAGCTGATCTACATGGCCAACCAGATTTCGAAATTCTTCGAATCGAAGCCCGAGGCCGAGGGCGTCGCTGGCATCGCCGCCCATATCAACGATTTCTGGGAACCCCGGATGCGGCGGCACTTCTTCGAAGTGGTCGATGCGGGCGGGGCAGGTCTGCGCCCGCTGGTGCTGACCGCTGCAGCGAAGATCAAGCGTCCCGTCCCCGAAACCGCGTGAATGTATCGGCGCGGCTGCGCCGCACGCCTTTCCTGTCGCCTGCGCGCTGACGCGCTTCGGCTCCGCTGTCAGGGGACGTTCCGTCCCCTCTGTGCGCGCGGTGCCCGCGCGCCCATTCACCCCTTGAGAGAATTTGCCGCCAAGATGAAGGGGGCGTTAAGGTTAATGCGTTCCGACCGTGCGCTGCGTGCCCACAGAATGCTGCACAAAAAGCGGCACAAAAAAGGGCACGGCCGTTTTTGCCGGATGGACCGGATTAACGCGTGATTTCAGCCGTTTGACGGAATGTCCCGCGACAGGCGCATATAGGTGAACATCCCCGTCAGAAACCCGGCAAAAGCCAGGAAACCGGCGGTGACCATCTGGGTCTGGTCCTGAATATCGGCCGAAAGCGCCAGATATCCGAAGGCCCAGAAACCCGACCAAGAAATCACGCAAATCAAGGCGATAAGCTTGTTCATCCCTGTCATCCCTCCTCCCAAAGGGCGGGCCGAAAGGGGTGAGTCATCGGCCCGTCTGCGACAGGGTAACGCAGGTCAGGCGAAATTCATCATGTATTCTGCATGTATCATTCCGAAGCGATTGCAAGCAGATAGCGCCCGTAATCGTTCTTGCGGAAGGTCTCGGCCCGTTTGAGCAGGGCGTCGCGGGTAATGAAGCCGGACCGCCACGCGATCTCATCCGGGCTGCCCACCTGCAGCCCTTGTCTGTCGGTCAGGGTGCGGACGAAATTCCCCGCATCAAGCAGCGAGCCATGGGTGCCGGTGTCCAGCCACGCATAGCCGCGCCCCATCCGCTCTACCTTCAAGCTGTCCTCTGCGCGATATTTCTCAAGCAGATCAACGATTTCCAGCTCGCCCCGCGCGGAAGGGCGGATCGTTTCGGCAAGCTCGGGCGCGCGGCCGTCAAGGTAGTAGAGACCCGTCACGGCATAGTTGGACGGGGGCTTCTCAGGCTTCTCTTGAATGCTGCGCACCGTCCCGTCGGGCGCGAAATCCACCACTCCATAGCGTTCGGGATCGGCGACACGATAGCCGAAGACCGTGCCGCCCGAGGGTTGCGCATCGGCGGCGGCAAGGGTTTCGGGCAGGCCATGGCCGAAGAAGATGTTGTCACCCAGAACCATGGCCGAAGGCGCGCCATTCAGGAAATCGCGCGCCAGAAGATAGGCCTGAGCTAGCCCGTCAGGCGAGGGTTGCACGATCCATGTGAAGGACAGGCCCCATTGGCTGCCATCACCCATAAGGCGTTGGAATTGCGACTGATCTTCCGGAGTGGTGATAATCGCAATCTCACGTATCCCGCCCAGCATCAGGACAGAAAGCGGGTAGTAGATCATGGGTTTGTCATAGAGAGGGAGGAGCTGTTTCGACACGCCCATGGTGATGGGCCAAAGACGGGTGCCCGACCCGCCGGCGAGGATGATGCCCTTGCGTGTGGTCATGTGCGCAGCTCCTTCAGGATATCGGCAAGGCCCTCGCGCCAGTCGGGGCGCGGGATGCCGAAGTCACGGGTCAAGGTGGAACAGTCCAGCCGCGAATTCATAGGCCGCGCGGCAGGGGTGGGATAGGCCGAGGACGGGATGTCAGTGATCTTGCAGGGCAAACCGGCCCCGGCCATGATGGCGCGGGCGAAATCGGCCCAGCTTGTGTCGGGTGTTCCAGCGAAGTGATAGGTCCCGCCTGCAGCACCCTTGCGAAGGGCTTCCGCCATAACGAAAAGCGCATCGACGATGGCGGCTGCGGGGGTGGGGCCACCGATCTGGTCCGCCACCACGTTCAAGCCCGCGCGTTCCGCCCCAAGCCGCAGCATCGTCTTGACGAAGTTCTGCCCATGGGCCGAGACGACCCAGCTTGTCCTTAGGATCGCATGCTGCGCGGCGCTGGCCCGGATCGCCTCTTCGCCTGCCAGTTTGGACCGGCCATAGGCGTTGAGGGGCGCTGTCGGATGGTCCGTGGAAAACGGAAACTCTCCAAGCCCGTCAAAGACATAATCGGTCGAGACGTGCAGGAGCGGGATACCCTTTGCGGCGCAGGCCCGCGCCATGGCACCCGGGCTATCCCCGTTGACGACGGTCGCGGCGGCCTCTTCGCCTTCGGCCCGATCCACAGCCGTCCAAGCGGCGGCGTTGATCACGGCGTCGCAGTCATGGTGCGCGATGGCATCCGCGCAGCTGGCCGGATCGGCCAGATCGGCCTGATCGCGGCCTAGGAATACAGACGAAACGCCACTTGGGCAGCGGCGGGCCAGTTCGCGCGCGACCTGCCCTGTCTGGCCGAAGACAAGCAGCCTCACGCCTTGACCCCCAGCCGTTCGCCTACACCCTGACGGGCGAGCAGCGGGCGCCACCAAGCTTCGTTCTCCAGATACCAGCGGACGGTGCGGCGCAGCCCTTCCTCCAACGTGACGGAGGGGCGCCAGCCCAGTTCCTGACGCATCCGCGTGGGATCGATGGCATAGCGCAGGTCATGGCCGGGGCGGTCGGTGACGAAGGTGATCAACCGCTCATGCGGGGCGCCTTGCGGATGCATCTCATCCATCAAGCGGCAGATGGTGCGGACGAGATCGATGTTCCTGGCCTCGTTCTCGCCCCCGATATTGTAGCTGCGCCCCAACTGCCCTTTCTGAAGGACCGTCAGCAAGGCATCAGCGTGATCTTCGACGAACAGCCAGTCACGCACGTTCTCGCCTTTGCCATAGACGGGGATCGCCTTGCCCGACAGGGCGTTCAGGATCACGACGGGGATCAGCTTCTCGGGGAAGTGGAAGGGGCCATAATTGTTGGAGCAGTTCGTCAGCACGACCGGCATGCCATAGGTTTCATGCCAAGCGCGGACCAGATGGTCAGACGCCGCCTTGGATGCAGAATAGGGGCTGCGCGGGTCGTAGGGCGTGTCTTCTGTGAACTTGCCCGTCGGACCAAGGGACCCGAACACCTCATCCGTCGAGATATGGTGAAAGCGGAAGGAGTCCGGCTTGCCCTTGCGCGTCCAGAAGGCGCGCGCTGCCTCCAGCAGGGTGAAGGTGCCGTTGATGTTCGTCTCGATAAAGGTGCCGGGGCCGTCGATCGACCTGTCGACATGGCTTTCGGCAGCCAGATGCATCACGGCATCAGGTTCATGCCGGGCGAAAATGCCGTCCATTGCCGCGCGGTCGCGGATATCGGCCTGTTCAAAGACATAGCGCGGCGAGTTCCCGACCGAGGCCACGTTTTCAAGACAGGCGGCATAGGTCAGCGCATCGACATTCACAACGGAATGGCCTTGTGCCACAGCCAGCCGCACAACGGCCGAGCCGATGAAGCCCGCGCCCCCGGTGATCAGGATCTTCATGCCGTCTCTCCGTAGATGAAGGGGCTTTGCCAATCGGCAAAGGCGGGGGCGGCCATATCCTTGTCCGACAGGACAGGCGCGTCTTCATGTCCCCAATCGATCCCAACGGAATCCCACCGCACCGCGCCGTCATGCTGGGGCGCATAGACGTCGGTGCACTTGTATTGCACCTCGCAATCGTCCGTCAGGGTGATGAAGCCGTGCAGGAACCCTGTAGGCACAAGAAGTTGACGGCCGTTCTCGGCGCTGAGTTCAACCGCAACCCAGTTCCCATAGGCGGGAGAGCCGCGCCGCCCATCCACCGCCACATCAAGGATCGCGCCGCGCGAACAGCGTACCAGTTTATCCTGCGCGCGGGGTGGCGATTGGTAATGAAGGCCGCGCAATGTGCCCCTACGCGCCGAAAAGGAATGATTGTCCTGCACGAAGGCCAGATCTATGCCCGCCTCCCGCAGCCGTTCGGCATTCCATGTTTCGCTGAACCAGCCGCGCGCATCGCCAAAGCGGCGCGGCGTCAGGATCATCACATCGGGAAGGTCAGTCTTTTCGATCTGCATGAAGAACTCGTGTCACAGCCAAACCACAGGGTAAAGTCGTCAGATCAGATGCTCCACTGCCTTTGCCACCGCCTTGCCTAGGCTGGCATGGGCGGCCTCGTCGAAATGGACACCATCGATTGGGCTGACGGAAATCACCTGTCCTGCGTCCAGAAAGCCGATGCCGCGCGAGGCGGCAAGGTCGCGATACAGCGGGGCGAGCGCCTGTGACCGGGCTGCACCACCCCAGAACTCGGTCCGGATCGGTCCGGTTTCCACGACGGGCGGCGGGCAGATCAGAAGGATGCGGAACCCGCCATGGCGCGCCTGATAGTCCAGCGACATCGCCACGTCGAGAAGCCCTGCGACACCCGCCGTCACCTGTTCGGGCGTGGTCGCGAAGCGGGTCTTCACGTCATTCGTGCCCAGCATCAGGGTCATCACGTCGATGGGGCCATGCGATTGCAGCGCCATCCGCAGGGCTGGGCGGGCGTTCATGTAATCGCCCATCACCGGATCGTCGAACTGTGCTGTCCGCCCGGGCAGGCCTTCTTCCACCAATTCCCAACCTGCGCCAAGCGCCGCATGGGTGACCGTTGGCCAACGCACGCCCTTGGGAAAGCGGCGATACTCGGCGCGGTCGATGATCGGGGGCGTGCCATGGGTGTTGCTGTCGCCGAAGGTCAGAAGAACGGGCATTGCGCCTCCGATGGCCGTTTCGGGCACAGGCTACGGGCTTGGCCGGGGCAGGTAAAGCCGCTTTGCCCCCTTGGCCTTTGCTGCCCCCGCGCGCATATAGGGGCGCAAAGACATGCGTGATGAGGAATGCCATGTTCGGGATCGACGACAAGACAGCCCCTCAGGGTGACCTGATCAAGGAAGGCACCGAGGCCACGTTCATGAAGGACGTGATCGAAGCCAGCCGCGAGGTGCCGGTGATCGTGGACTTCTGGGCCACTTGGTGTGGCCCATGTCGGACGCTGGGCCCCGCTCTGGAGGCGGCGGTTCTGGCTGCCAAAGGCAAGGTCAAGATGGTGAAGGTCGATGTCGACAAGAACCAGATGATTGCCGGTCAGTTGCGCATCCAGTCCATTCCGACCGTCTATGCCTTCTGGCAGGGCCAGCCGGTGGATGGCTTTCAGGGTGCGATTCCTGCTTCTGAGATCAAGAAATTCATCGACAAGCTGACCGCGCTGGTCGGGGATGGCGGTCTGGAAGAGGCGCTGGAAGCGGCTGAACAGATGTTGGCTGCGGGCGAGGTAACAGATGCGGCAGAGACCTTCGCTGCCATTCTGGGAGAAGAGCCCGAGAATGCAGTTGCCTTCGCAGGCCTCGTGCGCTGCCATCTGGCGCTGGGGCAACTCGATCAGGCCGAGGCGATGCTGAACGCCACCCCTGCCGCCATGGCGAAGGCCAAAGAGATCGAGGCTGCCCGGGCCCAGCTCGACCTTGCCAAGCAGGCCGCGAACGCCGGGCCCGAGCAAGAGTTGCGCGCGGCGGTGGAGGCCGATCCGACCGACCGTCAGGCGCGCTTTGATCTGGCCACGGCGCTGCATGCGGCGGGCAAGGTGGAGGAGGCGGTCGATGTGCTTCTTGATCTTTTCCGGCTGGATCGCGAGTGGAATGAGGGGGCGGCGAAGACGCAGTTGCTGACGATCTTCGACGCGTTGAAGCCTACCGATCCTATCGTTTTGAAAGGACGCCGTCGGCTTTCGTCGATGATATTTGCCTGATGGCCTGACTGGGCTACCTGAGGCACATGATGAACGCCGCCGACCTGCCCGAAACCATTCCCGTATTTCCCTTGCCCGGTGCCCTGCTCTTGCCGCGCGGGCGGCTGCCTCTGCATATCTTCGAACCCCGCTATCTGGCGATGATCGAGGATTGCCTGAAGACAAAGCATCGCCTGATCGGCATGATCCAGCCGCGCGAGGTGCCCGGAACGGGCGAAAAGCGGCTGAATGCCATCGGTTGCGCCGGGCGGCTGACCGGCTTCTCAGAGACCGAGGATGGCCGCTACATGATCACTTTGGCCGGCATGTCGCGCTTTCGCGTGAAGGAAGAGGTGACGGGCTTCACCCCCTATCGCCGCTGTTCGGTGGATTGGGGAGGGTTCCTACGCGATCTCGGCCCGACGGAAGAGGATACAGGTTTCCGGCGCGAAGAGTTCATGGCGCTGCTTGGCCGCTACTTCTCGGCCATGAACCTGTCGACCGACTGGTCAAGCATGAAGGAAGCCGAGACGGAACTGCTGATCAATTCGCTGTCCATGCTCTGCCCCTTCAGCCCCGAGGACAAGCAGGCGCTTCTGGAGGCGCCGTCGTTGACGACCCGGCGGGAAACGCTGGTCACGCTGATCGAATTCGCCCTGCGGGGCGGGTCATCGGACGAGGTGATGCAATGACAGAGGCGACGGTGTTCGACCGCCGGATGCTGGATGCGTTGGTCTGCCCCGTGACGCAGGCCGTGCTGACCTATGATCCCGAACGGCAGGAACTGGTGTCGCGCGCGGCGCATCTGGCCTTTCCGATCCGCGACGGCATCCCGATCATGCTGATCAGCGAAGCGCGCGCGCTGGACTAGATCGGTTTCCCGGCCAGAAGGCGGGGCAGATCACCTTGCAACCCCGCCGCCTGACGGATGAAGCGGCGGCGAAGGCCGGGAAGGGCGTTGACGATCCCAAGGCCAAGGTCACGCCCAGCGCGCAGGATCGGGTTGTCGTTCGAAAACAACCGATTGACCGTGTCCATCCCCAGCGCGAGCGTGGTGGAATCAAAGCGCCGCCAGCGTTGATAGGCCTCTAGCGTGGTCTGGCTGCCGATATCCTCGCCCCGGCGATGGGCTTCGATCACCGTCTGTGCCAATGCCGCCACGTCGCGCAGGCCGAGGTTCAGCCCCTGTCCGGCAATGGGATGCACGCCATGGGCCGCATCGCCCACCAGTGCCACTCTCGGCGCGATGAAGCGTTCGGCCAGCGACAGGGACAGCGGATAGGTGAAACGGTCGCCTGCCAAGGCGATCTCGCCCAGAAAATCGCCGAAACGGGGGCGCAGTGCCTGTAGATACTGGTCGTCCGGCAGGGCCTGGATGCGGGCGGCGTTTTCGTCCGTCTCACTCCAGACGATACTGGAATGATGGCTGCCCTTCAGAGGCAGGATGGCCAACGGGCCCTCGGGCATGAAGAACTGATGCGCGGTGCCTCCGTGATCCTTTTCGTGCCGGATCGCCGTGACAAGCGCGGTCTGGCCATAGCCCCAGCCGACGCGGCGGACACCTGCCCGCGTGGCCGTGCCGCTGCCGCGCCCGTCGCAGCCCACCAGAAGGCGGGCGGACAGGCTGCGCCCGCTGGCGAGCGTCACGCTGACGCCGTTAGCGGCCACATGCTGATCGGTGACGGTTTCGCCCGAGAGCAGCGTCACATTCGGATGATCCGTCATGGCCGCAAGGAAGGCCGCGTAGAGATGGCGGTCTTCCAGCAGGAAACCCATCGGGCCTTCTTCGATCTCGGCGGCATCGAAGGTCAGGAAGAAGGGCGCGGGGCCTTGGCCTGCCAGACCATCGCTCGCCTTGATCCGGTGGATCGGCTGGGCAAGGTCGCCGACCTTTTGCCAGATGCCGATCATGGTCAGCAGGCGGCGCGAGGCGATGGCCAGCGCATAGGCCCGTCCGTCGAAGCCGGCTTCGGCGCGGGCCGGGGCGGGGCGGGCGTCGATCACCGTCACGCGCAAGCCCCCTTGCGCAAGGGCAAGGGCCAGCGCTGGGCCGTTCAGGCCGCCGCCTGCGATCAGGATGTCGGTATCGAATTTCATGATGGGCAATATGATCGTGGCATCAGGATTGTCCATGCGCCGCTCTGCCGCTACCGTCCCTGCCGTTAGGGAGGCGCGCATGGGCAAGAATTGGCAGAACCTCACGGCGGCAGAACTGGGGCGAGAGATCGGGGCAGGGCGGATCAACCCGGTCGATCTGGCGGAACACCATCTGGAGGCGATCGGAAAGCATCCCTTGGCCGAGCGGATTTATGCCCGTCTGACGCCTGCCCGCGCGCGGGCCGAGGCGATGGCGGCCCATGGTCGGGCACGCAAGGGGTTTCGCCGCGGCTTGCTTGATGGCGTGCCGATCAGTTGGAAGGACCTGTTCGATACGGCCGGAGTGGCGACGGAGTCCGGGTCGGCCCTCTTGAAGGGCCGGGTGCCGGAGCGGGATGCCGAAGTCTTGGAAGTGGCGACGCAAGGCGGTCTCGTCTGTCTGGGCAAGACGCATATGTCGGAACTGGCCTTTTCCGGGCTGGGCCTGAACCCGATCACGGCCACGCCCCCTTGCATCAATGACGAAGGCGCGGTTCCGGGCGGGTCGTCTTCGGGTGCGGCGGCGTCGGTAGCCTATGGGCTGGCCCCGGCGGCGATCGGGTCGGATACGGGTGGGTCGGTGCGGATTCCGGCGGCGTGGAATGATCTGGTCGGGTTGAAGACGACGGCGGGGCGCATTCCGCTGGGTGGCACGGTGCCGCTGTGCGAAAAGTTCGACACGATTGGCCCGATAGCCCGCACGGTGGAGGATTGCGCGCTTTTGCTGGCTGCGATGGAGGGGGGACGGCCTACCGATCTGGGTGGGGCGAGCCTGTCGGGTATGCGCTTTCTGGTGCTGGAGACGGTCGCCCTGGATGATCTGCGCGAGAGGCCAGCACAGGGATTCGAGGATGCGGTGGCGCGGCTTGGCGCGGGCGGCGCGCAGATCGTCCATAGCAAGGTGCCAGAGGTGGCCGAGGCGATGGGTCTGGCCGCGCTGATCTTCACCGCCGAGGCCTATGGCATCTGGCGCGACCGGATCGAGGCTGCGCCGCAGAAGATGTTCCCGCGCATTCTGGAACGATTCCGGTCGGGCGCGTCGTTCAGCGCATCTGATTACGTGGCGGGCTGGCGGCGGCTGGAGGTGCTGCGCAAGGCTTGGTTGGAAAAGACCGCAGGCTTTGACGCAGTGATCCTGCCAACCTCGCCCATTCTGCCGCCACAGGCCGATCGGTTGATGACGGATGACGCCTATTACGTCACGGAAAACCTGCTCGCGTTGCGCAATACCCGCATTGGCAACCTGATGGGGCTGTGCGGCCTTACCTTGCCCACAATGCAGCCGTCCTGCGGGATCAGTTTTCTTGGCGCGCCGCATCAGGAAGAGCGTCTGCTGCGGGTGGGGGCGGCGGCGGCAAAGGCACTGCGCTAGGGGCAGAGTCGGAAAAGACACAGCTTTGAAGGGCAAGTGACGGGGCGCGTTGCGTTTTTCTGGACCGCTGCGCGGCGGTTGGCTATCGTGCGTCGAAACGGGGCGTCACGACCCCGGTATTGAGGCATGAATGCAGTTTCCTGAGCGGTTCTCGAGCCTGCCAGATTACGCATTTCCGCGTTTGCGGAAGTTGCTTGACCCCCACAAGCCGGGGGCCGAGCCGATTGCTATGACCATCGGCGAACCGCGCCATCCGATGCCCGATTTCGTGGGGCCGGTGCTGGCGGAGAATGTGGCGGGCTTTGGCGTCTATCCCCCGAATGATGGGACGCCGGAATTGCTGGCGGCCATTTCGGGCTGGCTGTCGCGCAGGTATGGGGTGACGCTGGGCGAGGATCGGCTGATGATCCTGAACGGCACGCGCGAGGGGCTGTTCAACGCGGCCGTGGCGCTTTGCCCCGAGGTGAAGGGCGGGAAGAAGCCGGTCGTCCTGATGCCCAACCCCTTCTATCAGGTCTATGCGGTGGCGGCGCTGGCGATGGGGGCGGAGCCCGTTTATGTGCCCGCTACGGCGGCGACGGGCTTCCTGCCGGATTATGCGGCGCTGCCCAAGGATGTGCTGGACCGGGTGGCGATCGCCTATCTGTGCTCGCCCGCCAATCCGCAGGGGGCGATTGCGTCGCGAGACTATCTGGCGGGGCTGCTGCGGCTGGCGGAAGCCCATGATTTCCGCGTCTTTTCCGACGAATGCTATTCCGAGATCTGGCGCGATGCGCCGCCCCCCGGCGCGCTGGAAGTGGCGGCAGAGATCGGCGCTGATCCAGAGCGGATCTTCGTTTTCCATTCGTTGTCGAAACGGTCGAACTTGCCGGGGCTACGGTCGGGCTTTGTGGCGGGGGGCGCGCTGGGCATCGCCCGGATCCGCCAACTGCGCGCCTTTGCCGGGGCGCCCCTGCCCCTGCCGGTACAGAAGGTGAGCGAACGGGCTTGGTCGGACGAGGCGCATGTGGTGGCCAACCTCGCGCTTTATCAGGAAAAGTTCCGCATCGCGGATGAGGTTTTTGCGGGCGTGCAGGGGTTTTCCAACCCCGAAGGCGGGTTCTTCCTCTGGCTTCCGGTCGAGGATGGCGAGGGCGCGGCGCTGAAGCTTTGGACGCAGGCGGGGGTGCGGGTTCTGCCCGGCGCCTATCTGTCGCGTGAGGTCGGGGGGCAGAACCCCGGCAAAGGATATATCCGGGTCGCCATGGTGGCCCCAAGGGACGAAATGCAGCGCGGGCTGATCCGGCTTCGCGACTGCATCTACGGGTGAGGAACGGCAGCATGGCATCCTATCAGGCACGGCAGCGAGATCCCCTTCTGGATCAGAACATGCAGGCGATGCTGGAACGGCGCGGGCGAGAGCTTTTGGGGCTTGTTCTGGTGGCGGTGGCGCTGGCCTTCTTGGCGATGCTCTGGACCTATTCGCCCGAGGATCCGGGTTGGATGGTGGCGACGGACGAGCCCGCGAAGAACGCGCTGGGGCGGTTCGGGGCTGCGCTGTCTTCGACGCTGATCATCATCGGCGGCAAGGGCGCGTGGTCCATCCCGCTGATCCTGCTGGTCTGGGGCGGGCGGTTCCTGACGCATCGGGGCGCGGAACGCGCGCTGGGCCGGATCGTCTTTGCCGTGATCGCGGTGGCGATGTGTTCGGTCTATGCGGCCACGCTGGTGCCGGGGGCGGGCTGGGCCCATTCCTTTGGGCTGGGCGGGCTGTTCGGTGACACGGTTCTGGGCGCGCTGATCGGGATCGTGCCGGGCGGGACGGGGTTCAGCCTGAAGCTGGTGTCGCTGCTTTTGGGCCTTGGCGTAATGGCGATGCTGCTCTTCGTCACGGGCTTTGACCGGGCAGAGTTGCGGCAGATCGGGCGGTTTCTGATGGTGGGGTCGGTGATCGCCTATTCGCAGGCGATGGCCCTTGCTGGCAAGGGCGCGCAGGGCACGGCGCGGGCCGCGCTGGCGATGCAGGATCGCCGCCGCATGGCACAGGCGCAGCGGGCCGAGACCGCGGTGCGCCGGTCGGTGGTCGTGCAGCCCGAGCCGATGGTTTCTGAACCGCGCGGGATGGTCCGCCGTCCGCTAAGCGAGCCGCCCGTTTCCCCCGCGCAGGGCGCGGCAGAATGGGGCCGCCCGGTCCAACTGCGTGCCGAGCCGCGTTATGCCGCGCCCTTGGCCGAAGCGCCGCATTATGCGCCACCCAAGGAAAAGTTGGGTCTTCTGGCCCGGATGCCGGGGCTGATGCGCCGCCTGTCGGACCCGGAGCCGGAACTGGTAGAGCCGATGCAGCCCGATTATGACGACGGGCTGCGCCCGGACGAAGATCGTATCCGCGCCCGCATCTCGGACGCGATCAAGTCGCGCATCCGCAATCCGGGTGGACCGGTGAACGTGGTTCAGGCGGCGGTACAGCGCCGTGAACCGGCGTTGCGCCGGGGACCGCAGCCCCTGATCGCTGATCTGACGCCGATGCCGCGCCCTGTTCCGGTGGCGCCGTCGCTGATGGCTGCCATCGCCGTGCCCGCCAATGCGCCCTTGGCCGCGCCGCCTTCGGTGCTGAGCCGCGCGCCCACCGGCCTGCCCCAAGAGCCCGAGATGGAGGAGGATTGGGAGGATGGCGAGAACATGTTCCGCGCCGATGGCTGGATGCCCGAGGTGGAGGACGAAGAGGATGACGAATACGCCCCCACCCCAGCGCGCGCCCTGACGGCGGACCGCCGCCCGGTGGTGCAGCATGTGGCCAAGAAGCCCAGCCCGCCGTCGCGTCAAGCCATGGCCGAGGCGCAGCCGCGCCTGAAATTCGAGGAAATCCAGCCGGAATACGAACTGCCTCCGCTGTCCCTGCTGGCCGCGCCGTCTTCGGTGCAGCGCCACACGCTTTCGGACGAGGCGCTGGAAGAGAACGCGCGGATGCTTGAAAACGTGCTGGATGACTATGGCGTGAAGGGCGAAATCGTCAGCGTCCGGCCCGGCCCGGTGGTCACGATGTACGAACTGGAACCTGCGCCGGGGTTGAAGGCCAGCCGCGTGATCGGGCTGGCGGATGATATCGCGCGGTCGATGTCGGCGCTGTCCGCCCGGGTGTCCACCGTACCGGGGCGGACGGTGATCGGGATCGAATTGCCTAATGCGCATCGCGAAAAGGTCGTGCTGCGGGAAATCCTGTCGGCGCGCGACTTCGGCGACAGCAACATGCGGCTGCCGCTGGCCTTGGGCAAGGATATCGGCGGGGAGCCGGTGGTGGCGAACCTTGCCAAGATGCCCCACCTTCTGATCGCGGGGACCACGGGTTCTGGCAAGTCGGTCGCGATCAACACCATGATCCTGTCGCTTCTCTACAAGCTGACGCCCGAGGAATGCCGGTTGATCATGATCGACCCGAAGATGCTGGAACTGTCGGTCTATGACGGGATTCCGCATCTGCTTTCCCCCGTCGTGACGGACCCGAAGAAGGCCGTTGTCGCCCTGAAATGGGTGGTGGGCGAGATGGAGGAGCGGTACCGCAAGATGTCCAAGATGGGCGTGCGGAACATCGAAGGTTATAACGGCCGGGTGCGCGAGGCGCTGGCCAAGGGCGAGCTGTTCAAGCGCACGATCCAGACCGGGTTCGACGAGGATACCGGCGAGCCGGTCTTTGAGACGGAGGAATTCGCCCCCGTCGCGCTGCCCTATATCGTGGTCATCGTCGACGAGATGGCGGACCTGATGATGGTGGCGGGCAAAGAGATCGAAGCCTGTATTCAAAGGCTTGCGCAGATGGCGCGGGCGTCGGGTATCCACCTGATCATGGCGACGCAGCGGCCTTCAGTGGATGTGATCACCGGGACGATCAAGGCCAACTTCCCGACGCGGATTTCGTTCCAGGTCACGTCCAAGATCGACAGCCGCACCATTCTGGGCGAACAGGGCGCGGAGCAATTGCTGGGCATGGGCGACATGCTCTACATGGCGGGCGGTGCAAAGATCACCCGTATCCATGGACCTTTTGTGAGCGATGAAGAGGTCGAGGAAATCGTCAATCACCTCAAGAGCTTCGGTCCCCCGGCCTATATGTCGGGCGTGGTCGAGGGGCCGGAGGACGACAAGGCCGACGACATTGATCTGGTGCTTGGCCTTGGTGCCGGTGGGGCCGAGGGGAGCGATGAGGCGCTGTATGATCAGGCAGTGGCCATCGTGGCGCGGGATCGGAAATGTTCCACTTCTTACATCCAGCGGAAGCTTGGCATCGGCTACAACAAGGCCGCGCGTCTGGTGGAGCAGATGGAGGAAGAGGGGGTCGTCACCCGCGCCAACCATGTGGGCAAGCGCGAGATCCTCGTGCCGGAGGCCTGAGGGCGCGGTTAACGGTTTGTTAATGCAGGGCCGCCCTTGGGGCGGCCTTGTTCTTTCCCAGCCCGCTTGCTAGGTGCCGCGCCCGGGCGGAAGGGGCAGATATGACCGAAGAGCGGGCGATCAACGGACTGGCGGAGATGGTGGCGGCGGGGCTTGTGGCACCCGAGGCGGCCCCCGGGTTGGCGCCGGTAGAGGACGCATTCCGCATCCGCATGACCGCAGCCATGCGGGGGCGGGTTTGGGGGGTGGGGGATGCGGTGGCGCGGCAGTTTGTGCCCGAGGCTGCCGAAATGATCATCCGCGACGAGGACATGGGCGATCCCATCGGGGATGAGGCGCATTCCCCGGTTAAGGGGTTGACGCATCGTTATCCGGATCGGGTCATCCTGCATGTGACGAAAACCTGTGAGGTCTATTGCCGTTTCTGCTTTCGCCGCGAGGCGGTGGGCGAGGAAGGTTCGCTTGCCGAAAAGGATCTTCTGGCAGCCCTCGATTACATCGCGGTTAACCCGGCGATCCGCGAGGTGATCCTGACCGGGGGTGATCCGCTGGTGCTTTCTGCCCGCAGGATCAAGGGGTTGATGGAAAGGCTATCATCGATAGCGCATGTCGATCAGCTGCGCATCCATACCCGCATCCCGGTCGTGGCACCTGAGAAGGTGACGGCGGAGCTGGTCGCCGCGCTGCGGGGTGCGCGGGTCTGGGTGGTGGTCCATACGAACCACGCGCAGGAGATTGGCGCGGCGGCAGAGGCGGCGCTGGCGCGGCTGGTGGAGGCGGGAATTCCCCTGCTTTCCCAATCGGTTCTGCTGCGTGGTATCAATGATAGCGGGACGGCGCTGGAGGGGTTGTTCCGGCGGTTGATGGCCTGCCGGGTGAAGCCCTCTTACCTGCACCATTGCGATCTGGCGAAGGGGACGGGGCATTTCCGCACGACGATCGCAGAAGGGCAGGCCCTTATGGCAGGGCTGCGGGGGCGGATCAGCGGGCCGCTGATCCCGACCTATGTGCTGGATATTCCGGGCGGTTTCGGGAAGGTGCCGCTGGTGCGGGACCATGCGGAACCACTGGGCGGCGGGCTGTGGCGGATCACCGACTGGCAGGGGGGCCAGCATTTGTACCGCGACCCAGAGCGATAAGGGTTATCGGATCGGGAATTCGGCGGCGAAAACGGTTGTGCCCTGTTTTGTGCCGCCTTTTGTGCAGCAAACTGTGGGCACGCAGCGCGCGCTGCCGGGGCAAATGGTTAACCAAATCTGGCGCCGATGGCGCCAGATTTCCGGGGGATGCGGCCAGAAGGTAGGATGGGCAATGTTGCCCATCCTACGCGCTTTAGGCAGGTTGCGCAGCGCCGAAGCCCTGCGCGCGGGTCGCGCGGGGCTTGAGGTAGCGGGCATAGCCGAGGTCGGCGCTTTCGATCTCGGTCGTCCGGCCCGAGACGATGTCTGCCAGCACGCGGCCCGAGCCTGCGGCCATCGTCCAGCCTAGCGTGCCATGGCCCGTGTTCAGGAAGAGGTTCGGCAGGGTGGAGCGGCCCACGACCGGAGTACCATCGGGCGTCATCGGGCGCAGGCCCGTCCAGAAGGTGGCGCGCGACTGATCGCCCGCACCGCCGAACAGATCTTCGACCGAATGTTCCAGCGTTGCGCGGCGTTTGGGGTTCAGCGACAGGTCGAAGCCCGCAATCTCGGCCATGCCGCCGACGCGGATGCGGTCGCCCAGACGGGTGATGGCGATCTTGTGGGTTTCGTCCATCACGGTGGAGACGGGGGCGCGATCTTCGTCCACGATCGGAACGGTGATCGAATAGCCCTTCACCGGATAGACCGGGAGTTTCATCCCGAAGGGCGACACGAGGAAGGGCGAATAGCTGCCCAGCGCCACGACGAAGGCATCCGCCGTGATGCGGCCTTCGGAGGTACGGACGGCGGCGATGCGGGTACCGTCGGATTCCAGCCCGTCGATGCCGACGCCATAGCGGAAGGTCACGCCAAGGGCTTCGGCCATGGTGGAGAGCGCGTTGGTGAATTTGAAGCAGTCGCCGGTTTCATCGCCCGGCAGGCGCAGGCCACCGGCGATCTTGTCGCGCGCGCCCGTCAGACCCGGTTCAGCGGCGAGGCAGGCGTCGCGGTCCAGCACCTCGAACGGGACGCCGTCGGCGCGCAGCACCTCAATATCCTTGGCGGCGCCGTCGACCTGTTTCTGGGTGCGGAAGAGTTGCAGCGTGCCTTGGGTGCGTTCGTCATAGGTGATGCCGGTTTCGGCGCGCAGTTCCATCAGGCAGTCGCGCGAGTATTCGGCAAGGCGCACCATGCGGCGCTTGTTGGTCTGGTAGGCCGCGGTCGTGCAATTGGCGAGCATCTTCGCCATCCAGCCGAGTTTCGCCAGATCGGGGCGCGGCTGGATGATCAGCGGCGCGTGCTTCATGAACATCCACTTGATGGCCTTTTGCGGGATGCCCGGTGCCGCCCAAGGGGAAGAGTAGCCGGGGGAGATTTCGCCTGCATTGGCGAAGGAGGTTTCCAGCGAGGGGCCGGGCTGGCGGTCGATGACCGTGACCTCATGCCCCGCCTTGGCCAGATACCAAGCCGAGGTGACACCGATCACGCCTGCGCCGAGAACCACGATTTTCATCTTTGCCTGCCTTGCCAGAGGGTTGCGTGCGAGTTGGGCGGAAGATGCCGGATTCGCGGCGGGAGGTGTTTGCGATCATCGGTCGGGGTGGGTGCGGGGACGGGAGAAAAATGCGGATATGGATCACTTTGAGGTGGAATATTGTGTCTAAAGGTTTTTGGGCAGAAGAAACGAAGGCATCGCGTGGATTTACTGAAGATTTCTGTCTTCGCAGATCGCCCAAGAATTGGGCGATTCCCAGCTGGGGCTGCCTGTGCAGGGGCGGGTGCGGGATCACGCGGTCGGCACAAGCTTGCAACATTGCGGGAGGCGGGGATGCAAGGGCGCGGAGGAGGGCGTATATTCCCGCCATGAACATACGCACCGCCCTGATGGCCCCGATCCTTGCGCTTGCCCTCGCCCCGCTTGCGGCCCTGCCTGCGCGGGCGGAGCCGATCCCCTTGGCCGAGCTTTCGGCCTATCTGAACGGGCTGGTCACGGCCGAAGCGGATTTCACCCAGATCAATGCGGATGGCAGCATTTCGGAAGGGCGGCTGTATATCCGCCGTCCGGGACGGGTGCGGTTCGAATATGCGCCGCCGGATCGCAGCCTTGTCATGGCGGGGGGTGGGCAGGTGGCGATCTTTGATGCGAAGTCGAACCAGCCGCCCGAGCAGTATCCCTTGCGGCGTACGCCTTTGAACCTGATCCTTGCCGAGCGGGTGGATCTGGGCACCGCGGAGATGGTGGTCGGGCATTATGAGGCGCAGGACACCACGCGGGTGGTGGCGCAGGACCCGAAGTCGCCGGAATACGGCACGATCGAACTGGTGTTCTCGCGCGATCCCGTGGCGCTGTCGTCCTGGATCATCACGGATGATCTGGGCAACCGGACGACGATCGTGCTGGACCGGATGGTGACGGGGATGGACCTGCCCGCGTCGCTGTTCAGCATCACGATGGAAGTGGAGAAGCGGGGCGGGTGATCCCGCCCCTGCCGCCGGAATGCGCGGTCAGATCCGCCCGCAGGAGGTGAGCTGGGCGCGATACATCTCGGCCCGCTCGGCCACCTTGGCGGAGACGTCCATCAGCCAAGGCTTGCCCAGATAGGATTGGTTGGCATAGCCCGTGCGGCCTTCGTGATAGGCGAGGTATTGCGCCTGCGCGTCCCATTTGGAGATGCCGAGGCGCTGGGTCGAGATGTCCATGTACCAGCCCATGAAATCGGCCGCGTCGTCGATGCGGTCGCGGCGCGCGCCCCAGCGGCCGACCGCATCCTCATATTCCTCCCAGGTGCCGTCGAGGGCTTGGCTGTAGCCATAGGCCGAGGATTGGCGGCCCATCGGGATGATGCCGAGGGCATAGCGGTGGGGGGTGCGGGCATTGCCGATGAATTTGGATTCCTGATGGAAGGTGGCCATCTGGACATGGATCGGGATGCCCCAGCGCCGCTCGGTGTTCTTCATGGCGCGGAAATACTGCGGACGCTCTGCCGCAAGGGCACAGGCGTTGTCGAGATTGCGTGGCGCCGAATAGTTGCCACCCCCGCAGGAGGCCAGCAACATCAAGAGGATCGACGCGCGGAGAAGTCTGCTCATAAGCCCCTCGCACGGTTTTTGTTTTGCCGAGAGGATAGGGCAAAAGCGCGCCGGGGGAAATGGGGCAAAGGCGCGCGTCAGATCAGAAAGGCGAGAGTGAGCGGAAGTGTGATCACCGAGAGGAGGGTTGAGGCGATCACAAGGCCCGCGACGGCATCGGCATCGGCGCCGTATTTGGCGGCCATCATGTAGGAGGTGACGGCGACGGGGGTGGTGACCTGCAGGATGAGGACGGCCAGTGCGACCGGCGGCAGGTTCAGGGCGAGGCCGGCGCCAAGGGCGGCGGCGAGGCAGAGCGCGGCGCGCAGGAGCGAGAGAGCGAAGGCGCGGCCGAGGTGGCGGGCGTTCAGGCGGGCGACGGCGACCCCGAGGGTGATGAGCATGAGGGGGATGGCGATCTGGCCGATCAGGTCGAGCGAGTTGGTCAGCCAGCGCGGCGTGTGCCAGCCCTGCCAGAGGAAGAGCGCGCCGAGGAGGGTGGCGCCCATGATCGGCTCTTTCACCAGACGGGTGGGCGACCCGCCGCCCGCCACGATCCAGAGGCCGAAGGTGAAGCTCCATAGGATCATCACCGCGAAGACGACGACGGCGTAGCCGAGCCCTTCCTGCCCGAAGGCGAAGAGGGCGAGGGGGAGGCCCACATTCCCGGTATTGCCAAAGATCAGGGGCGCGAGATAGGTGCGCAGGTCCAGCCGGAGCAGCCGTGCGAGGCCCCAGAAGACCAGCGTCAGCCCGCCATAGGCCAGCGCGGCGGCGATGGAGAGGGTGGTGAGGGCGGCGGGATCGATCTCGGTCTTCATCAGCGCGGTGAAGACGAGCGCGGGGACAGAGAGCGTCATGCAAAGGCGGGTGATGAACTCCATCCGGTAGTCAAACCCGGCCCGCACCCAGAGAAATCCGATCAATCCGAGCAGGCCGACAGGGGCCACGATCTCTAGCACTGTCGGGATGAGGTTCACAGACTGTTTCCCCGCTGTTGCACCTGCCGGATGGACAAGGGGCGGCGTGAGGGATTAGTAAAAGAATTCAAGGGATGCAATGTCATGTTCACCGCGCAGGCCAAATTCCATATCGGGCAAGTCGTCCGGCATCGCAAGCACCCCTTCCGGGGCGTGATCTTCGATGTGGACCCGCGGTTTTCCAATACCGAAGAATGGTATGACGCGATCCCCGAGGACAGCCGTCCTGCCAAGGATCAGCCCTTTTACCACCTGCTGGCCGAGAACGACCAATCCTATTACGTGGCCTATGTGTCGGAGCAGAACCTTTTGCCCGACGAAACCGGCGAACCGGTGGGCCATCCCGACCTGCCCGACCTGTTCGGTGATTTCGAGGATGGACGCTATCCGCTGCAGTTCCAGCTGAACTGACGCCAACCTTTCGTTCATTCTTCGCTGCCATCCTCTGCCCACGTGGTAAGGAGGGTTTCGCATGGATTTGCAGATTGAAGGGCGGGGCGAGGTGACGGTCATCCGCCCGGCAGAGGGGCGGCTGGATGCGCTGGCTGCGGTCGCCTTCAAGGACCGGATGAAGGCCGCGGTAGAGGCGGCACCCGGGCGGGTGGTGCTGGATCTGTCGGGGGTGGGGTTCATCGATTCAAGCGGGCTGGGCGCGGTGGTGGCCGCGCGGCGCTTTTTGCGGGCGGGGCAGGCGCTGGATCTGGCGGGGCTGACGGGGCCGGTGGCGCGGGTCTTCCGGCTGACGCGGATGGACATGCTGTTCGCCATTCATGCCGAGGTTGCGGATGCCATCGGCGAAGCGGCGTGAGCGGCATGTGATCGCGGCCAACCCGGCTGCGGTGCGGGGGCTGCTGGAGCGGCTGGAACGCGGCCCCGCCCTGGAAGGGCTGAGCGTGGATGCGCGGGACTGCACGCTGCTGGTTCTGGCCGAGGTTCTGAACAATGTGGTGGAGCATGGCTATGCCGGTGCGCCGGGATGGATCGGGCTGATGCCGCTGCCGGGGCGGCCGGGGCTGGGCTGGCGGATCGTCGACCGGGCCAGCCCCGGCCGCCCCGGCAGCGGCATCAGCCCGAT
>VYLE01000343.1_pt1 | contig 33323 bp, 30 predicted proteins | sample 5114391 | NCBI WGS metagenome assembly VYLE01 (sample SAMN12291771, study PRJNA351875) | freshwater metagenome | isolation source: freshwater lake | place: USA: Michigan, Kent Lake | collected 2013-08-15
AGGCGCATCCCGCGCGCGGCAATTTCCTGCTCAGCCTGTTCTATGCCGGCCCCGGCGTCGGCATCCTCGCCTCCGGGCTGGTGGCGCCGTACACGCTGCAGCATTTCGGGCCCGGCTCGTGGTGGATCGTGTGGTGGGTGCTGACGCTGCTCTCGGCCGCGATGACCGTGCCGCTGTTCCTGGTGAAGATCGAGAGCAAGGCGCGCTTCAGCGAAGGCGGCCAGGCCGCCTTCGCGCTCCGCCCCATCCTGATCTATCTCGCCGGCTACTTCCTGTTCGGCGCCGGCTACATCGCCTACATGACCTTCATGATCGCCTATGTGCGCGACGGCGGCGGCGGGGCCGCTGCGCAAGCCGCGTTCTGGGGCCTGATCGGCATCAGCGCCTTCGTCACGCCCTGGTTCTGGCGCGGCGTGCTCGCGCTCGACCGCGGCGGGCTTTCCACCGCGATCATCCTCGGCACCAATGCGATCGGCGCCGGCCTGCCGATGCTGGGCCATTCGCCGGCGTGGCTCGCGGTGTCGGCCGTGGTGTTCGGCGTCGCCTTCTTCGCGGTGGTCGGCTCGACCACAGCCTTCGTCCGCTTCAACTACCCGCCCGAGACCTGGCCGCGCGCCATCGCGGCGATGACGATCTCGTTCGGCGTCGGCCAGACGCTCGGCCCGATCGTGGTCGGTGCGATCACCGATGCGTTGGGCAGCCTGAGTTACGCGCTCAATGTGTCGGCGGCGCTGCTGGCGCTGGGAGCGGTGCTGGCGCTGTGCCAGCGGAAGGTGGGGCGATAACGATCGCCGTCGTCCCGGCCTGCGCCGGGACGACACCTAGCTCCCGCTGAACGAATTGTAGCCCTGGTCTTCCCAATAGCCGCCCTTGTAGTCGTTTGTGACTTCCATCGAGACGACGTATTTCGGGTTCTTGAAGCCGAGCTTGGTGGGGACGCGGATCTTCATGGGGAAGCCATAGGCGCGCGGCAGGATCTCGTTCGCGAATTTGAACGTCATCTGCGTCTGCGGATGCAGCGCGCTGCGCATGTCCAGCGGCGAGTTGTAGCCGTCCTTGTCGGCGCACTGGAACCAGACATATTTCGCGCGCGTGTCGGCGCCGACCAGCTTGAGGAAATCGCGCAACGGCGTGCCGGTCCAGCTGCCGATCGCGCTCCAGCCCTCGACGCAGATGTGGCGCGTGATCTGGGTGACCTGGGGCAGCTTGTAGAGCTCCTCCAGCGTCCAGGACTTCTTGTTGTCGACGAGGCCGCGCACCTCGAGCTTCCAGTCCGCGCCCGAGACCTCGGGGGCATCTTCGAGGTCGTAATAGGCGTTGAACGGGAACGGCCTGGTGATGGCGCTCTCCGGGAAGGTCGGCGCCAGCGCGTCGGGATTGAAGATGAAATCCTGAACGGCGTCGTTGAACTTCGAGACCTTCTTCAGCATCTCCTCCGCGGAGGAGGAGTCGATGACGTCGCAGCCGGTGAGCAGCGTCAGTGCGCCGAGGCTGGCGCCGCCGGCGATGAAGCGACGGCGCGAGAGATCGGGCATCGTCCTGATGGAGTCCTTGATCAGCAGCCGCTTGTCGACGCCGGGGATCAGGAGTGAACGCTTGGCCATGACACTGTCCTCCGCTCTAGCGACCGATGATCATCGCGCGCAGGCTCTTCGGCACCAGCAGCGCGAGCAGCACGTGAACGACGAGGAAGGCGCAGATCGCGGCCATGCAGAAGAAGTGCACGTAGCGGGCGGTCGGATAGTCGCCGAACAAGCTCACGAGCCAGTGCAGTTGAACCGGCTTCCACATGCCGAGGCCCGACAGCACGATCAGCACGCCGACCAGGATGATGCCGGCATAGAGCAGGCGCTGCACGTAATTGTAGACGGTGAGATCGTCATGACCGAGCTTGAAGGTGAGCGCCGCCCTGACATCGCGCAGCACGCCCGAGGGCGTGATCGGCAACAATTTGCTGCGGAAGCGGCCGGTGGCGAGGCCGGTGACGAGATAGGCGAGGCCGTTGATCATCAGCAGCCACATCGCCGCGAAGTGCCACAGCAGGCCGCCGCCGAGCCAGCCGCCGAGCGTGTAGTCGCGCGGAAAGGTGAAGCCGAACAGCGGCGAGGCATTGTAGATCTGCCAGCCCGAGAGGATCATCAGGATCATCGCCAGCGCGTTGATCCAGTGCATGATGCGGACCCAGGCCGGCTGGATCACTTTGGCCGGGGTGGCGCCGACCTGCGCGTCGGTGATGCTGAGGCTCGACATGATGGTTCTGCCCGATTGTGCCCTTGAGACCGCGTCGTGGATCCCGTCCGGGGATCGCGTGATGCCGATTATACGCCGTTGCGTCCGCTTTCGTTACGCCCCGCGGGCATCAAATCGATGCCGGGAGCCTTTCGTGGTCACAAAAAAGCGAGCCGGGCAGGCCCGGCTCGCCCTCGTTGCGCCTCCGGCAGGAGGAGATTCTATCGGAGGCGGCGCTTGATCAGGACGCCGGCATCAGCACGGTGTCGACGACGTGGATGACGCCGTTCGACTGATTGACGTTCGGGATCGTGACGGTGGAGGAGCCGCCCTTGGCGTCGACGATCATGACGGAGCTGCCGGACTTCTTGACGGTGAGCTCCTCGCCCTCGACGGTCTTCAGCTTCTGGCCGTCCTTGAGGTCCGAGGCTTCGAGCTTGCCGGGCACCACGTGATAGGTGAGGATCTTGGTCAGCGTCGCCTTGTTCTCGGGCTTGACGAGGGTGTCGACGGTGCCGGCCGGCAGCTTGCCGAAGGCGGCATTGGTCGGCGCGAACACGGTGAACGGGCCCTTGCCTTCCAGCGTCGGCACCAGGCCAGCCGCCTTCACCGCCGCCACCAGCGTGGTGTGGTCCTTCGAATTGACGGCGTTCTGTACGATGTTCTTCGACGGGAACATCGCGGCGCCGCCGACCATGACGGTCTTCTCTTCGGCGCGGGCGGGCGCGACGACGGTCGCGGTGATGGCAATGGCGCTGAAAGCTGCGGCGGCGAGATAGGCGATACGTTTCGACATGGGAGTCTCCCGTTTGAATGGTGACCGGCGATGGCCGGCGCTGTGACAACAACGAACCGCTGCGACATTCTGGCGTGAAGCAGCAGCGCCGTCGTTGGCTGAACTACGGGAGGTTTCGCGAAGCGGTTTCGAACAAAAATTCTTTGTGATGCGTGAAACTAAGCGGGGGGCATTTCGTTGGGGGTGGCTGCGCGCATCAAAGCGACATTGCCGCCGACGCATTCATGATGCGCCTGTGTCATGACGAAAGCGGCGCGATCCCAACGACCGGGCGCGTGCGGCAGGGCGCGCCGCTCAATCGACCTTGCGCGCCTCTTCCGGCAACATGATCGGGATGCCGTCGCGGATCGGATAAGCGAGCTTGGCGCTGCGCGAGACCAGTTCCTGCCTCGCCGAATCGAACTCGAGCGGACCCTTGGTCAGCGGACAGACCAGGATTTCCAGCAATTTGGGATCGACGCTGTTTTCGGGGCGTTCCGTGGGGGTCGTCATCGCGGTCTCCGGCCAACCGGTTGCCTCTAGCACAGAAAATTCCGATCGCCCATGGCCGCCATGGTCAGGCGGAGACCATGCGGATGAGTTCATCGATGACGCGCGCCAGCCGTGCCGGCGGCAGCGGCGTGCCCGAGAGCGCGTAGCCGAGAAACGACCAGTACAGGACCTGCGCGCGGGTCTGCGCCACCGCGGGCGCGAGGCCTCGCGCCGCGAGCAGGGCCTCGATATAGTCGAGCCGGCGGCGATCGATGGCGCGGACGGCGGTCTCGGCCGCCTTGTCGAACGCCGCCCAGTTGCGCACCGCCCGCTCCAGGTCGAGCCGCGCGCCGAGGGAGCGGCGCAGCAGGGCTCTCAGCGGTTCGCCGCCGCCGGACTCGACATCGGCGATGATCTGCTCGGCCGCGATCTCGCGCCAGCGCATCAGCACCGCGGCATGGAACGCGCCGAGATCGGAGAAATGCCAGTAAAAGCTGCCGCGCGAGACGCCCATCGCCTTGGCGAGCGGGTCGGCCTTCAGCGCCGTGAAGCCGTGCTTCGCCAACGCCTTCAGGCCCTGCCGCGTCCAGTCGTCGGCGGAGAGTTGTTCGGTCATGCCCGCGCCCTGCTGTTCATCCATACACTAGTGTATTGACGCCCGGGCTGCAAAGCTCTATCACCATACACCAGTGTATGGTTCGAGCGGGGAGCGTTCCGATGCGCGATGTTCTGCTGCAAGCCGCCGGCTTGGCCGCGATCGCGGTGGCGATCATTCACGGCGTCCTCGGCGAGACCAGGGTGTTCGCCCGCGCGCGCATCGAGCCCGAACGCCTGCGCACGTTGATCCGCCTCGTATGGCAGGCCTCGACCGTGGCCTGGATCGGCGGCGGCGTGCTGCTGGTCGCGGCGCCGTGGATGGCATCGGACGAGGCGCGTCACTGGATCGTCGTCACCATGGTCTGCGTCTTCGCGTTCGCCGCCCTTGGCAACGCGATGGCGACGCGCGGCCGTCATTTCGGCTGGATGGCACTCAGCGCCGTCGTCGCGATGGCGGTTGCGGGTTACTAGCCGAACGCAGTCGGCAGAGACCGCGCGCAAGCGTGAGACGTAAGGCCGCAGCGCAGGCCCCATCGCGCGCTGCCTGCGGAGCGCACTGCTGTTTTCGCGATCGTTAGAATATCTCTAAACCCATGATCTTGTTCGGCTTGTTGACTTCACCTTCGCTTTCCCGTCCTTCACTCTCCGGTCGCGCGAGAGGTCGCGCACACGACAGAAAGAGGAGATGTTCGTGAAGGTGATGCGTGTTGTTGCCATTGCACTGACGATCGGACTGGGCGCGAGCTCCGCAGCCATGGCCGACGGCTTCAAGGATTGCACCAAGCTCGACAAGGCGTCGTGGAAGCCCGCGGCCGAAGCCGAAGCCAAGGCCAAGGCGCTTGGCTACGAAGTGCGCCGCTCCAAGATCGAGGGCTCGTGCTACGAGGTCTATGGCGTCAAGGAAGGCAAGCTGTACGAGCTGTTCTACAGCCCGGAAGATCTGAGCCTGAAGCACACGATCGCCAAATAGGCGACGCCGCGCGAACGGCGCACGGCGACGATTCGGGGCCCTGGGCGTGACCGAACAGGCGATGCTGCAACCGCGCGGGGCATCCGAACGGAGCCCCGCGGATCGGACCGTGCCGCGCACCATCGCGGTGTGGGATCTGCCGCTGCGCCTCTGGCACTGGGCCCTCGCGGCCTGCGTCATCATCGCCTGGTTCACACCGCCGGCGTACGACCGGCTGCACCGCATCGTCGGCTATGCCGTGCTCGGGCTCCTGGTCTTCCGCCTCGCCTGGGGCTTCTGGGGCAGCCGCTATTCCCGCTTCCGGATGCTCGGCGTCAGGCTGCGCGCCGCGCCGAACTATCTGCTCAATCTGCGGCGCGGCATGACCGGCCGCTATATCGGGCTCAATCCCGCCGGCACCTTGATGCTGGTGGCCTTGATGATCGCGCTGGCGGTCTCGGCGATCACCGGCGCGCTGTCGGTGACGACGACCTTCTTCGGCGTGTGGTGGATCGAGGACACCCACGCCATCGCATCGGATGCCGTCATCGTGCTGGTCGTCCTGCACGTCGTCGGGGTCGTCGTGATGGGTCTCATGCAGCGCGAGAATCTGATTCGCGCGATGATCACCGGACGTAAGCGGATTCGCGGCCCGCTGACCTCTCCCGAAGGCAGAAGTCAGATCGCATCATGAGATGCGATCCGGGTGAGGGGTTCCGGTTTCACCGAATGCTGCGGCCCCCTCACCCGGATGGCTTCGGACGATGCTTCGTATCGCCGAGCGCAATCCGAGCTCTCCCCGCTGGGGAGAGGTGAACACCGATCGCCTTTCCTTTGACTTCCACTTGGACGGATCGACAGCGCTTCGCTCACTGCAGCGGCGGGTCGCCGCTGGTGCGCTTCTTGGCGAGGTCCATCTCGGTCACCGCGACCAGGATCTCGGCGCGCGTCTTCAGGTCGGGCGCCTCCAGCATGGCCTGCTTCTCGGCGGGGCCGTAGGGCGACATCATCGCCAGCGCGTTGACCAGCGCCTCGTTGGGCGCGCTCTCGACGCCCTCCCAATCGACCTTCAGATTGTTGGCCTTCAGGAAGTCGGCCAGCACCGTCAGCAGCGCCTCGCGATCGACCGCGTCTTCGCCGAGCCGCGCCTTGAAGTCGTCGACATAGGTGAAGAAATCCACCTTGCACTGCCGGTAGGCGGTGAGCACCTCGAGTTCTTCCAGCACCTTGAAGCGGGAGACGCCGGTGAGCTCGAGGATGTAGCGGCCGTCACCGGATTCGGCGAGCTGGGTGATGCGGCCGACGCAGCCGACGCGAAACAGCGATGGCTTGTCGGAATCGCGCGGCGAATGCGCCACGTCGGGCTGGATCATGCCGATCAGGCGGTGACCATCGCGAAACGCATCGTCGACCATCGCCAGATAGCGCGGCTCGAAGATGTTCAGCGGCATCTGGCCGCGCGGCAGAAGCAGCGCGCCTGCCAGCGGAAACACCGGAATGATCTCCGGAAGGTCGGCGGGCCCGCGATATTCGATGTTGATCGGCATCTGGTCCCCACTTTCGACGTCAGCTCGTGATCCGAAACGCCGTTGCCGCCGCGACGGATCACGGCGGCGCGCCGGTCACGAAAACAGGATCGTCGACAGGCGCTTGCGGCCCTCGACGGTGGCTTCGTCCGTGGCACCCCAGGCCTCGAAGAACTGCACCAGCTGCTTGCGCGCGCCGTCGTCGTTCCATTTGCGGTCGCGCTTGACGATGGCGAGCAGCTGTTCGGTGGCCGCCGCCCGGTCGCCCTTGGCGTTGAGCGCCGTGGCCAGATCGAAACGCGCCTGGTGATCGAGCGGATTGGCGGCGACCTTCTGTTCGAGCTCGGCCACCGGGCCCAACGACTGCGCCTGTTCGGCGAGATCGATGGTGGTCTGCACCGCCTTCACCGCGGGATCGTTGCGTTTGGATTCCGGCACCATGGCCAGCGTCTGCTTGGCCTGCTCCATTGCGCCCGACGTGGCGTAGCACTTCGCAAGGCCCGCCAGGGCCGCGATGTTGGTGGCCTCGTGCTGCAGCGCTTCGGCATAGATCTGCGCCGCCCCGGCCACGTCGCCCTCGGCGAAGACCGCGTCGGCCTCCTGCACGATCTCGGCGACATTGACCTCGCCCGGCGCGGTGACACCCTTGGTCAGGCGTTCGATGAAGGCGTTGACCTGGCTCTCCGGCACCGCGCCCATGAAGCCGTCGGCCGGCTGGCCGTTGACGAAGGCGATCACGGCCGGGATCGACTGGATGCCCATCTGGCCCGGGATCGCCGGGTGCTGGTCGATGTTCATCTTGACCAGCTTGACCTTGCCCTTGGCCGCCTTCACCGCCTTTTCCAGCACCGGCGTCAGCTGCTTGCAGGGGCCGCACCACTCCGCCCAGAAGTCGATCAGCACCGGCTGGCGCTTCGATTCCTCGATGACGTCCTTCACGAAGGCCTGGGTGGTGGTGTCCTTGATCAGATCGGCCGCAGCCGGGCCCGCCGCTCCGTTACCCTGGTCGATGATCGTCACGGGATCCCCTCGTCTTTTTTCCGGAATGGCGGCTCTTAGCACGCCATCCATCTGGATGCTTGTTGCTGGCCCTAAAATTGGGCCGGGACGGCCGAATTTCAATCCGGGGGGAGCGAATCACGGGTTCCGGCCGGTTTTGGGGCGATCCGGCCGGATTCGGGGCTCATATTGCGTCCCGAATGCGAATTCATGCTGCCGGTAGCTGTTGCATTCGCCGCCCGCTTTTGGCATACGACAGCCGTTGCCGGCGCAGTCATGCGACCGACACAGGATGCGGGTGTAGCTCAGTGGTAGAGCACGACCTTGCCAAGGTCGGGGTCGAGGGTTCGAGCCCCTTCGCCCGCTCCAATTTTTTCCCAGAGCATCCAGCCAGTCAGGGTCAGGGCGTGGTTCACCACGGCACCGGGCGATGTACGGGTCCGCCATGACAATTCTGGTCACCGGCAGCGCCGGACATCTCGGAGAAGCGATTCTCCGGACGCTGCGGCGGGGTCATTCGCCGGCGCGCGGGATTGATCTGAAGCCATCGCCCTTCACCGACGCCGTGGGCTCGATCATCGATGAGCCCTTCGTGCGGGCTCAGATGGTGGGCGTCACCGCCGTGATCCACACCGCGACGCTGCACAAGCCGCATGTGGCGACCCACCGCAAACAGGACTTCGTCGATACCAACGTCACCGGCACGCTCAATCTGCTCGAGGCGGCGGCCGTCGCCGGGGTGCGCAGCTTCGTCTTCACCAGCACGACCAGCGCGTTCGGCTCGCAGCTGCGGCCCGAAGCGGCGCAGGCCGCGGTGTGGGTGACCGAGGATCTGCCGCCGCTTGCGAAGAACATCTACGGCACGACCAAGCTGATGGCGGAAGGCCTGTGCGAATTGTTCGCGCGCGAGCGCAGACTCCCTGTGATCGTCTTGCGGACGTCACGCTTCTTTCCCGAAGACGACGACGATCCCGCAACGCGATCGGCGTTCGCGTCAGCGAACGCGCAAGCCAACGAACTGCTGTATCGCCGGCTCGATATCGCGGATGCCGTGAGCGCGCATCTGCTTGCCGCAGCGCGCGCCCCTGAGATCGGCTTTGCCCGCTATGTCATCTCGGCCACGAGCCCGTTCCAGCAGCAACATCTTGCAGCCCTCGCGCGCGATGCCGCCGCAGTGGTGCGCGAGCTCTATCCGGACTGTGCCGAACTCTATGCCAGGCATGGCTGGCAGCTGTTCGCGCAGATCGACCGCGTCTATGTCAACGCCCTGGCACGGCGCGAACTCGGCTGGCGTCCGGACTACGACTTCCGCCATGTTCTGACGTGCCTGCGCCACGGCGCCGATTTTCGCAGCGCACTGGCCCGCGAGGTCGGCGCGAAGGGCTATCATGATATCGCGTTCGACGAGGGCCCCTATCCCCTCGCGCGGTGAAAACCGTCCCTGGAAAGTCGTTGTCGAGCAGAGCCGTGCGCCCTTCCTCCGCGGGAAGATGGAGCTCCGCCAGGCTTTCGCGTTGCAGCGAGAACATGTGGCGGTCGGCTGCAATACATAAATCCATTTCAATTTTTATTTTCCGGCGCGAACCGCGGCGCGCAAGCTGCGCTTCTCACTGCCTGAAGATGTGCTAACCTTTTTGCGTCTGCCTCGCGGGCGGACGTTCGGACTTCGCCTTCTCGACCAACCAAAACAAATAATCAGCGGCCCACCGGCTGCTTCAGGGGAGTGACGCGATGACATCGATGTTCCATCGATCCGTGCTGGCGCTTGCTGCAATGGCCCTTCTTGCGGGGACCAGCGTCAGCCATGCGCAGGACAAGAGCAAGCCGCTCAAGAAATACGAATCCGGCACCAAGGAATTCTGGACCCATCCGCCGGATGACTGGTTCCTCGGCGACGAGACCGAGGCGCAGAAGGGCCTCGCGCCGCCCTCGGGGCCACCGACCGGCGCCTCCGACGCCGAACTCGCCAACATCGTCAAGAAGATCAAGCTGCCGGCAGGCTTCAAGATCGAGGTCTACGCCTCCGGCGTGCTGGCCGCGCGGCAGATGGCCTGGGGTGACAAGGGCACGCTGTTCGTCGGCTCGTTCGGCCTCGGCAACGTCTATGCGATCAAGGACAACAACGGCAAGAAGGAGGTCAAGACCGTCCTCAAGGGGCTCAACATGCCCACCGGTCTCGCCTTCCGGGACGGCGCGCTCTACGTCATCGCCGTCGACAAACTGATCCGCTACGACAATGCCGAAGCCAATCTCGACAAGCTCGGCGACGGCAAGGTCGTGTACGACGACATGCCGTCCTATGCCGCGCATGGCTGGAAATACATCGCGGTCGACAAGGATGGATGGTTCTACATTCCGTTCGGACCGCCCTTCAACATCGGGATTCCCCCGACCAGCGTGTCGCAGATCCGCCGTGTCGATCCCAAGACCGGCAATGCCGAGATCTACGCGCTCGGCGTCCGCAACTCGGTCGGCGGCGACGTCGATCCGCGCACCGGCAAATACTGGTTCACCGAGAATGCCCGTGACTGGATCAGCGACGATCTGCCCTCGGACAAGCTCAACATGATCAACCGGATCGGCGAGCACTTCGGCTATCCCTATTGCCACCAGGGCAATCTGCCGGACGACAAGTTCGCGATGGGCCACAAATGCTCCGAGTTCACGCCGCCGGTGCTGAACCTCGGCGCGCATGTCGCTCCGCTCGGCATGAAGTTCTATACCGGCGACCAGTTTCCCGCCGAGTACAAGAACAACATCTTCATCGCCGAGCACGGCTCCTGGAACCGTCACAAGTACCAGGGCGCGCGCATCAAGCGCGTGATCGTCGGGCCCGACGGCAAGAACGCCAAGCAGGAGGTGTTCGCCTCCGGCTGGCTCGAGGGCGACCAGGGCTATCTCGGCCGTCCCGACGACATCATCATCGCCAAGGACGGCTCGATCCTCGTCGCCGACGACTGGGCCGGCGCCATCTATCGCATCAGCTACAGCAAGAAGTAGCGCGCGAACGTCATGGGGCTGCGGTGACCGGAAGGCGCCGCGGCCTCTTTCGCCGGTCCTTTCTCGTGGAACACGTTCGTCATGCCCGGACTTGATCCGGGCACCCATCAGACAAGAAAAGCTTTGCAAAAGGGATGGATTGCCGGGTCGGGCCCGGCAATGACAGCCGGAGAAATCGTCCATGCGAATCGATCGGTTTGGATTGCTGGCGGCAGCGCTCTTGGTGTCGGCACCGTCCGAGGCCGCTGACGTCGCCGCCGGCAAGGCGAAGGCCGAGGCCTGCGCCGGCTGTCACGGCGCCAACGGCATCTCGCAGACCGAAAACGTCCCCTCGCTCGCCGGGCAGCCGGACCAGTTCCTGCAATGGCAGCTGGTGTTCTTCCGCGCCGGCTCGCGCAAGAACGAGCAGATGCAGCCGATCGTCGAGGGGATCAGCAACGAGGATATCCGCAATCTCGGCGCCTATTTTGCGCAGCTGCCGCCGCCGAAGGGGCCTGAGGACAACGACCCGGATCTCTCGAAGAAGGGCGCGCAGGCCGCCAGCGGCCGGCGTTGCGCCTCATGCCATACCGACAGCTATGCCGGCACCAAGGCGGTGGCCCGCCTCGCCGGCCAGCGCGAGGAATATCTGGTCAAGGCGCTGCACGACTACAAGGCGGGCAAGCGCGTCGGCGGTGGCGTCGCCGCGATGGCGGACATCGCCTATTCGCTGAGCGAGGAGGAAATCACCGCGCTGGCGCATTATCTCGCGCATTTGCCGTAGGTGCAGGTGCAACGCGTCGTCCCGGATCTGCACTTCGCTTGTCCGGAACGACAGCTGGATGTGGCACTATCCCGCCCGCTGGATCTCGTATGCCTTGAGATGGGTATAGGCGATGCGCAGCTTCGGCACCGGCACCTTGGCGGCATCGGCGCGGGCGATCAGGTCGCCGATGACGTGATCGGCTTCGACCGGCAGGCCGGCCTTGATGTCGCGGAACATCGAGGCCGTCATCGGTGAGCCCTCGGCGGTCAGATTGCCCTTGACGCGCTCGAAGAACGGCCCGCCCGGCGTATAGCCGGACGCGGCGGCGATCGAACTGGTCTCGTCGAGCATGCCGAGCAGGAATTCCCTGCCGCCGGGCGCGGCGAGGATGTTGCCGACCGAGGTGCGCATCAGGCTGGTCGAGGCGGCGAGCGAGGACAGGAACACCCACTTCTCCCACATGTCCTGCATGATGTTCTGGCTGGCGGTCGCACCCTGGATGCCGCTCCTGAACGCCTCGTCGATCGCCTTGACGCGGTCCGAGAGCTGGCCGTCGCGCTCGCCGTAATTGATCGACTGCATCGGCTGGAGTTGCACCACCTCGCGCTTCTCGTTGAGAGTGGCCGCGATGGCGCAGAGGCCGCCGAGCACGCGCCCCTTGCCGAACCTGCCATCCAGCGTGTCGAGATGCTTCATGCCGTTGAGCATGGGGATGATGGCCGTGTTCGGTCCGACCGCCGGCGCGAAGGAGGCGATGGCGTCGTCGAGATCGAACGCCTTGCAGCTCAGCAGCACGACGTCGAACGCGTCCCCGATTGCGTCGGCCTGCACCGTCGGCGGATTTTTCAAGGTCACGTCGCCATTCGGGCTCTTGATGACGAGGCCCGCACTGGCAAGCTCTGCGGCGCGGCGCGGCCGCACCAGGAAGGTCACATCCCGGCCGGCCTGCAACAACCTGCCGCCGAAATAGCCGCCGATGGCGCCGGCGCCGACCACGAGGATACGCATGGGGATTGTCCTTGTTGTTGATTGCCGTCGCCTGGCGAAAGCCAGAACCCATTACCCCAACTGCGTATTGCCGGACAAGCTGGAGCCCCGGCGCGCGACGTCAACCATCTCGGTGGCTCCAGGTGCCGGCTTGCGGCAGGACAATCACGTCCCCGCCACCATCTCCTCGACGTCGCGCAGCTGTTCCTTGCCGAAGAACATCTCGTTGCCGACGAAGAAGGTCGGCGAGCCGAAAGCGCCGCGAGCGACGGCCTCTTCGGTGTTCTTGATCAGCCTGGCCTTGACCTCGGGATCCCCGGCCCGGGCGAACAGCTTTTGCGCGTCGAGGCCGGACGAGGCCAGCGCCTTCGCCGCGATGTCCGGATCGTCCATCTTCTTCGGCTCGCGCCACATGTGGTGGAACGCTGCCTCGACATAGGGCGCGAACACACCCTCCAGCTGCGCCGCGATGGCCGTGCGCATCAGGTTGAGCGTATTGACCGGGAAATGCGGATTCCAGACATAGGGCTGGACCTTGAAGCGCCTGAGGAAGCGCTCGGTCTCGACCGCGTGGAATTCGCGCTTGTTCCTGATGCCGGCGAGCGTCTCGGCCGGCGATTTGTTGTTGGTCGCCTTGAAGATGCCGCCGAGCAGGATCGGCACATACTCGAACTTCACGCCGATGCGGGCTTCGATGGCGGGAATCGCGAGATGGCTGAGATAGGCGTTCGGGCTGCCGAAATCGAACAGGAACTGCGGGGCTGTGCGGGTCAAAATCGTCCTCCCTGACGTCGCTTTTCGAGAGTTTGGCGCAGCGCGCGGTGAAGGTCCACCATTTAATGATGATCGTAATACTTCGATCAGATCGCGCGCCGGAGCGCGCGCTTGCGCCAGACCAGGAGGTAATAGCCCATCTGCAGGACGAACATGGTGCAGAACACGATCGGATAGGCGGCCCACACGCCTTCCAGCCCGATAGTCCGGCTCAGGATCGTCGCCGACGGCAGCTCGACGACCACGATGGCAAAGACCGCGAGCAGCAGTGGCGTCAGGGCCGCGCCGCCGGCCCGCATGGCGCCGGAAAACACCGTCGCCATGCCGAACGGCACCGAGCTCCACAGCGCGATGTGGAGCAGGCGGTCGGCGAGATCGAGCACGGCACCATCGGTGATGAAGATGCCGAGCACCGCGCGCGGAGCAAGATGGATCAAGGCCACGAGCCCGCCGGTCAGAAGCAGATTGAACACCAGACCGGTGCGCACGATGCCGTCGAGCCGCTGCCTGTCGCCGCCGCCGACGGCCTGCGCGCCGAGGATCGAGACCGCGATCGAAATCGACATCGCGGTGAACTGCGTATAGCCCATCACCTGATTGACGGCGCCATAGGCGGCGGTGGCATCGGAGCCGAAGCCGTTGACGAGCCCGAGCAACACCAGCTCGGCGATCGCCATCACCACCATGCCGACCGCGCTCGGCAGCCCGATGGCGAGGATCTTGCCGAACACGGCACGATCGGGCCGGAGCTGTCGAAGCAGTGCAGCATCGGTCGCCAGTGCGTGCTTCTTCCGCAGCAGCAGCGCAGCCAACGCCATCAATGTCAGCGCGTTGGCGATCGCGGCCGCCCAGGCCGGGCTGGTGATGCCCGCCGCGGGCCATCCGAACGCCCCCTGGATCAACAGCGGCGTCAGGATCAGACCAATCGCGGTCGATGAGACCAGCGCCAGCAACGGAGCGAGCGCATCGCCGACGCCGCGCAGCATCGCCGTCATCAGCAGGAACACGAAGCCGAGCGGCATCGTCAGCAGCATGATTCGGGCATAGGTACTGGCCTGGTCGAGAATGTCCGCCGGCGTGGCGAGCGCCATCATCAGGCGCCGGCTGAACAGCCCGCCAAGGATCGCGATCGGGACCGAGAACAGGATTCCGACTGCGAGCGTCGTCCCGACGACGCGCTTGATCTTGTCGGGCTCGCCGGCGCCGAAGGCCTGGCCGATCAGCACGGTGGCGCCGGTCGACAGGCCCATGACGAAGGCGAACAGGAAGAACATCACCGGGAAGAACGCCGAGACGGCCGCAAGCGCATCGACGCCCATCATCTGGCCGAGAAAGGCGTTGCTGACGGTGCCGAACAGCGATTGCAGCGCGTTGCCCAGCATAAGCGGCGCGAGAAAGCGAAGGAAGCCGGTCCAGAGCGGTTTGGCGGCGGACATGGACGTACCTTTCACAGGACATGCGGGACCGTTGCCCCGCGATGCGCGTGGCTCGGCCGTCGATGGGTTTGAGAGGGCGCGCCTAGGCGCGGTCGTTAAGGGCGAGCTTGACGAGATGGTCGCGGATGTCCGCGGGCCAGTCCGCGATCAGCGCAGTGAACCGGCGGCGGTCATCGGCAAACAGCGCGCGCGAGGCTTCCTCGAAATGCGCGAAATCTCCGGCCATCGCCGACATGAAATGATAGGCCGCATCGCGCGCCTGCCGTTCGCGATCCTTGTCGCCGCTGGCACGCCGTGCCTCGTCAACCAGCTTTCGCAGCGCGACCGACGCGCCACCCGCCTGCGCGTTGAGCCACTCCCAGTGCCTGGGCAGCAAGGTCACCTCGCGCGCGACCACGCCAAGCTTCGGCCGGCCCCGCCCGCGCGGACCGCTTGGGGACGGCGCTGGCTCGTCCGGCGGCGGGGCCAGCCGCGCCAGCACGTCGCGATCCTCGCCGCGCAGGTCGAAATCGACCGGACGGCCGGTCGCGTCATCGAAGATGATCACCGGTTCGTCCGGGCGCGACTCCGCGCGCTTCACGGCCAGCGCGACCTCGCCGGCCGATCCGGTGGCGAGCCGGCGCTTGCCGGTAAAGGCGGTGAAGGAGACCTGCATCGGAATTGACCCTGTTGATCCTGTCCGCAGTTTATTACCCGGATGAAATACGCCCGTCAATATGCCCGGGTAAAAATAATGGTCCGGCGACCTCGACAAGCCGTTTCCTGACTGGCAGGAACGCGCCGCCGCTCACCATGACCATCCGGGGACCCCGACGATGCTGACAGTTCACCACCTCAACAATTCCCGCTCGCAGCGCGTGCTGTGGCTGCTCGAAGAGTTGGGCGTGCCTTACGAGATCATTCGCTACGAGCGGCAGCCCGACATGCGCGCGCCGAAGGAGCTGCGCGCGATTCACCCGCTCGGCAAGTCGCCTGTGATCACCGACAACGGCAACACGATCGCCGAATCGGGCGCGATCATCGAATACATCCTCGCCACCTACGGCAACGGCCGGCTGATCCCGCCACCGAATACCCCGGAGCGGCTGCGCTTCACCTACTGGCTGCATTATGCGGAAGGCTCGGCGATGCAGCCGCTGCTGCTGAAACTGCTGTTCACCCTGATGCCGAAGCGCGCGCCCGCGCTGCTGCGTCCGCTGGTGCGCAAGGTATCGAACCAGGCGCTGACCGCGCTGGTCAATCCGCAGCTCAAGCAGCACATGGACTATTGGGAAGGCGAACTCGGCACGAGCGAATGGTTCGCCGGCAGCGACTTCACCGCCGCCGACATCCAGATGAGCTTTCCGCTGGAGGCGGCGCAGGCGCGCGGCGGACTCGAGCAGGGCCATCCGAAGGCGATGGCCTTCCTAGAGCGGATCCACGCCAGGCCGGCCTATGCGCGCGCGCTCGAGAAGGGCGGGCCGTATCAGGTGGGGCGGTAGGCCTTTTCCGTCATTCCGGGATGGTCCGAAGGACCAGCCCCGGAATCGCGAGATCCCGGGCGCGATGCTTCGCATCGTCCCGGGATGACAGGGAGCACTAATCCGCGTGCAACACGCGGCCGCGCGTCTCCGGCAGCGCGAACGCGGCGACGAAGAACAGCGCATAGGCCGCCACCGCAAACATCGCGATGGCATTGGCGAGCGAGGTCGTCGCGGACAATGCGCCGACCAGGAACGGAAACAGCGCGCCGATGCCGCGGCCGAAATTGTAGCAGAAGCCCTGGCCGGAGCCGCGCAGCCGCGTCGGATAGAGCTCGGTCAGGAACGCCCCGATGCCGGAGAAATAGCCGGAGGCGAAGAAGCCGAGCGGGAAGCCGAGGATCCAGAGAATCTCGTTGGTGAGCGGCAGCTGCGTGTAGAGCAGCACAACGGCCATCGCACCGAGCGAAAAGATCAGGAACAGGTTGCGCCGTCCGATGCGATCGGCGAGCCAGGCGCCGGTGAGATAGCCGATGAAGGAGCCGATGATCAGCGTCGCCAGATAGCCGGTCGAGCCGACGATCGACAGATGACGCTCCTTGGTCAGGAATTGCGGCACCCAGAAGGTGATCGCGTAGTAGCCGCCCTGGCACCCGGTCGCCGCCAGCGAGGCCAGCACGGTGGTCTTCAGGATCGGACGCGAGAAGATCTCCCACAGCGCCGGACGATCGCCGCGCGCGGCCTGCTTGGCCCGCGCCTCGGCCGCGACCTGCGGTTCGGTGACCGAGCGGCGGATGTAGAACACCAGCAGCGCCGGCAACGCGCCGATCACGAACATCCAGCGCCAGGCCGTCTCCGGTGGCAGAACGGAGAACAGGATCGCCTGCGCGAGCACCGCAAGACCCCAGCCGACCGCCCAGCCCGATTGCACCGAGCCGACCGCGCGGCCGCGATATTGCGGCCGGATCGCCTCGCCCATCAGCACGGCGCCCGCCGCCCACTCGCCGCCGAAGCCCAGGCCAAGGACCGCGCGCGCGATCAGGAGCTGGTCGAAGTTCTGCACGACCGCGCAGACCAGCGAGAAGAACGAGAACCAGATGATGGTGATCTGGAGCGTCCGCACGCGGCCGATATGGTCGGACAGATAGCCGCCGAGCCAGCCGCCGATCGCCGAGGCGAGCAGCGTCACCGTGCCGGCAAGGCCGGCGGAGGCCGCATCGACCTTCCACAGCGCAATGATGGTGCCGATCACCAGCGGGTAGATCATGAAGTCCATGCCGTCGAGCGCCCAGCCCGCCGCGCAGGCCCAGAACGTTCGCCGCTCCGGCTGGTTCATGTCGCGATAGAAGGCGAGAAGGCTGGTATCCTCGATCTCGGCGCGCTCGATGCGCTGAGATGTGTCGCTCGTGCTCATGTGCATTCCCCCGGCAGTTTCTTGCAAGCGGCGCGGTGGTAGCACCTGTGTCAACCGGAGCAAGGCGATGCACGCGGCCGTGCCATGCAGGAGAAGGCTGGATCCTCGTTCTGACGCGCTTCTTCACGCGAACCGGCATCCACTTCGCCCGAAAACGCTTCAGTGTCCTGCGGCCTCCGCACCGCGCGTGCGGGGATCGGGCGCGCCGAACAGGCCATTCGGCGTCACCAGGATGGAATTGGCCGAGGTCTGGCCCATCGGTTCGACCACGGCGTGGTCCATGGCGCGCAGTGCCGACAGCACGTCCTCGGGAAAACCGCGCTCGATGCGCACCTCGTCCGGCAGCCATTGATGATGCAGCCGCGGTGCGGCCACGGCGGCGGCGACGTCCATCCGGTAGTCCAGCACGTTCACGATCACCTGGAGCACGGTGGAAATGATCCGGCTGCCGCCCGGCGAGCCCGTCACCAGCACCGGCTTGCCGTCCTTCAGCACGATGGTCGGCGACATCGACGACAGCGGACGCTTGCCGGGGCCGGGAAGATTGGCCTCGTAGCCGACGAGGCCATAGGCGTTGGAGGCGCCGACGGCGGCGGTGAAATCGTCGAGCTCGTTGTTGAGCAGCACCCCTGTGCCCGCGGCGACCAGCCCGACGCCATAGCTGAAATTCAGCGTCGTGGTGTTGCTGACGGCATTGCCGCGGCTGTCGACGACGGAGAAATGCGTGGTGTTGGTGCCCTCGCGTGGCGCGGCGGGCGCGGCCGTGAGCTGTTTCGACGGCGTGGCGCGATCGGTCGCAAGACCTGCCCGCAGCTTTGCCGCGTAGTCCTTTGCGAGTAGCGTCTCCAGCGGGGCGTTGACGAAGGCGGGATCGCCGAGATGGCGCGCGCGATCGGCATAGGCGCGCTTCATGGCCTCGATCAACAGATGCAGCGACGCCGCCGAACCCTGCTTCATTTCGGCGAGCGGAAAGCCCTCGAGGATGTTGAGCGTTTCCACCAGCACGACCCCGCCCGAGGACGGCAGCGGCATCGACACGATGTCATAGCCGCGATAGGTGCCGCGGACCGGCGTGCGGATCACCGCCTGATACGCCTTCAGATCGGCCGGCGTCATGATGCCGCCGGACTCGGAGACCGCCTTGGCGAGCCTGTCGGCGACAGGTCCCTCGTAGAATCCGCGCGGGCCCTGCGCGGCGACCGCCGACAACGTGTCGGCGAGATCGCTCTGCACCAGCCTGTCGCCCTCGCCCAGCGGCTTGCCGTCCGGACGCGAGAAAATCCCGACCGAGGCAGGCCAGCGCGCCAGCCGCCGATGCCAGGCCGGCAGCGTGTCGGCCAGATCGTCGCTGACGATGAAGCCGTCGCGGGCGAGTGCGATCGCAGGCGCAAGCAGCTGCGCCAGCGTGAACTGGCCAGAGCCGTATTTCTCATGGGCGAGTGCGAGACCTGCGACCGTGCCGGGCACGCCAATGCCGAGCGCGGAGTCGCGTGACTTCGCGGCATCCGGCTTGCCGTCGGCCCCGAGAAAGGTCTGGGGCGTCACCGCCGCGGGCGCCGTCTCCCGATAGTCGATGGCGATGTCCTCGTTGCGATCGGCGGAATGGATCACCATGAAGCCGCCGCCGCCGACATTGCCGGCGCGCGGGTAGGTGACGGCCATCGCAAAACCGGTGGCGACGGCCGCGTCCACCGCATTGCCGCCGCGACGCAGAATATCGGCGCCGATCTGCGCGGAGATCTTCTCCTGCGCCACCACCATGCCATGCTCGGCGGGCACGGCGGCAATTTGCTCGCGAGCCGCGGGGACATAGGCCCGCCGCGCATCCTGCGCGGTCGCCGACACAACTCCAAACGCCAGAGTGGCGACGAGGGCAACAAAGATCCGCCGTGTCCAAAATGACGACATCATCATCAAATTTCCGCCGCGGCTTCCGGCCATTCCCTCGTTTCGCGACAATGCTATACGGTTTGCGCTAAGACAGGCAAAACTGTTCGTGATGGGAATGGCACGATGACGACGATCGCCTCGGATCCGCGTGTGAGCGTGGAGCGGACTTATCCGCCACGTTCGGCCGTCGTCAGCTGGATCTTCTTCGACTGGGCTGCGCAGCCCTATTTCACCTTGATCACCACCTTCGTGTTCGCGCCCTATTTCGCGACGAATGTTGCGCCGGATCCGGCCACGGGCCAGTCGCTGTGGGGCTTTGCGATGGCCGCAGCAGGTCTTGCCATCGCGCTGATGTCGCCGCTGCTCGGGGCCATCGCCGATGCCTCCGGCCGCCGAAAGCCGTGGATCGCGGGATTTGGCGCCCTGCTCGTACTGGCGTCCTGCACCCTGTGGATCGGCAGGCCCGGCGATGCCACAATCATCGCGCCGCTGCTTGCGGCAGTTGCGCTTGCCAGCATCGGCGCCGAATTCGCCACCGTCTTCAACAATGCGATGATGCCGACCCTGGTGCCGCCGGAGCGGATCGGCCGCCTCTCCGGCACCGGCTGGGCCACGGGCTATATCGGCGGCATCGTCAGCCTGATCATCGTGCTCGGCTTCCTCGCCGCCAATCCCGAGACCGGCCGCACGCTGCTCGGCTTCAAGCCTCTGTTCGGGCTCGATCCCGCAAGTCACCAGGGCGATCGCGCCGCAGGTCCGCTGACCGCACTGTGGTTCATCATCTTCGTGACGCCGATGTTCCTGTTCACGCCGGACTACCCGGCGCGCCGGCCGGTCCGCGAGGCGCTGCGCGAGGGCCTCTCCGAGCTGAAGCAGTCGATAAGGCGCCTGCCGCAACAGAAATCGCTAGCCGCGTTCCTGCTCGCGAACATGATCTACACCGACGGCCTGGTGTCGCTGTTCGCGTTCGGCGGCATCTATGCCGCCGGCACGTTCGGCTGGCACACGATCCAGATCGGCACGTTCGGCATCATGCTTGCGATCGCCGGCACGTTCGGTGCGTGGTTCGGCGGCAAGATCGACGATCTGCTTGGCCCGAAGCGCGTGATCGCCGCCAGCATGCTGGTTCTGCTGCTGGCGGTGACGGCGATCCTGATGGTCGACAAGGACAGCGTTCTGTTCGTGAAGGTCGCGCCGCCCCAGCCCGGCGCCCCGATGTTCTCGAGCGCCGCCGAACGCGCCTATCTGGTGCTGGGCTGCCTGATCGGCGCCGCCGGCGGTCCGTTGCAGGCCGCCTCGCGCACGCTCCTCATCCGCCTCGCCCCGAAGGATCGCATCGCGCAGTATTTCGGCCTGTTCGCGCTGACGGGAAAAGTCACATCCTTCGTAGGCCCGCTGCTGATCGGCATGATCACCGCGGTGACCGCCAGCCAGAAGGCCGGCATGGCCGTGCTGGTGGTGTTCTTCGTGGCCGGGCTGGGCTTGCTGATGCGGGTGCGGGAGGCCTAAGCCTCGTTGTCCCGCCAATCCCCGCCGTCGTCCCGGCGAAGGCCGGGACCCATATCCACAGAAGGCGGTCGTCTTACGAGCAGGCAACTCCGAGTCTTCGCAAGAATAGATGCTGCGGCGTATGCGTCCCGGCCTTCGCCGGGACGACGCCGTTGAGAGAGTAGATCTCACTCAGTGCCGGAAGTGCCGCGTTCCGGTGAACACCATGGCGATGCCGTGCTCGTCCGCCGCCTTGATCACCTCGTCGTCGCGCATCGAGCCGCCGGGCTGTACCACGGCGGTGGCACCGGCCTCGATGCAGGCGAGCATGCCGTCGGCAAAGGGGAAGAACGCATCCGACGCGACCACCGAGCCCTTGGTCAGGGGCTCGGCAAGCTTCAGTTCGTTCGCCGCGTCCTGCGCCTTGCGCGCCGCGATCCGCGCCGAATCCACCCGGCTCATCTGACCGGCACCGATGCCGACGGTGGCGAGATCCTTGGCGTAGATGATGGTATTGGACTTGACGTGCTTGGCGACACGGAAGGCGAACTTCAGATCACGCATCTCGGCATCGCTCGGGGCACGCCTGGTAACGACCTTGAACGTCATGTCGTCGACCACGGCGTTGTCGCGGCTCTGCACGAGCAGCCCCCCGGCGACGGTCTTGGCGGTGAGACCCGGTGCGCGCGGATCCGGCAGGCTGCCGGCGAGCAGCAGGCGCAAATTCTTCTTGGCGCCGATGATGGCGATCGCCTCCTCGCTGGCGTCGGGCGCGATGATCACCTCGGTGAAGATCTTGGTGATCTCGCGGGCCGTGTCGGCGTCCAGCGCGCGGTTCATCGCGATGATGCCGCCGAACGCAGAGGTGGAGTCGCAAGCCAGCGCCTTGCGATAGGCACTGACGAGGTCGGGGCCTTCCGCGACGCCGCAGGGATTGGCGTGCTTGACGATGACGCAGGCCGCGGTCCTCTTCGCATCAAACTCGGCGATGCATTCATAGGCCGCATCGGTGTCATTGATGTTGTTGTAGGAGAGCTCCTTGCCCTGCAGCTGGCGCGCGGTCGAGACGCCCGGGCGCTTGTCCGGAGTGGCATAGAATGCAGCGGTCTGGTGCGGATTCTCGCCGTAGCGCAGCGACTGGATCAGCCGGCCGCCGAAGGCGCGGAAGTCGGGCGCGTCGATCTCGAGCTGGCGGTTGAACCAGTTCGAGATGGCGGCGTCATAGGCCGCCGTGCGCGCATAGGCCTTGGCGGCAAGGCGCCGGCGCAGCTTCAGCGTGGTCGCGCCGCCATTGGCGGCGAGTTCATCGAGTACGGCCTTGTAGTCCTCCGCCTCGACCACGACAGCGACGTCGTCGTGGTTCTTCGCAGCGGCGCGGATCATGGCGGGGCCGCCGATGTCGATGTTCTCGATGCAATCCTCGAAGCCCGCGCCTTTGTCGACGGTTGCCTCGAACGGATAGAGGTTGACGACGAGCAGGTCGATCGGCGCGATGCCGTGCGCCTTCATCGCCTCCGCATGCTCCTTGTTGTCGCGGATCGCGAGCAGGCCACCATGGACCTTCGGATGCAGCGTCTTGACGCGGCCATCCATCATCTCGGGGAAGCCGGTGAGGTCGGAGACGTCCTTCACCTTCAGGCCGGCAGCGGCGATCGCCTTGGCGGTGCCGCCGGTCGAGATCAGTTCGACCTCATGCGCGGCGAGCGCCTTGGCGAATTCGATCAGTCCGGTCTTGTCGGAAACGGAAAGCAGCGCACGGGTGACGCGGCGGGGATGGTCGGTCATGAGCAAGATCCTCTGTCTTAAGAAGTGTCTGTGCCCAGGCGCGCGGCGTCCATGTATCGCGCTTCCCGATGGTGCTCCATCCAAGGTCGCCAGTCGCGCGAACGAGCGTCCGATAGCAGCTTTTGCCACTTTTCACAACGACCGGATGGGGATGAAAAGGCTGCGTCTACAGCGGAAGTTCCGGCTCCCGGCGCGCGTTGCGGCGGGCATTGGTGACGGTCGGCGAAGCCGTGGATCGCACAAAACTCCAGCGGATCGAGGGCGCCTGCCTTGCGTCCTGACGGATCACGATCTGCGCCGTGCGGCGGGGTCCATCATTGCCGGCCAGGAAGACGCTGTCCTCGAGGTCGACCTTGTCGTCGAGGGCCTCGAAGGTCCAGACGTCACGGTTGGGCAGGACCAGCATGACGCCGCGGGCGTCGGACAGCCGGCTCGCCTTCACCGCCGGATGCAGATGGAAGCGCAGGGCGAAATCGGCGTCGCCTCCCTTGAAGCGACCGCCTTGCAGCGGTGACAGCGTGTCCTCGCCGTCGATACGCGCGCCGTCATTGGCGATCATCAGCACGCGGCGATGGATCGCGCCGAATCGCGCCAGATAGCCGTCGTGGGACGTCGTGAGCAGCGTGCCGTTCTGCACCACCTCGCGGTAGCTTTCGACCGTGACGGGACCGCTGATGATGGGCGAGCCGTGCAGCAGCCGCTTCATCGCCGACATCTCCACGAACTGGCATGAAGAGGTCTCGTGATAGGTCAGCGTCGAATGCGCCGCGGTGCCGCGCGCGACCGGCCGCCAATTGTCGCGGCCGGTGGTCGGCATACCGCAATTGGTGACGATACGGCTGATGCCGGAGGAGAGTTCGAACGACAGGCAGCCGGCATGGGCGTCGTGGCTGACGCCGGCCGGTGGCGGTGGCCCGGTGTCGATGATCAGCGTGGTCTGCCCGGCATCGAGGCGCTGGAAGCCGGTATGCGGCATGTTCGCCATCGGCGCGCCGTGGGTGTCGTCATAGGCGAGCAGGGTGGCGAGCAGGTCCGAGGGCGTCGCGCTCATGCCGTTGAACAGTGCGAAATTCCCGTCGCCATGGCGGAAGAAACGCAGCATCGGCATCATGCGGTCGATCGCATTGAGCAGCGCCGGCGGCGGTGCGATGTTGCGCGCGGCAAAGGTCTGCCGCAGCGGCAGCAGGTCGATCAGCAGTTCGATCAGGGCGCCGGGATTGCGCGAGATGTGGCCGCCATCGGGCAGGATCTGCCGTTGCAATTCGTCGGACAGCTTCTTCGAGGCACTGCGGATGTGGCGTGCCTGGTTGGCGAGGCACAGCGCCGCATAGCACAGCGCGATCAGCACCTGGAGCTTCGGCACGCCGTCGGGAATGTCGACCATGGTGTAGCGCAGGAAGCGGATCTCCCGCGCCAGCGCGCGCAAGTAACGGCGATAGAACTTGTTGTCGGTCTCGCTGAGGACAAGGGGCGCCTGCGACAGCAGCGAGATCACGCGGCGGGCAAGCACGTCGGCGCGCCGCGCGACCGGGCGGCGCTTGTTGGCGGGATTGGCGATCCAGTCCTCGATCAGTGCGCGGGCATTGGCCCGCGTCAGGGCGGTGTCGGCGGCGCGCAGATGCCGCAGCCAGCCGAAGCCGAGAAGCGCGACTTCCCAGTCCTCCGACGGCGGCTCGAGATCGAAGATCGAGCGGCCGTGACAATTGACGATCTTGCCGGCGAAGACGAAGCGGCCGGCATAGATCTCCGCGGCGCGCGTCGCGTCCGCCGTGCGCAGGTCATGCGGTGCAATGATCAGGCGGTCGGTGCGCCCCGGCCAGACCCGCGACAAGGCCACGGAACCGCCGCTCGCACGCGCGAGCATGTTCCGCGCGAAGCGGTTCATCACCAGCGTCGAGATACGTCTGCGTTGAGCGACCGACACGCCTTGCCTTGAAGGGGGAGAGGATGAGCGACGAATCCTTATTAATCCCAAAATCGCTCGCCTGACACCACCTTGATAGGGGGCGAATCAGCGCCGTCCCGGCAAAATCCGGTGCAAAATCAGGATTTAACGAGCCGGGCGGCGTAGAACCCGTCGAGCCCGCCGAGCTTGGGATCGGCGTGCGGCAGGTGGCTGGGCAGCGTGCGCAGATCGCCCGCGGCCGTGATGGTCTCGCCGAGGCCCGCGACCTCGGAAGCGCCGATCGGGACCCGTCGCAGCGAGGCTTCGTCGGCCAGCAGCCGGGCGACGGCCTGCTCGCCCTCTTCGGGCTCCAGCGAGCAGGTGCAGTAGATCAACATGCCGCCCGGCTTGAGCAGCGACAGCGACTTCCGCAGCAGCCGCTGCTGGAGCACGCTCAGCGCGGCGATGTCGGACTCCTGGCGCAGCCAGGCGACGTCCGGATGGCGACGGATCGTGCCGGTCGAGGTGCAGGGAGCATCGATCAGGATCCCGTCGAACCCTTCGGCGGAGCCGGCCCATTCGCCGGCGTCGGCGACGACGGTGTCGGCCTGGAGCGACAACCGGTTAAGGTTTTCGCGCAGCCGCGCCACCCGTGCGGGCGAACGATCGACCGCGGTAACCTGTGCGCCGGCATGGGCCAGTTGCGCGGTCTTTCCGCCCGGGGCCGCGCAGAGATCGGCGATCGACTTGCCTTTGAGATCACCGAACAGTCGCGCCGGCAGCGCGGCGGCGGCATCCTGCACCCACCATTGTCCTTCGGTGAAGCCCGGGAGCATCGTCACCGATCCGTGCAGCAGCATGCGCACCGTTCCGGTGGGCAATGTCTCGCCGTGCAGGCGGCTCGCCCATTGGGCGGCGTCCGACTTCACCGAAAGATCGAGCGAGGGCTCGTGAGCGAGCGCCACCGCCATGGCTCTCGCGGTCGCCTCGCCATAATGCGCGATCCAGCGCGCGAGCAGCCAGGGCGGCAGATCCAGCGATTGCGCGGCGACTTCCTCGACCAGGGCCTGGCCCTCGCGCGCACAGCGGCGCAGCACCGCGTTGACGAGGCCAGCGTAGCGCGCTGCGCGCCGGTCGGATTGCACCAGTCGAACGGACAGATCGACCGCGGCGTGATCGGGCACGTCCATCCAGAGGATCTGGGCGGCGCCGATCAGCAACGCGCTCTGTGCGCGCGGCGCATCGGACGGGATGCCCTTGTCGAGCAGGCGGGACAGCACGTGGCCGAGCGTGCCGAGCCGGCGCAGCACCGTGGCAACCATGCGCCGCATCAGCGCGCGATCACGGTCGGCCAGCGTCTTCAGCCCGGGATGTGCGCCGCTGCCGTCAAGCTGATCGTCGAGGGTGCGGTGCTTGTGCAGCACGCCGTCGATGATGTCGGCGGCAATCCGTCGCGCCGCGAGACCGGGCACTTCGGATGGTGGAGCGAAACGTTGAGATGGCATGCGGAAAAAAGGTTCTGAGCAGGCGGCAGTTCCGCCAGTGGGGCGCATGCCTTGAGAGCGCGGTTTCTGGCACGCGAATATGCCAAATGTAAGAAGGGCCTCTCCCGTTTACAGCCCGCCATGCCCATTTCAGCAATGCTTTATTGGACTCGCATGCGTCCCGACCCTGCGCTAGGAACCCAGCAATGAGTGATCAGCCCCCCGTCCCCGATCGCAAGCCGCTCTCGCCGGCAGCCCAGCGCGCATTGGCCGAAGCCGAAGCGCGGCGTCAGGCCGCGGCGGCGCAGGCCAGGCAAGGCGCGCCCAAGGAATTGAAGGGCCCGACCGGGCCCGAACCGACGCGCTACGGCGATTGGGAACGCAAAGGTATCGCGTCGGACTTCTGACCCGCCGATCCCGACGCGTTCATGCGCAGCACCGCCTTGCCGGCCCGGCCGACTCAGCCCTAGCGTGCGCGGATGTCGCGTTTCGACCGAGATCGTCGCTATCGGCCCGTCTATAGCGGTTCGCCGTTCGGCCGTCGCTTGTCCGCGCTGGTGCCCTGGACGTTCGTGATCGGCGTCGTGGTGGCCGTCGTGCTCCTCTTCCGCCACGGGACCCACTGGCCGCTGCCGCGCGCGACGGACAGCCGCACGCAGGATGCGGGCATCGTCCTGCGGCAGTCCGGCGGCACCGATTCTCCCCAGCCGGTCGACGTCATCAGGACCATCGACGGCGACACGTTCCTGGCGCGCATCCACCGCCGGGATGCCCGCGATCTCGTCGTCAGCGTGCGCTTGCGCGGCATCGATGCGCCGGAACTGAAGGCCTCCTGTGCCGAAGAACTCGACAAGGCCGAAGCCGCCGCGGATGCTCTGCGCAACCTGCTCGGCCAGGGCGGGGTCACGATCTCCAATCTCGGCGAAGACAAATACGGCCGCCTGCTCGCCGACGTCGCAACCCGGCGGACGGCCAGCGTCTCCGCCACGCTGCTCGCGGGCGGCTTCGCGCGCAGCTACAATGGCGGTCATCGCGAGGGCTGGTGCTCGCGAGGCTGGCGCTTCTGGTAAGGAAAAAGAAAAAGCCGCATCGGTCGGTGCGGCTTTTCAGATCAGGTCCGTCCGGCGCGATCAGCGCGTCACGACCACGGTGGTGCCGACCGAGACGCGGCCATAGAGATCGGTGATGTCCTCGTTGAGCATGCGGATGCAGCCATAGGAGACGAAGCCGCCGATCGAGCCCGGCACGTTGGTGCCATGGATCGCATATTCGCCGCCGGCCAGCGTCATCGCGGCGACACCCATCGGGTTGCGCGGCGATCCGCCCGGGATCACGTCGGGAAGCTGCGGCTTGTCCCGCTTCACTTCGGCGGGCGGCGACCAGGCCGGGTTGCGATACTTGCCGTCGATGCGGGTGGTGCCGGCCCATTGCTTGCCGGACTTGCCGACACCGACCGGATAGCGCACGGCATGGCCGTTATCGAGGATGAGATAGAGACGGCGCTCGTTGGTCTTGACCACGATCGTCCCCGGCGAATAGGCGGCGAGGTTCGTCCCGACCATTTCCGGCCGCGCCTCGGCCGCCATCGGCATCAAGACCCCCGCCCCGATGGTGGCGGCAAGCGCCATCGCAATCCTCATCGACATCAATCTTCCCCTGGCCCCAAACGGCTCGTCCAAATTCACGCAAAACCGGCAATCGCCGGCCTGCCCAGACATTCTTAACCGCGCCTGTTAACCGGATGGTTTCCACGCGCGGCCGCCTTGGGCGGGTCAGCCCGGGGAACAAAGAAAATGTTCGAATTAAAGTAAATGACCGGAAAACAACACCCGGCGGGAAAGATGCGGCCAGGCCGCCATACGCCCTGAAAAGTCCGTGAACGCGGAAACGGGGATGGTTCAGAGGACGAGGCGCCGGGGAGCCATGATCTCCGGGTCCGGAGGCGGCGCACCGCGAAGCGGTGCGACGCAGGGCCGGGACACAACTCTTTCATGGTGCAGCGCCATGGGCTCCCGCTCGGCAGCGCACCGCGCAAATGCGCGCTGCGCTGCGTCGGGGACACGAAAGGCTCTCAGGCCGGCTTGCGGTTCTGGCGGTTCTGCACGAGGTCGTCGACCACGGCGGGATCGGCCAGAGTCGAGGTGTCGCCGAGACTGCCGGGCTCGTCCTCGGCGATCTTGCGCAGGATGCGGCGCATGATCTTGCCGGAGCGGGTCTTGGGCAGGCCCGGCGCGAACTGGATCTGATCCGGCGAGGCGATCGGGCCGATCTCCTTGCGCACCCAGGTGACGAGCTCCTTGCGCAGCTCCTCGGTGGGCTGAACACCGGCCATCAGCGTGACATAGGCATAGATGCCCTGGCCCTTGATGTCGTGCGGGAAGCCGACGACCGCAGCTTCCGAGACCTTCTCATGCGCAACCAGTGCGCTCTCGACTTCGGCGGTGCCCATGCGATGGCCGGAGACGTTGATGACGTCGTCGACGCGGCCGGTGATCCAGTAATAGCCATCGGCATCACGACGGCAGCCGTCGCCGGTGAAGTATTTGCCCTTGTAAGTCGAGAAATAGGTCTGCTCGAAGCGCGCGTGATCGCCGTAGACGGTGCGCATCTGGCCCGGCCACGACCGGGTCAGGCAGAGATTGCCCGTCGTTGCGCCCTCGAGCACGTTGCCGTCGGCATCCACGATCTCCGGCACCACGCCGAAGAAGGGCTGCGTCGCCGAGCCCGGCTTGAGCTTCGTCGCGCCCGGCAACGGCGTGATCAGGATGCCGCCGGTCTCGGTCTGCCACCAGGTGTCGACGATCGGGCAGCGGTCGTCGCCGACGACGCGGTGATACCACTCCCACGCCTCGGGATTGATCGGCTCGCCGACCGAGCCCAGCAGGCGCAGGCTCGCGCGCGAGGTCTTCTTCACGGGCGCATCGCCCGACTGCATCAGCGCGCGGATCGCGGTGGGCGCAGTGTAGAAGATGTTGACCTTGTGCTTGTCGATGACGTTCCAGAACCGCGAATTGTCCGGATAGTTCGGTACGCCCTCGAACATCAGCGTGGTCGCGCCGTTGGCGAGCGGCCCGTAGAGAATGTAGCTGTGGCCCGTGACCCAGCCGACATCGGCGGTGCACCAGTAGATGTCGCCGTCGTGATAGTCGAACACGTATTGATGCGTCATCGAGGCGAACACGAGATAACCGCCCGACGTGTGCAACACGCCCTTGGGCTGGCCGGTCGAGCCCGACGTGTACAGAATGAACAGCGGATCCTCGGCGTGCATTTGCTCGACCGGGCAGTCCGTCGTCACCATCTCCGCGGCCTCGTGATACCAGAGGTCGCGGGTCGGGTTCATCTCGACCTTGCCACCGGTGCGCTTGACCACGACGACCCAATCGACGCCCTCGGCCTTGGCGAGCGCCGCATCGACATTGGCCTTCAGCGGCACCTTCTTGCCGCCGCGCAGGCCCTCGTCGGCGGTGATGATCACCTTGGATTGGCAGTCGTTGATGCGCTGGGCAAGGCTGTCGGGCGAGAAACCGGCGAACACAACCGAGTGGATCGCGCCGATCCGCGCGCAGGCCAGCATCGCATAGGCCGCTTCGGGGATCATCGGCAGATAGATGGTGACGCGGTCGCCCTTGCCGACATTGCGGGTGCGCAGGATGTTGGCCATCCGGCAGACCTCGTCGTGCAGCTCCTGGTAGGTGATGTGCCGGGACTGCGAGGGATCGTCACCCTCCCAGATGATCGCGGTCTGGTTGCCGCGCTTGGCCAGGTGCCGGTCGATGCAGTTGTAGGCGACGTTGAGGACGCCGTCCTCGAACCATTTGATCGAGATGTTGCCGGGCGCAAAGGAGACGTTCTCGACCTTGGTCGGCGCATGCATCCAGTCGATGCGCCTGGCCTGTTCGGCCCAGAAGCCGTTCGGGTCCGAGATCGAGCGTGCGTACATTTCCTTGTACTTGGCCTGGTCGATCCAGGCGCGCTTGGCCCATTCCGCGGGGACGTCGTAGATTTTCTCGGACATGTTTCCCTCCACACAGCGCAAGCCGAACGCACGCGACGGGCAAGCCGGCCTGATCATTGAACCGATTATGCGTCGGGCTAACCGGACCCGACAAGGAGCACAAGCTGGACCTTCGAAGGGCTGTCCGCCATGCGGAGGATCAAGGTCGGCCGCGTGACGCGGCAGGCGGTTCACAGGCCTCCGATGGGGCCGCCGGGTCTTTACCCCGATTGCCGGAACTGGCGGACGCAGGGCCTTCATGCGGCCCAGTAGGTATCTGAGAACCTTCGCTCACTGATTCGGGACTCGCATTGCCGTTCGGAACACCCTAAATGGCCAACCCGGGTCCTCAGAGGCCTTGGAACAAACATCAGAACAGCGGCATTGACCGATAACAGGCAGGGCTAAGGCGTAAGACTATGATGGATCAGCAGAATCTCGGGACGATCCGGCCCGCTTCGGCCGATCCTGCCGCTGTCGCGCTGGCCAAGGCCCTGGGACAATGGCCGAAACCGGCCCCATCGGGCCGTCCCAGCCCGAAAAAGGTATTCGATACGGCGCCCGCGGCGACGGTCGAGGCCATCGCCAAGGAGCTGGGCCTGCGGCTCGGCGACCAGAACGAACTGACCATCCGCCGTATCAAGCGCGGCAAGGGCTATTCCTTCGTGCGGCCCAATGGCGCGCATATCCGCGATGCCCGCACCATCCGTCGCCTCCACGCCATGGCGGTGCCGCCGGCCTATCGCGAAGTGCGCTATTCGGCCGATCCGAGCTCGCATCTTCAGGCGGTCGGTCGCGACGCCGCGGGCCGCCTGCAATATCGCTATCACGCCGATTGGGAGAAGGTCCGCGAGCACCGCAAGGCGCATCGCCTCGAGAAGCTGGTCGGCGCGCTGCCGAAGATCCGGCGCAAGGTCTCGGCGTTCCTGTCCGGCGACGAGCCGACGCGCGAATTCGCGCTCTCGGCCGTGATCGAACTGATCGCGCGTACCGCGATCCGCCCCGGCAATGAATCCTATGCCCGGCTCAACGGCACCCGCGGCGCCACCACGCTCTTGAAGTCGAACGTCTCGCTGGAGGACGACTGCTTCGTGCTGACCTTCAAGGCGAAGGGCGGCAAGGCCGTGCGGAAGGAATGCGACGCGGCCAAGCTGGTGCGCGCCATCGGGATTCTGCGCGACGTTCCCGGCAAGCGGATGTTCCAGTATCGCGACGCGCACGGCATCGTGCGTGCGGTCAGCACCACCCAGGTCAATGCGTTCCTGCGCGAGATCGCCGGGATCAAGATCTCGCTGAAGGATTTCCGCACGCTGATGGCCTCCGCCGTCGTCGTGGAATCGCTGTCGCGGATCACGCCGGCCACCAGCCAGCGCGGCCGCAAGAAGCAGGTGCTGGACGCGATCCGCGCCGCCGCCGACCAGCTCTCCAACACGCCGGCGATCTGCCGCAAGAGCTACGTCCACGACACCATCGTCACCGCCTTCGAGGACGGTATCTTGGAGCGTTTTGCGGCAACGACCACTCACACCCCGCCCATCTTGCAGACGATCTTCCACTCTTCGGCCGTGACCGGCTGCACCGAGAGGCGTGAATATTTCACCAGCGCCATCTCGGCGAGCTTCTTTTCGGCCTTGATCGCGGCCATCGTCACCGGTGTCTTCAGCGGCTTGTCGGCCTTGATGTCGACGCAGACGAACTTGCCGGTCTCGTCGGTCGGATCGGGGTAGGCTTCCTTGATGATCTCGGCGATGCCGACGATCTCCTTGCCCTCGTTGGAATGATAGTAGAACGCCTTGTCGCCCTTCTTCATGGCGACGAGATTCTGGCGCGCGGTGTAGTTGCGCACGCCGGTCCAGGCCTCGCCCTTGGCGCCCTTCGCCACCTGCTGGTCCCAGGACCACACCGACGGTTCGGATTTCACCAGCCAGTATGCCATCGTCATTCCTCTGCCTTGAACGGGCGCGTCAGCAGCCCCGAGATCGCGGCGTCGATCGTGCTGCGGCCGCTCAGGATCGACGCGACCGCCTCTGATACCGGCATCTCGATGTTTTGCGAAGCGGCGAGCTCGATCAGCACGGGGGCAGTGAATTCGCCCTCGGCGAGCCTGCCGGCCGGCGCCTGCTCGCCGCGGCCGAGCGAAAGCCCGCGCGCGAAGTTGCGCGACTGCGGGCTGGCGCAGGTCAGGATCAGATCGCCGAGGCCCGACAGACCGGTGAGCGTCTCCCGGCGCGCGCCGAGCGCGCGGCCGAGCCGTGCCAGTTCGGCGAAGCCGCGCGTTGTGAGTGCGGCCTGCGCGGATGCCCCGAGCTTGCGCCCGACCGCGATGCCGACCGCGATCGCCAGCACGTTCTTGGCGGCGCCGCCGATCTCGACGCCGCGGATGTCGGTGGAGTGATAGGGCCGGAACGTCGGCGAACCCAGTGCCTGCACAAGTGCGCGCGCCAGCGCGTCATCCTTCGCCGCCAGCGTCACGGCGGTCGGAAGCCCGCGCGCGACGTCGTCGGCGAAGCTCGGGCCGGACAGGATCGCCGGCAGCGCATGGGGCGCGGCCTCAGCGATCACCTCGGTCATGAATTTATGCGTGCCGTGCTCGATACCCTTGGCGCAGGCGATCAGCGGTACGGGTCTCGCGACGTGGGACGCCAGCAGGTTGATCGCGCCGCGCAGATGCTGCGCCGGCGTTGCGAGCAGCAGCATGTCGCTGCGCGCGGCGAGCGCCAGATCACCGGTCACCACGATCTCCGGCGCGAGCCGGATCCCGGGCAGCCGCGGATTGTCGCGGGTCGCGGCGATTCGCGCCGCGTGATCCGCATTGCGCGCCCACAAGGTCACGGAGCGTCCGGCCCGGGCTGCAACCGTGGCCAGCGCGGTGCCCCAGGCGCCCGCCCCGATCACCGCGACAGAGTGGAACGCCGTCATTCTCAGTATCCCGCGCGCGTCTTGCTGTAGCCCGCCGGCGCCGTCGCATTGGCGTCGAGCAGCCAGCGTGCGCGCGGCTCGGCGTCCATGGCGTCGGTCAGGCCGAGGGCGAGACGCTCGGCGCCGGCCCAGGCGATCATCGCACCATTGTCGGTACAGAGCGCCGGTGGCGGCAGGATCAATTGCGTCCCGGCCTGCCGTGCGACGTCGAAGAGCGCGGCGCGGATCGCCTGATTGGCGGCAACACCGCCGGCGGCTACCAGCGCCTGCGGCGCACCGAACCGCTCGGAAAACAGCTCGAGGCCGACGCGCAGCCGGTCGGCGGTCGCATCCAGCACCGCAGCCTGGAAGCTGGCGCAGAGATCGCTGACGTCCTGCGAGGTGATTTCGGCGAGCCCGCTGGCCTCGTTGCGCACCGCCGTCTTCAATCCCGACAGCGAGAAATTGGCGTCGGGACGCCCCAGCATCGGCCGCGGCAGGGCAAAGCGCGTG
>VYLE01000327.1_pt1 | contig 33319 bp, 33 predicted proteins | sample 5114391 | NCBI WGS metagenome assembly VYLE01 (sample SAMN12291771, study PRJNA351875) | freshwater metagenome | isolation source: freshwater lake | place: USA: Michigan, Kent Lake | collected 2013-08-15
CGGCCGGATCGCGCCCGTCGGCCCGGGCCGCGTCGCGCGCCGCCTCGGGGGCCAGGCCGGCCTCATAGAGCAGCTCGTAGCGCTCCAGCATCCGCTCTTCGTTCCAGGGCGCCCCGTCCAGCGCAAACGCCAGCCGGGCCCGCGCCATCCGCCCCACGTCCTTGCCGGCCCAGGCCATCAGCGCCGGTTTGATGCCCTCGTCGATCAGATCCGGCCGCCCCTTGCGCCAGTCCTCCCAGGGAAAGAACCGCGACCACGGCGCCCAGACCGTGTCGGCCGACAGGCTGCCGCTGGCTGACGGCGTCAGCGCCAGATAGCCCACCGACACCACCCGCGCCGCCCCGGCCCCGACCTCGGCCCGCGGCGCATCGCGCCCCCGGTCGCCGAAGGTGTAGAGCTGCTCGACATAGCCAAGCTCGAATCCCGTCTGGCTGGCCACGAACTCCCGCAGCGCCAGCTCAAACGTCCGGTCGCTGTCCGGCTTGAACGGCCCGAACGGCAACCCCGCCGCCGCTTCGGGCCGCACGGTCAGCACCACGGCATCGCCGTCGCGAATGGCGACGATGACGGCGGACAGGCCGATGACGACGGACGGGTTCATGGTGTGGTGGTAGAGGATTTTTGGACGCGGCTAAAGCCATCGCCGCGAAGGCGCGGTCTGCCCCCTCCCGCTTGCGGGAGGGGGACCGTTTCGAGCGGTAGCGAGAAACAGGGGGCGGGTTCGTAGCGGGTGACAAGACGGCCAGGGCCGTGCCCATGAAGGTTTTCAGGATGAGGCGCTGATCTGGCCAGGTCGCTCGTGCCCGCCCCGGCATGGCTCGCTTGCAGCGCTCGCCATGGCCACCCCGCCCCGGGGGCGGGGATGCGTCGTGTGACGCGGCATCCCTAGTACCGCGACGGCATCTCGAACGGTGCGCCCGGATACACATAGACGCCCTTGCCGATCCCCTGCACGGCATCGACCATCCGCCCACCGCGCCCCATGACGTCGTCGGCCAGCCGCACGATCAACGGGTTCGGCGTCGCGCCCGGCCCGGCCTTTCGCAATGCCGCAGCGATCGCCGTTTCGTCGGCGTCCGGGTTGCGGTCACAGGCCACGATAAACGCACTCGCCGTCGAGCGGCTGACCCCCGCCCAGCAATGCACCAGCATCGGATCGCCTCCGTCCCAGGTGCGCGAGAAATCCAGCAGCTTCCGGACCAGCCCCTCGTCCGGGATCGTCTCCCCCGCCGCCTGTTCCCAGATGTCATGCACGGCCAGTTTCAGGTGCCGGTCCGGATACAGCGCCCGCGGCGCCTGGCTCATCAGGCCCTCTTCCAGCAGGGTGATGACGTGCGACGGCTTCTTCCACTTGATGACCGTCGGCGCATCGCGCAGCGGGCTGACGATAAGGGTCATCGGGACAGGCTCATTCGGTGCTGAAGGCCTGCGGCGTCCGCTCATACCCGGCCGCTTCCGACAGGGTATGGAACCGCGCCACATAGCGTTCCTGCGCCTCGGCCGGCGGCTGAGGGTTGATCACCAGATTATAGCCGGCCGGCGGCGTCCCGAAAATCTGCAGGCTCTCCTCGACCGTGAACCCGGCCAGCTGCGTCGCCTCGAAATAGGCGCAGGCCCGGTCGGCGGTCTTCAGCAGCTTCTTGATGTTCTGCGGCGTCTTTGCCGGCAGCCCGAAGCGGGCGTGGATGGCATGCTCCAGCCGCTCCTCGAAGTCCTTGTAGGAAACCCCCAGCGCCGCCTTGAACGGGCTGATCATGTCGCCGATCACATACTCGGAGGCATCGTGCAGCAGCGCCGCCAGCCGCCAGCGCGGCGCCAGATCCGGCTGGATGTGGGCGGCGATCTCCTCGACGACGAGGGAATGCTGGGCCACCGAAAAGCCGTGCTCGCCGATTGTCTGGCCGTTCCAGCGCGCAACCCGGGCCAGGCCATGGGCGATGTCCTCGATCTCGATATCCATCGGCGAGGGATCGAGCAGGTCCAGGCGGCGTCCCGACAGCATCCGCTGCCAGGCGCGTGGTTGCTTGCCGCGCGGGGCCTTGGCCATCGTTTCTGTTCCTCACTGATCTACCGGAACGTCCAACTGGAGCATCGCTTGACAAAGATCAACGACAGGAACGCCATGCCCCTCACATTCGTTGGACTTAGATGGAGAGACTCTCATGAGCTGGGCCCGTATCATGGCGCCTCTGGCCGGCGGCGCAGGTGACGAACAGGTTCTGGCGGCGGCTGCCGCCATCGCCGCGTCGTTCGACGCCGAACTGGCCGCCGTCCACGCCCCCGCCGACGTCGCCGACCTCATGCCCTGGATGGGCGAGGGCTTCATGGGCGGGGTGCAGATCACCGCTCTGGACAGCCTGAAAGAGGCCGCCGCCGAGGGCGCCCGCGCCGCCCAGGCCGCCGTCGCCGCCTGCGGCTATGCCAGGACCCGGCTGGTCAGCCTGGAAACCCCGGTCTGGGCCGGCCTCTCCATGGAGGGGCGTCTCTCCGACGTTGTCGTCTTCACCGATGAGGCCGCCCGCGGCCGTGGCCCTCTGGCCGAGGCCTTCCAGCAGACTGTCGCCGACGAGCAACGTCCGGTCATCGTCGCCCGCCCCGGCCTGACCGCCGGCGGCGTCGTCGCCGTCGCCTGGGATGGCGGCAAGGAAGCCAGCCGCGCCGCCCGCACGGCCCTGCCGCTGCTGGAAAAGGCCTCGCGCGTGGTCATTCTCTGCGCGCCTTCCGCCTCGTCCCGCAACTTCGACGGCGGCCGTCTCCAGGCCTTCTTCGCTGATCGCGGCGTGACGGCCGAGGTCGAGGTCATCACCGAGAGCGGTGACGCCGCACAGTTGCTGCTGGGCGCCTGCAAGCGCCTGGGAGCGGGCCTGCTGGTCGCCGGCGCCTTCGGCCACCCGCGCCTCCAGGAATACATCTTCGGCGGCACCACCCGGACCCTGCTGAACAACGACGGTCCGTCGCTCTTCCTTTCCCACTGACGCTTTCAACATCGGAGAAACAGGCATGACCCTGTCCCGCATCATCATGCGCCTTGCCCGCAATCCGGGCACCGAATTCGCCGATGGCGACGACCACCGCGGCTACACCCTGACCGCGCCCCTCACCGACGACGGCATGCTGGACCTCGACGCCTTCGGCAAAGCCAAGGCCGACTGCACCGTCCGGAGGTTCGCCCCCGAAGAGGACGCCACGACCGGCCATTTGGCCCACCGCCGCGACAACTGGTACTTCGACTACGACGACACTGACGACAGCGACGATGAGGCTGTCCACAAGCTCGGCCAGCATCGCTTCGCGGTCGGCGAGTATGTGTCGGTCGCCGACGAGGATGGCCGCATGCTGGCCTACAAGGTTACCGACGTTCAGCCGGTGGAATAGTCTGACGCTCCCCCCGCCATGCGGGGGGAGCGTCTAGATCCCATCACTCCGCGAACTGCGATCTCACCAGCGCCGTCGCGTCGCGGAACAGGTGCTTGCCTTCCCCGTCGCCGTTCGCGGGCGCCTTCGCCTTGACCACCGCCACCACGAGCGGACCGCGCTTGGGACCCTGCGCCTCGTAGCCGGCGACGGTCCAGGCCGCGTCCTTCGAGTCGGTCGTCTTCACAAAGGTGGTGCGATAGCCCTGCCTGCGCTTGCCGCCGATCGAGAAGGCGCCATCGCCCTGGATATTGGGCTTGCCGCCGGACAGGTCGATATCGAAATCGCCTTCCTCGGTGCGCCAGCTGTCCCGCGTCATGCGGATTTCGCTGGCGTTTTCGTCGGCGTTGATCTCGACGCCCAGGATCTTGACCCGCGCCTTGTCACCGTCGGCGTCGACACTGATGCCCGGCATGCGCACCTTGGCCTTGTCGGAGCCGCCGCCTTCCTCGGTTTCGACATGCAGGCCCGGCATGGAGACCGTCTCCTTGGTCACCTCGCCCTTCTTCGCAGGCTCTTCACCTGGCTTGGCCGGCGGCGTCGGCGTCTCGGGTGTGGCGGGCGGGGCGGGGAACAGGCCCTTCACCTCGGCCTCGATGGGCTCCAGGGCCTTGGCCGGATCGTTGCTCACCGCCACCAGCCTCAGCACCACTTCCGAACCCTCGCCGGCATAGGTGCAGCTCAGGCCATCGGCGGCCACGGCGGTGCGCTTCAGATTGCCCTGCGTTTCCGGGCAATCGAGCTTGCTCACCACGTTGAGCGCCTCGCGCTCGGCCTTGCGGGCCCGGTACTCGGTCCTGCTTTCGCAGGCCCCCAGCACCAGAAGGATGGCGCCACAGCCCACGGCGGTCATCAGCTTGGTTTTCATTATCGTCTCAGCCCTTTTGGGTAGTCCGTTGGCGACCTCGAGGCTGAGGGTGGCCCCGCCGTGCCGGGCAATCCAGTGAATTCGCGGTAACCGCCGGACCCAAAGAAAAACTCCCCCGGGGCGACCCCGAGGGAGTTTCAATGATGTCGCTGAAAGCCGGAAGCCTACTGCCCCGGCCGCGTCGCCCCTTCGCGCCGCGCCAGGAAGGCCAGCCGCTCGAACAGGTGGACGTCCTGTTCGTTCTTCAGCAGGGCGCCGTGCAGCGGCGGGATCAGCTTGGTCGGATCCTTTTCCTTCAGCGTCTCCTCGCTGATGTCCTCGACCATCAGCAGCTTCAGCCAGTCGAGCAGCTCGCTGGTCGAGGGCTTCTTCTTCAGGCCCGGAACCTTGCGCATGTCGTAGAAGATGCGCAGCGCCTCGGCGACCAGCTTCTGCTTGATCCCGGGGTAGTGGACCTCGACGATGGCGTTCATCGTCTCGGCTTCCGGGAACTTGATGTAGTGGAAGAAGCAGCGGCGCAGGAAGGCGTCCGGCAGTTCCTTCTCGTTGTTCGAGGTGATGATCACCACCGGGCGGACCACGGCCTTGATGGTCTCGTCGGTCTCGTAGACGTAGAACTCCATCCGATCGAGTTCCTGCAACAGGTCGTTCGGAAACTCGATGTCGGCCTTGTCGATCTCGTCGATCAGCAGCACGGGACGCACGCCGGGGGCGTCGAACGCCTCCCAGAGCTTGCCCTTCTTGATGTAGTTCTTGACGTCCTTGACCCGCTCGTCGCCCAGCTGGCTGTCGCGCAGGCGGGTGACGGCGTCGTATTCGTACAGGCCCTGGTGGGCCTTGGTCGTCGACTTGATGTGCCAGGTGATCAGCGGCGCGCCCAGCGCCCGCGCGATCTCCTCGGCCAGCACGGTCTTGCCGGTGCCGGGCTCGCCCTTGATCAGCAGCGGCCGCTCCAGCGCGATCGCGGCATTGACCGCGACCTTCAGGTCGTCAGTCGCCACATAGTCCTTGGTGCCTTCGAAGCGCGTCGTCATGCAGGTCCCCTCGAAGCGAACAGTCGCTCCAAACAAACGTTTCAATGGGGACACTAGCGTCCGGAACCGCGCTGTGAAGCGTTTTCATCGCCACAGGCGAAAAAGCCGCTGGGCGCCGTAGCGTCCTTCTCCCGCTTGCCGGGAGAAGGTGGCCCCCGAAGGGGGTCGGATGAGGGCGGCGGCGGCTTCCGACGACCGCGCACGAAAAAGGGCAGCCCGACCTCATCGGCCGGCGCTGCCCTCATCCGTCAGCTTCGCTGCCACCTTCTCCCGGCAAGCGGGAGAAGGAAGAACGCTAGTCCGCCCCGGGGTTGATCGACACCGGGTCACTGGCCGGGAAGGTTTCCTTCAGCGCTTTGTCGAGCTGGCGATCGACGTGCGGGTCTTTTTCGTCGGCGGCGTCCTCGCCCGGGTCGGCCTCGACGCCGGTCTTGTCGGCCTTGTCCCCGGTCCCGCCGGAGGCTTCATAGTTGCGGCTGCGTTCGTCTTCTGTGGTCACGCGATCCTCATCGGCTGCAAAGCTGCGGTCTTCCGACGCGGCGCGAAGGCCGGCGTCGTCCCGTTCGTCGGTCATGTCGTCATCCTCGAACTCGGCGGCCTCGAAGTCCGCCTCGTCCCGCTCGGGATCGAGGTCGTCGATGTCCGCATCGTCTGCCGCCGCGGTGGCGTCATAGACGTCTGGGATGTCGTCGAAGTTGGCGATGTTGCCGCCGTCTTCGGTCAGGTTGGTTTCGTCCAGGACCTCGGCGCGATCCTGGTCATCGGGTTCGTTGTCGAAATCGGCCATGGCGTTGTCATCCGGTCTGGCGGCGTCACTGCTGCCTGACGGATTCAACCCCTGCGCGGGCCTTACGTTCCGGACGCGGCCCAGGCCTCAAGGTCGCCGGCCATCTGCGCCATCACCTCATCCCAGTCGGCATAGCTGGTCGGAGTGAACACCCGCGCCTGCGGATACCAGGGATAACGATCAGTCCCCAGCTGGGTCCAGCAGGCCTGCGGCGTCACCAGCCACACCGGCGCCCCGCAGGCTCCGGCCAGGTTCAGGCTGGCGTTGGAAAACCCGACGGTCAGATCCAGTGCGCAGGTCAGGGCCGCCACATCGTCCAGGTCCTGCTTCAGGTCGATGCCCGGCGGAACCCAGATGTCGATGCCCCGCGACTTCGCATAGGCCAGCTCCGACTCGCAGTCGCCGTACTGCAGGTTGACCAGACAGATGCCCGGGGTGCGCAACACCGGCTCCCACAGGGCGAACGGCGAGAACCAGCGGTGCCGCGCTCCCTTGGCCGTCATGCTCTTCCACAGCAGCCCGACCTTGGGCCCGGCCGGCGCGGTCTTCAGCACCTCGCGCCAGTGCGCCACCCGCGCCGGGTCGGCGGTCAGATAGCCCGCCGTCTCCGGATAGGCCTCCACCCGGTTCCGGAACCCCCGCAGCAGTGAGCCCAGCGGCGCCCACAGGTCGATCTTCGCCAGCTCGTCTTCATCGAGGAAGGGCGCCACCCGCACCGTCCGCCCGTCGACGTCGAACGTCGCATGCGCCCCGACCCGCACGGTGGGAAAGCTGCGCTGGAACAGCGAGACAAGCCTCGGCTCCACCGACAGGGTCAGCCGGCCCGTCGGCCCCAGCGCCGCGATCACGTCCGGCAACAGGTTGGCGAACAAAAGCTCGTCGCCCAGCCCCTGCTCGCCGAAGATCAGCATCGACTTGCCGCCAAGATCGCTGGCCGGCGTCCATTCCGGCCGGTCGACCAGATAGTGGGTCACATCCCCGAAGTTCGGATCCCGCCGCGCCTCATAGTCATCCCAGCCCCGGGCAATGTCGCCGAGCGTCAGATGCATGGTCGACCGCGCCAGCCGCACCATCTGGACCTCGTCGGCCGGCATCGGCGCCAGCATGGCGGCGTTGCAGTCCTCCAGCGCCCCGGCCGTGTCGGCCAGCGCATGTCGCGCCGTCGAGCGGTTGTACTGCGCCTTGGGAAAGTCCGGCTGCAGCCGCAGGGCCTCGTCGAAGAAGGTCACGCAGCCGGCCGGATCGCCCTGTTCGGCCAGCACCGTGCCAAGCGTGTTCCACAGCACCGCCGCCTGCGGATTGGCGATCAGCGCCGGCCGCAGCACCTCCACCGCCTCATCATACCGCCCCTGGTCACGCACCGCGCAGGCCAGGTTGTTGACCCCTTCCGGGTTCTCCGGATGGGCCGACACATAGTGGGCGAACAGCTTCTCGGCCGTCTCCTTCATGCCCATGCGATAGGCCAGGCGGCCCATGTCGTTGGCCACCTCCGCATGGGCCGGGATCAGCTGCAGCGCCTTGTCATAGGCCCGCACCGAACTGGCGAAATCCCCGGCCCGCTCCCGCGCGATGGCCAGCAGGTACCAGGCGAACCCCGACCGCTCGTCCATCTCCAGCGCCTGGATGGCCAGACGCCCGCCGTTCTCGAAGTCGTCCTTCTGCAGCGCCGCCACCGCCTGGTCGATCACCCCGCCCAGGCTGGCCGCCTTCATCTCGGCCATGGCTTCCAGCATGCGGCTCAGCGAGGCCGCCGAGCCCGCCTGGCCGGCCATGCCGCCGAACGCCTGCACCCGCGCCGCCTGGCCGATGATGGGGGTCATGTCGCCCCCGGCCGAGAGGGCGGTGGCGGAAACGTCTGATTTGCGGCGCGTCATCGGGTCACAGTCTTTGCAGGATCAGCCAAGTGATCGCCCGATCATGGTTACCCCGCCCTTAAGATCGGCCGCTTTCGACCCCCTGCGGCAATACGGCGTTAACCATGATCGTCGATGTTGAGCCCCTGTATCGGGGAGGCGCACGTGCCGCTGAAGCTGTCACTCAAGCCGGGCGAGAAATTCGTCCTCAATGGCGCGGTCGTCCAGAATGGCGACCGGCGCGGCGTTCTGATCCTGCAAAACAAGGCGTCGGTCCTCCGTGAGAAGGACATCATGCAGGAAGCAGAGGCCGTCACACCGGCCCGCCACGTCTACTTCCCCGTGATGATGATGTACCTCGATGAGGCCGGCGCCGGCCGCTACTACGACGAGTTCGTGCGCCGCCTGACCGAGTTCATGAGTGTTGTGCGCAATCCCGCCGTGTTGTCGGAGTGTGTTAACATCTCCAAGCACATCATGGAGAAGGAATACTACAAGGCGCTCATGCTCTGCCGGAAACTGGTGGAGTACGAGGACGAAAGGTTGGGCAATGGGTCTTCAGGCTTATCAACAGGCGGCGGCGAGGGCTGAAAACCCCAAGGACGCCGAGTACCGGCTGTTTGGCCAGGTCACCCGCGCCCTGATGGACGCCCAGAAGCTGCCCGAAACCCAGATCGCTGGCCGCGTCGAGGCCCTCGACTGGAACCGCCGGCTATGGTCGGCGCTGGCCACCGACTGCGGTCAGCCGGACAACGCCCTGCCCATGGCCCTGCGCGCCCAGATCATCTCCATCTCCATCTGGGTCGGCAAACACACCAGCGCCGTCATCCGCCGCGAGGAAGAGATCGATCCGCTGATCGAGATCAACCGCATCATCATGCAGGGCCTGCACGGCGCCGCGCCGGACCTCTGATCGGCTGTAGACGGGGCAGACCTAGATAACCGGCGTCTCAATCCGCACGCTGGCCAGGAACCGCGCCACATTGGCCGGATCGCCGCCCTCCGGCGTCAACGCCACCGCCACCAGCACCGTCCCCGGCCGCGCGATCGCAATCGCCTGACCCTCGACCGTCAGGTTCGAGGCCTGACCCGCGAACCGCGCCCAGCGCACCCGCCCGCCATGGCCGTCGGTCGTCCAGCGCTGCTGCACCTCGCCGGCCAGGGCCTCGACGCTGTTGTCCAGCACGGTGTCCAGAAAGCCCTCGTCGAGCTCGGCCCCGGTCCCGCCTGTCGGCGACAGGAAGATGGCGTAAACCCCGTCCCCGCCGACCAGCAGCCATTGCTCGGGCCCGTCGCCCGCGGCCTCGATATGGATCGCCTCGCCGGGCAGCTCGGCCGTAAAGCCGGCGTCCGCCGCCTTGAGCAGGGCCCAGTCGGCCGCCGTCGCCGTCGCCGCCTGACCAAACGCCAGGCCAATAGCCACCGCCAGCACCGCCCAGATCCGTCCCATTTCGATCCCTCCGCCCGGACTTTCGCCGGTTAAGGAACTCTTAATGCAACGGACGCGCCAGGCGCCAGTCCTCCCCGTAACTTCCGCTCAACCCGCCCCCGCAACCGCTCATCCCGGCGTCCTCCGGACTGTCCCCGACCTGACGCCGGCCCGGCTACTGAAGCTTGAAGTCCCGCACCATCTGGCGAAAGGCGGCGTCGGTCGCGCCTTCCGGTTCCAGGCTCATCACGGCGTAAAGGTTGTCGCCCTTCAGGGCCATGATCACCCGCCCGATCATCGGCTTGCCGTCCAGGATCGAACTGTACTGCGCCTCGAGCGCGGGCATGCCCGACAGGGTGGTGGTCTGGCCGCTGGTCTGGACGCCGTCGACCGCCGCGATGCCTCCGTCGAGGGCCAGTTCCAGCAACACGAGGTGGTCCTGGCCGTTGAAGGCGCCGGCCCGAAATTAAAGCACGGTCACCGAATAGGCCGCGTTCCCGGACTCCGCGATCCAGTTGGTGGTGTCGGCCAGCCCGTCATCCGGCGCGCCCGGCGTCACCATCTTGTTGGCCGCCCCGGGCAGTCTGGCCGTAAAGCCCAACGCCGGATCGCTGATGGCCTGCGGGGCTTGCGCCGCCTGCGCCGCCGCCGTCCCGGCCGGCGCCGCCGCCCCCACCAAGGCGCCGAACGCCAGCAACATCGACAGAGCCAGTCGGCGCATCACCCGTATCTCCCTCGGCGCCTGCCGCGCCCGCGAAGGCTCACCAAGCATGAAAGCCGGACACCGGCAACTCAGTCGCCCATCCCCGCCATCGCCGCCATCAGCTCGGCCTCGGCCACGCCCTTGGCCGCCAGCCGCGCCAGCGCCGCCGCCTTCGCCGCCGGCCAGTCGGCGCCCAGCATCCCCAGCCCGACCACGTCGCGAAACACCCCGGCCTTCCGCACATGCGCCCGCAGCAAGGCCTCGCGCACGAACCCGAACCGCTCGTGCAGCCCCCAGACCGCCTCGTTCTCGACCAGCACCTCGCACCACAGCCGGTTCAGCCCCAGCCGCTCGAACACGAACCCCAGCACCAGAAACTCGACCACCGACCCGACCCCGCGCCCCCGCGTCGCCGGATCAGCCAGATAGTAGGCCCACTCGCACTTGCTGTTCGCCCGGTCGATCTTCGCCAGGTTGGCCAGGCCCACGCCCGCCCCGTCCAGCTCGATGATCCAGAACCGCCGGTCGCCGTCCGCCCGCGCGCCTTCCTCCAGCGCCCGCGCCAGCCAGCCGGCATGCTCCGCCGCCGTGATCTGGTGCTCCGAATACATGTAGGGCGCCACCGCCTCGCTGTTGCGCCAGCCCAGCACCCGGGCGCCGTCGCCGGCCGCCAGCGGCCGCAGGGTCACCGTCATCGGCCGGCCCCGCGGGGGTCGGCCGCCACATGCGAAGATGACTGCAAGACGCCCTCCGTTCAGCCGACGATCACCCGGATCATCGGCCCGCCACCTGCCGTCGTCCAGTCCCGGCGTCCAGTCCTGCTCGGCCCCGCGCTACAGCAGCCGCAGACTGCGCAACGCTCGCTCGGCCGTGCTCACCGGCGCCGTCACCGGCTGGCGCACGCTCATCGTATAGAGCCGCTGCCCGCCGAACGTCACCACCACCCGGTGGCGATAGTTCGCCCCGCCGATCATGACGACATACTCGGCCTCCACCGCCGTCTTCCCCGACACCGTCGTCGCCCGCCGCCAGGACTCCGTCCCGCCCGACTTGGCGACCAGGTCGTCGATGGCGGCCTTGAAGCCGACCTGCAGCTGGTCCTCGGTCACGTCCATCTTGAAATTGGATGACCCGACCGTGAACTCGTCGCCCCCCGCTATCAGCGTGTACTCGACGTTCTCCAGCATCAGGCCCCCGCCCGCATCCTGCGTCCACCGCTTCACCGTCGGTGTGCCGGGCAACTCGACGGCGAACCGTCCGTCCGTCTCGGTCAGCCCCTTCCAGGTCGCCTGCGCCACCGCCGCCGGCGCCGCCGCCGAAACCACAACCCCGGCCGCCACCGGCGCCGCTATCGCCAAAACCGCCGCCGCCAGCCGCGCCACACATCCACGCATGTCCAGATCCTCTGACCAATTCCCAGGTCCCCAGAAAACCACCCCGCCGGGCCCGCCGCATCCCCCGATCAGGTGGGTCTTCTCCGGCCCCCACCGCGTCCGCCCCCCTCAGCCGCCCCCCTCAGCCCCCTCAGCCCCCTCTGGCCTTCAGCTCGGCCTCCGCCCGCGCCAGGGCCTGGCTCCGCTCGTCGAGCGCATCCCTCTGGACGTCCACCCTCTGGCGGTGGAACTCCAGGTCGCCCCAGGACTCCTGCAGAACATATTCGGCCCGCTCCATGGCCTTCTCCCGCGCGCTCACCGCCGCCTCGGCCGCCGCCAGCTCCCGCCGCTGGTGCAGCGTCTCCTCGCCCAGGAAGTCGCGCAGCGTCACATCGATCGCCGCCCCCTTGCCCCGCCGCCGCCGCTTCGCCCACAGCGCCTGGAACCGGCCCAGCTGCGCAGGCGTCAGCGCCGCCACCGCCTCCGCCCCCTGCACCCATCCGCGCCGCTCCGCCCGGCCGTCCTCTTCCGACTCCAGCACCGAGGCCAGCTTCATCAGCGCCGACGCCCGGTCGGCCAGGGTGAACCCCACGGTCCGCGTCACCACCCCGCTCACCGGGTCGGTCTTCTCCACCACGCTCAGCGCCTTCACCGGCCCGGCCTGGTCCCGCTCCAGCCGCCACAGATCCAGCTCCAGCGTCCCGTCCGGCCCGGGCCGCGCATAGTCCAGCACATTGGCCTCGGCGATCTGGCGCAGGGCCCGGGTCGCCGTCTCCCGCGTCCACGGCGCCGCCCGCCGGGCCCGCTCAGCCTCGACGGCGGCCATCACCCGGGGGTTCTTCATCAGCTGGTTGCAGGAATACAGCGAAGACTTCCCCGAATACCCCGCCCGCCGCGCCGCCGCCGCCACCACCCCATCCACCAGGATCTCCTGCACAAACCGCTGCTGGCGCGGGGTCAGCGGCTTGTCGCACAGGGCGTCTGACGGGCTGGCGGGCATGGGGGGCTCCGATGGTGAGGGGAGGGGAGCCGCTTATCGAAGCGGGTGAGTATTATCGCATTTCGCCCACCACAATCCTTCTCCCGCTTGCCGGGAGAAGGTGGTTTTAGGGAGCGGGCAGGATGAGGGTGGCGGTGGCGGGTCGGGCGTAGTTAAGCTGCTTGTGCGGCCAAGGGTTGTAGTATCCAGCCAGCTTCCGCTAGATTCACGCCTTGGGGACGGGGACATAGTAGTTCGTGAGCGCGCTGAAATTTTCTGAGCGAGACGTCTGCACCAAATTCATCACGCCAGCCCTGACCCAGGCCGGTTGGGACGTGCAGACCCAAATCCGCGAGGAAGTCAGCTTTACCAAAGGGCGGATCATGGTCCGCGGTCGCCTCGTCTCGCGCGGCAAGGCCAAACGGGCGGACTACGTCCTCTACTACAAGCCCAATATTCCCATCGCCCTGATCGAAGCGAAGGACGTTCACCATAGTGTCGGAGACGGCATCCAGCAGGCGCTCGGCTACGGCGAGACCCTGGATATTCCCTTCGTCTTCTCGTCTAACGGCTCCGGCTTTGTATTCCACGATCGGACGGGCGCCGCCCCTGAACGCGAGACCGTCATCGGCCTGGGCTCCTTTCCTTCTCCGGCCGATCTTTGGGCCCGCTACGCCGTCTGGAAGGGACTGACGCCAGAGGCGGAAGACATCGTCCTCCAGGACTACTTCGACGACGGTTCGGGCAAGGCCCCGCGCTACTATCAGGTCAACGCCGTCAACGCGGCGGTCGAGGCGATCGCCAAAGGCCGCGACCGCGTCCTGCTGGTGATGGCGACCGGTACGGGCAAGACCTACACGGCCTTCCAGATCATCTGGCGGCTGTGGAAGGCAGGACAGAAGAAGCGAATTCTGTTTCTCGCCGACCGCAACATTCTGGTCGACCAGACCATGGTCAACGACTTCAGGCCCTTCGGTGCCGCCATGGCGAAGCTGTCAGCGCGATCCGGCACGATCGAGCGCGCCGACGGCACGGCGGTTGAGCTGGCCACCGCCATCGACGCCAAGCGCCGGATCGACAAGTCCTACGAAATCTACCTCGGCCTCTATCAGGCCCTGACCGGCCCGGAGGAGATCAAGAAGGTTTACAAGGGCTTCTCGAAAGACTTCTTCGACCTGATCGTCATCGACGAATGCCACCGGGGTAGCGCCGCCGACGACTCTGCCTGGCGCGAAATCCTGGACTACTTCTCCGGAGCAACCCAGATCGGCCTGACCGCCACACCGAAGGAGACGGAGTACGCCTCCAACATCTCCTATTTCGGCGATCCGGTTTACAGCTACTCCCTGAAGGAGGGCATTCGCGACGGCTTCCTGGCCCCCTACAAAGTCATCCGGGTTCACCTCGACAGCGATGTGGACGGCTATCGGCCCGAGGTCGGCAAGCTCGATCGCGACGGAAACCCCGTCGTCGACCGCATCTACAACGAGAAAGATTTTGAACGGACCCTTGTCCTTGCCGATCGCACCCGCATGGTCGCGAGCCGGATCACCGAGTTCCTGACGCAGAGCGGCGACCGCTTCCAGAAAACCATCATCTTCTGCGTCGATGAGGAGCATGCCGACCGTATGCGCCGCGAACTGGTCAACCAGAACCAAGACCTGGTCGATAAGAACCCTCGGTACGTCATGCGGATCACCGGCAGCGACCAAGAGGGGCAGGCGGAACTGGGCAACTTCATCGACCCGGAATCCACCCACCCGGTTCTGGTCACCACCTCACGCCTGCTGTCCACCGGCGTGGATGCCCAGACCTGCCGGCTGATTGTCTTGGATCGCCCCGTGGGATCAATGACCGAGTTCAAGCAGATCGTCGGACGCGGCACCCGGGTGCATGAAGACACCCACAAGTTCTACTTCACGCTGATGGATTTCCGGGGCGCGACCGTCCATTTCGCAGACCCGGATTTCGACGGCGAACCGGTGCAGATCTACTCGCCGACCGAGTTCGATCCCATTGTCCCGCCTGATGATGTCGAACTCGGCGGCGAAGGTGACGATGCCATTCCCCCGACGCCCGGCCCCGACGAGACGATTATCGACCGGCCCCCCGACATCGATTGGAGCCCGACGGGCGCAACCGAACGAACCGCCAAGGTCTTCGTGGACGGCGTCGCGGTCACCGTGCTGTCGGAGCGGGTCGAGTATCTCGATGCCGAGGGGCGTCTGGTCACCGAAACCCTGCGCGACTTCACTCGCAAGACTCTGCGCAAGCAATACGCCAGCCTCTCGGCCTTCCTGCGCCGGTGGAGCGACGAAGACCGCAAACAGGTCATCGTCGATGAACTGGCTGAAGAGGGCCTGACCCTTGAGCTCCTGACTGAGGCGGCCGGCAAAGACCTCGACCCCTTCGACCTGATCTGTCACCTGGCCTTCGACAAGCCGCCCCTGACCCGCCACGAGCGGGCCGCCAACGTCCGCAAGCGGGATATCTTCACCCGCTTCGGCGACCAGGCGCGGGCCGTGCTCGAGGCTCTGCTGTCCAAGTATGAAGACGAGGGCGTGCTGGGCCTGGACAACCCTCAGGTCCTGCGGATCGCTCCCTTCGCCGCCATGGGCACGCCGGTGCAACTGGTGAAAGCGTTCGGCGGCCGCGACGGCTTTGAAAAGGCCGTCCATGAAATGCAGGAATTGCTCTACGTGGAGGCTGGCTGAGCGTGGATACCATCGGCAGCCAGAAGATCTGGTCGTTCGTCAACCAGACTGATACGGACGCCTCAAGCAACACCGCTGTTCGCAAGAGCGGGGGCGTATACGTTGAAAGCTATCTCGATCTGGCGCGCAAAGTCTCAACGATTCAGTATCTCAATCGAGACTTCGTCCTGATGTTTCGGGGCCAGTCCGGTGATTGGAAGAACCGGAGCGGCAACTCCAGCTTGAAGCCAGGCCTTACCCGGAGTTCCGCAGGCGTACGCCCGGACTACGAGCAAAAATTCGCGACCCTTCTCCGGGCGGAGGAACTGTTGGTCGATCTGTACGCCGCGGCCGGGCTATCTGGAACCACTCGGCTCAGCCGACAGAGGATTCTGCGTTGGGCGATCCTTCAGCACTACGAAGTGTGCGACACGCCCTTGCTGGACGTGACCCACTCGCTTCGCATTGCGGCCTCCTTTGCCTCTCTCAAGGGCGAGGAGGAGGCCTTTGTGTTTGCGCTGGGCGTTCCCAACCTAAGCGGGGCAATCACGGCCAGCGCGGAAGCAGGACTTCAGGTTATCCGCCTCTCCAGCGTCTGCCCGCCGGAAGCGGTTCGGCCACACATTCAGGAGGGCTATCTTCTGGGGGAGTACCCGGACATGGATAGCGTGAAACAGAAGGGTCTGTATCCCAGTCACGAGATCGACTTTGGCCTCAGGATGGTCGCCAAGTTCCGCTTCCGACCCTCCACCTTTTGGCAGAATAGCGAGGACTTTCCTCTCGTCCCGAAGGCGGCGCTCTATCCCGCCAGCGCGGATGACCCGCTAAGACGAATCGCCGATGACCTGCGCTCGACCCTCAAGAACGAAGTAGAAAATGTCAGTTCGTAACCTCGTCAAATCCATCCAGGACATCATGCGCAAGGATGTCGGCGTCGATGGCGACGCCCAGCGGGTAGGCCAGCTCTGCTGGATGTTCTTCCTCAAGATCATCGACGACCAGGACCAGGAACTTGAGCTGCTCAACCCCGGTTACCAATCGCCCATTCCGAAGGCGTTGCGGTGGTCGGCCTGGGCCGAGGACGCCGAGGGGCTGACTGGCGAAGGGTTGACCCTCTTCATCAACGAAACCCTGTTCCCCGGCCTGAAGACGCTGCCGATGGCCGGGCTGTCGGGCGGCCGCGCCCGCGTCGTGCGCAGCGTCTTCGAGGACGCCTACAACTACATGAAATCCGGTCAGCTGCTGCGACAGGTGGTCAACAAGATCAACGGGGTCGACTTCAACGACCTCGCTGAGCGCCAGCATTTCGGCGACGTCTACGAACAGCTGCTCAACGATCTCCAGAACGCTGGCAATGCCGGCGAGTACTACACGCCCCGCGCCGTCACTGCCTTCATGGTGGATCGAATTGATCCAAAACCGGGAGAAATCCTGCTCGATCCCGCTTGCGGCACGGGGGGCTTCCTGACCTGTTCCATCCGCCACATGCGCGACCGCTATGTGAAGCGGCCCGAGGACGAACGGTTGATGCAGGGCGGCCTGCGGGCTGTCGAGAAGAAGCCCCTGCCGCACATGCTCTGCACGACCAACATGCTGCTGCATGGAGTCGAGGACCCGGGCTTCGTCCGCCACGACAACACGCTAGCTCGGCCCTACATCAGCTACGGCCAAGCAGACCGCGTGGACATCATCCTGACCAACCCGCCCTTTGGTGGCAAGGAAGAAGACGGGATCGAAAGTAACTTCCCCAAACACTTCCAAACGCGCGAGACCGCTGATCTCTTCCTTGCCCTGATCATTCGCTTGCTGAAGCCCGGTGGCCGGGCGGCGGTAGTACTGCCGGACGGCAGCCTCTTCGGAGAGGGGGTCAAAACACGGCTGAAAGAAGCCCTATTGGAGGAGTGCAACCTCCACACCATCGTCCGCCTCCCCAACAGCGTTTTTCGCCCTTACGCTTCGATTGGCACTAACGTGTTGTTCTTCGAAAAAGGCGCGCCGACGACAGACGTCTGGTTCTACGAGCATCAGGTTCCGCCGGGCCAGAAGGCCTATTCCATGACCCGCCCGATCCGCGTTGAGCACCTGCAAGGCTGTGTTGCCTGGTGGGGCGGCGCCTCGCGCGAAGGCCGGCTAGGGACGGAGCAAGCCTGGAAGGTTAGCGCAGCGGACATCAAGGCTCGGGGCTACAACCTCGATGTTAGGAACCCGCACAAGGTGGCAGACGACCATGGTGACCCGGAGCTTCTACTAGCCCAACTTGACGCCGCTGAGGCGAGAGCCGCGGCCGTCCGTGATCAACTCAGAACAATTTTGGCTGAGGCGTTGGTGCGATGAACGTCGATCAATTGGCCGCTTTGTTCGAGCGCGTCAGCGAGGCGCCAGATGCTGTGAATAAGCTACGGCGGTTTGTGCTCGAATTGGCGGTGCGCGGCAAGTTAGTTGAACGCGACAGGTCGGATGAATCCGCAGTTGATTTGTTGGGAAGGGTTATCGTGGAGACAGCTAGGCGGGCGAAGTTGGGCGAATTTCGTGAGCCAAGAAATGTTGTGACCACTTCCAGAGAGAAGCTTACTTTTCGGGTGCCGGAACATTGGGTTTGGGCGCGTTTGATAGACATTGCAGATGTTGGCTACGGCTTTGCCTTCACCTCTTCTCGTTTCAACAGAGCGGCTCGCGGAATGCCGCTCATCCGTATTCGAGATATCTCAAACGACGACACAGAAGCTTATTTCGATGGGCCGTATGATCAGAGCTATATCGTTCGGAACGGCGACTATCTGGTCGGAATGGACGGAGAATTCAACTTAAGACGTTGGCGGGGAGGCGACGCGTTGTTGAACCAGCGCGTGCTGCGCATCAGGAACTGGCGCGCTCAGATCGATCCTGAGTTCATCCGTCTGCCGCTACAATTCATCTTGAACTACTTGCACATTCGAACGTCGCAGACGACCGTAAAGCACCTATCCGCGAAGCAAGTGAATGGCATCGAAGTCCCCCTGCCGCCGCTCGCCGAGCAGCAACGGATTGTCGCGCGTGTCGATGACCTCCTGATTCTCTGCGACCAACTGGAAGCGGCCCGCACCGACCGCGAACACTGTCGCAGTCTGCTAACAACGGCCACGCTTGCAGCACTTGAGGCAGACGGCGAGGACCCGGCGAGACTTCACTTCAATCGGGTTCTCGCCTTGGATCAGTTCTCAAGGCTGACCGCAGACGGCTTGCAAATTGGCCGACTTCGGAAGTCCATTCTCAGTCATGCTGTTAGAGGCCAACTAGTTCCTCAATTGCCCTGCGCTAGCCAGCTTGAGAATCCGCTCTCGCAGATGGCTTTGCAGTGGCATAAAATAGATAAAACTCCTCCCGCAAACCTAACAAGTGCAAACGAATGGCGGCTGCCGTATGCTAAGCCGGCCGGTTGGTCTGCAGCTACAATGGACGATGTCCGTCGCCCAGGCGAAACAATTACATACGGCATATTGAAGCCGGTGTGGGTTGTGTCTGGTGTGCCAACAGTGCGCGTCACAGAAATGAAGACGGGCATAATCGACACTAGTAGACTACTAATGTGCGAGCCAACGCATGCCCGAAAATTTTCAAAGACAACCCTGGTCGAAGGTGATTTGCTTGTTTCTAAGGACGGCACAATTGGAAGGACGGCATTTGTTCCACCCGAGTTAGCCGGGGGAAATATTACGCAGCATATGCTTCGAGTTCCAATTAGCGATGAGGTGGACAGGCGTTTTATTCGAATGGTCGTTGATGCTCCGTTTTGCCAAGCGTGGATGGTTGGGGAAACCAAAGGCGTCGCTCTGCAGGGCGTGAATGTGGGGGATTTTAGGCGAATGCCAATTCCAATCCCGCCCCTCGCCGAACAGCGTCGGATTGTTGCCAGGGTGGATGAACTGATGGCTCTCTGCGATCAGTTAGAGGCCAGTTTGGCCGCCGCACAGGTTGCGAATGCCCGCTTGCTGGATGCGATCCTCCACGAGGCCCTACACGGCGTATCTCTGTCCGAGGCTGCGTGATGCCGTTGGTTGACCGGGCCCGTGTGGGACCGAGGCTATGGGCCCCGGATGCGTCCGGGGCTGGCAGACCAACTGGCAATGCGCCATGGGCCTGAGCGTGCTCGATAAACTCGATGGCCGTGCTGCCGGCGATCTTCGACTTCCGCGCATCCGCTAGCCTCGGGTCTGACCATGCCCATCCACAACGCCATCTGGACTGTCACCGGCCAACCCGAGCCACTCCCGGAAGTCCGCCTCCCCAGCGAACGCGCCCTCGAGGACATGATCGTCGCTGCGCCCCGCATCCTCTCTGACGAGTGGATGCTAATCGGCCGTCAGGAGCGCACCGGCGCTGGCGGCGTCATCGACCTGCTGGCCATCGCCCCGGACGGGGCCCTCGTCCTGATCGAACTCAAGCGCGACCGGACGCCGCGCGAGGTGGTCGCTCAGGCCATCGACTACGCCGTCTGGGTCGAAGACCTGGAGGCCCAGGACATCGCCGCCATCTACGGGCGCTTCGCGCCAGGCCGAGATCTCGCCGCCGACTTCCGCGCTCGCTTCGGCCAGCCGCTCGACGAGGACACCCTCAACGGTAGCCATCAGATCGTCATCGTCGCCACCCACTTGGACGACAGCAGCGAACGGATCGTCGCCTATCTCAACAAGCGCGACATCGCCATCAACGTACTCTGCTTCCAGGTCTTCGCGCTCGGCGACCAGCAACTGCTCAGCCGCTCATGGCTGCTCGACCCGGTCCACACCCAAGTCAGTGCGGCGGCCACGCCGACGCCGCGCGGCGTTCGCGAGCGCGAGCCGTGGAACGGAGAGTTCTACGCGTCGTTCGGCCACAACATGGAGCGGCTTTGGAAGGACGCGGTCGCCTACGGCTTCATCAGCGCCGGCGGCGGCGCTTGGTACAGCAACACGCTCAACCTGCTCAACGTCGGTGATCGCGTCTGGGTCAAGGCTCCGGGCTACGGTTTCGTCGGGGTCGGTGAGGTGACCGGCAAGCCGGTCGCAGCCATTGATTTTGTGGTCGCAACGCCGGAGGGGGACCGCCCGGCCATGGAAGTGCTGACCGACGCGACCTACCACCGCGAACTCATCGATGACCCTGAGCGGATGGAGTACTTCGTGCCGGTCCGCTGGCTTCACACTGTGCCGATCGAGAAGGCCGTCAACGAGATCGGTCTGTTCGGCAACCAGAACACGGTGTGCAAACCGACGACACCGAAATGGCGCTCAACGGTCGAGCGGCTGAAGGAGCGCTGGCCCCAGGTCGCCTGAGGCCACGCCTGGTCGTCAGGTGTTGGCGGCCGCTACCTTGTCCGCCGTCTTCGTCTCGAAGTCCGACGCGTCATGCCGCTCCCAGAGCTGGCTCGACGGCTCGCCCAGTACTCGGTTGACCATCCGCTCGCGCTTCACCGTCGGCCGCTCGAGGCCTATCCCTCCAACGCCCCCCCACCGCCCAACCTCCCCACCTGCGCGAGCCAAATTGAACCGCTAAAGGCGACCCGCCTAAGGTCGCCGTCTTGCGTGGGGACCATCGTGCTCGATCACATCGAAAAGCTCACCGCCTTCTGGTGGTTCGACCCGGCGCTGAGCCTTGGCCTTGGCGTGGTGACCTGGCTGATCGGGGGGCTGGCGACCTGGTGGCTGTTCCGGCGGGGGGAGAGGCTGCGGCTGGCCGAGCATCTGCGGGACTTCGGGGATCGGGCCATGGAGGTGAGCCGGACGCTGGGGTCGGAGGACCCCCGGCATCACATCATCCTGCGGCATGAGCTGGACCGGCTGGAGCGCCGGATCGACGAGTTCCGGCGTCATGGCGTGGCCCTGGACGACATCCTGTCCTGCGGCGCCACCTTCCTCGAGACCGCCGAGGAGGCGCAGCGTCGGGGGCGCAACTACAAGACCCGGTTTGGCGATTTCATCCGGGCGCTGAAGGCGGCGATCCGCCGGCTGGGCCGGGGCGGTCGCTATGGGGAGATGCAGCGGGCCCTCGACGCCATGAACCGGCGCATGGGCCAGGCCGAGGAGAAGCGGCCGCTGTTCGGGCTCGGGGCGCCGGCGGGCCGGCCGGTGCGCATCGACCCGGCCCTGTTCGGCCCGGCCCCCTCCGGCGAGGGGGCGGGCCGGCCCGGGCCTTGAGGCCGGGCGTCGTCAGTCCGGCTTGTTCAGCTTGTCCGCCGTCTTCGTCTCGAAATCGCTGGCGTCATGTCGCTCCCACAGCTGGCTCGACGGCTCGCCCATCACCCGGTTGACCATCCGCCCGCGCTTCACCGCCGGTCGCTCGGCGATCTGGTCGGTCCAGCGCTGGACGTTCTTGTACTCGGCCACCTGCAGGAATTCCCCGGCCTCATAGACCAGCCCCTTGGCCAGGGCCCCGTACCAGGGCCAGACGGCCATGTCGGCGATGGTGTAGTCATCCCCGGCTAGGTACTCGGCCTCACCCAGGCGCCGGTCCAGCACGTCCAGCTGGCGTTTCACCTCCATGGCGAAGCGGTCGATGGCGTATTCGATCTTGAACGGGGCGTAGGCGTAGAAGTGGCCGAAGCCGCCGCCCAGGTAGGGGGCGCTGCCCATCTGCCACATCAGCCAGCTGAGGGTCTCGGCCCGGGTCGCGGGGTCGGTGGGCAGGAACTCGCCGAACTTCTCGGCCAGGTGGATGAGGATGGCCCCGCTCTCGAACACCCGGATCGGTTTGTCCGGGTTGGAGTGGTCGACCAGGGCCGGGATCTTGCTGTTGGGGTTGGCCGAGACGAAGCCGCTGGAGAACTGGTCGCCGGTGTTGATCTTGATCAGCCAGGCGTCGTACTCGGCGCCGGCGTGGCCCTTGGCGAGCAATTCCTCCAGCATCACCGTCACCTTGACCCCGTTGGGGGTGGCCAGGCTGTAAAGCTGCAGCGGATGTTTGCCGACGGGCAGGTCCTTGTCGTGTGTCGGGCCGGCGATGGGCCGGTTGATGGCGGCGAAACGGCCGCCGTTCTCCTTGTTCCAGGTCCAGACCTTGGCGGGCTCATAGCCCTCCGGATGGTTGGCGGGGGCGGGGGGCGTGACGTCGTCGGCCATGAGCGGGCTCCTTGGGTCTGGTTGCCGGGAGCATAGGCGCCCGATCGCCCGGGGACGAGTCCAGTAAATCTGAACCCGGGCCCAAGTCCGGGGCCCTCACCCCCAGACCCACATCACCGCCGCCGTGTAGAGGCCGATCCCCAGGGTCAGGTTGAACGGAAAGGCCACCGCCAGGGAGGCCGTGACAAACACCCCCGGATCGGCCTGCGGGGCCGCGATCCGCATGGCCGCCGGCACGGCGATATAGCTGGCTGAACCGGCCAGGATGGTCAGCAGGGCCGCGTCCCCCGCCCCCAGCCCGGCCAGTCTCGAAAGTCCCAGCGCCAGGGCCGCCGACAACAGGGGAAACCCGATCGCAAAGCCAATCACCGCCGGGCTCAACCGCTTGCCGCCCTCCATCAACCGCCGGGCGGCGGTCAAGCCGATGTCCAGCAGGAAGACGCACAGCGCCCCCTGGAACAGCGGCCCGACGAACAGCTCCAGCCGCCCCATCCCCGCCTCGCCCGACACCAACCCGACCAGGAAGCTGCCCAGCAGCATCACCGTCGCCGCCCCGACGAACACCTCCCGCAGCACCGCCCCCGGCCGCGCTGCCGGCGGCTGCTTGGTCGTGTCTGGGGCCGCGGCCGAGGCATAGGCCAGGGCAGGGGAGGTGCGGGCCCCGTTCATCAGCAACAGGGCGGTCAGGATGGCCGGCGTTTCCATCAACGCCAGCACCGCCGCCATGTAGCCACCGCTGGCCAGCCCGATGGTCGCCAGATGCTGCTGCCCCGCCGCAAAGGTCACCACCGACACCGAGCCGAAGGTCGCCGCCAGGGCGCAGACGGTCGGCCGGTCCAGGCTTGAGAACCGCCGCAACAGCCCGAACGCCAGCAGGGGCATGGCCGCGCTCAGGCTCATGCCGATCGCGGCGGCGATCAGGAAACCGGCGTCCAGCCCGGCCGCCCGCGCCTCCACCCCGCCTTTGAACCCGATGCACAGCATCAGATACAGCGACAGCGCCTTCGACACCGGCTCGGGCACGGTCAGGTCCGACCGCGCAAAGGCGGCCGCCGCTCCCACTAAGAAGAACAGAATGGCGGGTGAGGCCAGCAGGGCCAGGCTGGCCGAAAGATCGATCATCGCTCAATCCGGTTGGAGGCAAGGGACGACGCTGTCGGGGCGCGCGTCCGGGGCGGCGCTCAATGCTCTGGAAATGGCTCGCATAGAAGTTTATAGCTGTGATGTAATAGATAACGGATTGTAATGATGCGCGCGCCTGCCAACCTCGAGATCGACCTGCTGCGGGCCTTCGTCACGGTCGTCGACACCGGCGGCTTCACCCGCGCCGCCTCGCTGCTCGGTCGCACCCAGCCGGCCATCAGCCTGCAGATCCGCCGGCTGGAGGACCGCCTGCGCAGCCCGCTCTTCCTGCGCGGCGGCAAGGGTGTCGGCCTGACCACCGAGGGCGCGGCCCTGCTGCCCCAGGCCCGCCGGCTGCTGCGCCTCAATGACGAGATCCTCTCCACCCTCGGCGAGGGCGATCTGGAGGGCGAGGTGCGCTTCGGGGCGCCGGAGGACATCGCCACCATCCACCTGCCGGCCATTCTCGGGGCCTTCGCCCGCAGTCACCCCCGCATCAAGCTGTCGGTGACCTGCGACTATACCGCCAACCTCCTGGACCAGCTGTCACGCGGCCTGCTCGATCTGGCCCTGATCAAGCGCGAGCCGGTCGGGCCGGAGCTGGGCGTGCGAGTCTGGCGTGAGCCGCTGATCTGGGTGGCCCTCGATCCCTCCCTGGCCGAGGCCCGGCCCCTGCCGCTGATCATCGCCCCGGCCCCGGACATCTACCGCAAGCGGGCGCTGGCGGCGCTGCAGGCGCTGGACCTGCCCTTCCGCGCCGCATTCACCTCGCCCAGCCTGGCGGGACAGATGGCCGCCCTGCGCGCCGGCCTGGGCGTCGGGGTGCTTCCGGCCGCCCTGGCCCCCCGCGACCTGGTGGTCATCGGCGATCCCCTGCCGCCGCTCAGCGACAGCGAGATCGCCCTGGTCTCGGCCCGCAACGCCGGCGGCCCGGCCGGCCTGTTGGCCCAGGAGGTGCTGAGGGCCCTGGAACGCGGCCCCGGCGCGGCATAAGGCGAGTTTATCGGCCCTATAAGCGCATCAGGACTGGCGCCGGCGAGGGCTGGCGCCCAGTTTGACAGTGCGGCCCGGGCCCCTCTGACGATCCTCCCCGATCGTGATGTCGGACCGCATCGGGCGCGCTCGATGCTGGGACCCTGCCCCTCAGTCCCTCCCGGCATCGACGCTCCCATCTGTAAACAGAGGAGCGACCCTGATGACCTACGCTTTGATCAACCGACTCCGCAGCCGTCATGGCCTGCTGGAAACCGCCCTGCGGGAAGAGCGCCTCCGGCCCCGACCGGACGAGCGCATCCTGGCCCGCATCAAGAAGGGCAAACTGTTGCTCAAGGATCGTCTGCTGGCTCTGGAGGCGGCCGTCTCCGGCCGCCGCCCGGCCCTGTAGATGACGGACGCGGCTGCCTGCCCCCGGGCAGCCGCGTCCGGTATGGGGCGATCCGCCTACTGACGAAACCTCGCCGTTGCGCTAGAACCCCGCCCCCTGCGCTCGACGAGGTCCTTTTTCGCATGTTCCGCCGGCTCCACGCCCGCTTCCCGACGACGGCTTGACATGACGGGCGAGGCCCATCAGGTCGGCGCCCTGCCGTGGCGACGCCGGTTCAGCGGCGCGCTGGAGGTCATGCTGGTCACCAGCCGCGAGACGAAGCGCTGGGTGGTCCCCAAGGGCTGGCCCATGACCGGCCTGTCCGACGCCGAGGCCGCCGCCATCGAGGCCTGGGAGGAGGCCGGCGTGAAGGGCCTGATCGCCCCGGCGCCGATCGGCGGCTTCAGCTACCTCAAGCGCATGAAGGACGGCAGCGACCGCCCCTGCCGCGTCAAGCTCTACCCCCTGGAAGTCACCACCGACCGCCCCGACTGGCCGGAGGCCGGCCAGCGGGACCGCCGCTGGGTTTCGCCGCAGGAGGCTGCCGGGCTGGTCGCCGAGCCGGAACTGGCGGCGCTGTTGCGCAAGTTCGATCCGGCCGGAAAACACCGTTGATCGCCCCTTAACCCTTCCCTGTCAGGGTGTGCTGGTTGGTCGCGCCTCCGCGGTTGGGTTACTGGCGCCTTCACCCTGCACCCCGAAAATTCTACCGGGCAGAGTCTGCCTACGGGGCCTTGCCGGCCGTCTGCCCAGGCTGAGCGCAAGATATTTTTCTTAAGAAAAACAACACCGACGTGGCGACCCGCGTTCGGCGGTGTTGGCCTGCCTTTTGCGACGTCCCGCACGGGCCAGAAGGCTCACCGGCGAAATGCCGGGCAACCCCTCCAGAATGGAAGGACTACCGATGGCTTTGTCGGTCAATACCAATGTGGGCGCCATGGTCGCCCTGCAGAACCTGAACGCGACCAACATGGAGCTCGGTCAGACCCAGAACCGCATCAACACCGGCAAGAAGGTTGCGAACGCCAAGGACAACGGCGCCATCTGGGCTATCGCCCAGGGTCAGCGCGCGACGTCCGGTGCGCTCAATGCCGTCAAGGACTCGCTCAATCGCGGCACCTCCGCGATCGACGTGGCCATCGCCGGCGGCGAGTCTGTTTCGGACCTGCTCCTGCAGATGAAGGAGAAAGCCCTCGCGGCGTCGGACACCAGTCTCGACACCGCCAGCCGTACCGCGATGAACGAGGACTTCAAGGCCCTGCGGGATCAGATCTCCAAGGCCGTCGCCAACGCCGATTTCAATGGGGTCAACCTCATCAAGACCGGCGCTGTCGCAATTGCAGCCCTCGCCAACTCGGACGGGTCCTCCAAGCTGACCGTGGCCCCAGAAGTCATGGCGCTCGGCGGATCGGTCGTCACTGTCGCCGCCACCGGCACCATCGGTACGGTGACCACGGCGGCCGCGATGATCACGACGGTGACCAACTCCATCGCCAACGTCAGCGCCTCGCTCGCGCGCCTGGGCACCAAATCCAAGGCGTACGAGATGCACAGTACCTTCATCGGCAAGCTGCAGGACAGCCTCGATGCAGGGATTGGCAACCTGGTCGACGCGGATCTGGCCAAGGAAAGCGCCAAGCTCCAGGCTCTGCAGACGAAGCAGCAGCTGGGGGTCCAGGCTCTCTCCATCGCCAACCAGACCCCGCAGACCATCATGTCGCTGTTCCGCGGTTAAAGTCGCGACGCCGGCCGGCCCCCCTCAGCGGGGGCCGGCCGGCAGACCTTTTCGCAACACCGGCGCCGATGCGCCGCCCGGGCCTGGCTGAAGGCCCCCTCCCATCTTCGCCGCCATTCTGACCGGCGCTGTCATTGGCATCGAGCGAGGGCGCCGCTCCAGCCCCGCCGGTTTTCGCACCCACATCCTTGTCGCGCTGTCCTAGGGCCTGCTGATGCTGGCCGCCGTTCACCAGGTCCGCTGGCTGACCGACACGCCGATCGACATCATTCGTATCGACCTGGTGCGCATGACTCATGGCATCCTCACCAGCATCGGCTTTATGGGCGCCGGAGTCATTTTCCGGGAAGGCTTCGATAGTCGCGGCCTGACCACGGCCGCTTCGCTTTGTATCACCGCATCGCTGGGCATCCTGTTCGGCGTCGGCTTCCATGCTCTGGCCGTCTTCGGGACCATCGCCACCGTGCTTGTCCTCGCCGCCGGCCTGTCCAGCGATCCCTCTGTCCTGGGCCTCGAAATCCTGCCGCATGAACGGTGAGGCTGAGCTGGGCCACGACCCTCGCACCCGCCCGGCAGAGGTTGCCTGCCCTGCCGCCCGGCAATTTCTGCCGCCCGGGCTTCTGGTCGGCACATATTGCCGGTCCAGACACTGCCTAACAGACCTATAACGCAATATATTCAATGACTTGTCGGCAGTGTTCAAATCTGCCCATCTGGCCCGGCATTTGCAGCCAAGGTCCCTGAGCAAAATGCTCCCGGTAGTCAAAATGACGCCGGACACCTTGAATAGGGACTATCGCAATGGCGCTGAACAGCGTGAACACGAACTCGGGCGCAATGGTCGCCCTGCAGAACCTGAACTCCACCAACCGTGAGCTCGACCAGGTTCAAAGCCGGATCAACACCGGCAAGAAGGTCTCCTCGGCCAAGGACAATGGCGCGGTCTACGCCATCGCTCAAAGCCAGAAGTCCAACTCCAATGCCCTGAACGCCGTCAAGGACTCGCTGCAACGCGGGATCTCGGTCGTCGACGTGGCGATCGCCGGCGGCGAGTCGGTCAATGACCTGCTCACCCAGATGAAGGAAAAGGCCCTCGCGGCCGCCGATACCTCGCTGGATACCGCGAGCCGCACCGCCCTGAACGAAGACTTCAAGTCGCTTCGTGACCAGATCGGCAAGGCCGTGTCGAACGCCGACTTCAACGGCGCCAACATGATCAAGGCCAGCGGCACCACCATCGCCGCGCTCGCCAACGCGGACGGCTCCTCCAAGCTGACCGTCGCGGCCCAGTCCCTGGCCCTTGGCGGCGCCAACGTCACGGTGACGGCGACCACGTCGTTCTCCACCGCGACCACGGCCGCCTCGGCTCTGGCTCTGGTGACGGCTTCGATCACCAACACCGGCGCGGCCCTGGCCAAGCTGGGCACCGGTTCGAAGTCGCTGGAAACGCACCTCGGCTTCATCGGTAAGCTGCAGGACAGCCTGGACGCCGGCGTGGGTAACCTCGTCGACGCCGACCTGGCCAAGGAAAGCGCCCGACTGCAAGCGCTGCAAACCAAGCAACAGCTCGGTGTGCAGGCTCTGTCGATCGCCAATTCCTCGACTTCGTCGCTGCTGGGTCTGTTCCGCTAACGGCACAGTGAGCGGGGCGGGCGCCGGTGGCGTCCGCCCCACTTCACGGGCGTATCCTCTTGCCGTCCGGCGAGAGGGCCTTGACAGGAGACGCCGGCGCGAGGAGCCCCGGCGCTGTGGGAGACATGAGCAACAGCATAGCTAACATCCGGAACGTTCCCGAACCTGTCGCGGCGATGATCGCCCAGCCGGTTCAACCCGTCGCCGAACCGGCCGCTCCGACCCCCAAGGGTCAGAACGCCAACCTGCGTCTGGTGATCGAGGAAGACCGCGACACCGGCGCCTTTGTCTACAAGACCCTCGATCGCCTCACCGGCGAAGTGGTGCAGCAGCTGCCCCGAGAGAGCGTCCTCAAGGCGATGGGCTCCGAGGACTACCGCCCGGGTCAGATCGTCGATACGCGGGACTGACCGCTTCCTTTCCGGCTCCTTGACGGCCGGTCTCTCTTCTTCACCGACGTCGCACCGCGACGGCGGTGATCATGGTTTCTGCGCCGTTAACCATACGCTCACCGTTGGCTCGCTAGCGTATGCGGGAACAGGCGGCCGAATCGGCGACCGCCAGCGCCGGACGGCGCACCTGGAGACGGTCCATGACGATCGGCGTGCACACCAATCAGTCGGCTCTGATTGCCCTGCAGAACCTCAACAGGACCAATGACGCCATGGATGGCGTTCAGGGTCGGATCAGCACCGGCCTGAAGGTCCAGGGGGCCAAGGACAACGCCTCGGTCTGGGGAATCGCCCAGGCCCAGCGCGCCGACATCGGCGCGCTTTCGGCGGTCAAGATGAGCCTCGACCGGGCGACCTCGGTCTCGGACGTGGCGCTCACCGCCGGCGAGACGGTCTCGGATCTGCTCAACGTCCTGAAGGAAAAGGTCGTGGCGGCGATGGACCCCTCCATCGACACCGCCTCGCGCACCGCGCTCGACGGCGACTTCAAGGCCACCCTGAAGCAGATCACCCAGGCCCTGACCAACGCCAGCTTCGACGGCGCCAACCTGCTGGACGGATCGCTGACCACCAACATCCGCTTCCTGGCCAACGCCGACGCCAACGCCTACATTACCCTGTCGGTGAAGAACCTGTCGCTGGGCGGCTCGATCCTGACCGTTGCCGCCGGCGCCTCGATCACCACCGCCACCCTGGCGACCGGGATCCTCACCCAGCTCAACGCCTCCATCGCCAACGTCAACCAGGCGCTCGGCGACATCGGCGCCCAGTCCAAGCAGATCGAAGCCCATAACAGCTTCATCTCCAAGCTGACCGACGTGCTCAACAGCGGCATCGGCAACCTGGTCGACGCGGACCTGGCCAAGGAATCCGCCCGTCTGCAAGCCCTGCAGGTCCAGCAACAGCTCGGCGCCCAGGCCCTGTCGATCGCCAACCAGGCGCCGCAGATCGTGCTGAAGCTGTTCCAGGGCTAAAGCGCTAGCCCGGGGCGAACCGCATGATCGACCTTCGCGACCTGGAGCCGGGCGACGAGGAACAGCTTTACCGCTGGCGCCAGGAGCCGTCGGTCGATCGCTGGATGTCCGACGCCGCCGTTCCCGACCGCGGCGCCCACCAGCGCTGGTTCGTCGATCTTCTGGCCGGGCACGACGGTCGCGGCTGGATGATCACCCGCGACGGCAAGCCGGCCGGCATCATGACCCTCACGGGCCTCGCCAGTCACCACCAGCGCGCCAGCTGGAACTGGTTCGTCGGCGACGCCGAGAGCCGGGGCCGGGGCATCGGCCGCGCCGCCCAGGTGCTGGGCCTTGACAAGGCCTTCTGCGAGATGGGCCTCGACAAGGTCTGGGCCGAGGTCATGGCCGACAACGACAACGCCCTGAAGATGATGACCGCCGCCGGCTTCGTCCGCGAAGGCTACCTGCGCGGCCATGTACTCAAGGCCGGCCAGCGCCGTGATGTCGTGCTGCTGGGCATTCTCGCCGCCGACTGGCAGGCCCGCCGCGAAAAGGCCAGGGCGGTGCTGGTCGAGGGCCGGATGATCGCGGCCTGAATCGGCCATCTCCTAACACCCCGTAAACCCCGCTTGCGCGATACTGACCGCGAAGACGTGCGTCCGCACGTCAGAGACCGACCGTGACCAGCATCGACTCGTCCCTTCTGCTGGGTTTTTACCAGGCGCGAACCGGCCAGAGCACTCTGGCGACGGGCTCTTCCTACACGGGCAAGACCAAGTACGCGCCGACCGCGCCCTGGGCGACCAACTCCGGCGCGCCGCGCGCCAGCGCCCTGGTCGAGACGGTCATGCAGGGCCGCCGGTTCATCGACGAGAACGCCGCCACCCTCGACCTGCCGGGGGCCAGCGCCGACTACAAGAAGCTGTTCTCCCTGTTCCAGGGCCTCAACGCCCTGACCGGCCTGGCCGAGCGGATGGGCCAGCGCGGCGTCACCGACGCCGAGAAGACCAAGATCGAGAAGCTGTTCACCAAGGGCCTGACCGAAACCGTCGCCTACGCCGACAGCGTCAAGATGGAAGGCATCCGCCTGACCCGCGGCGAGGCGATGCTCAGCGACAAGACCAAGGTCGGCGTCCCGCGCGCCAACTACACCTACACCACCGCCACCGTGCACGAGGGGAACTCGACGGAAGCGGTGCCGCAGTTCGCCGGCGCGGCCAGCTTCACCATCTCGGTCAAGAAGCTGAGCGGCACGCAGAACATCAACATCGATCTCGGCGAGATGACCGGCACACGGTCGATGAGTAGCGTCGCCACCTTCATTAATTCCAAACTGTCCGACGCCGGCGTCATCAGCCGCTTCAGCACCAGCCGCACGCCGGGCGAGCCGAAGGTGGTCACCACCGGCAATACAAAGGTCACGCTTCCGGCGACCAGTGACAAGTTCGCCTTCAAGATCACCGGGGACAGCGCCGAGGCCGTGACCTTCAGCGCCCCCGCTGCGACGCCGGCTGTCTATGTCGCGACCACGGCGGGCAATCCCGACCCGGACAAGGACAAGACCACCGACGACGCCGTCTATGCCTCAAGCATGATCAAGACCGGCGCCGCCACCACCCCGGGCGGCGTCGGCACGCGGGTCTTCGCCAACGGCCTCGCCAAGACCGTCACCGGCGTCAAGGACAGCCAGGTCGGGGCCGACGGCTCGGTCTATATGCTGGCCGAGGTCAAGGGCGACATCGATGGCCAGGCGATCAAGGGCGCGACCGACATCGCCCTGTTGAAATACGATTCCCAGGGCCAGCTGCTCTACACCCGCACCCTGGGCGCTGTCGGCACGGTCAAGGCCAACGCCCTGACCGTCTCGGATGACGGCAAGGTGGCCATCGCCGGCTCGATCACCGGCCAGATGGAAGGCACGACCAATGGGCCGATCAACTCCGGCCCCACCTCGTCCCTGAGCGACAGCTTCGTAACCCTCTACGACGCCAAGGGCGACGAGGTCTGGACCCAGCGGCGCGGCGCCCTGCAGGCTGACGAGGCCACGGCTGTCGCCTTTGGGGCCGACGGCACGGTCTATGTCGGCGGCAAGACCAAGTCCAACATGGCCGGCGCGACCGGCGCCGCGGGCGGCTGGGACGGCTATCTGACGGGCATCACCACCAGCGCCAAGGGCATCCCCGTCACCCAGTTCACCCAGCAGTTCGGCACGGCCACGGACGAGGCGGTCGAAGGCCTGGTGGTCAACGGATCGCAGGTCATCGTCGCCGGCCTGGAAGACAAGCACGCGGTGCTGCGCAGCTTCGACGTCACCGGCGGCGTGCCCGTGGCCGGCGCCACCCGTGACCTCGGCGACCTTGAGGGCGGAACCCTCGCCGGCATCAAGCTGGATGGCGGTCAGCTCTATATCGGCGGCTCCAGCCGCAACGCCGCCCTGGCCCTCGGAACCCCGTCCAGCGCCCACGCCGGTGGTATGGATGGCTTCGCGGCCCGCCTGTCGACAGACCTCTCCAGCACCTCGGCCGACGCCCTGGCCTACTACGGCGGCAGCAAGGACGACACGGTCACCGGCATGGCCGTGGCGAACGGCAAGGTCTGGCTGACCGGCGTGGCCGGCGACAACCTGCCGGGCGGCTCGGTCCCCATCGCCAGCAAGGACGGCTACATCGTCGAGCTCGATCCTTTCAGCGGCGCGGCCAACTCCGCCCAGCGGATCACCGGCAAGGACGGCTACGTCACCCCGACCAGCATTGCGGTCGACGCCAGCGGCGCCTCGGTGCTCGACACCTTCGGCCTGCCGAGAGGCGCCCTGACCTTCACCGACAGTCAGAAGATCACCTCAGCCACCTCGGCCCGCGCCGGCGACCAGTTCCAGATCCGCACCCGGGCGGGCGGGGCGCTCTCGACGGTCACCCTGGCGGCCGACGACACGCTCGATACCCTGGCCGCCAAGATCAAGCGGGCAGGGGGCTTCCGGGCCAAGGTCACCGTCGTCGCCGATGGCGAGTTCCGCCGCATCAAGATCGAGCCGGCCAGCGACAACGACACGGTCGAGATCCTGCCCGGCAAGAACGGCAAGAACATGCTCGAAGCGCTCGGCCTCGCCGAAGGCGTCGTGCGCAAGACCGAGATGGTCAACGGCAAGTCTGTCGCCGCCGACGGCAAGGGCAACATCTATGGCCTGGCCCTCGCCAACGACCTGAGCCTCAAGGACGAGGACGCCACCCGCAACGCCCAGCTGGTGTTGTCCAAGGCGATGAGCGCTATCCGCTCGGCCTACAAGGACCTGGAAAACGCCGCCAAGCCGGCCTCGGTGAGCAATCCCTCGGCCAGCGGCCCGGTGCCGGCCTATCTGTCTGCGCAGATCTCCAACTACACCGCCGCTCTGAACCGGCTGACCGGCGGCGGCTAGTCCGCCCCAAAACGGTCCTGCGCTTGAAACCGTCGCAATGACGCGATAGCGCTTCAATCCATGGACTTTCTCAAGGATCGCCGCGTCATCTTGGGCCTCGGGGCCCTCGTCGCCATCGTGTTGGGCTCGCTGATCGCGCTTGGCATCGCCAGGGGTAACAAGGGTCCTGACGTTCCGCCGCCGGCCAGCCAGGGCGGACTGATCGTCGAGAACGGCCGCGACGACGACACCAGGCTCGACGCCGCCCGCCCGATCCGCTGCTTCGTCGAAGGTCAGTTCGTCGGCGAGATCACGCTTGCCGAATGCGCCAGGCGCAACGGCGTCGCCACCGGCGCTCTCGACGTCGGCGTCGACGAGACCGGCGCCCTGGCCGCCTCCGGCACGACCGGCGCCATTGTCGCCCCGCTGCCGCCGACCGATACCGCCCCGCCCGTCATCGCC
>VYLE01000363.1_pt1 | contig 33236 bp, 24 predicted proteins | sample 5114391 | NCBI WGS metagenome assembly VYLE01 (sample SAMN12291771, study PRJNA351875) | freshwater metagenome | isolation source: freshwater lake | place: USA: Michigan, Kent Lake | collected 2013-08-15
GGCAAGCTGGGCGTCGGCGAGCGCGCCGGGATCGCCGGTCGGCACGCGATGCAGGCCATCGACATGCTCGGCGATGCCGACGCAGTCCGAAACGATCACCGGCGTTCGACGGTCGATCGCCTCGACGGCCGCGAAGGAGAAGCTTTCGTAGAGGCTCGGGACGACGAGCACCGAGGCCTGCGCGACCCGCTCCATCGCCGCGTCATGGGCGAGCGGCCCGGTCCACTCGAATCGATCGAGGAACTCGCGGGCGAGGAGTCCGCGGGCGTACGCGACCATGCTCGTTCCCGCAGGCGATGTCGGCGTGTCCGGTCCGATCAGCACCGCTCGGGCCTTCGGTCTTTCGCGAAAAACACGGGCGAGGCTGCGCATCCAGACCTCGACACCCTTGCGCGGCTGCACGCTGCCGACGAGGACGATCTCCTCGCGACGGCTCGGCGGCTCCGGCGGCGTCTCGGGAAGATCGATCGGATACGGGATCACGACGGGCGGCCTGATCGCAGGGAGTTCCGCGGCAAGTCGGCTGCTCGTACAGAGAACGCCGTCCGCCGCAGCGATGGAACGGCGCTCCCACGCGTGATAGATCGAGCGACCGAATCGCCGCTCATCCGCGCCGGCGATGCGCTCGTCGATCCACATCGGCGTATGGCTATGGACGACGAAGGGCGTGCCGGGAAATCGCATGCGCACGCGCGCATCGAGAAGCGACGCGTAGCCCTCGGCCTGGCAGTCGACGAACTCGATGCCATCCCAGGGCCCCTCGAGTCGGGCGACTCGCTCGGCCACGGCGATCGACCAGAGCGCATATCGATAGGGACGGATGCGCTCGATGCGCCGCAGCGCGTCGACGCGCATGGCGAAGTCAGCCGATGCGTCCGCCGTTTCGACGAGATGGACCGCCCGCGCCGGAGGCAGTCGGTTCGAGGGCCGCGTCACGAGCTCGACATGCCAGCCGTTGGCGTTCGCCGCATCGATGAGGCGGCTGACATAGGTGCCGATGCCGCCGTGCGACGGATGATGCTGGGCGCTCACGAGAAGCCAGCGCATCACGCGTCCTTCCCCCGCGGATGCGCAAGGCGATCGAGAATCTCGCGGACGAGCCGATCGTAGGTGTCGTGGACCAGGACCGATTCGCGCATCGGATCGGCGATGCGCCGTCGCTCGGCGGGATCGTCGACGAAGCGGTCAAGAAGCGTCGCAAGGCCGGCCGCGTCGCGAAAGCAGATCGAGCCGAAGCCGGGAAGGTCGCTCGCGACGCGCGTCGGAATGAGCCGCAGCGATGCGAGCGTGTCGAAGAGACCCTGATCGGTGCAGAGGTCGGCGATGCGATTGCCTCGTTCCGTCGCAAGTCGATGGGCATCGCGGCGCGGATCGCCGAGCGGTCGGATGACGACGCCGGCGCATCGCTCCGCAGCGGCGCAGGCAGCATCAAGCGCCGCATCGGTCTCCCGCGCGGACACGAGTTCGGCGAGCGATCGAAGTCCGCGCGATCGAATCGCCTCGGCGATCGCGGTGTAGGGCAGGCGCACCCAGTCGGCCGGATTCTCGCGGCAGAGAAGAAATCCGCCCGCCGCGAGGCCATCAAGCAGCCGCTGATGGAGCGAGCTGTGTCCGTTCACCTGAAGGCTGACGGCCGACGCCTGGAAGAGCGCCCGAAGCGATCGTCCGCCCTCCACCGCACCGCAGGCGAATCGCCCGAAGCGCGGATGCCGCTCCCAGCCATGTCCGTAGATTCGCAGACGCTTGCCGCGCGCGCTCGCCCACTCCGCGGCCCACTCGAGCGCTTCGTGTCGGAAGACGCGGTCGAAGACGCGAACGACCTGCGGATAGAGAAATCCCCTGCGCAGCTCCGGCGTCAGACCCGCGACTCCCGCTTCGCGTTCGGCATCGAGCATGATCTCGACCAGCCGGTGTGCGGTCGGCGCGTACGGACCGGCACACGCACGGCGGATCAGGTCGAGCGCCCGCTCGAGAATCAGCCGCACCTGCCGGTCGTTGCCCGACGCGATGATCTCGATCAGCTCTTCCGGCGACTCGGAACCGTGGCCCACGAAGGAGAGCTCGCAGCGGTGCGGCGCGAGCTCCGACTCGGGAAGTGGCTCGTTCGAGTAGAGCTCCGCATCGGTCAGATTGCTCGTTCCGATCGTGCGCTCGATCGGATAGCCATAGAGCGAGGCCAGCACATCCGGCGCGTGGGCGAGGACGAGATCGAGTTCCCCCACCGACGCGCCCGCCTCGCGGCGGCAGATCTGCTGCATGTGGTCCTGGATCCAGCTCACCACGGGAACGCCCGCAGGCATCGCTCCGCGATATTCGCTTCGCAGGTGATTGATGAGAACGATGCCGTCGTAGTCGTTGGCCGCAAGCGCGCCGATGACATCGACGCCGACCGCACTCGCCGAGGGCTCCATGATCGCGTCGAATCGGCAGCCTGCCCGCTCGAAGGCGGCGGCGATGCCATGCATCGCGTGTCGCATCACCGTCGAGAATCGAGTGGTGAATCCGACGAGACGCAGGGGCGGTCCGCCGGCGCGCGCGGAACGGTAGCGCTCGGCCCACCACGCCGGCGTGCGGCCAGCGCAGCGCTCGGCGAGTGCGGCGATGCGCTGCCCGCGAAGCTCGGCGCGCCGGTCGAGGTTCGCGCGATGGAAGTCCTCGGGAAACGGATCGACCGCGATTCCCGCGCGGCGCACGGCGAGCACATGCGTGGCGGGAGCGCGCCAGGCGTGGCGCCCGAGGAACGAGCGGTAGTCCTCGCGCGCGGTCGCGCCGACGAAGACCTCGCAGCGCTCCGAGAGCAGCTCGCTCGCGTCGTCGAGCGTTGCACACCAGAGGGCGAAGCGATCCGCGTCCCCCTCGACGATGTCAATCGCGGGGGCATATCCCGTCGGCGAGACGACGCCGAGCATGCGCCGGAGAAGCGGCTCGCTCGGCAGGCCGAGAAGGCAGAAGCTCGTCGTCGCATCGAGCGTCGGCAGGGCGACGGATGCGGCCCGGCGCACGGCATCCTCGAAGGGCATGACGAAGTCGAGTCCGCCGGCGCGGGCGCGGACGAGATACACATTGCCGCGCGTGCTGCGAAAGGCGATGACGCCCTGCGGCAGCTTCGTCGGCAGCGAGCCGAGGTCCGGGCGGCGCTCGACGAGGCGGCTGCGCCGGGCCGTCCAGCGCGCCGCGAGCATCTCGCCATCCAACGCACCGCTCGGCATCGAGGCGAGCTTTGACCGCAGTTCGGCGAAGGGAAGCGCCTCTGCGCCCATCGCCTCGACAAGACGCATCGCAAGCCCCGCGACTCCGCTTCGCACAAGCCCCTTCACGGCGGCAAGCAGAAGGTCGACCGACGGATCCGCAGCGAGGATCGGAAGCGCCCGCTCGAGCCCGTACTCCGGCTCGGGACCCCCAAGGGTCTCGATCGCCGCCGCACGACGAGCGGCCGGAGATTCCGGGGCATCGCGGGTCACGCCGTCCGCGGAGAGATGTGCGGGAGCGCTCATCCCGCGCGCGACCCTTCGCGGCCGTGACGCTCGAAGATCGCAAGTCCGTCGACGAGAAGCCGCAGCGTGAAGCGCGGATCGTCGAGCATGCGCCCAAGCACGATCCGCATCACCGTCTCGATCTGCGGCGCCGCGTCATGGAAGACGAGAGCGCCGCCGGGCGCGACGAGCGGAGCGTAGAGCCCGGCGTCGGCGGCGACGCCGTCAAGCGTGTGCAGCCCGTCGATCATGACGAGACCGCAGCCGCCGCGCAGGTCCGCGAGATCGTTGATGGCGATGTCGCTCGTCGCGATGAGCTGTCGGAGCCGATCGCCCTGTCCCTCGCGGGCAAACGCGAAGCGCATGATGTCGCGCGTCGGCGCGTCGGGATCGACCGACCAGACGGTCGGTCGGTGGCGATCGGTCGCCGCTGCCATGAGGAGCGCGCTGCCGCCGAACGCGGAGCCGATCTCGACGATCGGGCGATCGGCCGCGTAGTGCCGGGCAACGACGCCGAGGGTCGCCCGCTGGGCAACGGTCTGCATCGTCGAGGCGACCTCGCGGCCGACGAGATGCCCAAGAAGCAGCCGCTCAAGCGTCGTGCCTCCGAGGTCGCAGGCGTGCTCGGCGGGCAGCACCTCACGCGTCGCGACGGGCCACAGTCCGAGGGCGATCTCGCGGGCGGCAAAGAGCGCGTGATCGCCGCGCGACTGGAGTCCGACGAACGCGCGGCGAATCGAGCGGAGCGTCGACTGCGGCAGCGGATCGTCGATGCGCGGGGCGACGACGGTCGCTGCGCGGCGCTCGCCGTCGAGTTCGGTGACCCGCGATGCATGCAGATGGACGAACTCGTGGCCGCGGATCGAGCGGATGTCCTCGCGGACGATCACGAGTCGCTGCGGCATCGACGGATCGCGCAGCTCGACGCGATGTCCATCCGTGACGAGCACCCGCCTGGCGGCGGCGCTGAACCGAAGGGTTGCTCCTTCCACCGCGACGAAATGATGCGCCCCGCTGCGCGGCTGGGCGTTGTCGAAGGTCGGAAGTCCCCGCTCGCGGGCGAGCTCGAGCAGCCGATGAAGGCGGTCGTGGCGCATGAGCGGCGAGCAGAGAACGCCGGCGCCGAACGCGACCGCGGTGGTCACGACATCCGATTCCTCAAGCGTCGAGAAGCCGTCGCGCATCGCCCGAGCGCGGGCGTCTGGACTTCGCTCGTGCACGAGAATCTGCCTTGCGGGCAGTCCGAACTCGTCGCGCAGCCGGGCGGCGAGCTCGCGCCCCTGATGGCCGTATCCGACGACGATGACATGGGCCTCGGCGGGGCCGCCAGCACTGCATTCCCCGAGAAAGCGGCGGAGCCGATCGTGGAGCGCCGCGGCGGCGCGGTCCTCGGCGCCGTCGGCGTCGAGCAGAACGACATGCTCGTCGCGCACGGCCCCGTTTGCGATGAGCGCGCGAAGCGCCGGATGGCCCGGGCTCGTGAACGCAAAGCAGACGCCGTCGGTCGGACGATCGGTCGGTCCTTCCCAGCGCGGCAGCAGCATCCCCTGGGCGGACGCGAGATCGCGATCACTTTCGATCGTCGGATCGGGCAGCACGAACTTGGCGACGGCGTGCGCGGTCGGCTCGCCGGAGAGTTCGCCGAGAAGCTCCGCGTCACCGCTGAAGACGAGAATCGGAATGTCGCCGCGACACACGGGGTGCGTCGGGTCGATGTGCGAACCCTGAAGGATCTGATGGCTGGAGCCGATGCCCATGGGAGTGCTCGTGGTCGTGTCGAAGTGGAAGGTGTTCAGGCGGACTCGGCCAGGGCGGCGATCTCGCGCGGCCCAAGCACGGGCAGCGGAATCGGACCGCGTCGACCGACCGGCGGTGGCGACTCAAGCTGCCGCTCGATGAGCGTCCGCATGCGCTCGACGAGCTCGGGCCTGCTGAAGTGCGTGTAGAGCACATGCGCGCCGTGGCTGGTGCAGGTGGCGCAGGTCGAGTGGGCATACTTCACGCGCTGGAGCTCGGCCCAGGAGCGGTCGAGGTAGCTGCCGATGTGATGTCGCTTCGCGTCGTACACCGCACAGCAGAGCGTCACCTGCCCGCGGAAGTCGAGCACGAGCTGGTCGATCAGTTCGCAGTGGGCATCGCGCTCGGGGCGCATGAGCTCGACCGCATCGCCGACCTGCGGAACGATCGATCGGTCAGCGAATCCTCGCTCGTCGTCGGCGAGCGAGCCGTCCATGTATTGAACGAGCTTCTCGAGCGGCATCAGAAACGCCCAGTCGGCACAGAAGTCGAAGCCAAGCTCGGTCGCGAGAGCCCGCATCGGCTCGATCTCGCCGAGGTTATGTCGATACTTGTGGAAGTAGACATGCACGCGGGTGCGGCTTCCGACCGCGCGCCGGGCTTCGGCGAGCCGACGCATGTTCTCCTTGACGCGCTCGATCTTGCCGCCGCGATGCCCGATGCCGTAGACCTCCTGCGTGAATCCCGAGAGCGAGATGCGGAAGGTCTTGAGGCCCGCGGCCATGATCCCCTCGGGATCCTTCAGGTGATTCAGGTTCGAGGAGATGTGGGTGTGAAAGCCAGCGTCCGCGGCCGAGCGGCAGAAGCGGTTGATCGCCGGATGGATGAGCGGCTCGGTCCAGTTGTAGAAATGCAACTGCCAGCGCGGAAACTCGCGCGCGAGCTTCGCGAGGATCGCATCGAAGAGGCTCTCGTCGATGAGGCCCTTCTCGTTCGTTCCCTGCATGCTTCCGACCGGGCAGGAGGGACAGCGAAGATTGCAGCTTCCGACGAGGTCCCACAGGATGAGGCGCGGCCCGCTGCGGACCGATGGCGCGATGGCCGCTTCCAGCGACTCATCCTGCGCTGCGCGAAGGTCTGATCCGATCCGTTCCACGGTCATCTCTTGGCTTGGGCTGCCGGGGATCGACCCCGCGACGCGCCGCAGCGATGCGTGTCGCTGAGATCGGCCCGCCCGCGGAGCCCCCTTGAAAAGGCCTCGCAAACCTGTGCGTTTTGACGCTGGGCTCGGCGGCGATCCCCCATCGCCGCGAAGCCGCACGGCCGGGCGCGATGCCCGTCTTGAGAAATTCGGCGAAGAGCGCGATTCGCGCGAAGTGGCTGTATCGGTGGAACCGATAAGACCGGCACGCCGCCCCCGCTTCAGGGGCGTTCGAAGGAGACCTCCATGACCCAGCGTCCCGTGAGCGCAGCGTCGAGCCAGTCCGCCTCAGCCACCGCCGTCCGCCCCACCGCTCGGGCCGGCGTTCGGCCCTCGACCCGTGCGACGCCAGGGCGATACACCGCAGCGGATGAGCAGGTCCTCCTCGAGCATGACCTCATCTCGGCGGCTGATTTGGCCTGCCTGCGCGACGAAGCGTCGCGCGGCGGCCCTTCCCCGATCGATGCCCTCATCGATCGCGGCGTCTATACGCCAACGCAGATCGATCGCTGCCTCTCCTCCGACGCCTGGTGGAAGCGCTCGACCGAGGAGCACAACGCATTCATCACCTCGCCCTCGGCGATCGCCTCATACAAGGCCCACTACGCCGAGCACGGCTGGTTCCGCATTCCGCATGTCTTCAGCCGCGAGGAGTTCTCGGCGATGGACCTCGCGATGTGCCGGATGGCGGTGCATCATGTCGACGCGAATCCGGCGAAGCACAAACTCTATCACTCGCTCGGCGGCTCGCTTCTCTATTCGCAGAAGGCCGTCACGAACATCAACGGCCATCCCTCGCTCATGAAGATCGCCGAGTCCTTCCTCGGCGACGATCTCGTCCAGGGCAAGTATTACCTGAAGGTCGACGATCCATATCGTTATGCTGGCATGTTCGGCCACACCCACGCCGAGACGCACTACGACTGCCTCACGCAGGGCCTGTACATGTTCCTCTACATGGACGGCACGACCGACGACTGCGGCGGCTTCCAGATCATTCCCGACTCGCACACCTGGTATTCGCGCGGCCCGAACGGCCAGACCCTCTACCGAGGCAAGCCGCTCGAGAGCGAATCGGCGGTCACGAACAAGGCATCGCTCGTGCATGATCCCGAGCCCGCGAAGCGCTGGGCCGGATACGAATCCCTCGACATGCTCGGGAACAGCCTGCTCGTCCTGACGCCCTTCCTCTGGCACGCGGTGCGCCCGGTCATGCACCGTCGACGGCTCCTCTTCACCGGATTCTTCAACGCGAAGGCGCTCACCCGCGACTTCGTTCTTCGCAGCGACTACTTCAGCGCGTTCCCCTACGACCTCCGCGACTGCGACCTCTCGCTCCTCGACGAGCGCCAGCGGAAGCTGCTTGCGATCCATCTCGACCGCGAAGGCTGGCTCGCCTCGCGCGGCATCTGAACGGTCCATCCTGTAGCCGACACCGGAGCATCTCCATGCCCACGACGACATCGACGGCCCACACGACCAAGAAGGTCACCGAGATCACCATTCCCGGCGGCGACGCGCTCGCCCGTCAGTACGCCCAACAGGGATACTGCCTCATTCGCAACGCCATTCCGACCGAGTCCATCGACCGGCTGATGGCGCGGTATCTCGATCTCGTCCAGGCCATCACCGGCCGCCGCTTCGCAGATGCGCACGGCGAAGAGATCGTCGCGTTCTACAACGAGCGCCCCGACCTCGAGAGCGAGGTCTATCTGCGGATTCGCGATACGCCGTGGCTCACGGAGTTCTCGACGCAGCCAGCGCTCACCGCGCCGGTGCGGACGCTTCTTCCCGGCGGCTTCAGCCTCTTCAGCAAGATCCCCTTCCGGATCGACATGCCGCTCTGGACGAAGGAACTCGCCCTCTGGCACCAGGATCACTTCTATGTCGGCGGGAACACCGATGTCGTGACCGCGTGGATTCCCTTCCAGGACACCGACTACTTCAACGGCTGCCTCAGCGTCATGCCGGGCTCGCATGCCCTCGGCGTCGTCCCGCATGACGGCAAGGTCGGCAAGAAGTCCGTGCCGACGACCATCTTCGATCGCGAGATTCGACTCGTCGAGATGCGGAAGGGCGATGTCCTCTACTTCAATGCCCTGCTCTTCCACAGCGGAAACCTGAATGTTTCGCCGTCGATTCGCTACTCGCTCCAGCCGCGCTTCACGCCGAAGGGCGCACCGACCAACCCGGCCATGGGCGACCTGATCGACATCTGACGCGAAGCGACCCGGAGAACCACAGAGCGCCTGTGGTTCTTCGCCTCTCCAGGATCCCCCATGATTCGCGAACCGAAGAACCAGTCGAAGGCCGATCTCACCCAGTTCTCGATGATGGAGAGCGTCTTCGAAAGCTCGGCGGGCACGCTTGCCGAGCGCATCGACGGCTTTCCGAAGTTCGCGTCGCGACAGGCGATCGCGAAGTTTCTCGCCCGGTACGAGATCTTCAAGGAGATCCTCGAGGTCAACGGCTCGATCGTCGAGTGCGGCGTGCTGCATGGCGCCGGGCTCCTGACCTGGGCGAAGCTCTCCTCGATCTTCGAGCCGGCGAATCATGTCCGGAAGGTGATCGGTTTCGATACCTTCGAGGGTTTCCCTTCGATCAGCGACGCGGACCGCACCGAAGGCGATTCCTCGCATCTGGTGGAGGGCGGCCTCACCGGCTCGTCGCTCGACGATGTCCAGCGGGCGGTGCACCTCTACGACCAGAATCGGCCGATCGCGCACATCCCGAAGGTCGAACTCGTGAAGGGCGACCTGTGCAAGACCGGCCCCGCCTACCTCAAGCTCAATCCGCATCTCGTGGTGAGCATGCTCTATCTCGATCTCGATCTTTACGAGCCGACGAAGGTCGCCCTCGAGACATTCCTCCCGCGCATGCCGAAGGGGGCGGTCATCGTCTTCGACGAGCTGAACGCGAAGATGTTCCCCGGCGAGACGCTTGCCGTCGATGAGGTGCTCGGACTTCGAAACATCCGCATCCGCCGCATGCCCTTCGATTCCTATGTTTCCTATTGCGTGATCGGCGAATGAGCCAGACGACCGCGACGCTCCCGGCGCGCGAGTTCACCCGCGGCGGTCCGCGCGTCCCGATCGTCGGCTTCGGCGCCGAGGCGCTCGGGCGCAAGGGACGACTCCTCGCGGACGCGGAGCGGACGCTGCACGCCGTCGTCGACGCGGGCGTCACGCTCATCGACACGGCATCGTCGTACGGCAACTCGGAGCGCTTCGTCGGCGCGGCGCTCGCATCGCGGCGCGACGAGATCACCATCGTCACCAAGTGCGGATGGTCGGAAGCGCTCGAACCGCGCTGGACCGCGGCCGACATCGCCGCGACCGTCGAAGCGTCGCTTGAGGCGCTTCGGACCGATCGGATCGATGTGCTCCTGCTGCACAGTTGCCCGCTTGAGACGCTCGAGCGCGGCGAGGCGATCGAGGCGATCGAGCGGTTGCGCCGGGCAGGCAAGGCCCGATTCATCGGCTACAGCGGCGACAACGAGGCCCTCGCATACGCCGTCGCGTCCGGTCGCTTCGACGCGATCGAGACGACCCTCAACATCCTCGATCGCGCGAACGCACCCACGATCGTCAGCGCAGCCGAGCGCGGCATGGCCGTGCTCGCCAAGCGTCCGATCGCCAATGCGGTCCCGGGCCGCACCGAGCGGCCGCGCAGCGAGTACGCGGCGCAGTACTGGTCGCGGTGGGAGGCATTCGCTCCGCGATGCGAGCGTCGCGACGACGCCGCATGGCGCGAGATCGCGATGCGCTTCACCGCGCATGCGGAAGGCGTCACGAGCGCGCTCGTCGGTTCAAGCCACGCTGCGCATGTGATCGAGATCGCCCGCGCAGCATCCGATGGGCGCTTGCCGCAGGCGACGCTCGCGGCGCTCGATTCCGCATACGAGCGCGTCGGTTCGTCGTGGCCGGCGCTTGGGTGAAGCTCCCGACGCTCGCCCTGTTACCGCGCGAAGATCGCCTTCAGCCGACCCTGCGCCTCGTCACCGGCGATGATCGTCGCGCTGATCTCGGCAGCCTTGTCGAGGATCGCGTCGTCGTCGCTCCCGTCGAGTTCATTGAGCCATCGCTTCGTCGCGGCCAGCGCCTTCGGTCCGCCGGTGCAGAGTCGCTTCGCGAGTTGGGCGACGGTCTCGTCGAGCCGGTCGAGCGGAACGAGATGGGTCGCAAGTCCTGCCTCGAAGCCCTCCTGCCCAGACATCGTGCCGCCCGCAAGAAGCATGGCCCGGGCGCGGCCGGCGCCGATGCGACGGATGAGCCACGGCGCGACGACAGCAGGACAGACGCCGAGGTCGACCTCGGGATAGCCGACTTTTGCTTCCGCATGGGTGACGGCGAAATCGCAGACGACCATGAGCCCGCAGCCACCGCCGACCGCAGCGCCCTGCACGCGGGCGATCGTCGGCACGGTGAGGCGCCGTATCCCGCGCGAGACGCGGCTCAGCTCGCGCAGCATGTCGCCCATCGCGACGGGATCGTCGGCAACGGCCTTCAGGTCCATCCCGGCACAGAATGCCTTGCCTTCGCCGGCAAGCACCATGACGCGGACACTCGTGTCGTTCGCGATCGTGCGCACCGCTTCGCCCATGGCGCGAATCAGGCCGAGGGAGAGAGCGTTGCGGGCGTCGGGGCGCCGCATGGTGAGTGTGGCGACGCCGTCGGCGATCGAGAGAATGGCAAGTGATTCGGTGGACATGGGCATCAAAGAACCAAACAAAAGCCGCCTGCGCTTCCGCTAGCGTTTGCGGCTGTTCCAGAAGGTCGTCAGCATGGCGAGACACTCCGAGCCGCCGCAGAGCGCTGCGGAGCCTTCGGCGGTGCGCTCAAACGCATCGTCCCGATCGCTGCCGTCGAGTTCGTTGAGCCAGCGCTTCGTCGCGGCGAGGGCGTTCGGCCCCTTCGTCAGGAGCCTCTCGACGAGTCCGTCGACGAGCGAGGGGAGTGCGTCGGGCACCGCCGCACAGTGGGTCGCAAGCCCGATGCGGAGGGCCGTTCGACCGTCGATGAGATCGCCGCCGAGGGTGAGCGGCCGGGCTGCGCCGCCGGTCGCCTGCGTGAGCGTCGGCAGGCTGACGGCCGGCGAGACGCCGATCCGGTGCACCGGATAGCCAAGCGTCACATCAGGCGCGACGCAGACGAAGTCGCAGGCCGAGAGCATCGCGCAGCCGCCGGCGAGCGCTGCCCCCTGCACCTCGACGACGACGACCTGCCGAAGCCGCCGGATTGACCGGTTCAGCGTGCTCAGGCGCCGGATGAAACTCGCAAGCAGCGTCGAGTCGGCGACACAGGCGCCGAGATCAAAGCCCGCGCAGAAGGCGGGGCCGTCCGCCCGGATGCGCAGGACGACGCTGGCTTCGTGTCGGGCGACAGCGGCGACGGCCGACTCGAGCGCGTCGAACATCGCGACGCTCATGGCGTTCCGCCGCTCGGCGTCGGCCAAGGTCAGCGTCGCGGTGCGGCCGGGGAACTCGAGGCGAACAAGCGGCACGGGTTCGGGAGTCTACTCGGTGCGCGCGCCGGAAGGGCTCACGAACCTCACACCGTACGCGGCTCAACTCTAGCCGAAGAGCCTCGCGACCGCGTCGTCCAACTCTCGGCATGATTGCAGGGAATGAACGTCCGAATCAGATGGACTGACTTTCCGGTATCGGCCTTCATACCTTGAGAAGTGATCAACCCACCAGAATCCAGGCAATCTCGTATTCCAATCATACACAATCCATGGGCTCACTTGCACCCAATCACCCGGAGCGGGCTCTATCACGACATCGCTCTCAGCTAGATCTTGAATTGAATGCAGGCAGGCCGTCGGCAGCTCGTCGTTCTCGAAGATCGGGTTGTCGCCAGTGAGCAGAACCGACTCAACGAAAAGCTTTCCCCTTCCACGGGGGCGCAAGCTGCCCCATCGCCGCAGCGGCCCCCATCGCTCCGGGGGCGCAAGCTTTAGCATTCCTGGCAGTCTCTCTGCGACTTCATGCCTCTGCTTTTCCGCCGTAGCACGGGAGGTTGGCCCGCCATGCGCAATCTTGTTTCGAATCTCCACGATCTCTTGCGCACTCTTCTGCCATTTCTTCTCCTCGGCCCCGCTGAGCAAGCGATTCTTCGCGGGCTCATCGCCCGGTATGGCCGCAGCCGCCTCCCTGCTTAGGGACATCCAGTGGCCGAAGGTTGTCCTACACCACCCACCATCTTTCAGCATGCGAGTCAGTATCTGCGAGAGCACATCGGGGCTGCGCCTACCCAAGACAGCCGCCCGGCAGATCGCCTCATATCGCACGACGCTCTCTGCGAGACAGATCAGCAGGTTCAGATGCGCGATCGGCTCATTGCTTCGTGCCCCGACCGCTTTCATCTGCATTCCCAGCAGTCCGGGGGTATTCGCTGTAGCCCGGATCGATCGATTCTGCAGATGGCCGCCCAATTGACCAATTTCGTGCTCCAACTTTGACTTTCTGCTGTCAAACTTGCCCCTTGTCAACGGATCCCCAGCACCGATTCCAATTTGTCTAAAGTGCGATTCCAATTCGCCCGCCTCTTGAGCGAGATCGTGCAACCGTGTGTGTAGACCCTCAAGCCTCTCACTTTCAGACTTAATGTAGCAACGCACTGACTCACGTCGTTCGCTACCTGGCCACGGCAACGCAAGATCTGCAAGGGCAGACTTCAAACCGCGGGGCCTCGACATCGAGCCAACGCAGAGGCACAGGAACGCATCGTGCAAGAATGGCCAGCACTGCTCGACCCAATCCGCATCAGCACAGTCCTTTAGCACAAGTTCGACGCGGGCGCCATTCTTTAGCTTCTCTGCCACATACTTCTTCTCAACAAGGTCAAAGATATGCCATCGCTTGCCGGCCGGGATTGCATCCTCGGCATTGCAGTCTCCACGAACCAGGGCCAAGTCTCGATCACCAAGCTCGAGTCGTGCCCCAGGCTCGAGCAGTTCAATCGCAGCCACGACCTGCGGATCACCGAACCGACGCATGGGCCATCCGAGATTTGACATTGGACTCCGATGAACCGCCTCCTGCAACCAGCTAGTCGGATCTCTCAGCCATCCTGGCCCAACACCTGATGCCGGCAAGAAGTGATCTGCATCATCGCGATCATTGAGGCCAAGTGCCACACCGGCAACGCCATGGAGGGCCCTGACCAGCGAATCAAGATCTCCGCGTGGCAGATGGACTCGGCGAAGATGGACATATCGAAATCTAGTATGCCAAAAGTCAACTTTTCCGCACCCTCTGCCAATGATGAATCCCGGCGGAAGCGACTCGTCATCGACTTCTACCCTCCAAACAAAATCTGGCAGGGCGATGCCCTCTGCGATCTCACCGTCATTGAGGAGCCCCTGCACGAATGCGGACCGGGCGAGCGTATCGGGCACAAATGCCAGAAAATCTTGATTTATGAAATGCAACCAAGGCTTGACAATCTCGGCTGCACATCGCTCATCGTCGAGGGAAAACACTACCCCATAGACCACTATCTCGCCGCATTTGACTTCTGGTGCGTATGTGAAACTGCTTTCCGGCCGGACTCGCACAACTTGCCACCCCCTGTCCCGTACAGGCGTCACGCCATCGGACGGCGCATCCCCATCCAGCACATACAGAGTGAATCCGCCGAATTCGCTGGGGTCGACCGAGCCCTCTCTCTTGCAATTGAAAACACTGAATACTAAGGGCGCCAGATCCGCCAGCACATCAGTCCATCGCGACACGGCTTACGCTCCATTTCTTATGTCCGCAACTACTCCAACCTCATGCGCAAGTGTATCGCGCACACACTCCGAGCGCAAGAGACGCGCTCGCGGGCGTATGTTCTCAGTCGATCTACATCGCCCACTTCGCAAACAGCCTCTGATTGTCCGCGCTCTGCCCCGGTCGCTCCGATGCGGCCCGCTCGTCGACGAGTTCGTCGTGCTCGACGAGCGCGCCCGGGCAGGGACGCACCTCGAGGCCGGCGTCATGCCAGACCTTCAGCGAGAAGTCGGGGTCGGCCCCGTACATGCGGAATCGCTCGTCGTAGTGACCGAGTCGTTCGGAGAGCTCGCGTCGGACGAGACCGAAGTTCGCGTAGCAGAGCCCGCGGACATGCAGCACGCGGAAGGTCCGGCCGTCGAGGTCAAGCTGCTGGTGGACATTGCGCGTGACCGGCGTGTCGTGGAAGAACGCTGCCTGGCCGACCCCGGCGTGGGCGGGGACGCTCAGGAAGCGGATGGCGTTTGCGACCGAGTGCGGGAGCAGGCGGCAGTCGTCGTTGAGTTGGAGAAGCCAGCGCCCGCGGGCCGCCCGGAACCCGAGATTCGCCGCCCGGACGAAGCCCCCCCGATCGGGCTCGAGGACCATGCGGGCCCCGGCCGCTTCGGCGACCGCGATCGTCGGGGCGTCGGTGGCGGGCGTGACGCAGAGGACCTCGTGGGGCAGATCCACCGTCTCGCGAATGGAGTTCAGGCAGCGAACGAGCGCGTCCGGACGACCGAGGGTCGGAATGATGATCGATACAACGGGGGCGCCGCTCACCTCCCCTTCGTCGGCGATCCTTGCGCGGCAAGTGCAGTTTCCGAGGCTTCGGCTGCGATCCGCGACACTCCGGGACGCGGCACGCAAAGTGCAGAAAACCAAGCGCTTCGGCCGATTCTGCCCTCTTCCCCGAAGCGGTGCGCCGCGGGGCGAGGCGGGCGTTCGGCGGCTTCACGGAGGAGCGCTACGGTGGGTCACGGCAAGATCCTGAGTGTCGACGCTGTCGCCGATGCGGTGCGCGCCGCCCAAGCCTCCGGCGAGACGGTCGTGCAGTGCCACGGCTGCTTCGACATCGTCCACCCCGGCCACATCCGGCACCTTCGCCACGCGCGGACCTTCGGCACGCGGCTCCTCGTCACCATCACCGGTGACACGGTCATGTCGAAGGGCGAGGGGCGTCCGCTCATTCCGCAGGAGCTTCGCGCCGAGAATCTCGCGGCGCTCGACTTCGTCGATTGGGTCGCGATCAGCAACCAGCCGACGGCTGCGGAGCTGCTCGAACGCACGAAGCCCGATGTCTATGTGAAGGGCAAGGAATATGAGCGAAATGGCGATCCTCGCTTCCTGCTCGAGCGTCAGATCGTCGAGCGTCACGGCGGGCGCGTCGTTTTCTCCTCGGGCGATGTGGTCTTCTCGTCGACGGCGCTGATCGCGGCGATGGAGGCTCGCACCGATCCGTTTCAGGCGAAGGTGCGCGAACTCGTCGACCGACATGGCCTCGATGCCGCAGGCGTCGATCGGCTCACCGCAGGGTTCCGCGGCAAGCGCGTCGTGGTCTGCGGCGATGTCATCATCGATACCTATGTCCTCTGCGATCGCGCGGAGGTCGCGGGCGAATCGCCGATCCTCTCGCTGCGCCCGATCGACAAGCGAAGCTTCGACGGCGGCGCCGCGATCATCGCCCAGCATCTCGCCGCGCTCGGGGCCCAGCCGATTCTCGTCACGAGTCTTCCGCGCAGCCTCGACAGCGAACGGCTGCGACGGCGCCTCGCCGATCGCGGGATCGAGACGCGCCATGTCGAGTGTGAGCGGCCGCTCGTCGAGAAGCAGCGATTTCTCGTCGGCGCCCAGAAGGTCATGAAGCTCGATCTCGGTCAGCGCATCGAGCTCGACGCCTCGCAGCGCGATCGCTATCTCGGCCTGGCGACCGACGCCGCCCGCGGCGCCGATGCGGCGATCGTCGCGGACTTCGCCCTCGGACTCCTGAACGCCGCATCGATCGGCCCGCTCTGTCGCGGATTGCGGCGCGGCGCCGGTGTCCTCGCGGGCGATGTCAGCGGACGACGCGCGAACCTCCTCGGCTTCGAGGAAATGGACCTCCTCTGCCCGAGCGAGTCGGAGGTGCGCGAGACGATGCACCTTCCCGACGACGGACTTGCGAGCGTCGTCTGGTCGCTCCTCGATGTGACGCGATCGCGCTCCGCGATCGTGACGCTCGGCCCCGACGGTCTCATCGCCTTCGACCGCCCGAACGACGCCGGACGCGAGGGGGCCCGCTGGCTCGATCGCGTCGCGGGCGAGCACATCCCGAGCTTCGCCCCCTTCGCCGTCGACCAACTCGGCTGCGGCGATGCGCTGCTCTCGGTCGCGACGCTCACCCTTGCCGCCGGCGGTTCGGTCGCCCAGGCCGCGATTCTCGGCAATGTCGCTGCGGCGAGCGAAGCCCAGCGACTCGGCAACATTCCGATCGACGCGGCGGAACTGCGCCGCGGACTTCTGCGTCTTCACAACGCCCAACTGGCCTACGGACTGGCGCCGGCCGCGACGCTCGCGGGCGCCGCCGCCGTCTAGCTCGCCCGCTCGGCGACACCACCATGCAACCCTTCGTCAGCTTCGTTCTGCCCACCCGCAACCGACCGGTCGAGCTCGCCCGCACGATCGAGCATCTCGGCACGATGGACCCGGTCGTGCCCGCCGAGGTCATCGTCGTCGACAACCACTCGCAGGAGCCCGCGACGCTCCCGGCGCGGCTCCCGAACGGCTGGCGTGCCTGCACGCTGCGGCGACCCCGGAACGAAGGCGCCGCGGCCCGCAACGACGGCGTGCGCATCGCCAGCGCGAAGTGGATCGTGATGCTCGATGACGACTCGCATCCGCTCGACATGCGCTTCGTGGATGCGATCGAAGATGCCGAGCCCGATGTCGCGGCGATCGGCGCCGAGATTCTGCTTCCCGACGGTCGTCATGAACAGGGCGGCCTTCCGGAGGTCATCGTCGGCTGCGGCGCCGCGATCCGCCGTGAAGCATTCATGACCGCAGGCGGCTACGACCCTGCATTTCATTTTTATGTTGAGGAGTACGATCTCTGCGCTCGATTTCTCCTCGGCGGCAAGCGCATCATTCATGATCCGCGCTTCCGCGTGCTGCACACGAAGACCCCGACCAACCGCGACATGGGCGTGGTCCTCGGGCGACTGATGCGAAACAACGGCTGGGTGCTTCGCCGATATGCCCCTGATCGCGTCTTCGAATCCTGCCTGCGCGAGACGATCGAACGCTACGAGGGGATCGCCCGCAAGGAGCAGGCGCTCGACGGCTACGAGCGTGGCCTCGCGGAGTTCCGGGCGACGGTGCTTGACCAGCGTCGCGTGCCGATGGATGACGAGCTCTGGGCCCGCTTCACCGGCGAGACGGCAGCGCGGGCGACCTTCACGAAGGAGCGCGGGCTGCTTGCCGGACGCCGAGTGGCGGTCGTCGAGCACGGCAAGGCCGGTCTCCTCATCGAGAAGCTCGTACGCGAGTTTGGCGGCAAGCTTGTTGCCGAAAGCGAGGCGGAGACGCTCGTGATCGGAACGCTTTCGCCGGGACCGATGCTCGATGCCCAAGTGGCCCGGATCAGTGAGACACGACCCGTGCTCGCTCCCTGGTCCTTTGCCGCACGGCCGGTTCGGCTGCGTCGAGCGGGATAACGGCCTCTGCCGGCGGTCAGGCAAGTTCGCCGGCCACGAGAGCGGCAATCGCCGTCTCAAGCCCCGTCACGAGCGTCGGCAGCCCCATCGAGGGCCTCCCGCGACCGGCGGCGACCACCTGCTCGGGGAGCTGCGGCACATGGATGAAGCCGCTCGGGATCCCAAGGTTCCGCTCGGCGATGTGGTGAAGCGTGGCGTACATCACCTCGTTGCAGAGGAAGGTCCCCGCGCTCATCGACAGCTCGGCTGGGACCCCGACGGCGTGCACGGCCGACAGCATCCTCCGAAGGGGCAGCGTCGAGAAGTAGGCCGCCGGCCCCCCAGCGGCCACCGGCTCGTCGGCGACAACACCACCCGCGTTGTCGGCGATCCGGTAGTCCCGCAGGTTGACCGCCAGGCGTTCGAGGGTGATCCCCGTCGCCAGGCCTGATTCGCCGAGGCTGATGACCGCGTCGGGCCGCTCCCCGGCGATCGCAGCGACGAGTTTCGCCGCCGCGACCCCCCCCACGACCGGAAGAATGAGGGTCGTCAGGCGGATACCGGAAATCGGGCGACGACGAAGCAACTGGATCGCCTCGGCAGACGGATTGATGGTGCTGCCGCCGAAGGGCTCGAACCCGGTGAGCAGAAGATGCATGGTGGCGGTTGAGAGTGTGACCCGGCCAGAGGTCGGGCGGTTGGTGAAAGAAGGGAATCGGACTCAAACCGTGGGGCTGTCGGAGGTTTCGAGAGGTTCGTCGTGTGGGGAATCAGGCTGCAAGGCACTCCGGGAGGCGGTCCCGGCGTGAGCACCGAAGGCCGCATCAAAGCACGATTGGGAGCGTCCAGACCCACATGGCCACGGTTGTTGTCCACCCCGTAGCGTTTCGCCTTGTCGAAGAACACCTGCTGGTGTGGCTCGCCCGCCCATTGGCAGAATCCGATTCGGCGGGATTCCAGCCTTCCCTCGGCAGTCGGCCAAGCCAGTCTCCGGAGCGAAGTGAGCGGAACGGCGTCCGCGCCGCGTCGTCAGAATACGCGGCCCGTCCCCTCGGTCACGGAGGGGCGACCACGCTGTCGCTTCCGCAGCCGGACCGCCTGCCAGGACGGGAAATCGGCGAAAGCGAGTCGGATACCGAGGCCCTCGAGCGCCTCTTGGCGACCCTTCCCTTCCAGAGGCAGATCGTTCGACGGAAACACTGTGCCGTCTTTGCGGAACCTGGGCGGGTCGCCCGTCGCCGCGAGATCGGCCTCATCTCATGGGTGCTCGTCCGATCACCCCCGGCGGCATTGGCCGCGGTGTCGGCGCAAGCGGCCTCTCCGGCCGGTTCGCATGTTGGTTCGCATGTTGGACAGGCACAACCCGGACAGCCGCCCGAAGGCTCGGGGGCAGAGCATCCAGAGGGTGCCTGGGTCGCCGTCGATCACCTTCCCGCTCTACTTGATGATCACCGAGCGGTCATCGAGGCCGCCTATCGAAGCCTGGGGGCAGAGATCCTCCACGACGCCGTCACGCGACGGGTCCTCCCGAGGCATCTTCTCCGCAGCGCCGCCGACCAACTCACGCTGGCCTCGAGCGAGGGACCGACACCACCGGCTCTCTTCGGGCTGCTTCCCGACCCCTTCCCCCTTTCCGCAATCAGGCGTTTCTACGAGCGACTCCTCGGCGCCGAGATCGACCGGGGCAACTTCCGCCGAAAGCTCGTCGAGCTGCGACCGACCGGCATCCTCAAGGAACTCCCAATCTTTCAACGGGGCGTTCGCCATCGTGCCGCCCAACTCTTCACCTTTGACGCAAAGGCGTGGGAGCGATGGGCCGCAACCGAGGAAGCGGCCGATGATGGAAGCTGAGAGCGTCCCTGTCCGGACGCCCTTCGCCCGACTGCCGTCTGCCACCGCGTCCGTCCTCCATGCGAGAGCAACACTACACCCTGCCGCAGGCCAAGGTCCGCGGCGTCTTCTGCCTTGAGACCGACTGGACCGACATCACGCGGGCACCGACGGTCGAGCCGCTGCTCGATCTTCTGAGCCGCTCGCCGATTCGCATTCCATACATTCATCGCAATGTCGTCACGCGCGATGCGCTCCTTCACTATCTCGACAAGTGGACGCAGCGGAAGCATGATGATTTCCCGATCCTGTATGTCGGCTTCCACGGCATCGAGGGCGAGGTCCAGTTCGGCGACCTGCGCAAGCGCTCGAGCCACATGTCGATCGAAGAGTTCGAAAAGCACCTCGCGGGCCGGTGTGGCGGGCGCGTGATCCACTTCTCAAGCTGTCGGACGCTCTTTCTCCACCACAAGCGCATCCAGCGCTTCCTGAGCGCGACCGGTGCCGTGGCCGTCAGCGGATATGGTCGTGACATCGATTGGATCCGATCCGCCGTGCTCGACATGGCGCTCCTCGCCGCGATGCAGCAGAACGCCTTCACCGCGTCGGGCCTCCGAGCGGTGCGTGACCGAATGATGCGTCGCTACGGGCCCGAACTGAAGGCCCTCAAGTTCCGCATGGTGGTCCGCGAGGGGCGCTGAGGCATCGGGCGTCAGGAGAACAGCAGGGCAACGATCGCCCATCCCGCGCCGAGCGAGACGGCCGTCGTCACCAGGCCCGGAATCATGAAGGAGTGGTTCACCACGAACCGCCCGATGCGCGTTGTGCCCGTCGTGTCGAACGCGACCGCGGCGATGATCGTGCCGTAGGTCGGAAGGAAGAAATAGCCATTCACGGCGGGGAAGCATGCGATGAGCGTGCCCGCCGAAAGGCCGAGCCCGATGCCGACGGGCATCAGTGCGGCAACGGTCGATGCCTGGCTAAAGAGGACGACCGAGAGCGCGAAGAGGCCGACGGCGAAGACCCACGGGTGGGCCTCGATGATCGATGCGAGCGACACGACGATCGCTTCGCGATTGCCGTCGAAGAAACAGTTGCCGAGCCAGCCCAATCCCATGATCGACACGAACGCGACGACGCCCGCCGACGCCACCGACGAGCCGACCGCCTGACCGGGCTTCGCGCCGAAGAGGAGCATCATGATGCCTGCTGCGGAGTACATCACGAGCTGAATGAGCGTGGCCATGCCGACGCGCGCCGTCTCCGTCTCCGCAGGACGGTCGCGAAGCGTGGCGAGACCGTCGGCGATCGCCTTCCGCGACACCGGCTCGTCGGCCCGCTCCGGATCGGCGAGATCGCTCAGTGCGTTTTCGATGACATCGGCCGAGATGCTTCCCGCCGGCGTCACCGTCGCCGTGAAGCTTGGCCTGAGCGGCTCGAACATGCCAAATGCAACAACCAGAAGTGCGGCGACGAGAAATGTCGCCACCGAACCGATCGCTCGCCGTCGCGCGGGACCTTCCAAGCGTGGAAGTGGCGCCGGCTCCTTCACGAGTCCCTTCTCAAGCCGCTCGCGATAGACGGGATCCTCGGCAAGCTCGCGCCCGAGCATGCTCGCGACGATGGCCCCCGCGAAACAGCCGATCACGGTGCTCGGAACGCAGATCGCGAGCACATGCCACAGCTCGACGGGCGTGCCGTTGATCGCGAGCGACGAGCCGCCGAGTATCCCGAGAAGTCCGGCCGTGGCTGCGGAAATCGGGCTCGCAGTGATGGCCTGCTGGCTTGCGATCACGCTGATCGACAGGGGACGCTCAGGACGGATGCCGGCCTTTCGCGCGACTTCGGCGATCACCGGCAACACCGCGTAGGCGACATGGCCGGTGCCCGCACAGAAGGTGAAGACATACGCAACCGCAGGCCCGACGAAGGTGATCCAGCGCGGCCTCAGTCGCAAAGCCCGATCGGCGAGCGACACCATGAGATCCATGCCGCCCGAAGCCTGAAGGCATGCCGCTGCGGTGACGACCGAGACGAGAATCGCGAGCACCGTCACCGGCGGTGAGGAGGGCGGGAGCCCGAAGCCGAAGACGAGGATGGCGAGTCCGATCGCGCCGACCGTGCCGAGCCCGGCGCCGCCGACTCGCGCGCCAAGGACGATCGCCGCGAGCACCACCGCGAGTTCCATCCAGATCATGTCAAACGCTCCGATCGATGGTGATGGACCGAGGACGCGCGGTCAGCGCCGAGATCCCACGAGCCGCTCGGGCCGCAGGGCCTCGCGAAGCTGTGCCTCGCCCACCCAACCCCGATCGCGAACGATCTCGAAGACGCTGCGCCCCGACGCGAGCGCCTCGGCGGCGACCTCGGTCGAACGCTCGTAGCCGATGATCGGATTGAGCGCGGTGACGATCCCGATGCTGCGTTCGACGAAGGAGCGACACGCGTCGCGGTCCGCCTCGATGCCTTCGACGCACTGCTCGCGCAGGGTCCGCACCGCATTCCGCAGGAGCGTCTGGCCTTCAAGCACGCATTGGGCGATGACGGGCTCCATCACATTGAGCTGAAGTTGGCCCGCTTCGGCCGCCATCGTCACGCAGACATCGTTGCCGATGATCTTGAAGCACACCTGGTTGACGACTTCGGGAATCACCGGATTCACCTTGCCGGGCATGATCGAACTTCCCGGCTGCATGGCCGGAAGCCTGATCTCGGCAAGCCCAGCGCGAGGACCGGACGAAAGCAAGCGAAGGTCATTACATATTTTGCTCAGCTTGATCGCCAGGCTTCGCAGCGTCGCGTGGTAGAGCACGAATCCCTGCGTGTCCTGGGTCGCTTCGATGAGATCACGAGCGAGTCGCATCCGTCGTCCGACCACGCGCGAGAGCTGACGCACGCAGCGGGCCGCATAGCCGCGCGGGGCGTTGAGACCGGTACCGATCGCGGTACCGCCCATGTTGACCTCGCAGAGCACGGCCTCGACGCTGCGCAGCGCGGATGCCTCGTCCTCGATGCTGTTCGCCCATGCGGTGAACTCCTGCCCGAGCGTCATCGGGACGGCGTCTTGCAACTGCGTCCGGCCCATCTTCACGATGGCGCGAAATCGCTTCGCTCGCCCCCGCAGCGACTTCACGAGCGCTGCGACCTCGGAGAGCAGCGGGCCGTTGCCGAGCAGCGTCGCGATGCGGAGGGCCGTGGGATAGGCATCGTTCGTACTCTGCGAGAGGTTGACATGGTCGTGCGGATCGACTTTGTCGTACGCGCCCAGACGACCGCCGAGATGCTCGATCGCACGGTTCGCAATGACCTCGTTCGCGTTCATGTTTGTCGAGGTGCCGGCACCGCCCTGAAACACATCGACGGAGAACTGGTCGGAGAGCTTCCCGGCGATGACATCGCGACATGCCCTCTCGATGGCGCGCGTGCGGCGAGCGTCGAGCGCACCGACCTCATGGTTGGCTCGCGCAGCCGCGAGCTTCACCATGGCGAGTGCCTGCACGAGTTCGGGATAGTGACCGATCGGCACGCCCGACAGGCGAAAGTTCTCGATCGCCCGTGCGGTCTGCACGCCGTAGTACGCGGTTGCGGGAACGCGCTTCGATCCGAGCAGGTCATGCTCCACGCGGGTTGCGGATTGTCGGGTCTGGCGCCGTCGGGTCGTACCGGCCATGCTGCACTCCTTCTATCGCAATCGTGGGATCGCAATCGTAAACATCAGAAGCTGATGCGGAGTCGCGCCGAGAAGACGGCGATCGCATCGGTCTCGGGGCGGTCGGCCGGCGACAGTATCACCTGCGCGCCGACCGTGAACTGACTGACCGAACAGAGTTGCCATCGCTGGAACGCCTCGATGGTCAATTCGGTGCCCCGACTTCGCTCGGCGTAGTCGACGATCGCCGCGGCGAAGCCTGTCAGGCTCGATTCACCGACGAGTCCGGCGTAGGTGCCTCCGGCTTCGAGCAGCGCATGCAGTCCGGTGACTTCACCGTTGCTCCACGCTCCGCGTGCGAAGAGGCGCCAGCGTGCGCCGATCTCCTGATCGGCGATGATGCTCAGGCCGAAGTCATCGGGCTTCGCCGAGGATCCTCCAGAGGCCTCGCGAGCGTCGATGTGCCAGAGCGCCACGCGATACCGCCCCTGACCGACGCCCTCGAATGTCGGCGTGAGTCCGGCCTCGACGAAGGTGAAGAGCTTCCATTCGTCGAGGAGCGAATCGATTTCAATCTTGGTGATTTCGCCGTACGCATTCGTCGCGCCAGCGCTCACATACCAGAAGTCGTTCGGACGAATGCCGACCGCCGCTCCCATGCCGGCTCCGGGAAAGGCAATCGCCGGATTGCCGGAGAACGCCTTGTTCAGGAAATAGAGGTTTGCGCTTTGGAGCTTGTGACCGCCGACGAGATTCTCCGGATCGACGCGACCGATTCCCCAGCGAAGCGCGCCATCGGCGAGATGCTGAATCCAGTACAGGTCCTTGACGACAAGGGGACGCTCGGAAAATCCATTCGTCGTCGGGAGTCCGGTCCCGATCGCGCTGCCGAGCGACGCGGGCGTCCGGTCGGCCATCTCGAATCGGTACTCGGCGCTGAAGACGAGCGTTCCAGGATTCTCGCCTCCCCGACCGATCAGATTCCATCGGGCGCCGAAGTCGATATCGCCCCCGCCGGCCGTGCCTGAGTGGCCGGAATCGCTTGGGACTTGGAAGAGCATCGTGTACGCGAAGCTGAGGCGCAGCCCGATCTCACGCTCGAGCGCGTCGAGTCCGTCGGTGATGCCTTGTCGAGCGACGCCGCTGCGCGGCCCAACCTCAAGACCTGCGGTCGGAGGCTGCGTCGGCGTGATCACCGCCGTGTCATCGGGATTCGCCCCTCCGGCATTTGCCGCATCGTCCGCGAGCGCGGTTGCACGAACCAGAGCGACGGCGACAAGGGCCAATCCGATCACGCACCGCGGCTGCGTCGTCGATCGGGAGAATTGCCGATGCACCGTCATCGCACACTCCTCGTTGCGAAATCGATCGTACCGAAGGTATGCGGATGTGTCGATGCACGAGCGAATCACGGACGATTCGTCGATATCTTGACTCGCATGTGCCGCGCAACGCTCTTCATGGCTCTCCTCACCACCGGACTCCTCGGACTCGGCGCGGCTGCGCTGCCGGAACCGCCCGCCGCGCCACCGAAGACGATGCGCGGTCTGATTTTCTCGAAGACCGCGGGATTTCGACACGACTCGATTCCCGACGGCATCAAGGCCCTCGAGGAGATCGCAGAGACGACGAAGGAGACGACCTGTCCGATGGTCTTTGAGGCGTCGGAGGATTCGACGATCTTCAGCGCTGAGCAGCTCGCTCGCTTCGATGTCGTCATCTTTCTCTCGACGACCGGCGACATCCTGAACGACGAACAGCAGAAGGCATTCGAGTCGTGGTATCGAAACGGCCGCGGCTTCGTCGGCATTCACGCGGCGGCGGACACCGAACACACCTGGCCTTGGTTCGGACTTCTCATCGGCGCGTACTTCAAGACCCACCCGCCGGTGCAGAAGGCGACGGTCGTCGTCGAGGACCGCAAGCATCAGAGCACCGCGATGCTGCCCGAGCGCTGGGAGCGCATCGACGAGTGGTATGTCTACAACGAAAACCCTCGCACGAAGAAGATCGCTCCCGTGCATGTCCTCGCGAATCTCGACGAGTCGACCTATGACACCGGCGGACATCCGATGGGCGACCATCCGATCGCATGGTGCCACGAGTTCGACGGCGGCCGCTCCTGGTACACCGGCGGCGGACACACGAAGGAAAGCTTCTCCGAACCGCTCTTCCGCGAGCACATCCGCCAAGGCATCGCCTGGAGCGTGAAGCGCCGCATCGAGCCGGTGAAGGCGCCGACGGCCCCAGCCCCTGAGCTAGCCCCCGCGCCAGGCCCAGCAAGGACATCAACGCCAGCAGACAGGAAGTGACGCGCACCGGTTGCGCACACGCGGCGTGAGCGCACTTCTGCGAAGAAGATCCGCTGTCGGCTGATCGCCTGCGCGTCAGCGCTTGCATCGTCGATGGAATGCGTTTTTCATCGATTCTTGTAACGCGTTCACGACATCGCCGCTTGCGCGATGACACGATGCACGGGCAGCGTTGCGAGGTGCGCAGCGCTCTGCCGACGCATCGCCATTCCGGAGTGACGCCTCATGCCCGTCTACGACATCGTTCAGACGCGGTCGCGATCGCCGCGCCCGCGCCTTCATCCGCTCGGTCGAGTCGCAGCGATTGCTGCGGTCATCGCGAGCTTTGCACTTCTCACCGGCTGTGCGATTCCGACCCGCGAACTCGGTGCCTATCGCGAAGCCTCCGCAAAGGCCGCCTCCGCCACCGAAGAGTGGTGGCTGCGTGCCCGCGTCGACACGGCCCGCTCCGCGGACCTGCCGCTCAAGAAGAACGAGACGATCTCCGATCGCATCGCCGAGATCAACGAGCGACAGGCGGACATCGACGCGCGCTTCCAGGCGCTCGAGATTTGGAAGCGATATGACAACGCCCTGCTCGCCCTCGCCGAAGGGAAGTCCGTCGAGAGCATCGAGGCGGACATGAACGGGATCGTCGAGACGCTCAAAAGTCTTCCGATCGAACGCCTCACACAAAGTCTCGCTGCGGCAACTCCGTATACCGCAGCGGCGGCGCAGGCGATTCGCCTCGTCGAGGATGCGGTCCGCGCGAAGCGCTTCCGCGACGCGGTCATCGCTGCCGAACCTGGCATCGATGCGATCGCCGTGATCCTGAAGGCCGATGCCGACTCGCTCTGCAACCTCCGCGTGACCTTTCTCTCGAATGAGCAGGATTTGGTGCAGGCGGAGGCGGTTTCCGTGTATGGACGCATTCAAACGCTTGCCGAGTCACCGGAAGGCGCGGCACTCGTGCGAGCCGCAGGACGCGATGGACGCATGGCCGTCGCCTTTCACGCCGTCACCGGCCAGCCGCCTCCTCCGTTCCCCGACGCCGGTGCCGCCGGGTCGGCTCCTTCAGCCGCTGCCGGCGTGGCCATCGACACCGCCCTCTCGCAACTCGAGGATCTCGTCCGCCGCCACGCCGCGTTTGGCGAGGCGCTTCGCAAGGAAAGCACGGCGAAGAGCGCGTATCAGGCGCTCCTGACCGACTGGCGCGCCGCCCATCGCGCGGTGCAGGACGCGTCCGGACAGATCTCGGTCGAAGCGGCCCGCGCCGTGATCGAGCGCAGCTTCGAGCTGCGTGCAGCCTGGATGGCCGCCCAGGACGCCGCCGAACGAGCCCGCTGACGCAGCCGGTTCATCCCGCATGCTCGCGCCGACTCCGTACCACCTTCCCGATGAGGATCAACCGATGAGCAACCAGACCCACGCCGAACTTGAGACCGCCATTCAGTCGCTCTGGCGCCTTGCCGCCTACGACATTCCCAATCTCGCCTCCTACCGCGATCAGATCGCGACGCTTCGCACGCTTCAGATCGACGCGGCGTTCGCGTCCATCCGCAGCCGTACCGAATCGCTTCGCGCGGCCTGTGGGGTGCTTGAACAGGCCATCGCAGTCGCCTCGGGCGCAACGCCCGCGTCGGCACTCGCTGCGGTGCGGAGCGCCTTGGACGGCTTGCAGGGCGTATTGGCCGGCGTGAACTCGGTCGCCGGCGCCGTGACAAGCGGCGCGCGACGCTCTCTGACGCGCAACGGGCCCCGCACCGCATCGAACGAGGGCCTTCGCAATCTTCGCGTCGTTTGCGTGCACGGCGTCGGCGATCATCGCAGCGGCGAGTGGAAGCACGGATGGCTCGACACGATGCAGGCCGCGGTGAATCGTTACGACCCGAGCGTGGTGATCGAGCCGATCTGGTGCGACTACGACGATCTCGTCGCCGAGTACGGCATCGACGCAGGAGAGTCGCTTGAGGCGTTGGCGACGCTGACCTTTAGCGGCGTCGTCCACGGAATCGGCGACCTCTTCCGTCGCCGTCGTGGCATCGGCTCGGTCGCCGACTCGATTCGCTGGACGGCCGGCATGGTCGCGCAGTGGGCGGCCGACGAAGAGTTCCGGCAGGCGACGCGCGAGCGATTGCTTGAGGTGATCGCCGGTGCCGCGGCGGGCGGTCCGATTCACGCGGTCTTTGCCCACAGTCTCGGTTCGCTCGTCAGCTACGACACTTTCCGCACCGAGCCTGATGGGCTCAGCGGCGCGACGCTCGTGACCTTTGGTTCGCAGATCGGCAGCGCGTTCGTGCGAAGCAGCTTCGGCGGGGCGCTTCGACCGGTCGAGCCATCGGGTCGTTGGTGGCATCTCTACAACAGGCACGACAATGTCTTCACAGCGCCGATTCGCCTGAGCGCCGACAACTTCACGCAGATCGAAACGCCCTTTGATTTGCACGGCGACGCGATGAATCACGACGCCAGGGCGTACCTCAATCATGCGAATGCCGCCCAGCGCGTCTGGGGAGCGCTCGCCGCGACCGTCGATCGGAATCCGGAGAGCGTGACCCGTGCGATGACGCGATCGATCGGCGCCGGCCAAGCGAGCAAGGCGCAGGCGGGCCGGTCCGGCCGCAAGCCGAATCGTCGGGCACTTCTCATCGGCATCAACGACTATCCGAGGGCCGAGGATCGTCTCAACGGATGCGTGAACGATGTCTTCACGATGAGCGCTGCGCTGCAAGAGATGCAGCGCGAAGACTTCCACTTTGGCCCCGACGACATCCGCGTCGTGCTGAACGACCGGGCGACGGCCAAGGGCATTCGCGAGCGGCTCGAATGGCTCTTTGACGATGTCCGCGCCGGCGACACGCGATTTCTCTACTTCAGCGGCCACGGCGCCCAGATGGCGACCTACAACGCCCACGAGGAGCCGGACCATCTCGATGAGTGCCTCGTGCCGTGGGACTTCGAATGGACGGAAGAGACGGCGATCAGCGACGACGACCTCTTCGAGCTGTACGCCGATCTCCCGTACGACCCCGACGCCGCGGGCACGGCCGCGAACGCCCGCGTCGTGATCGTGCTCGACTGCTGCCACAGCGGCGGCCTCTCGCGCGGCGGGGCCGCCCCGATCGCCCGCGGACTCGCGCCGCCGGATGACATCCGTCACCGTGCGCTCGAATGGAACGCGGAGCGCAACATGTGGGTGCCGCGCGGCTTCAAGACCTCGTCGCTCCGAAGCGTCGTGGTGGACCGCTCGGGCAAGCAAAACGCGGATCGCCGCCTTGAACTCCTCGGAACCGACGGCGTCACCCACCGCATCGGTGCCGCCGCGCCGCTCCGCGTGCAGGCCCTCGGCTCCGGCAAGCAGTCGAAGGCCCGGCCCACGAAGGCCGTCCGTCCCTTCATGCCGCTCATTCTCCAATCGTGCCAGGAGAACCAGTATGCATACGAATACCGCCACGGCGTCGAAAGCCACGGCGCGTTCACCTGGTGCCTCTCATCGGTCCTGCGACACCACCGCCCCAAGGGCGGAGCAAGCATTGCGCAACTCGTCACCACCGTCGAAAAGCGCCTCGCCGAACTCGGCTACGACCAACGCCCGGAGCTGCGCGGCCCGACGCATATGAAGTCGGCGAAGTTGGTGTGAGAGGGAAAGCGGATCGGGCGGGTGGACGGGCGGGGCGGGTGCGGCTTGCCACCGCGCTTGCCCCGCCGCACCGCTTTTCTGTAGCGCGCCCCACTCGCGGCCACGGAACATGCAAGGAGCGGGGCGCACGGTGGTCGGAAGAGAACGCGGTGGGCGAGCCGAGCCCCCTGGCCGACGACCGAAGCGATGAGCTCCGCGAGACGATCGCAGCCGTAGCGCAGGTCGGCGTCGTCGACGGCGAGCCAGATGCGCGAAGCGGGAACGGACGCGTCGACCTAGGAGTTGCCGGCCCCCCACTCGGCGATGCCGCTGCCGTCGCCGCGACCTCTCGCGCGATGGCGGCCCTGAAGTCCGCTGCGCCACGAGTGAAAGGTCGAGAGGGCGATGCCGCGACGCCGGCAGAACTGAACGATCGAGAGTCCGGACGCCGCCTGCTCGGCGAGGATTGCGGCCCGGTGGTCACGCGAGGATGTCATGCGGACAGCGTGGCGCGGACGGCGTCAAGATGGAAGATAGTGTTCGTTGAGCGGACACGACACACTGGTTCCGCCAGCGCCGTCGAGGGGGTGGTAGGTCTGTTCGCTGACCGCGAGGTGCTGGATGACCTGCGCCACCGTCTTGCCGCTCGCGAGCATGGCGTCAGCCTCGCGAAGCTTGTTGATGATCTGCTCAGGTGAATGTCGAATCCGTTTCATCTTGGAGAGTCTCCGAAGCCCGACCGGGGCTCATCGGGACTCTCACGGATGGCTAGGCTTCTTGATTCCTCCACGCCTTCAGTACGGCCGCAAAATTAATTTCAATAGGGTCAGTGGTCCACTGCTTATAGAACGAAGCGTCGTCGCTGGCTGGCTTCGGATTTGGAATGTCGATACGAATTCGAGTTGGCATTAGGACCGAGTCACCGAGTAGCACGCACTCGCCTCGTCGCAGTGTCGAAAAAAGGCTCGCTATACCCCGCACAGAGTCGGGCAGAAGACTCTTGACGTAAGACTGATCCTCTGGGTTCGAGATCCGGAGGCACAAGAAGCTGTTGCACTGGGAGAGTATGGTTGACGACACCTCCCTCGGGCGTTGGCTTATGACGGTGAGGCTCACGCCGTACTTACGGCCTTCCTTTGCAATTCTTTCAGCAGAGTGGCGAGCTGCTTCTGAAGCAGTATCGCGCTCATTCAGGTAAATGTGGGCTTCGTCGGCGAATACGGCAATTGGATGCCTAGTCTTGTTTACGCGCCTATACCAGTAGGCGAAGTCAAATATGCAGCGCAGAATCAGAGAAATGACCGAACCACGCACGTCGAACGGTACTGGGCTGAGGTCAATGACGACAATCTTTTTCCGGTCGCCCACTCGCTCTCCCAATAGGCGACGGAAGAGGTCTTCCATTGAGGCGCTGGTTAGGTAAGTCTTTGGCTTGAATATCAAGTCATAGCGACGATCGTTGAGGCGCGAGTCAATTCGCATGAGCAAGCGCGTGAACTGACCGAAGAGCGGACCTTGCTTCTCCTTTCCTGCAGATCCAGCTACCATTTGCGTGTCTAAGCCTCTGAATTCTTTGAGAAGCGCATCGAAGTCGAAGTAGACAGGTGTGTCAATGGTGATCTTTGTTATTCCCAGCTTCTGGTTCTCTTCAGGCGCCTCCTTGGCCGATTGGAGCACTTCCTTAAACTTGGCGATCTGATTTGGGGCGGCCGACTCGCTTCGATCCACCATTAGGCCGAGAAGTTCTTCCGAGTTCATCAGCCAGTAGGGGAGTTCAAGATCGGAGGCCGAAATGACGTCTGCATCTTTGGAGAATGCATCTGAGTATTCGCCGTGGAGATCAAATAGAACAACGGTTGCCTGCTTGAAGTTTGAGACCTTCTGAAGCAATGAGGCCACCGTCCACGACTTTCCCCCTCCGGTTTGCCCAAGTATGGCCGCGTGTCGTGACAGAAATGAATCAAGGTTGATCTTTGCAAGCTGATCGGGTTGCAGCGAGAGCGCCCCAAGGGCAAAGTCGCCTTCGGCATAGCTGGCGAAGACCGAACTGACGAGCTGAGGTGAGGCTGCAAAGACTGGCGCGTTCACAGTTGGCAGTACATCTGTTCCGCGCTCAAAAGTGCCTGCGCTTCCGATGGTGCCAACCGGCACCGTCACCAGCGCGCGAGACGTTGGATCGAGAAGCAGCGCTCCTGTGAGCGCTGCGTCCTTCGATTCACCAGCGGAGTAGCGTCCTTCCTTCATGGTGATGCCAACAACCATACAGAGCAGGCTGGCAGCTGGCAGCGCAACGACCACGAAAGTACCTGGCTGCCCAATGACTACAGGCACAGGGCCTGCATCGCTTGGTAGGTGTACGGTCATGTTTTCGGGTACACCCGATTCGCCCGTCTCGTCCGTCTTGTAGTCCATAACGTTGACGAGAATCTCATCGCCGGATACGCCGCAGACTTTTCCAATTTGGTAGGTCATCTATATCTCCCCTGTTCAGAAAGCTCCGGCAAATTGATCGAATTGCCAAAGTGTCGAAGTGGCGGTCGTCAGCGCTCCGCCTAACCATGCGTGAGTCGGGAACGCTCCAGTGAAGGTAGGCAAAGCCTTAAAGTCGGCAAGCCCAGGTGGGTCGAAGTCGCAAAGGGCGGTTAGCCGACATTTGCCGGCGCGAAGCGCCGGCAGCAAGATGTTTTGGTTTATGTGCTCGTCGCCATAGCTAAAACCGCAACTGATGAGGTACCTGCACTCGGTACCTATCATGCGAGTCGCTTGCGCAAACAGTTGGTCATACGGTGGGCTTAAGGTATCCATGACCTTTCTCCGTCGCGGCAGAACCATAGTCCGCGTTGACGTGGGTGCAACTGATGCGGGATGTTGCTCCAGCACTTGGCCCCCATCCACATACCAAGACAGCGAGCCATGCAGCTTGATCAACTTCACTACAAGGCCTGCGTGAGGCAAGAATCGCTGCCCGTCACTACTTCCATGCACCTGTCCAAAGCGGCCAATATCTAGGAATCTCGTCGTTGCTCCAGAGAAACCATTTTCCAGACGAACACCGGCCATCGCCGCAGCAGTTTCCAATAGAACGTCGTAATTGGTTGTAAAGATCCAAACTGTGCTGGGCAGGCCAAACGTCCTGCTTTTCAGACCTTCAAAGAATCTGACGTGATGCTGAAAGTCGGGAGACGTGACTGAGAGGAGAGACTGGACGATTAACTCTCGTAGGCGTAGTTCCAGCTTTGTAAACTTGGGGTCGCCGGAGTTGAGTGAGTGCGCGATCGTCAGATCGGCAATCTCTTCTATGTTTGGAGTCGCTGCAGCATCATCGTAAGTTCGACCAGCAGCTGTTAGCACGGCAGTGAAGTCTCCAACTTCGCTCGCAGTGAGCCCAGCGACGACTTGTCGTGTTAGTGTGGTCATTAACGGATAGCCTGCTTGAAACGAAGCGCCCGCGCCAAACAAGAAGCCAATTCCGTTTATCGACTGGCTTAGGCTGGGTAGTAGCTGGTCAAGAGTTAAAACCACGATCGCTTCCTCCCGTCTGTGCTCATACGGCTCTGATGTGAACCCAAGTGAGCGTACTGCAGTTCTTCAGCAAGTGTTCCGTGGCGAGCAGTGCGGGGGCGCAATCTGCTGACGCGACCGACGGCGGGTGAATTCGCGGCCTAACGACCGTGAGCTATGCCGCACGCACGTGCGGCCGAGGCCGTAGGCCTCGCGGAAGTCATAACTCCGCACGTGGGTGTCGGCATGAGCTGACCTGCCCCCGATCCTCGGTCCAGTCACTATGAGAGTCGGGTTGATTCCGTCAGTTGCATGATTCCACGCTTGCCGCTGCGGAGCGAAGGGGCGCAGCCCCGAGCGGAGCGGCGGCAAGCGTCGCCGCGAACCGCGACGGGGAAGTGTAGCCGAGCGAGCTGTGCGGGCGTTCCTCGTTGTACTCGCGCCGCCAGTACGCGCTGAGCTCCTTCGCCTCGGAGAGGTCGGAGAAGATCTCCGCGTTCAGCAGCTC
>VYLE01000328.1_pt1 | contig 33212 bp, 31 predicted proteins | sample 5114391 | NCBI WGS metagenome assembly VYLE01 (sample SAMN12291771, study PRJNA351875) | freshwater metagenome | isolation source: freshwater lake | place: USA: Michigan, Kent Lake | collected 2013-08-15
CCGCGCGACGCCGACGCGCTGGCGCTGGCCGCCGGACAATGCCTCGGGCAGGCGGTCGCGATGCGCGGCGCGGTCGAGCTGCACCAGTTCGAGCAGCTCATCGACGCGCGCGGCGATCTCCTGTTGCGGTGTGCCCAGCAGCTTCGGCGTGATCCCGATATTGTCGGCGACGCTCAGATGCGGAAACAGCCCGCCGCTCTGGAACACGTAGCCGATCCGGCGCCGCAGCGCGACCGGATCGACGCTGCGGACGTCGTCGCCCGCGACGCTGATGCTGCCGCCATCGGCCTCGATCAGCCGGTTGGCGAGCCGCAGCAGCGTCGTCTTGCCCGACCCGGAGCCGCCGACGACGGCCAGAAACTCCCCCTCGGCGACGTCCAGCGAGACGTCGTCGACGGCCTTGAGGCGGCCGAAATTCTTGCCGGCATGTCGGTAGCTGATCGCGGGCCTTGCAGGCATCAATCGTGGCTCATGGTCATCCCTCCGGCGGAGGGCCGCCTCATGCGTACCATGCCTGCCGGCTTGATTGAACTTGGCCGCGCGAGCGGCTAAGGCATCGGTCCCAATGCGGAGGGAACTGATGTCGACGCCAACGGCAGTGGCGCTGGAAGATGCCAAGGTAGCGTTCCAGCTCGGGGACGGGCGGGTCTATACGGCGGTCGAGAAGGCGCATCTTGCGGTCGCCCAGGGCGAGTTCGTCGCCATCGTCGGACCGACCGGCTGCGGGAAGTCCACCTTGCTCAACATCGCCGCGGGGCTGCTGACGCCGGCGGCCGGCAGCGTCAGGATTTTCGACCGGCCGCTGACGGGACTGAACCGCGAGGCCGGCTACCTGTTCCAGGCCGACGCGCTGTTCCCGTGGAAGACCGCGCTCGACAACGTCGCGATCGGCCTCGAGGTCAAGGGCACGCCGCGCGCCGAAGCGCTGTCGCGGGCGCAGGCCTGGCTGAATTCGGTGGGGCTCGGCGCCTTCGCGGGCCGCTATCCGCACATGCTCTCGGGCGGCCAGCGCAAGCGCGTCGCGCTGGCGCAGGTGCTGATCCGCGATCCCAGGATTCTCCTGATGGATGAGCCGTTCGGTCCGCTCGATGCGCAGACCCGCCAGGTGATGGGCAATCTGCTGCTCGACCTCTGGAACGCCGACCGCAAGGCCGTGCTGTTCGTCACCCATGATCTGGAAGAGGCGATCGCGCTCGCCGACCGCGTCGTCATCATGTCGGCCGGACCGTCCTCGCGCATCATCGGCGACTGGCGCGTGGACCTGCCGCGCCCGCGCGACATCTTCGAGGTGCGGCTGGACAAGGCCTTCCACGCGCTTCATCGCGAGATCTGGACCGTGCTCAAGGACGAGGTGATGAAGGGCTACGCGCAAGCGAGCCGCGCGGCGGAGGCGGTCTGATGTCGCGCCTCACGCTGCTCGCCCTCCAGGTCATGGTCGCGGTCGTCTGCCTCGCGCTCTGGCAATTGCTCGCGACCGTGCCGGTGTTCGGAAAGATCCTGCTGCCGCCCTTCTTCTTCTCCAATCCGGTCGACGTCTTCAGCCAGATCGTGAAGTGGTTCTCCTCCGGCGTGATCTGGAAGCATCTCGGCATCACGCTGACGGAATCGATCCTGGCCTTCGTGATCGGATCGGCCGGCGGCGTGCTGGTCGGCTTCTGGTTCGCGCGCCAGCCGCGGGTCGCCGCGGTGTTCGATCCCTACGTCAAGATGGTCAATGCGCTGCCGCGCGTGGTGCTGGCGCCGATCTTCGCGCTCTGGCTCGGTCTCGGCATCTGGTCGAAGGTCGCGCTTGGCGTCACCCTCGTGTTCTTCATCGTGTTCTTCAACGTCTATCAGGGCGTCAAGGAGGTCAGCCGCACCGTGCTCGACAACGGCCGCATGCTCGGCATGAGCGAGCGGCAGTTGATGCGCCACGTCTACTGGCCCTCGGCGCTGTCCTGGATGTTCTCGTCGCTGCACACCTCGGTCGGCTTCGCCGTGGTGGGCGCCGTGGTCGGCGAATATCTGGGGTCGGCCGCCGGCCTCGGCTATCTGATCCAGCAGGCGGAAGGCATCTTCGACGTCGCCGGCGTCTTCGCCGGCATGTTCGTCTTGTCGGCCTTCGTCATCCTGATCGATTTCGGCGTCACCCTGGTGGAGCGGCGGCTGCTGGTCTGGCGCCCGGCCGCGTCGGACGGACGGGGCTAGCACTCTGCCGCCGGTTCCCGGCGTGCGCTTCTCAAGCTTGTGCGGCTGCTCTATGGTGCCGCCACCCAACGGAGGAAACCAATGAAGAACGCGATTGCCAGGGTCTTCGGCGCAGTCCTCGCGCTGACGCTCACCACCTCGCTTGCAGCGGCGCAGAGCAAGGTCACCATCGCGGTCGGTGGCGGCGCCTGCCTGTGCTACCTGCCGACGGTGCTGGCCAAGCAGCTCGGCGAGTACGAGAAGGCGGGCCTGAACGTCGAGCTCGTGGACCTCAAGGGCGGTTCGGATGCGCTGAAGGCCGTGCTGGGCGGCAGCGCCGACGTGGTCTCCGGTTATTTCGACCATTGCGTCAATCTCGCCGCCAAGAAGCAGGAGCTTCAGGCGTTCGTGGTCTACGACCGCTATCCCGGCCTCGTGCTGGTGGTCGCGCCGTCGCGCACCAACGACATCAAGTCGGTGAAGGACCTCGCCGGCAAGAAGGTCGGCGTCAGCGCGCCGGGCTCCTCCACCGACTTCTTCCTGAAATACATGCTCAAGAAGAACGGCCTCGATCCCTCGGGCACCGCCGTGATCGGCGTCGGTCTCGGTGCCACCGCGGTGGCCGCGATGGAGCAGGGCCAGATCGACGCGGCGGTCATGCTCGATCCCTCCGTCACCGTGCTGCAGGGCAGCCACAAGGATCTGCGGATCCTCAGCGACACCCGCACCCAGAAGGACACGCTCGAGACCTTTGGCGGGGAGTATCCGGGCGGCGCGCTCTATTCGACCGCCGCCTGGGTGAACGGCCACGAGAAGGAGACCCAGGCGCTGACCAATGCGATCCTGGCCACGCTCGCCTGGATCCATTCGCACAGCCCTGAGGAGATCATGGCGAAGATGCCGGAGGAGACGGTCGGCAAGAACAAGGAGCTCTATCTCGCGGCGCTGAAGAACACGATCCCGATGTTCTCCGAGACCGGCAAGATGGACCCGAAGGGCGCGGACGCGGTGCTCGCGGTGTTCAGCGTCGGCTCGCCCGAGGTGGCGAACGCCAAGATTGACGTCAGCAAGACGTTCACCAACAAATATGTCGAGCAGGCGCGCAAGACCACCGGAAGCGTGAAGTAGCGACAGCAGGGGTCATCGGGCGTCATGACGTCACCGGTCATCCATCGCGTCACGACGCTCGATCTTGCCGTGCGGCCGATCGTCTGGCCGTTCGCCGAGGAGCGGCGTGACGAGATCGCCGCGCATTTCGCCGAGAAGCAGCGCGAGCGGCCGAAGCTCTGGAATGGCCGCGTCCTGCTCGGACGCGACGCCGTGTTCACCGACGGCCGTCTTGCGGCGACCTATTTCGAGACCGACTTCGCCAGCTTCCTCGCCTGGCGCGACTGGGGCTTTCCCGACAAGACGGTGTTCAACGGCTTCGGCATGGGCGCGCTGCGGACCTCCGATGGCGCCTTCGTCATGGGCGAGATGGGGCAGCACACCGCCAATGGCGGGCGGATCTATTTTCCGTCCGGCACGCCTGACCTCGACGACGTCAGGGACGGCACGCTCGACATTCCCGGCAGCGTCATCAGGGAGACCGGGGAGGAGACGGGGCTCACCACCGCGGAATTCACGACAGGGCCCGATTGGCATTGCGTCGTGTCCGGGCCGTCGATCGCCATGGTGCAGATCCTCGATCTCGACATGACCGCTGATGTGGCCCGCGCCCGGATCGAAGCCAATCTTTCCCGCGAGGCGGAGCCCGAACTGTCCGCCATTCATCTGGTCCGCGGGATTGCCGATCTCACGCCCGCGATGCCGCGATTTGTCACGGCCTTCATCGAGCAGCAATTCGCGGCGCGTTGACGCGCGGCTTTCATCTTGTTCCCAGCAGCGGCGATCCTTGCTAGCCTGCGCATCCGTCGCCGCAACGCAGGATGTCCCTCTCCCATGAGCAAGAAGCCGTCCAAGTCGCTCGCCCAGGAACTCGACCGCTACATCACGCCGTTCCGCTATGACGGCTCCGGCAGGTTCCACCTCAAGGCGCACAAGACCAACGAGAAGGGCGGCCTCGACAAGGAGAAGGCGCAGGCAATCCTCGAGGCCAACAAGGCGCGGCTCAACGATTTCCAGGAAAAGCTCTACGCCCAGGACCGCTGGTCGGTGCTGATCGTGTTCCAGGCGATGGACGCGGCGGGCAAGGATTCCGCCATCAAGGCGATCTTCGAGGGCATCAATCCGCAAGGCTGCGACGTCCACGCCTTCAAGGCGCCGAGCAGCAAGGAGCTCGACCATGATTTCCTGTGGCGCCACATGATCGCGCTGCCCGAGCGTGGCCGCATCGGCATCTTCAACCGCTCGCATTACGAGGAATGCCTGGTGACGCGGGTGCACCCGGAGATCCTCGCCAAGGAGAAGCTGCCTGCGCGTCTCGTCACCAAGAACATCTGGAAGGAGCGGTTCGAGGACATCACCGCCTTCGAGCGCTATCTCTCGCGCAACGGCACCGTGGTCCTGAAGTTCTTCCTCAACGTCTCCAGCGAGGAGCAGCGCAAGCGGTTTCTCGACCGACTGCAGGAGCCGGCCAAGCAGTGGAAGTTCTCGATGGACGACATCAGGGAACGCGCGCTGTGGCCGCGCTACCAGGCGGTCTATCAGGATATCGTGCGGCATACCGCGACGGTGCATGCGCCCTGGTATGTCGTGCCGGCCGACCACAAATGGTTCGCGCGGGTGGTGATCGGTTCGGTGATCAATGCCGCGCTCGAGAAACTCGATCTGCACTTTCCCCGCGCCGACAAGGCCTCGCTGGTCGAGTTCGAGCAGGTTCGCAAGGCGCTCGAAAAGGAAGAGCAGCAGGACGGCAAGCGGGCGAAGCGCTGACGGGCGTTCGATCCGGGGCGGCGATCGGAAACGAGATCCGCGAAAACAACCCTATGCAAAGTAACCCGCGCAACGGAATCAAGGCGTTGAGCGGGGCTCGCGCAGATTGTTCGGATTTTCAAAAATAATGCTGGCGCGTCGGGCAAAACAGTGCTATCATCTCATGATGGCGAGTTGGCGCCTGCGGCGTGGTTGCGTCGGTGGGCGAAGCGTGCCCACCCTTGATGGATCATTCGAGCCGAGCCGAGCCGAGCAGTCGCGTGGGCACGGCGCGTTGCGCCTTTGCCCACCCTACGAGACTGGTTGCTCCGTCGTCCGTCGTCCGTCGTCCGTCGTCCGTCGTCCGTCGTCCGCGCGGACGCCTTGCGTGGTGATCCCATGACCATCCTCGGGAACCGCGCGACAGCTGGGTTCCCGCAATGCGGCAAATGCCAAGAGAATGTCGTCCGACTGGCCCATTTCCGACACAGCGGCGGGGCGAATAGCGTCAACCCGGCATGACGCAGTGCTTCGGCGGTGGTGATCGCAGCGCCGCCGCCCGGCTGCATTTCGAAGGTATCTGCTTGTCGCAAAAACTCGTCCCGGCCCTGCTGGCCGCAATCCTCATCATTGTCTCGTCTCTCTCCGGCGCTCGCGCCGAGACGTCCTCGTCCGCGGCGAAGCCGCCCGCGACGAAGCCAGCTGCGACGCTGTCTCCCGACGAAGCGAAGCGCGCGCTGGACACGCTGCAGGACGATGCCAAGCGAGCACAGATGATCGACACCCTGCGCGCGATCGCCAAGGTGACCGGCCAGCAAGCACCGGAGGTGCCGGCAGCCGAGCCGACATCGCCGATCCCGCTGTCGGCCGACAGCCTCGGCGCACAGCTTCTCGTCACGGTGTCGGAACAGATCGGCGATATCTCGCGCGAGGTCGCCAGCGTCGCCCGCACGCTGACGCACTTTCCGGCCTTCTATTACTGGATCGTACGCACCGCGAACGATCCGGCCGCCTATCATCTCCTGATCGAGATCGCCTGGAAGCTGGCGCTGGTGGTGGGCTGTGCGCTTGCTGCCGAATGGGTGGCCGTCCGCATCGTACGGCGTCCGATCGCCTTCCTGGAAAGACGGATGCCGCAAGCCGCGCGTCTGTCGACGGACGTGCTGCCGATCGCCGACCCGCCGTCGTCCGTCGCGGATGTCACGCCGGCGGCCGATCTGCGCCAGCGTCGGCACAGTCTGGTCAAGGCGTGGCAGGCGCTGCTGCGGCTGCCTTTCGTGCTCGGGCGGCTCCTGCTCGAACTCCTGCCGGTGTTCGTCTTCCTGGGAACGGCGACCGCGTTGCTGGGAACGGAGATGGGCGATCCCTACACCGCCCGCCTCGTCATCCTCGCCATCGTCAACGCCTATGCCATTTCGCGCGGGATCATCTGCCTCGTCCGCGCACTGGCGAGCCCCTTCGGCCTGTTTGCGGTCCGGGCCGAGACCGCGGCCTATGTCGAGATCTGGGCGCGCCGCATCGTCGGCGTCACCGTCTCCGGCATCGCGCTCGCCAATGTCGCGTTGCTGCTCGGCCTGCACTATGCCGGCTACGCCGCGTTGCTGCGCATGGTGATGCTGATCGTCCATCTCCTCATCGTCGTCCTCATCCTGCAATGCCGCCGTCATGTCGCGGACGCGATCCGCGCGCCGGCCGGGCGCGAGGGAATCGCGGCCGCCTTGCGCAACCGCATCGCCGCCGGCTGGCACTTCCTCGCCATTGCCCTCGATCTGGCGCTGTGGGCTGTCTGGGCGCTCAACATCCGCAACGGCTATTCGTTGCTGCTGCAATATTTCGTCGGAACGATCGCGATTGCGCTGATCACGCGGATCGCGATCATGGTGACGCTGGGCCTGATCGACCGCGGCTTCCGCATCAAGCCGGAGATATTGCAGCGCTTCCCGGGTCTCGAAGTGCGCGCCAACCGCTATCTTCCGTTGTTGCGCAGGATCGTCGCGGGAGCTCTCGCCGCCACCGGCTTCGTTGCGGTGCTCGAAGTCTGGGGCGTCGATGCCATCGTCTGGTTCTATGGCGGACAGATCGGCAGCCGGCTGATTTCCGCCCTCGCGACCATCGGCATCGCGGTGCTGGTCGCCGCCGTCACCTGGGAGGCCAGCAACGCGCTGATGGACCGGCAGATCAATACGCTGTCGCGCGATGGACATTGCGCCCGCGCCGCCCGCCTGCGCACCTTCCAGCCGATGTTGCGGACGGCACTGCTCTGCCTGATCGCCACCGTCGTGGGCCTCACCGCCCTGAGCGAGATCGGCGTCAACGTCGCGCCGCTGCTGGCGGGCGCCGGAATCGTCGGCATCGCCATCGGCTTCGGTTCGCAGAAGCTTGTGCAGGATCTCATCACCGGCCTGTTCCTGCTGCTGGAGAACACGGTCCAGGTCGGCGACAGCGTCAGCGTCTCCGGTCTCTCGGGCGTGGTCGAGAACGTCTCGATCCGCACCATCCGGCTTCGTGCCGGCGACGGGGCCGTGCACATCGTGCCGTTCAGCGCGGTCACCACCATCACCAATGCCAGCCGCGGCGCCGGCAATGCCTCGGTCAGCGTCAACGTCGCCTACAAGGAAGACACCGACCGCGCCGGCCAGATCCTCAAGGAGATCGTCGAGGAGATGCGGCGTGAAGCGGAGTTTCGCGGCCTGATCCGCGGCGACCTCGACCTCTGGGGCGTCGACAAGGTCGATGGCGCGATGGTCTCCATCGTCGGCCAGATCCGCTGCACCGAGGCCGGCCGCTGGCCGGTGCAGCGCGAGTTCAACCGCCGCATGAAATTGCGATTCCAGCAGGCCGGCATCGAGGTCGCCTCGCCGGTGCAGACCATCCTGATGCAGGTCGCCGCGCCGGCCGAGAGCTCGGTGCACCTGGCGCCGCGGCGGGCCACCGCATAGGGGCGCCGCCACAAAGTTCAGGCTTGCCTCCGCACGCCCGCCAGCGTTCACTCCGCCCAGCCCGTTCACAATGTGCGGGGTCAAAGAAAAGGTGGGAGCGATCGATGCGAGGGCTGGGGGCCGCACTGCGAGGCTTGATGATCGTTGCCGGCGTGCTGACGGGGTTTGCGGCCTCGACCGCGCCGGGCCATGCGCAGCCGTTTCCCTCGCGCCCGATCACCCTCGTGGTGCCGTTTGCCGCGGGCGGCCCGACCGACACGCTGGCGCGACTCCTGTCGGAGCGGATCGCGGCCGATCTGCATGCGACGGTTGTGGTCGAGAACGTCGCCGGCGCGTCCGGCAGCATTGCCGGCGCCCGGGTCGCGCGCGCGGCGCCGGATGGCACCACGATCACGATCGGCCATTGGGGCACGCACGTGCTGAACGGCGCGATCTTCAAGCTGCCCTATGACGTGATCGCCGATTTCGAGCCGGTGGCGACCATCGCGATCGGCACGCAGCTCATCGTCGGTCGCAAGTCGCTCGACGCGGGCAGTCTGAAGGACATGATCGCCTGGCTGAAGGCCAATCCCGGCAAGGCGGCCGCGGGGACGGCCGGCGCCGGCTCGGGCGCCCATGTCGCCGGGGTCTTCTTCAAGGAGAGGACCGGGACCGACTTCCAGTTCGTGCCTTATCGCGGCGCCGGACCTGCCATGATCGATCTCGTCGCAGGGCAGATCGACATCATGTTCGACCAGGCCGCGAATGCGCTGCCGCACTACAAGAGCGGCGCGATCAAGGCCTTCGCGGTGACCGCGCCGACACGGCTTGCCTCCGCGCCCGACATTCCGACCGTGGACGAGGCGGGCCTTCCTGGTCTCTACATCTCCTACTGGCACGGCATCTGGGCACCGAAGAACACGCCGAAGGACATCGTCACGCGACTCAATGCAGCGATCGTCGCGGCGCTCGCCGATCCCGCGCTGAAGCAGCGCTTCGCCGAGCTGAGCCAGGAGATTCCGCCCGCCGATCAGCAGACGCCGGCCGCGCTCGCGGCCTTCCAGAAGGCGGAGACCGAGAAATGGTGGCCGATCGTGAAGGCGGCGGACATCAGGCCGGAATAGCCTGCGCCGTTAACCTTTGCGCCCCCGCCGCACATGGCCTCGCTGCGGTGCGGGATCGATGCCCAGGCAACGTCCTTGATCTCGCCGAAGCGCTGGCCGACAATGGTCGTCTTTCGCCAAGAAACTCCCTGGGGGAATTCGTGAATAGACCTGCTCGGGTCAACGCCCAATCGACACCATCCGCCACCGTTCAAGGCATGACGCTGCTGCGCGATCCCTTGCTGAACAAGGGCACCGCCTTCACCGAAGCCGAACGCGAGGCGCTCGGCCTGCGCGGCCTGCTGCCGCCCTGCGTGCTGACGATGGAGACCCAGGTGGAGCGGGTGCTGACGAATCTGCGCACGCTGCCGACCGATCTCGAGAAATACGTCGCGCTGAACGCGCTGCACGACCGCAACGAGGCGCTGTTCTTTCGCGTCGTCGTCGACAATATCGACGAGATCCAGCCGCTGATCTACACGCCGACCGTGGGCCTGGCCTGCCAGAAATTCGGGCTGATCTTCCAGCGGCCGCGCGGCATGTTCATCTCCTCGCGGGACCGCGGCCAGATCGCGGAGATCCTGAAGAACTGGCCGTACCCGGCCAAGCTGATCGTCGTCACCGACGGCGAGCGTATCCTCGGCCTCGGCGACCTCGGTGCCAACGGCATGGGGATTCCGGTCGGCAAGCTCTCGCTCTATTCCGCCTGCGCCGGCGTGCATCCCGAGCACTGCCTGCCCATCGTGCTCGATGTCGGCACCAACAACCAGGAACTGCTCAACGATCCCTATTATCTCGGGCTGCGCCAGCCGCGCCTGACCGGCGCGGCCTATGACGAGTTCGTCGACGAGTTCATGGTCGCGGCGCGCAAGACCTTCCCCGACGTGCTGATCCAGTTCGAGGACTTCGCCAATCATTCGGCGTTCAAGCTGCTGCACAAATATCGCGACGAGTCCTGCGTCTTCAACGACGACATCCAGGGCACGGCGGCGGTGGCGCTCGCGGGCCTGTTCTCGGCGCTGCGCATTTCCGGTGGCAAGCTCAGGGATCAGCGCATCCTGTTCCTCGGCGCGGGCGAGGCGGCGACCGGCATCGCCGATCTCGTCGTCTCCGCGATGATGGCGGAGGGCGTCTCCGAGGCGGAGGCGCTCCGGCGCAACTGGCTGGTGGATTCGCGCGGTCTCGTCGTCGCCGGCCGCGACGGCCTGTCCGGCCACAAGCTGCGCTATGCCCACAAGGACCAGGCGCCGATCGCCGATTTCCTCACCGCGATCAAGACGCTGAAGCCGACGGCGATCATCGGCGTCGCCGCGGTCGGCGGCGCGTTCACGCCCGAGGTGCTCAAGACCATGGCCGAGCTCAACACGCAGCCGATCGTGTTCGCGCTCTCCAATCCGACCTCCAAGGCCGAATGTTCGGCGGAGGATGCCTATCGCTACACCGAGGGCCGCGCGCTGTTCGCCTGCGGCAGTCCCTACGATCCGGTCAAGCTCAACGGCCGGACCTATGTGCCGCGGCAGGGCAACAACTCCTACATCTTCCCCGGCGTCGGCCTCGGCGTCATCGCCAGCCGCTCCCGGCTGGTGACGGACGAGATGTTCATGGCCGCCGCGCACACGCTCGCCGACTGCGTCGGCGCCGACGATCTCGCGCAGGGCAGTCTCTATCCGGCACTGCCCCGCATCCGCGAAGTCTCGGCCCGCATCGCCGCCGCCGTCGCCGACGTCGCCTATCAGCGCGGGCTGGCGGAAGGACCGGCGCCGAACGACGTCAGCGCGCTGGTGAAGTCGCAGATGTACGAGCCGCAATATTAGAACGGACGCCGCGTGGCGCTGCGCCGAAGCTCCGGCGCAGCTGCCTCGGCGGCGGATCTGTCCCGTTTCAGGACAGACGGTGTGATCGAAACGTCACAGCCATTTTCCGAACCAGGCCGGCCCTGAGCCTGCTTTGGTTCAGCCAAGGTTCTGCCCCGATTGCCGACCGAAGTTGGTCCGGTTCGAAAGGGGCGCCTCATGTCTCGCTGTCGAAATGCCGAAACGACCCGCATGTCACCGGCAACCGCCGGGCGCGTGCTGATCGCGATCGTCGCCGCCGCATTGCTGACGGCGTGTGCGCAGTCGCCTGTCGCCCGCCAGAAAGCCGATCTGGCCGGGACCAGCCGGCAGGCGGCGAGCGAGCGTCCGCACAAGGTTCACCTGGCTTCGCTGCAGCCGGTCAGCCGCGTGCGTGTGCCCGCGGAGACGACCAGCGAGAAGCCCGCGGCGGCGCATGGGCTCGCCAGCTTCTATTCCGACACCCGGACGGCGAGCGGCGAGAAGTTCGATCGCAACGAGATGACCGCGGCGCATCCGTCACTGCCCTTCGGCACCAGGCTGCGCGTCACCGACGTGTCGTCGGGACGCTTCGTCACCGTGCGCGTCAACGATCGCGGGCCCTTCGTGCCCGGACGCGTCGTCGACATCTCGCCCTCGGCCGCCGAAGCGCTCGGCATGGTCGACAAGGGTGTCACCAATGTCAGGCTCGATGTCGTGCGATAGACTCGTTTCGGTGCCGCTGCTGCGCTTAACCGGCTGTTAGTCGTCCTGATCCACCATGGCTGTTCTGATGAGGCGGGGCTCCCGCGCGAGCCTTTGGGGGAGGGGCGGCTTGAACACGATCCAGTATCTCGAAGATCAGGCCGCGCGCGCCGAGCGGCTCGCCAAACGGATCACGGATACGCTGACGATCGAGAAGCTGCTGACCTTTGCGGACGAACGCCGCCGCGAGATCGACCTCATCGCCGCCCGCTATCGGCGCACCCAATCCGCCTGAACCAGGCTGCGCGCGAGGTCGGTCCCGGCTGGGCTCCTGTGGGCGGGCTCAGCGGTTCTTGTCGACGAAGTCGCCGAGATAATCCGGAAGCGGGATGCCGTCGATATCGCAGCGCGCCCGGATCTCGCTGGCGACATCGCGCGAGATGTCCTTCATCCAGTGCTCGAGCGTATTGAACGAGATCACCCTGATCGGGTCATTGAAGCAGCCGGCGACGAGATCGCTGATCGTGGCCTCGAGGTCGCTGCGCTCGACACGGATTTCGGTCGCCTTGTCGCGGCGGTCGATTACAACGAACAGCGTCTGGTCGGCGCCGTAAGGGACGGTCGGGGCAGGCACTGCATGAGGCATCGCTGCGTCTCTTCGCCTTTGCTTCCGATCCCCGTTAACGGGAAAAGTCGGAACAAGGTTCCAGGACGTCAGAGAAACTCCCGCAGTCGCGACAGTTCGACGACGTGCTCCGGCGACAGCACCTCGGTCACCAGCGGCGGCTGCGGCGCGGTGCGGATCTCGTAGAGATGCCGTGTCGAGGCCGGCTTCTCCATGAAGGCCGAGATGCAGTCGTCGAGGGTACCTTCGCCGATCTGGTAGGGTTCGCGGTCGGGGCGCCGCTCATTGGCGAGGGACGGCCATTTGTGCAGCACGGCGGGCGCGCTGAAATCCACCTTCGACGCCGGGCCTGTCGCATCTTCCATCAGTCTCGCCTCACGCAAAAAAAGCCCGGCACGTTGGACCGTGCCGGGTTACGCCTCGATTCCAAGGTGACCAACGCCGGACCTGCGAAAAGGTTCCGGCGGTCCGCGTGATTCAGCTCGCCGCCGCCTCGATCCTGTGACCGGGATTGGCCTGAACCTGGCCACGTTCGTCGCTGCGGGCGATGTCCGGGGGAAGTCCGGCGAAGCGCCGCAAGGCCTGCGCCATCTGCACCCGGCCGGGCACGCCGGTGATCACGACGTCGACCATCGTGTAGGACGAGTGGAACTGGCCGCGGGCCTTGAGCTGCTCGACCGGCACGCCGGCGGCGGCCAGCGCCTCGGCATAGGCGATGCCCTCGTCGCGCAGCGGATCGAACTCGCAGGTGACGATGAAGGCCGGCGGCAACCCCGAGACCTTGCCGCGCAGCGGCGAGACGCGCGGATCGGTGCGGTCGGCCGGCGAGCAGTAGAGGTCCCAGAACCAGTCCATCAACGAGCGCGTCAGGAAGTATCCGGTCGCATTCTCGGTGTAGGACGGGCGGTCGAAATTGCAGTCGGTGACCGGGCAGACCAGAAGCTGGCCGGCGATCGCGGGGCCACCGCGGTCGCGCGCGAGCTGGCAGGTGACCGCGGCGATGTTGCCGCCGGCGCTCCAGCCCGCCACCAGCACCGGACTCGGCGTGCCGCCGAGCTCGGCAGCGTGGTCGGCGATCCAGCGCGTGGCCGCATGGCCGTCCTCGGCCGCGGCCGGGAAGCGATGCTCCGGCGCGTGGCGATAATTGACGCTGACGAAGATCATGCCGGTGCGGCGGACCATGTCGCGGCAGAACGGCTCGTCCGACTGTTCGTCGCCGAGCACCCAGCCGCCGCCATGGAAATAGACCACGATGGGATGCGGTCCGGGCGTCGCCGGCCTGTACAGGCGATAGGACAGCGGTCCGTCGGCACCGGGCAGGGTGCCGTCGACGATCTCGCCGATCGGCCGCCCCGCCGGCCGGCCCTTGTTGAACTCGCCGACGAAGGCGCGGGCACCCGCCGCGCCCATCGACTCGATCGGCGGCAGATTGAGCGAGGCGAGCAGGTTCAGCACCAGCCGCACGTCGGGCTGCAGCCGCACCACCTCGCCGTCGTTGCATTGCTCCGCGCCGTTCGGCCCCTTGAGGCGGAAGCCGAGCAGGCCGCGCGTGACGACCTCATCGCAGATGCTGCGATAGGGACCGACGCCGCCGGTATAGGGCATCACGCCCTGGGCCTTGCCGGGCACGTTGGCGCCCGTGTACCAGGTGTTGGCGAGCCGGTGCAGCGTCAGCCCGGCGCAGTCGGCCATGTGCCGGCCCCAGCCGGCCTGCGCCGTTTCGGTTGGCTCCATCGTGGTGAAGCCCGCCGCGCGCAGGCCCGCGAGCCGGTCGACCACCCAGTCGACATGCTGCTCGATGGAGACCGCCATGTTGGACAGCACCGAGGGGCTGCCGGGTCCGGTGATCATGAACAGGTTCGGAAAGCCCTCGACGGTGAGGCCGAGATAGCTCTGCGGTCCCTGCGCCCAGACATCGGACAGCGACCTGCCGCCGCGCCCGGTGATCGGATGAATGGCGCGGATCGCGCCGGTCATCGCGTCGAAGCCGGTGGCGAACACGATGACGTCGAGGTCGACGCTGCGCCTCGCCGTGGTGATGCCGCCCGATGTGATCGCCTTGATCGGCTCCTGCCGCAGATTGACCAGCGTGACGTTGGGACGGTTGTAGGTGGCGTAGTAGTTCGTATCGAGGCACGGGCGCTTGGCGCCGAACGGATGGTCGTCCGGCATCAGCGCCGCGGCAATGTCAGGATCCTTCACGGTCGCCGCGATCTTCTCGCGGAAGAGATCGCAGACCAGCCTGTTGCCGTCGACATCGACGCCCTGGTCGGCCCAGAGCTGCGTCAGCATGTGGACGAGGTCGCCCTTGCTCCAGGCGTCCTCGAAGCGCGCGCGCCGCTCGGCCTCGCTGAGCTGCCAGCTCACCACGGTCTGCTGCGGCAGGGGCACGCCGGCGAGCGACCAGCGCGCCTGCTCGCGATAGGCGGCGCGGTCGGCCTGCAGCAGGCTCGCGCGGTCCGCCGGCACCGGGCCGTTATGCGCCGGCAGCGCGAAGTTCGGCGTGCGCTGGAACACGGTCAGATGGGTGGCCTGTTCGGCGATCAGCGGGATCGACTGGATCGCCGAGGAGCCCGTACCGATCACCGCGACGCGCTTGCCTTTGAGGTCGACGCCGTCATGCGGCCAGCGCCCGGTGAAATAGACCTCGCCCTTGAAGTCCTTCACGCCGTCGATCTCCGGTGGCTTCGGCGTCGAGAGGCAGCCGGTCGCCATGATGTAGTGGCGGCAGGAGACCGGTGCGCCGTTGTCGGTGGTGAGCAGCCAGCGTTCGCTCGCCTCGTCCCATCGGGCTTCCTTCACCCGGGTGTGGAAGCGGATGTCGCGGCGCAGATCGTAGCGGTCGGCGACGAAGCCGAGATAGCGCAGGATCTCCGGCTGGGTCGCGTATTTCTCCGACCAGGTCCAGGCGGTCTCGAGTTCCGGATCGAAGGTGTAGCTGTAGTCGACGGTCAGGATGTCGCAGCGCGCGCCGGGGTAGCGGTTCCAGTACCAGGTGCCGCCGACATCGCCGGCCTCGTCCAGCGCCACTGCCGAAAAACCGGCCTTGCGCAGCCGGTGCAGGAGATAGAGGCCGGCAAAACCGGCACCGACCACGGCGACATCGACCTGTTGGGCCGTGGCATCCGCCGGCTTCGCGTCACGTGTCGCAACCATCGCCTCAGGCATGGCATTCCTCCCCTGTGTTTGTTTTGCCGGTGAGGCTAACGCCACGCCTCCGGCTTGTCATCAGATCGCGTGCAATCTTCGGATGCAATTTGCGGCGTCATCGTGACACGGCCAGACTGCCGCGCATGGCCTTGCGGCGCACAATGGGCCGTGATCGCCCGGGCTCATCAGGCGCCTTTCGCCGGTGTAGGATCGGCGGCGTGTCACGTATCTCGCTGGTGTCATGACAGAGTTGAGTGAGCGAACCCGCGCCAATATGGACGTCGTCCTGGAAGAGACGTGCCGGCAGCTGCCGCATGGCGGCGATCACGACAGCCGCAAGTTCATCGCGGAGCGCCTGATCGCGGCCGCGCGAGAGGGGCACTCCACGCTCGGCGAACTCGGCATCGTCGCGCGCCGCGCGCTGGCGGATGTCGTCGGCCGGGGTGGCTAGAGCCTTTTCGGTGCTGATGGAATCAGAACCGAAGCTCTAGACTCTTGTTCTTACGCGTTTTCTTTACGCGAACCGGTATCCACTTCGCTCGAAAACGCTCTAGCCCCGCTTGTGTTGTCGCGCGGACGACGTAACCTGCCGGCCAACAGTCTATCGAGTGTCCCGGAATGCGCATGCTGTCTGCGCTTGTTGCGGCGGCCGGCCTCGTCTGCGCCGGCGCGGCCGCCGGCCAGCCGGTCGGTCAGTTTCCCTTTGCGCTGACGCGCGAGGGGCAGATGCTCGGCGCCGTCGCGGGCGAAGTGGCCTCCTTCAAGGGGCTGGCTTACGCGGCACCGCCGGTCGGGCCGCTGCGCTGGCGTCCGCCGCAGCCGCCGCCCGGGAGTTCGGAGATGCGCACGGCCTATGATTATGGCGCGCCGTGTCTGCAGCCGCAGCTCAGGAGCGCGCGCGAGGACTGCCTCACGCTCAACGTCTATCGTCCGTTCGGTGTGGATGGTCCGCTGCCGGTGATGGTGTTCATCCATGGCGGCGGCTTCGTCGCGGGCACCGCGAACGATGCGCTGTTCGACGGCGCGAGGCTGGCGCAGGGCGGCGTCATCGTGGTGACCGTGAACTACCGGCTGGGGGCGCTCGGCTGGCTTGCGGTGCCCGGCGTGTCGGATGCCGGCTCCGGCAATTTCGGACTGATGGACCAGATCGCGGCGCTGCAATGGGTCCGCGACAACATCGCCGCGTTCGGCGGCGATGCGGACAACGTCACGCTGTTCGGCAGCGGCGCCGGCGCGACCGCGGTTGCGCTGTTGATGCTGAGCGCGCCGGCGCGCGGCCTGTTCCAGAAGGCCATCCTGCAATCCGTTCCGGCACGGATGCGCCTGCGCCCGGCGCAGCAGGCCGGGGATGTCGGCGTTCAATTCCTCGCCGCACTCGGGACGGACCCCGATCTGCGCGACGCCACGCCATCGCGCCTGATGGCGGCCGAACTGCGCCTGCTGGCGCAGGATCCATCCGCCTTCATGCCGGCGCTGGATGGTCGCTGGATCACGGAGGACATCGCGGCCGGCTTCGCGACGGCTCATCAAGCCCGCATTCCGCTGCTGATCGGCGCCAACGATGACGAGACCCGTCCGGACGTTGAGCGTGACATCCGCGACGCGATTCTGTCAGCCGGTCTCACCGCCGACGAGCAGCGCAGGCTGTATCCTGATGTCGCCGGCCCCGGCGAACGCGCCGCGCGCATCTACACCGACAAGGTGTTCGCCGAACCGGCACGGCTGCTGGCCCGACTTCACGCCGCCGCGGGCGTACCGGTCTTTCGCTATCGCCTTGCAGGCAGGACAGTTGCGGGCGCAGGCGGTCACGGCCGCGATCTGCAATTCCTCTTCGGCGTCGAGGGCGTGCCGGGCGCGGGGCTGCTCTCACGGGACGATCGCGAGGTCGCGAACCGACTACGAAGCTACTGGATCAATTTTGCGCGAGGCGGCGATCCCAACGGTCCGGACCTGCCGCGCTGGGACCCGGCCGCGGAGGGCGATCGCCTGCTGCTGATCACGACCGAGCGGATCGCGAGCGGCAACGATCCCTGTCCGGCCTGTCTCGACCGGATGGCGCCATAGGTCGGATAAGAGAGGTGAAAATCAGGCGGCGAGTTCGACGCGCGGGGCGAGGCTCAGCCGGTCCTCTTCGAGGTAATCGACGGCGCCGTCCTTCTCCACGGCGTAGAACTGCTGGCCGTCCTTCGACCGGAAGGCGGCGCGGACGACGCCGCGGCGGCCCTTGTCACTGTTGACGACGTCCCCCAACGCGAACTTCCTCATTCTTCCGTCCTCGTCTTCTGGCCGACTGCTTCGGCCACGCGCCGATTCTGGGCAGCAATCGTTAACGACTTGCTAACCATGCGGGTTTCCCTATGCTCGCGCCGGATTTGCGCGCGTCCTGCACGCGCATGTTGCTGACGAGACGGGCCTTCACCCATGACGCGATTTCCCACGCTCTTCCTGTCGCATGGCGGCGGTCCCTGGCCGTTCATGGAAGACCGACGGGTGCAATATGCGAAGACCGCCGATGCGTTCGCGCGGCTGCCGCAATTGCTGCCGGAAAAGCCCCGGGCCGTGCTCGTCATCACGGGGCACTGGGAAGCGGAGGACTTCACCGTCTCGACCTCGGCGCATCCGCCGATGGTGTACGACTATTACGGCTTCCCCGAGCACACCTATCACCTGAAATATCCGGCGCCGGGCAAGCCCGAGCTCGCCGCCGAGGTGAAGGCGCTGCTGGCAAAGGCCGGCCTGTCCTGCCGCGAGGATTCGAACCAGGGGTTCGATCACGGCACCTTCGTGCCGCTCGGCCTGATGTATCCGCATGCGGACATGCCGATCGTGCTGCTGTCGCTGAAAGCGACCTATGATGCGGCCGAGCATGTCAGGGTCGGGCAGGCGATCGCCGCGCTGCGCGACGAGGGCATTCTGATCGTCGGCAGCGGGCTGACCTATCACAACATGCGCGGCTTCGGCCGCGCGGAGTCGAGGCCCGTGTCGTATGATTTCGAGGCCTATCTGAACGAGGCGATCAGCCACCCGGATGCGGACCGCCGCAACGCCATGCTGGTCGACTGGGAGCGCGCGCCGAGCGCCCGGCTCGCCCACCCACGTGAGGACCACCTGCTGCCGCTGATGGTGGCCGCCGGCGCGGCCGGCCGCGACGTCGGCAAGCGCGTCTTCGTCGACGAGGTCGCGAACGTCGCGATGGCCTCCTACGTGTTCGGCGGCTGACTTTTTCCTTCTTTCCCTGTGGGAGAAGGTGGCGCGAAGCGCCGGATGAGGGGTATTTGTCGGCAAGCTCAATTGGCAAATAGAACCCGCGGAGACAGACCCCTCACCCAAGCGAGTGTGCGTCTACCAGCGTCGCTGCCCTCTCCCACAAGGGGAGAGGGCGCATCAATGCGCGCCTCGGCTCGAGCGCGAGCATGACGGCGCGTTACCCGAAAGCTTCAGCGTCATGCGCGCTACGCGACGCCAAGCCTAGCCGTATTTCAGCTTCATAAACAGGATGCCGCCGGCGAGCAGCATCGTGATCGCGTTGGCGACCACCAGCGGGGCGTCGCCGCTGAGCAGGCCGTAAGTGAGCCACAAGGCAATCCCCAGCACCATGACGAGGAACATGACGAGCGAGATGTCGCGCGCCGAGCGGCTGCGCCACACCTTGATGAATTGCGGGGCGTAGGCCACGGTGGTGCAGGTGGCGGCAGCAAAGCCGATCAGCTTGATCGCGAAGGGGTCCATGCCGGCTCTATAGCATGGATTCGACCGGGTTTAAGCCGGCCGGCGGGCGCCGACAAGATCGCGATAGAGCGCGGCATAGTCGCCGGCGCGGTGGCGCCAGGACACGTCGGTCGCGAGCCCGTCCAGTTGCAGCCGGCGCCAGGACGCCTTGTCGCGGAAGGTCTCACGGGCCTTGCGCAAGCTGCCGACCAGCGCCTCCGTGGTCACCGGCGCGAACTTGAATCCGGTGGCGTCGCGGCCGGACGCGCCCGCTTCGTCGACATCGACAATGGTGTCTTCCAGCCCGCCGACGCGCGAGACGATCGGCACGGCGCCATAGCGCAGCGCGCAGAGCTGGGTCAGGCCGCACGGCTCGAACCGCGACGGCACGATCAGCGCGTCCGCGCCGGCCTGGATCAGATGCGCGAGAATCTCGTCATAGCCGATCACGACGCCGATGCGTCCGGGATGGGCGCGCGCCGCGGCCTGATAGGCGTCCTGGAGATCGCGGTCGCCGCTGCCGAGCAGCGCGAGCTGCATGCCCTGGCCGAGCAGAGTCGGGATCGCCTGCAGCAGGAGATCGAGCCCCTTCTGCCACGACAGCCGGCTGATCACGCCGAGCAACGGCGCCTCGTCCGAGGAATCGAGATTGAACTGCTGCTGCAGCACGGCCTTGTTGGCGGCGCGGAACGACAAATCCCCTGCGCCGAAGCGATAGGCGATGTGCGGATCGGTCTGCGGATTCCAGACCTCGACGTCGATGCCGTTGAGGATGCCGCTCAGCACGCCGGCGCGCTGGCGCAGCAAACCGCCGAGCCCCATGCCGCCCTCGTCGCTCTGGATCTCGCGCGCATAGGTCGGCGAGACCGTCGTGATGCGATCGGCGAATTGCAGCCCGGCCTTGAGGAAACTGATGCCGCCGAAATATTCGAGGCCGGCCACGTCGAACGAACGCCAGGGCAGGCCGATGCTGCCGATCAGTTCGCGCGCGAACTTGCCCTGATAGGCCATGTTGTGGATGGTCATCACGATGCCGGGCCGCGGGCGGCCGTCATAATGCAGATAGGCCGGCGCGAGGCCCGCCTGCCAGTCATGGCAATGGACGACGTCCGGCACGAAGGCCGGCACAAGCCCATGGCCGATATCGGCGGCAAGGCGCGACAGCGCGGCGAAGCGCAGGCCATTGTCGGCCCAGTCCACACCCTCGGGGGTGACATAGGGATTGCCGGGTCGCGCGTAGAGATGTGGCACGTCGAGCACGAACAGTTCGAGGCCGTCATGCGTCGCGGCCAGCAGGCGGCCGGGACCACCGAAATAATCCGGCCAGCGCCGGAGCTCGGTGGCGTCCGTGAGCCGCCTCATCACGTCGGGATAGCCCGGCATCAAGGTACGCATCTCGACGCCGTGCGCCTTCAGCGCGGCCGGCAGTGCACCGGCGACGTCGGCGAGCCCGCCGGTCTTGACGATGGGATAGACTTCGGAAGCGACCGCGAGGACGCGAACAGGCGTCATGTATTGAGCCTGTCGATCATCGGCTGGGTAATCAGGGAGATCCCCTGCTCGGTGGTGCGGAATCGCTTGGCATCGAATTCGGGATCCTCGCCGACGACGAGGCCTTCCGGGATTTCGACGCCGCGATCGATCACGACGTTCGTCAGCCGCGCGCCGCGCCCGACATTGACATAGGGCATGATCACGGCGTTCTCGACATTGGCGTAGGAGTTGATGCGCACGCCGGTGAACAGCAGCGAACGACGCAGCGAGGCGCCCGAGATGATGCAGCCGCCGGAGACAAGCGAACTGACGGCCTGGCCGCGCCGGTTCTCCTCGTCATGGACGAATTTGGCCGGCGGGGTGATTTCAGCGTAGGTCCAGATCGGCCAGGCGCGGTCGAACAGATCGAGCTCGGGCACCACGTCGGTGAGATCGATGTTGGCCGCCCAATAGGCGTCGACCGTGCCGACGTCGCGCCAGTAGGAGCGGGGATCGCTGCCGGTCCGCACGCAGGAACTCGAGAACTGATGCGCGATCGCGCGTCCGTTCTTGACCAGGTAGGGAATGATGTCCTTGCCGAAATCATGGTTGGAGTGCGGATCCTCGGCGTCGCGCCGGAGTTCGTCGAACAGCAGCTTGGCGTTGAACACGTAGATGCCCATGCTGGCGAGCGACACGTCCGGCTTGCCCGGCATCGGCGGCGGATCGGCGGGCTTTTCCAGGAACGACTTGATCCAGCCGTTCTCGTCGATGTGCATGATGCCGAAGCCGGAGGATTCCGCGCGCGGCATTTCGAGGCAGCCGACGGTGACGTCGGCGCCGCTCTCGACGTGCTGACGCAGCATCAACTCGTAGTCCATCTTGTAGATGTGGTCGCCGGCCAGCACGACGATGAAGCGGCAGGCATGCGCTTCAACAATGTCGATGTTCTGGTAGACGGCGTCGGCCGTGCCGACATACCACATGTTCTCCGACACGCGCTGGCTGGCGGGGAGGATGTCGAAACTCTCGTTCCGCTCCGGGCGGAAGAAGTTCCAGCCCATCTGCAGATGCCGGATCAGGCTGTGGGCCTTGTACTGGGTGGCGACGGCGATGCGGCGGATGCCGGAGTTCACCGCGTTCGACAGCGCGAAATCGATGATGCGGGATTTGCCGCCGAAATAGACGGCCGGCTTGGCCCGCCGGTCGGTCAGTTCCATGAGGCGGCTGCCGCGTCCGCCGGCGAGGACAAAGGCCAGCGCCTGGCGAGCGAGCGGTTCATTGCCGGCAGCACTCATGTCTTCCTCCACTCGCCTCTGGCGCAGGCCGGCCCTGGCAGCGGCCGTTGGGCGCGTTGTTGGAACCGATAGTAACGGTATGAATAGTAAATCGGGAAGGCGCTTGTTGGTTGCGAATGCGCGGAAAGCTTAATGCTTTTCCGAGGTTCGGGGCCGCGGGCGCCGTCTTGCCGGTGTCACATCCGGTCGCATGACGCGCGCCGCGGGGAACCGGTACAATGGACGGAAGCAGGGCGTGTGCGGCGCACGAAAGTCGAGACATTGACCTGGCGCAAAGATGCCCGACCATGGCGCTGCGATCCTTGGTGCTTGAAACAGACAGGGAGTAAGACGATGACGATCTGGAAATTCGCGATGGCCTGCTCGCTGGCGGGCGCGGTCTTGGCCGGGCCGGTCGAACAGGCCGTCGCCGCCCCGCTGCCGACCAATCTGGCAACCATGAAAGCCGCTGTCGCCAGCGATGTCACCCCGGTGCACTGGCGCGGCGGTGGCGTGGGATGGGGCCTCGGCGGCTTCGCGGCCGGCGCCATCATCGGCAGCGCGATCGCCGGTGCGCCTTACGGCTATTACGGCGGTCCGTATTATGGCGGCTACGGCTATCCGGGACCGGCCTATGGCTATGCGCCCGCTTATTATGGCTACGGCTATGGTCCTTATTATGCGCCGCCGCCCCGGTACTACGGCTATCGGGTCTATCGCCCGTATTACGGCCCCCGCTATGGCTATTACCGGCCCCATCGGGTCTATCACCGCCACTATTATCACCGGGCCTATTGGTGAGTGGCCGGCTCTGCAGCGAGAGCTTTCCTGCGGCACATCGTCGGAGACGCCCGCCATTGGCGGGCGATCAGGATGAGTGCGGAGGGCGAGGCTGCAGGGTCGAGGGACGCACCGGCGCGATCGCCTTTGCTACAGCGAAAACCACACCAGCAGGCTCATGCAGGCGAGATGCATGAGCACGATCGCGGCGAGATGCAGCGGGCCGTTCCTGAAACGAAGCCCGCGCATCTCGCCGCCTTCGCCTAGTTCGAGCCCGCGGCGGCGGCGGTGAAGCTGCGGTCGACCGCCTTGCTCACGTCCAGCGTCTTCGGCAGGATGCCGTAGCGGGTGGAGCGGTCGGAAGCTTCCTGCACCTCCTTGATGATCGTCTCGTCGATCACGATCGGACTGGTGCGCTGGGCGGAATAGGCCGACAGCAGCACGTCCTCCGGCAGCTTGGTCAGTTCGGCGGTGCTCTTCGCATATTCGCCGAGATGATCGAGCGACCACAGCCGTGCCTTGTTCAGCCGCTGCACCAGATCCTGCACCGCCGCGCGCTTGGTGGCGATGGCGTTGTCGGAGGCGACGATGAAGGTGATGGTCGGCGTCAGGCCTTCGCCGGTGGCGACGACACGCGCGTTGTCCTTCAGCGTCGCGAAGGAGATGTAGGGCTCCCACACCGCCCAGGCGTCGACCGATCCCGCGAGCAGCGCGATCTTGGCATCGACGGGGCCGAGCGGCGCGAAGGTCGCATCCTCCAGCTTGATCCCAGACTTCTCGAGCGTCGCATCGATCAGGAACTGGCCCCAGCCGCCGCGCGTGCCGGCGAGGCGCTTGCCCTTGAGGTCGGCGGCGGATTTGATCGGCGAGTCCTGACGCACCAGGATCGCCTGCGTCTTCGGATCCGACTTGGTGCCGCCGATCGCCTTGATCGGCGCGCCCGCGGCATACACCGACAGGAAGGAGAGATCGCCGGTATAGCCGACGTCGAGCGCGCCGGCATTGAGCGCCTCCAGGATCGGCGCCGCAGCCGGGAATTCCGACCATTCGATCTTGTAGGGCAGGTCCTTGGCAAAGCCGGAGATCTCGAGCAGCGACCGGTTGCCGCCCTTCTGATCGCCGACGCGCAGCACGACCTGGTCGGCGGCGAAGGATGCTGCCGCGGTCGACAGCGTGATGGCCGCGGCAAGCAGCGAGGCCGCGAGGCGGCGGGTGATGGGATGGTCGTGGGAGTTGTTGCTCATGGGGCCTGTCGTGTTTGATTCTTGTTCGATCCGTCATGTCGCCTTGGCTCGCGACGCATGAGAGATCCAAGCGGGACGCGCGAGTCTATGGCCGGGCGAGGCGCAGTCAATGAAATGGCCGTCCGTATTGCGCGCGGTTGAGGCAATGACGTTTCATCGGACGGCCGCACGCGAGAACGCGCGACGCAATGGCCGGAAGTCTGGCGGCGAGACGAGATCGTTGCAGAGCCCGGAGCGTCGATCGATCCGGTTGCATCTGCAAAATCCTTTCGTCGCGATCGTGCGCGCCGATGGAGAGAATGACTTCCCGCGGCATCACATTCGAAATTCCATTTCATTGACGGTGCGACAATCGCGCCGCATGATTTGCGCATCGCATCAACACCGCGCCGGGCGCCGGTGGAAAGAATTTCTATAAACGCGACTCCATTTGGAACGTGTGCAACGTCGATCGTTGCGCGGCGAATGGAGTCGCGTCAGCGCAGGAGCAATGGACCGATGAAGACCGACAAGCGCGACTCCGGCCTCAACCGCCGCCATCTGCTGCAGGCGGGCCTGGCTGCCGCCTTCGCGGCGCCGCTCGGCGCGCTCGGTGCACAGGCTTTCGTGCCGGGCGGGATCGCATCCGGCGTCGACTTCTCGGAGTTTCCGCTGTGCCGCACGGCCGCGGGAGGGCCGGCGCTGACCGGGGCACCGCGCAAGCTGAAACTGTCCTGGAATGCCGGCGCGGTCTGTCTTGCGCCGGTACCGGTCGCGATCGAGCACGGCTTCTTCCAGAAGCACAATCTCGACGTCGAACTGATCAACTATTCTGGCTCGACCGACCAGCTGCTCGAGGCGATCGCGACGGGCAAGAGCGATGCCGGTCTCGGCATGGCGCTGCGCTGGCTGAAGCCGCTGGAGCAGGGTTTCGACGTCAAGATCGCCGCCGGCACCCATGGCGGCTGTATGCGCGTGCTCTCGCGCACCGATTCCGGCGTCAATAAGCTCGCCGATCTCAAGGGCAAGATCGTCGCGGTCGGCGATCTCGGCGGTCCCGACAAGAACTTCTTCTCGATTCAGCTCGCCAAGCTCGGCATCGATCCGGTCAAGGACGTCGACTGGCGCGTCTATCCCGGCAATTTGCTCAACGTCGCGGTCGAGAAGGGGGAGGTGCAGGCCTTCCTGTCGTCCGATCCGTTGGCCTATCTCTGGCTCAAGGACACCCAGTACAAGGAGGTGGCCTCCAATCTCGACGGCGAATATCGCGAGAAGAGCTGCTGCATCCTCGGGCTGCGCGGCAGTCTGATCCGGGAAGAGCCGCAGGTTGCCCGCGCCCTGACCCAAGCCCTGCTGGATGCCGCGATGTTCACCTCGCAGAACGCCGCGGTGGCGGCGAAATCGTTCCAGCCCTACGCGCCCAAGACGGCGAGCGCCGCCGACATCGAGGGCATGGTGCGCTACCACACCCATCATCATCATCCCGTCGGCGATATCCTGAAGCGCGAGCTGAAGGCCTATGCCGACGACCTCAAGAGCGTCCAGGTCTTCAAGCAGAGCACCGACACCGCCAAATTCGCGGAGCGCATCTATGTCGACGTATTCGCTGTCTGACGGCCTTGCCTCCGGCGCGCCGCTCTCGCGCGCCCCGCTGCTGACGCACTGGCTCCGCGAGTCCGGCGCCGGCGTGCTCGCCAGCGTCGCCTGGATCGCCTTCGGCCTGTCCTGCCTGTGGTGGGAGGATGTCGGCGACTGGTCGCGCACGCATTCGCTCGGCATCGCCGCCTTCATCATCGCAGCCATCGCGCTGTTCGGAACGCTCGGCGCCGACTATCTCGGCTCGGCCGGCCGGGCGGTGCGCCAGCGCGCGCCGTGGCTGGTGGCGCTCGGCGCGTTCCTGACGCTGTGGGAGGTCGCCACCGCGAAATTCGCCTGGCTGCCGCTGCCGTTCTTCCCGCCGCCGCAATCGATCATCGAGGTCTATACCGACGACTTCCCCAAGCTGCTCGACAGCGTCTTCGCCTCGGTGAAGCTGCAACTCGGCGGCTACCTGATCGGCGCGACCGTCGGTTTCCTCACCGGCGTCTCGATCGGCTGGTCGCGCGCCGTCGGCTACTGGGTACATCCCGTGCTGCGCTTCATCGGGCCGCTGCCGGCGACGGCCTGGCTGCCGATCGCCTTCTTCACCTTTCCCTCGAGCTGGAGCGCCTCGACCTTCCTGATCGCGCTGGCGACCGGCTTTCCCGTCACCGTGCTGACCTGGTCGGGAGTCGCCAGCGTCAGCAACGCCTATTACGACGTCGCGCGCACGCTCGGTGCCAAGCCTTCGTTCCTGGTGCTGAAGGTGGCGATCCCGGCGGCGCTGCCGCACGTCTTCGTCGGCCTGTTCATGGGCCTTGGTTCGTCCTTCGCCGTGCTGGTCGTGGCCGAGATGATCGGCGTCAAGGCCGGGCTCGGCTGGTACCTGCAATGGGCGCAGGGCTGGGCGGCCTATGCCAACATGTATGCCGCGCTGATCGTGATGTCGCTGCTCTGCTCCGGCGCGATCACGCTGCTGTTTTCGATCCGCGACCGGCTGCTGGTCTGGCAGAAGGGGACCGTGAAATGGTAGAGGCCGCGCTCGCAGAAGCGGTTGCGCTTCAACCCTCGGCCGGCGCCGCGCTCGACATCGCGAATGTCAGCCACGCCTTCGACATCGACGGCGCCGAACTGCCCGTGCTCAGCGACGTCAGCATCGCGGTCGAGCCGGGCGAATTCGTCGCGCTGCTCGGGCCATCCGGCTGCGGCAAGTCGACCCTGCTGCGGCTCGTCGCCGGGCTGGACAGGCCCAAGGCCGGGATCCTGCGCGAGGACGAGGCGCGCATCACGCGGCCGCATCCCTCCCGCGTCGTCGTGTTCCAGGATCCGACCTTGTTTCCCTGGCGGACGGTCTGGGACAACGTCGCGCTTGGGCTGGAGGCGCAGGGCATCCTGAAGACCCAGCGGCGGCGCGTCGACGACGCGCTCGACCTGGTCGGGCTGTCCTCGTTCCGCAACGCCTATCCGCACCAGCTCTCCGGCGGCATGGCGCAGCGCGTCGCGCTCGCCCGCGCGCTGGTCAACGATCCCCGGATCCTCATCCTCGACGAGCCGCTCGGCAAGCTGGACTCGCTGACCCGCATCACCATGCAGGCCGAGATCGTCTCGCTGTGGCAGCGCAAGGGCTTCACGACGCTGCTCGTGACCCATGATGCCGAGGAGGCGCTGGTGCTGGCCAACCGCGTCATCGTGTTCAGCGAGCGCCCGGCGCGGGTCAAGGCCGACATCAGGGTCGATCGGCCCTATCCGCGCCATCGCGGCGATCCCTATCTGGCCGATCTGCGCCGCCAGATTCTCGGCCTTCTCGGACTGGAGGCAACATGGTGAAGACACTGGCGCAAGGACGATTGTCCCAGGGCGAACCCGACTACATCGCCCGCGCCGAAGCGCTCGCGAAAGACTTCGCCGCGCGCGCGACCGAGCATGACCGCACCTCCAACTTTCCCTTCGAGAATTTCCGCGAATTGTCCGAGGCGGGGCTGCTGTCGCTGACGGTGCCGGCCGTTCACGGTGGTGCCGGCGCCGGCGCGCGCTATACGGCGCGAGTGATCGGCATTGTCGGCAAGGCCGACCCGTCCACCGCGCTGGTGCTGGCGATGCACTATATCAACCATCTCGTGATGGCGCGCAGCCCGACCTGGCCCGCGCGTCTGTCGCGCAAGCTCGCGCGCGAGACGGTCGAGGGCATTGCGCTGGTCAATGCGCTGCGCGTCGAGCCCGAACTCGGCTCGCCCTCGCGCGGCGGCCTGCCGGCGACGATCGCGCGGCGCACCGAGACTGGCTGGCGCCTGTCCGGTCACAAGATCTATTCGACGGGATCGCCGATCCTGAAATGGTATCTGGTCTGGGCCCGGACGGACGAAGCCGAGCCGCGGGTCGGGCAGTTCCTGGTGCCGGCCGGCCTGCCGGGCACGCGCATCGTCGAAACCTGGGACCATCACGGCCTGCGCGCCAGCGGCAGCCACGACGTCATCTTCGAAGACGTGGTGATCCCGCTCGACGCCGAGATCGACGTCCGCAAGCCGTCGGAATGGCGCGCGCCCGACATTGCCCAGGCGACGGTGCACACGGTGTTCGTCGCGGCGATCTATGACGGCATCGCCCGCGCCGCGCGCGACTGGCTGGCGTCGTTCCTCAAGCAGCGCGTTCCCGCCAGCCTCGGCGCGCCGCTCGCGACCCTCCCGCGGGCGCAGGAGATGCTCGGCGCCATCGAGGCCCGGCTGGCCGTCAATGCGCGGCTGATCGACACCTTCGCGCGGGATTTCGACGACGGAATCGAGCTCTCCACGGGCGAATCCAATGCCGTCAAGCTGACGGTGACCAACAACGCCGTTGCCGCGGTCGAGGACGCGCTGTCGCTGTCCGGCAATCACGGCCTGTCCCGCACCAATCCGCTGGAGCGGCACTATCGCGACGTGCTGTGCGGCCGCGTGCATACCCCGCAGGACGATGCCACGCGCATCGGCCTCGGCCGCGCCGCATTGGGGCTGTAGCTTCTCGTAAACAATCAGGGAGACGATCATGTCGGTCGAGTTCATCGGCTTTATCGCGAACAGCAATGCGTCCGAGACCATCGTGCGGCAGGGGCCGGTGCTCGATCCCGATTATATCGAGACGGTCGCGAAGGCGCATGAGCTTGCCGGCTTCGACCGCGCGCTGCTGGCGTTCCATTCGACCACGCCGGATTCGCTCCAGGTCGCCCAGCACGTGCTGGCCATTACCAGGAAACTCAAGGTGATGATCGCGCAACGGCCGGGCTTCACCGCGCCGACGGTGCTGGCGCGCCAGCTCGCGACGCTCGATCAGCTCTATAACGGACGCGTCTCGCTGCATGTCATCACCGGCGGCAACGCGATCGAGCTCAGGCAGGACGGCAACACGGTTGACGACAAGGACGAGCGCTACGCCCGCACCAGCGAGTTCCTGGACATCGTAAGGCTGGAATGGACCAGTGAGAAGCCGTTCAACTACAGCGGCAAATACTACACCGTCGAGAACGGTTTTTCGCAGGTGAAGCCGCTGCAGAAGGGCGGCATCTACACGTTCGTCGGTGGCGGCTCGGACGCCGCGATCGAGGTCTCGGGCAAGCATGCCGACACCTTTGCGCTGTGGGGTGAATCCTATGCGCAGGTGCGCGACGTCACCGGACGCGTGCGCGCGGCGGCCGCGCGCCACGGTCGGCCGAGCCCGCGCTTCAGCCTGTCGGTGCGGCCGATCCTCGCCGATACGGAGGAGCAGGCCTGGAAGAAGGCCGAAGGCATCCTCGAACGCGCCACCGCGCTGCAGGACCAGACCGGCTATCGCCGGCCAAATCACGCGACCGAGGGCGCCAAGCGGCTGCTGGCGGCGGCCGACCAGGGCGCTCGCATCGACAAGCGGCTGTGGACCGAGATCGCAAAACTCACCGGTGCCAACAGCAACACCACCGCGCTGGTCGGCACGCCCGCGCAGGTCGCGGAGGTGTTCGCAGACTATTACGACCTCGGCGTCAGCCACTTCCTGATCCGCGGCTTCGATCCGCTTCCCGACGCGATCGACTATGGCCGTGAGCTGATCCCGCTGACGCGCAAGCTGATCGCCGAACGCCAGGGTGTTCGCGGCGAGGCGGCGGAATGATCCGTCTGATGCTGGCCGGCGCGCTGCTGTTCGGTTCACTTGAACTCGTGGCAGCGCAAACCACCCTGCGGGTCGGAGACCAGAAGGGCAACGCCCAGGCCGTGATGGAAGCGGCCGGCGTTCTCAAGGACGTGCCCTACAGGATCGAGTGGAAGGAGTTTCCGGCGGCGGCTCCGCTGCTCGAGGCGCTCAGTGCCGGCGCGATCGAGACCGGGCTGGTCGGCGATGCGCCGTTCACCTTCGCCGCCGCGTCGGGCGCACCGGTGAAGGCGATCGCCGCGATCCGCCAGACCCGCGAGGGGCTCGCCATCCTCGTGCCGGAGAATTCGCCGATCAAGACGTTTGCCGATCTGCGCGGCAAGAAGATCGCGACCGGTCGCGGCTCGATCGGCCATCAGCTGATCCTCGCGGCGCTGGAGAAGAACGGCTGGGCTGCGTCCGACGTGCAGATCGCGTTCCTGGCGCCGTCCGATGCCAAGATCGCCTATACGCAGGGCTCGGTCGATGCCTGGTCGACCTGGGAGCCCTATGTCAGCCAGGAAGAGGTGCTGTTCAAGTCGCGCCGCATCATCACCTCGGAAGGCCTGACGCCGGGCCTCAGTTTCCAGGTGGCGCGGCCCGACGCGATCCGCGACAAGCGCGCGGAACTGACCGACTTCATCCGCCGCCTGACCGCGGCGCGGGCGTGGTCGCTGAACAATGTCGAGAGCTATGCCGCGACCTGGGGCAGGCTGATGAACATCCCCACCGCGGTGCCGCAGAACTGGCTGTCGCGCGCGAAGATCCGCATCGCGCCGATCGACGAGAGCGTGATCGCCGACGAGCAGAGCACCATCGACCTCTACTTCCGCTGGGGCCTGATCAAGCAGAAGCTCGACGCCGCGGAGATCGTCGACCGCTCCTTCGCGGACGCGATCGCGAAGACGGGGCTGTAGGACAGGAACGCTCTTGTGTCCCGGACGCCGCGCTTCCCTCTCCCCTTGTGGGAGAGGGTGGCTCGCGGCGAATGCCGCGAGACGGGTGAGGGGTTCTCTCCGCACGTGCATTTCCAAAACTGAATTCGCGGAGGCAACCCCTCATCCGGCGCTTCGCGCCACCTTCTCCCACAAGGGGAGAAGGGAAGCAGCGTGCGCGGAGCAATCGTTGAAACGTTCCGTCTGCATGTCTTCCGCCCACGACACCCCCATTGCTATTTGCATCGCCTCCCTTGCATCGCGCGGCATCCCGGCAAAGATCAATCCGACGACCACATCGGGAGACCGGCCATGGGCCTGCAAGAAACAAGAATCGAATCGCTTCCCTTCGTCACCGCCGAGCTCAACTATCTCGCGCCGACCGCCGGCAAGCCGCGCACCTATGCCTTCGATCCGCCGCCGGGCGAGCCCAAGAGCACCGCGCTGCCGGAGGCGCGCCAGGTTCCGGTGTTCGATGGCCGCCTGATCGCGCAGAGCTTCTCGCTCGATCGCGAAGGCTTCGCGCTGGTACGCCATCCGACGCGCGTGAAGGACTATTACAACGAGGAAGAGGTGAGGGCGGTCTACTATCCCGCGGTCGAGGCGTTCCTGCGGGCGACGCTGAAGGCCGACCGCGTCTTCATCTTCGACCACACCGTGAGGAGGCGCGTCGAGGGTGCCGCCGACATTCGCGATGGCGGTCCGCGCCAGCCCGCGACGCGCGTGCATGTCGACCAGACCGCGGTCTCCGGCGCCAACCGCGTGCGCGAGCATCTGCCCGACGAGGCCGAGGAGCTGTTGAAGGGGCGTGTGCAGGTGATCAATCTGTGGCGGCCGATCCGCGGCCCCTTGCGCGACACGCCGCTCGCCATGGCCGACGGCACCACGGTCGCGCCGGAGGATCTCGTGGCCTCCGACCTGATCTATCCCAACCGCCGCGGCGAGACCTATTCGGTGAGATACAATCCGGCTCATCGCTGGTTCTATTTCCCGGAGATGACGCCGGACGAGGCGCTGCTGCTCAAATGCTATGATTCCGCGACCGATGGCCGGACCCGTTTCGGGCCGCACACGGCGTTCGTCGATCCCTCGACGCCGCCCGATGCGCCGCCGCGCGAGAGCATCGAGGTGCGGACCCTCGTGTTCCACAAGCACTGACAATCCGTGATGGCCGGCCGCCGCGCCGGCCGTTTCGTTCCGGGGAACCGCTTCGGTCCCCCGACGTTTGCGAAGGGGGCAGGGCAACCGGAGTGGTGCCTTGCGCGCGCAGACGACCTTGCTGGCTTCGATGACGGCTTCACTGATCTCGTTGACATCCGGGGCCTCCGCCGAAAGCGGACTGGCCTCCTATTACAGCTACGGCAAATCCGGAAAGGGCGCCGAACTCACCTGCGCGCACCGCACGCGCCCGTTCGGCAGCGTGCTGAAAGTGTCCTATGGCGGTCGCACCATTCAGTGCCGCGTCAATGATCGCGGCCCCTTCATCCGCGGGCGCATCGTCGATCTCTCCGTGCCGGCCGCCCGCGCGCTCGGCATGATGAGTGCGGGCGTGGTGCAGGTCTCGGTGGAGTAGATGGGGCGGTGCCGGCAAAGGGATGCCGGCACCTCGTCGCGCGTGGGGAACTCCCGGTCTCAGCCCGGCCCTGCGCCCTGCGTCGCCGTGTAGACCGCGTAGAGCGACTGGCTCGCGGCCATGAACAGGCGGTTGCGCTTGGGGCCGCCGAAGCAGACATTGCCGCAGACCTCCGGCAGGCGGATGCGGCCGAGCAGCTTGCCCTCCGGCGACCACACCGTCACGCCGCTATAGCCGACCGCGCGTCCGGCATTGCTGGAGGCCCAGACATTGCCGTTGACGTCGCAGCGCAGGCCGTCCGGTCCGCACTTCACGCCGTCGATCACGCAATCGCTGAAGCGCTTCAAATTGGAGAGCTTGTTGTCGGCGCCGACGTCAAACACGAAGATCTCGCCCTTGCCGCCGGGGCCGGTATCGCCCGGTCCCTTGCCGGTCGAGGCGACATAGAGCTTCTTGAAGTCGGGAGAGAAGCACAGGCCGTTCGGATCAGGGACCTGCTCCTCGGTGACGACGAGATCGATGCGCCCGCTGGGATCGATGCGATAGCAATTGGTCGGCAGCTCGCGCTTGCCCGGCACGAACCCCGCCGGCTGTCCGATCCGCGGATTGAGCTTGCCGGCCGCGTTGCTCGGGCCGCCTGCAACGTCGGGCTCGCCCTCATAGAGCTGCCCGCCATAGGGCGGATCGGTGAACCAGTAGCTCCCGTCGGGATGCGCGACGACGTCGTTCGGCGAATTCAGGCGCTTGCCCTGATAGGAATCGGCGAGCACGGTCGCGGTGCCGTCGTGCTCGTAGCGCGTCACCCGCCGGGTCAGATGCTCGCAGGAGAGCTGGCGACCCTGGAAGTCGAACGAGTTGCCGTTGGAGTTGTTGGAGGGCGAGCGGAACACGCTGACGCGGCCGTCGTCCTCGCTCCAGCGCATCTGCCGGTTGTTGGGAATGTCGCTCCACAGCAGATAGCGGCCCTGCGCACTCCAGGCCGGACCTTCCGCCCAGAGCAGGCCGGTGTAGAGCCGCTTGATCGCGGTGTTGGGCTGGGCCAGATCGTTGAACGACGGATCGACCGCGACGATGTCGGGGTCCCAGAAATAGGTGGTCGGCGCACCATTGGGTCCGAAGTCGCGCGGCGGCGTCGTGATCGTGGTCGGCGGCGCGGCCGGCCCGGTCTGGGCCAGCGCAGGGCCGGCCATCGTGGCGGCG
>VYLE01000350.1_pt1 | contig 32823 bp, 26 predicted proteins | sample 5114391 | NCBI WGS metagenome assembly VYLE01 (sample SAMN12291771, study PRJNA351875) | freshwater metagenome | isolation source: freshwater lake | place: USA: Michigan, Kent Lake | collected 2013-08-15
GCGGCGCCGGCGACGTGCAGGCCACGACGCTGCCGGCCGGTCCGGCCGCGGTGTGCGCCGACACGGGGCCCTACGACCACATCGGGGCCGCGCACGACGCCTTGCAGCAGTGGCTGGTGGCCCAGAGCCGGCAGCCGGTGGGCCCGGCATACGAGTTCTACCTGAACGATCCCGTTACCACGGCCCCGGCGGCGTCGCGCACCAACGTGCTGCGGATGGTGCGATAGGGCGGGGCACTGGCCGGCCCACCGGAGCGCACGCCGACCGCCTACCCGAGCGCGGGCCGTGGGGCCAGCGCGGCGTCCGGCAACTCCTCGACGATATGCAGCAGGTCCGCCTCCGTCACGATGCCCACGAGGTGCTGGTCCTCGAGCACCGGGAGGCACCCGATTCTCAGGGACCGCATGAGGTGAGCCGCGCGCTGCACCCGTTCGTCCGGCCTGATCGTGGCCGTGGGCGCCTGCATGATCTGGCGCACTTCGATGGTGGCGTTGTGCTGCATGCGCTCGACCTCGCTGATCCGGACCTGCAGGGTTGAAACGGCGGCGCGCATGAGATCCCGATGGCTGACAACGCCGACCAGCCGCCCATGGTCATCCACCACCGGGACATGCCGCACATGTGCCCACTTCATGATCTCTTCGACAGCGCGCAGGTGCTTGCCCGCTTGGATGGTGAACACCTTGGTGGTCATGATGTCTCTGACGCGCACGGAGAGCTCCCTGCCTGGCGGGAATCGGTCGAACCGGGGGCGAACCGCCCCAACCTATCACAAGGCCCGTGGTCCTCACAGGCGGCGCCGGCATGGTCGGCGGCAGCCTGGGGCATGGACGGACCGCACGACGCGTTCAGCCCGCCCTGCAGCCCGGTTACGGGTAGCGGCGCACACGCGTCTGGTGTGAACCAGAAGCGCCGGAAACGCCTCGATGGCCGGGGCGTCCCGCTCACGCGGACGGCGCGCCGCACGTGTCGCACGATGCAACACACGACGCCCCCCACGACATGAATGCCGTCGTTTCGCTGGAAGAACTGGAAAGGAGCTGGCAACGCGTCGACGCGTTGATCGCGGTGCGCAATTGGCTTAATGGCGCGATCCTCCTGCTCCTGGTGCTGCTACAGCGCTGGGGCTACCGGGATCTGGCGTGGGCCCTCTGGACCAACCTCGTCTGGACCAGCGGCGCCATCCTGGCCGCGAGTATCGTCATGCAGTTCGCAGGCATCGATCGTTCCGGTCACCGGATCGGCTCCTGGCTCCAGCTGGTGATGGGCACGGTGGGTGTCGTGATCGGCAGCAGCATTCTGGGGTTGCTGCTCAGCGTGTTTGCGGCGCACGACCCGGCACGATTGCTTGGCCCCAACGGCTTCATCAATGCGGACACGCTGGAGGTGCTCCGGCACACGACGGTCCGCTATGCCCCCATCCTCTTGCTGGCCGTGGTCGACCTCGTGTTCGCGGTGCGGATGAGCAGACAGGCGCGGGTATCCCCCGCATCGTACCTGGGCGACCATGTGGTCAAGATGATTGGCGCTCTGGTCGTCGGTGGTCTCGTCGGCATCGCGCTGGCCCGGCTCTTCTCCACGCGGATGGCGGAAATCGGGCTCGGCGTGTTCTTGCTGATCTGGTTCATTTTCCCGTGGCGCATCGTCGCCAGGGATACCATTCAGGACCAACGCGCCGAAGGACGGCCGGCGCTCTATGCGGGACGGCGGCTGCCGCTCATGTTCACGGAGCGTGCTGGCCCCGCGGTGGTGGCCATTACCCTCGTGCTTGCGCTGATGTTCGGCGCCTGCGGGTTGGGCCTGCTCAACTTTGGCCTGCGTCAGTTCGGCACGCACGGGGTGGCCCTCCAACCGGCGATCCTCGTGCTCATGAGCCTGCCCGTCTGTGGCGTGTTCGTGTTCCTGGCGCTGGTGTCCTTCACCCTGGCCGCTTCGGTCAAGCGGGTGACCGTCACCGCCGAGGGGGTGGCGGTCAGTGAGCGAGGCTGGGTGATGGCAGACGACAGGTCGTGGCGAGGACGGCTGGCGGCGACGTTCCGCTCGAGCCACTGGCGGGCGGCGCCAGGCGACTACACCCGGATCGAGCAGCAGCTGCAGCCCCACAGGAGCTCCGATGGACCGGACTACGACGAGCATCGGCTGGTGCTGAAACACCGTGGCGATGCGCTCAGGGACGTCGTGCTCTATCGTGCGTTCCATGCCCGGCACATCGACACGGTGAAGACGTACTATGCCCAGCTGCTGCGCGTGGCGCCGCGCTCGTTGTAAATGGCAAAGACGTTGTTCACACAGCGATGGGCAGGCGTGAGGCCGGTAGGGCGTCGTTGCGGGCGCTATGCCGTCGGTGAAAGTCGTAGCAGGTCAGGTCGGTCGGTAAGGCGGCCGTGCGTCTGGCCGCGCGACCGTAGGCGGTGGCGTAGGCGCATTCGGTGAGCAGCGTGCGAATGAAGCGCTCCGCCTTGCCGTTGGTCTGCGGCCGATAGGCTTGGGTAAAGCGGTGGCTGATCCCGAGCTCGAGGGCCACGTGGGCAAAGTGGTGCGAGCGATCGGCACTGCCGTCATCCGTCGGCAGGGGTTCCACCGCGATGCCCTGCGCGGCGTACCACGCCACCGCGCACCGCAGAACGCCGGCCGTGGTCTCCGCCGTTTCATCGGCGAGGACTTCGTCATAGGCCAACCGCGAGTGATCGTCGATGGCCACGTGCGTGTACTCCCAGCCCATGCCCGTAACGCGCGTGCACCTTTTCGCGGGTGCTGGCGCGGCTGTCACCGCAGCCCCGGGGGGCGCATGCACACAGGGGGCGGGAACCGGCACCGGCCGATTCCCACCCCCTGCATGTGTTGCGAGACGACGCGCCGCGCCGGTCAGTACCCCGGGTTCTGCGTCAGCTGCGGGGAGACGCGCAGGTCGCGAATGGGCAGGGGGAAGAGCGCCTGACCCGCACGGTCCTGAATCCCCTTCACCTGAATCACGCGCCCCAGCCGGACGAGATCGGGCCAGCGATCGCCTTCGAGCGCGAGCTCGAGACGACGCTCGAGTTCGATCTGGCTGATGACCGCCGCCTGCGTGGTGACCTGATTGCCGAAGGTGTGCGGCGCCAGCCCGGCGCGCACGCGCACCTTGTTGTACTGCGCCACCGCCTCGGGCAAGCGATTGAGCCGTGCCAGTGCTTCGGCCTTGATGAGCACCACCTCGGCCAGACGAATCACGTGCACGTGCTCCGTGCCCGGACGCGCCGACCACTTGGTGCCGTTGAGCGGACGCGCCGCCACGCCGCTGGGGCGCACGGTCACGGTGCGGCGGATGTCGCCGGCGGGGTAGGCCGCGTCGAGTCCGGCGCTGGGCGCCACTTCGGCACGTCCCACCGAGAGGTAGTAGTTGCTGAGGCCATTGCTTTCGGTGGCGTTGAAGGCCACGCGGAAGATGTCCTCGGTGGTGTTGCTGCCCAGCGCCGAGAAGAGGTCGGCGTAGGGCACCACCAGCGTGTCACGCCCCGCCAGCACCTGGTTGGCCACATCCAGCGCCGCCTGATAGTCGGCCTGGCTGTTGGCGTTCCCCGGGAGCCCTGCGCGGTAGAAGAGCACGCGGGCCCGCAGTGCCCGCGCCGCCGTGGGGGTGGCGAAGCGCGTGTTGGTGGTGTTGCGCGTGAGCGTCTGGGCGCTGTCGAGATCCTTGAGCACCTGCGTGTACACGTCGTTCACCGGCGCGCGCACATAGCTCTTGGACTCGTCGGGCCCGGTGGTGACCTTGGTGGGAATGGGGACGGGGCCCCAGTACTTCACCAGATTGTGGAAGCCGAGCGCGCGAATGAAGTACGCCTGTCCCATGACATCGGAGCGGGTGGGCTCCGGGATGGCGCTCACCGTGGGCACCTTGTCGATGATCAGGTTGGCGCGATTCACGCTGGAGTAGATCGCCGTCCAGAAGGCGGTGACTTCCTGGTTGTCGGCCTGCATGCGGTTGGTCTGCATCTCCCCGAGGAACTGGAAGGTGCCCGACCAAACGGTGTTGTCGGCGGCGAGATCGCCCACGAGCTTCGCCGTGAGTCCGTAGTAGCTGCCGCTCTGCAGGGCGTCGTAGACGCCGTTGAGGGACGCGGTGGCCGTGGCAGCGTCCTGAATCATGAGGTCCTGCGGGAGCGAGGTGACCGGCTCCGTCTGCAGAATGCCGTCGCAGGCAGTGGTGGCGGCCACGGCGGCCAGTGCGGCCAGGCGCGCGAGCGATCGGGTGCGAGTCTTGAGGGAAGTCATGATCACCATCCGGCGTTGATGCCCACGGTCCAGGTGCGGGCCAGGGGGTACGCGTAGAAGTCGACGCCGAGCGAGAGATTCGCGTTGGTGCCGGCCGAGTTGACGTCGGGGTTGTAGCCCGTGTAGTTGGTCCACGTGACGAGGTTGCGACCGCTCACGTAGAGACGGGCGTTGTCGGCGCGCACCTGCTTGGCGATCGACGCCGGGAGACGCCACCCGAGGGTGACTTCCTGCAGGCGCACGAAGGAGCCGTCCTCGATGAAGCGGTCGGACATGAAGCGGGCGCCGCCGGTGCTGCCCATGCGTGGCTGGTTGGTGATGTCACCCGGCTTCTGCCAGCGGTTGCGCACGTTGGCGAACTTGTTGTCCGACGAGTTGCCGCCGTCGTCGGCGAAGAGCCGGTTCATGTTGAGGATCTCATTCCCCTGCGTGAACTGCAGGAAGGCGCGGAAGTCGAGTCCCTTCCAGCGGATGGAGTTGGTGAGGCCGCCGAAGTAGTCGGGCTGCGCGCTGCCGAGGTTGGTGGAGAGGTCGGCGGTGACCGGCGTCAGCGTTTCCCCACCGTCGCCACGGCGATAGATGGCGTTGCCGGTGGCCGGATCCACGCGCAGGAAGTCGAAGATGAAGAACGTGCCGATGGGCTTGCCGACCATGGCCACGCTCGTGAGGCGTCCCGAGGTGGTGGAGTTCACCGGCTGTCCGTCGGAGAGCGCGGTGATGAGGTTGCGGTTCCAGGTGATGTTGAGGTCACTGGTCCACTCGAAGCCCCCGGTGCCGGGCCGGCGGATGTTGATCGTCTGCAGCTGCATGTCCACACCGCGGTTGCGCAGCGATCCCACGTTGTCGGCCACGGTGCTGTAGCCGCTGGTGGCGGCCACCGGCCGGTTCACCAGCAGGTCGGCGGTGGCGCGGTTGTACCAGTCCACCACCAGGTTGACGCGGCCGTTGAAGAAGCCCAGGTCGGCGCCGATATCGGTTTCGGTGGTGCGCTCCCACCGCAGGTTGGGGTTGCCCAGCTGCGAAGGCGCGAGACCCGCAATGCCGGCGTACGGGTTGGCGGCGGCGAGGGTGCGGCTGCCGAAGTCGGCAATCTGCTGGTTGCCGGTGGCGCCGCGGCTGGCGCGCAGCTTGAGCGTCATGAGACGGGAGAGCGCGCTGGCCCAGCTTTCGTCGCTCACGGTCCACGCGCCGGAGAGCGCCGCGAAGTTGCCGTAGCGGCTGTTGTCGCCGAAGCGTGACGAACCGTCGCGCCGCAAGCTGGCGGTCACCACGTAGCGCTCACGCCACGTCCAGTTGGCGCGGGTGAAGTACGACACCAGCGTATTCTCGGTCTCGCCGCCGTCGAACACCGACACCTGCGCGGCGTTACGCACGTAGCGCTCGAAGCCGGTGGGGAAGCCCGTGCCGGCCACGTAGTTGAAGTTCGTGTTGTTGCGCTCCTGGCTGGCGCCGGCCGTCACGCGCAGCGTCTGGTTGTCGGAGTCGATGACGTCCCAGTTGCCGAAGGTTTCGGCCAGCAGGCGGAAGGCTCGCGTGCGGCCGTCAGCGCCTTCACCGCCCACGCTGGTGCTCACGGCGCGATCCACCTTGGGGGAGCGCCAGCGCAGCTCGTCGAGCGCGTAGAGGTCGGTCCCGAGGCGGGCGGAGACGTTGATCTTGTTGGTGAGCGCGTAGCGGGCCTCGAGGTTCCCCAGCGCGCGCAGCGTGCTCACGTTGAGCGAGCTGTAGGTGGCGGTGGCCACCGGGTTGGAGTAGATGAGGCCGTTGGCGATGCCGGCGAAGCCGAACGAGTTGCCGCGCACCGGCGAGAAGGGCTGCATGGCCAGCGCGTTGGTGACGATGCCGTCGATGTTCTGGTCGCCCGGCACGCGATCGTTGGACTCGCGGGTGAGGCCGATGTTGGAGGTGATGGTGAGCTTGCTGGTGGCCTGCGCGTCGGTGTTGAGGCGCACGGCCTGCCGCTGGTAGTCGGAGCCGATGACGATACCCGTCTGGCGCGTGTCGCTGCCGCTGAGGAACATGCGGAGGCGGTCGGTGCCGCCGCTCACGCTCATGTTGACTTCACTCATGGGCGCCTGACGGAAGACAGCGGCCTGCCAGTCGGTGTTGATGCTGTCGGTGCCGGGGGCGAAGCGCGGGGCGAGCCCCTGGTTGGTGCGCGCCTCGTTCATCACCGCCACGTAGTCGGTGGCATTGAGCAGCTCGACGGTGCGCTCCACCTCCTGCGAGGCGGTGTAGGCGCTCATGTTGAAGCGGAAGCGGTTGCCGCCGGCGCCACGCTTGGTGGTAATGACGATGACGCCGTTGGAGCCGCGCGACCCGTAAATGGCGGCGGCGGCGGCGTCCTTGAGCACGTCAATGGAGGCGATGTCGTCGGGGTTGATGCCCGAGATGGGGGTCATGCGCTGGCCGCTGGTGCCGGTGATCTGCTCGAACGTGCCCTGCAGCATGGGGACGCCGTCGATCACGTAGAGCGGCTGGCTGCCGGCGTTGAGCGAGGCCGGGCCGCGGATGCGCACCGACACGCCGCCGCCAGGCTCACCGCTGTTCTGCATGACCTGCACGCCGGGGACGCGCCCCTGCAGCGCGTTGTCCACGCTCACCACGGGAATGGCGTCGAAGGCGCTGCTGTCCACACTGGCAATGGCGTTGCTCACGGTGGCGCGGCGGCTGCTGCCGTAGCCGGTGGCCACGATGGTGCTGAGCACGGCGGCCACGGGGCGCAGGCGGATGTCCACCGTCACGGTGCCGCCGGCCGTCAGGTCGACGGTGCGCTGGAAGGCGGCATAGCCCAGACGCTGCGCGCGCACGGTCACACGACCGGCGGGGACGCCGGTCAGCTGGTAGCTGCCGTTCTCCGCGGTGGACGCGCGCGCGGCGCCGCCGGCGACAGTCATCTGCACCCCCGCCACGGGGCGGCCGGTGGAGGAGTCGGTGACGGTGCCGCGTACGGTGCCGGTGGCCCCCTGTGCCTGCAGGGCGTGGATGGCCGACGTGGCCAGCAGGACTCCGGCCAGCGCGACGAGAGCGGCTACCCGCGGCAGTGCGGGCGCCCTCCCCGCCACGACTGACCACAACCATCGACGAGCGAGCATGACATTCCTCCGGGAGCGGGATTACGGGACGGGGACCTTCCGAAACGGCTCGGAAAAATCTTGGCGAGTATACGGCCTAATCACCGACCCGGCGAGAGTGAATGCGGCCGTGGCTCCCTATCCGCTTGTCCCACGTCACGCGGTTGACCGTCGTATGGATACCCCTGCGCCCGCCACGAGAACGACCAGGGCCGCCACAGCGGCCAGTCTCAGCTGGCAGCGCGCTCACGCGCCAGAGACTTCGCGAAGGTTCCCCAAAGACGCGCAAGTTCGGCGACGAGCTGCCGATCTTCCAAGGGCACCTTCGTTGTCCGAAAAGAGCACCCCGCCGGTGACGGCGGTCCGCAGAGCCAGCCAACTCACCGAGTCGTGAGTCCGGGCGGTCGCCGAAGCGCGAAGTTCCCTCCCGGGGCCATTCTGGTTCCCGGCATTTCGTTGCATGGCTCGGACGACATTCGCCCTCAAACGGAGCGTTGTCGTGAAGCACCTGCAGGTACCATTGGCCTTTCTGAGCGTTGGGCTCCTTGCCGCGTGCACGGAAGGCCCCACGCAAGCGGCATTGTCGATTCCGACCATTCCGCCTACACCCTACATCGTCGTCCTGCGTGATACCGTGTCCGACGTCGCCACCGCCACCACGGCGGTCGTTGCGGCGGCCATCACCTCGGACCCGAGCGGGTCTCCCCGTTCGGCCGCAGCACGCCCCCTGCTCGCACTGGACGACGAGAACCTCTTTCCGTCACTGCACGCCGCCGTCGTGACCGTTACGGAAGACCAGGCCGCCCGCCTGCGGGCCAACCCCGACGTGGCGGCCGTGGAGGCGGTACTCCCCACCACCCTGTACGCCGCCACGTTGCAGTCCACCCCGTCGTGGGCTCTCGATCGCCTCAACCAGGCCTCGCTGCCGCTCGACGGCCGGACGACCCGCTTCGGCGGCGACGGACAGGGGGTACGCATTGCGATCTTCGACAGCGGCATTCGATGGACGCACGCGGAGCTGTCCGGACGCGTCGTGGGAGGCTTCGATGCCTTTGCCAACGCGCCCAAGCAAAGCGGTGACGCCCACGGGCACGGGACGCTCGTGGCGTCGCTGGCGGCGGGACGCACGTACGGCGTCGCGCCCAGCGCCACGGTGCTCGACGTTCGTGTGATGAACGCCTCAGGATCCGGCAGCTCGCTGGAGCTGGTGCGCGGGGTGGACTGGGTGATCGCCGAGAAGCGGCGAGTTGCGGGCCCCATGGTGGCCAACCTGAGCCTCGGCGTGGCCGGTGGCAGCACCGTGATCGATGCACTCGTCGACCGCCTGCGTGCGGCGGGGATCGTGGTGGTGGTGGCGGCCGGGAACTCCAGTACCGATGCGTGCACCGTCTCGCCTGCGCGGGCACCCGGCGCCCTGACCGTCGGTGCGTCGGCCAATGGTACCACGGATACCCGCGCCGCGTTTTCGAACGGGGGATCGTGCGTGGACTTGAGCGCCCCGGGGACGACGATCCCTGGCGCGGGCATGTCGAGCGACGCCGCCCTGGTCACGGCATCTGGAACGTCGATGTCATCGCCGCTGGTGTCCGGTGCCGCCGCCACGTATCTGGGCGTGGCGAGGACCGCCACGCCTGATGCTGTGGCGGCCTGGTTGCTTGGCGAAAGCGTTGTGGGACGCCTGACGGGACTGCTGCCCAACACGCCCAACCGGATGCTCACCGTGCAGCGGCTGCCCGGGGTGAGCGCCCCGACGCCGACGCCGACGCCGACGCCCAAGCCCACACCAACACCAACGCCGACACCCACCCCGACCACGGCGAGCCTCACGCTGACGTCGTCGTGTGTGGCGCGGGTATGCACCATCGACGCGAGTATCCCCACCAACACGCCGACCGCCAATGCCAACTCGGTCGTGTACACGTGGACCATTGGTGGGGTCAGTTCCACGTCTGGCACGAACCTGCGGCGCGTGGTGCTCACGTTTGGCTCCCCGGGCGTCGTCACCGTCACCGTGACAGCGCGTCTGGGTTCTACAACGCTCGGTACGGCCTCGAGCGTCCTTACTGTCAAGTAGTCGGGGCGTCAGCGACACTGACCCCCGGTGAACAATTACCCTGTCATTTGGAGCTAAGGCACAATCCTCACGTGCGCCGCAGGGCGGCGCGCGGCGCGTCTGAGGAACAGGAGCCCCAGGGCCATGAACCAGAGCTGAACTCCGGTGGTGGACAGCACGATCGAGACCGGTGGCGCAATGCCCAGCAGTTCGAGGCCGGGCATTGCCACGAGTCCGCCGGCCAGTAGCCCCGCCACGCCAGCCCAAGGGGGCAATTGCCGGTCGCGCAGGATCAGCAGGCTGGCGCTGATGGCCCAGATGGCGGCAAAGAGCGCCACGCCAAGCGCTTCCCCAATGGCACCGCCCCAAGCGTTAATGGCCGCCTGCGTGGTTTCGATTGCCGCGCGGGCCTCTGCCGACAGGCCAGGATGAGCATAGGCGTCAGCCAGCGCCAGACTACCCGTTAGCCACCGCAGAATGCCAATCGCCCGCGCGAGCGACGACGCGACGGCCGCCCCGATGGCCACCAGCGCCAGCGAGCCGAGCGGGCCCGGACGGGCCGCCAGCCGAACGGTCACGACGCCGGTGGCCAGAAACAGTAGGGAGTAGCCGAGATACAGGCCGTATCCCAGGCGTACCGCACTCACCTGGTCCCGCAGCAGCGGCAGCATCTGGGCCGGAGGAAAATCGAGGCTCTCCGGCCACTGGATTGCGCCGCCAAGCACGGCCATGGGCGCGAAGATGCAGAGCCCCTGCACCAGCAGGACCAGACCGGCTGCCAGATACCGGCGTCGCGGCATCTCGCCGGCGGCATGCAGGGAATCGCCCGCATGGTGTCCGGACGCGGGCACCGCGCCGTGCTGTTCGGGGCGGTGGCTCCGGGTACTCAAAAGCTGTACCCCAATCGCAAGGCCCCAAGTGGGAAGGGCGTTTCCCCCACCTGTCTCGTCAGCGTCTTGTCCTCGAAGATCGGCCAGGGATTCGCCTTGTAGACGACCCGGGCAATACCGAATTGGGGCACGATGTAGAGCTTCCTGCCCGGGAACTGGTACTTGTAGCCCACATATCCCGACATCAACCAATCGAAGCTGATGTAGGTCTTGCCCGTGGTGACGTGGTCCTGCAGCACGCCCAGTCCGGTGGTCTGCGAAAACTCGGCATGGAGCCCGCGCCAGAAGTACTGCCGGTAGCCGCTGGCCACGCTGTAATCGGCAAAGCGTCCTTCCGTTTCACGATCTTGCGGGAAGTCCACATTGACCCCGGCGTAGACATCCCCACGGAGTTGCCCCTTCTGCCACAGCTTGGCGGTGACGTGCGTCCGCGTTGCCCCGGGAAAGAATGGCCAGAGGATATCGGTTTCGAGACCGAATCTGCTTTCCGGCTTCTCGGCGCGGGTCTGGGCAGAGGAAGCGCGAGGGGGGGCGTTCGCCGCTGCCATCGCGGGGGGCCAACTCGCGTGGCGGCATCCGGAGCCGACTACCCCCAACGTTGCCAAGACACACAGGCTGATGGGCATTCGCACTCTCCAGCGGTGGAGCGGGATGGGTGTTGGCGCTGGTGGCGCCAGAGAGGCACGAATGATTGGAGAGGCGCCGGAACGCCGCCTTGATCCAGGTCAAGTCCCGCGCGCGAGTTTCCGGCGTAAGCGACTCAACGCCTCGGGGGTAATGCCGAGATAGGCGGCAATCATGTGTTTCGGGACGCGTTCGAGGATCTTCGGGCGCTCCGTGACCATCGCACGGTAGCGAGCCTCGGCATCCTGGAGCACCAACGCGGCCGTGCGCCGCTGGGCCGCCGCCAGTACGGCCTCGGCAATGAGGCGCCCTCGGCGCTCCCACGCCGCCGACGAGGCATAGAGGCGCTGCAGCTCCGTGTAGCCAAGGAGCCAGACCACCGAGTCCTCAACGGCATCCACCCACTGTGTGGCCGCGGTTTGGGACACGAAGCTCCCGTAATCGGCCGCGACGCTCTCCTCGAAGAAGAAGTTCCCGGTGAACTCCCTGCCGTCGCCCACCAGGAAGTACCGCAGCAATCCGCACTCGACGAACGCCAGGTCACGGCACACCTCGCCGGCTCGCAGGAGCGGTTGCCTTGCCGTGAGCGCCTTGCGTCGCAGGAGCGGCCGGAGCACGCTCCATTCGGTGTCGGTGAGGGGGGCGGGCCGCGAAAGCACCCGCCGCACGACCTCGGCCCCTTCGCTCCCGCGGACTGAGTCTGCCATCAGACCGAGGGTACCGACAGCAGCGGCACCGGCGCTTCGGGAGGCACGCCACGTGTGGTGAGTTGTGTCCAGACGGCGGGGCCCCCTGCAGCGACATGGCCAAACACGAACATGCGTGCTCCGGTGGGTGGGGAAGGGTTTCGAGGTCCAGGCGGCACATTGACAACTAAAAATAACACTGTTAACATAGGAAACATGACCACAGAGGATGCAAAGGACAGCACACTTTCGCGGGCAGAACGCCTCCGCCATCGCTCTGCGGCGAGGCGGGAGGCGCAACGTGGGCGACTGCGGGATCTGCTGCTGACGGTCGCCGAAGACCAGCTGCTTGCCAAGGGGTACAGCGGATTTTCGTTGCGGGAGGTGGCGGAGGCCACGCAGTACACGCCGACCACCATTTACCGCCACTTTCGCGACCGGGACGCCCTCATTGAGGCGGTTCTGAACAAGTGGTTCAATCAGTTCGCCTCCGCCCTCGCCGAGGCCGATCGGACCCAGGCCGATCCCAGCGAGCGGATGCTGTCGATCGGCGATGCCTACCTGCGCTTCGCGCTGTCGCAGCCGGCGCGCTACCGCGTGATGTTCCTGGACCGGCCGGACATCGGCGTCTTGCCGGACGGCCTGGGTCTTCGCGATGACCCCGCGTTTGGCGTGCTCTTGCGCGCGTGTGAGGCGCTCTGCGCGGCGGGCGAGGGCGGACACCACGAGCCGACATCGCTGGCCATGATGCTCTGGCTTGCCGTGCACGGCGCCGCATCCCTGGCGGTGGTCTCGACGATCCTTGACGCGCGGGCGGCGCAGCACTTGGGGCTGGGCATCGTTCACCTCATGCTGCGAGGACTTCGTGTGACCGGCTAGCGGGTTTTTTTGCGTAACGTAGTTAACACCCGTCTTTTATATACCTTCAACCACAGAGCTACCTATGTTCTCTATTCGTTGTTCCCTGGTTGCGGCGTCTGCCGCCGCGCTGCTTACGGTGGCGCCTCCGGTCGTGCTTGCTGCGCAGGGCGCACGCCCCGCCACGGCCGGGCCCGCTCAGCCCGCCCGCACGGGCACCATTCAGGGGCGCGTGCTCGACCGCGACACGCAACAGCCCATTGCCGAGGCGCAGCTTCAGGTGGTAGGAAGCACCATTGGGACCCTCTCTGACAGTGAGGGCCGGTTCACGATCGCCGGCACACCGGTGGGCACGCAGGCCATCCGGGTCCTGCGCATCGGTTATCGCCCCACCACAGTCAGCGACCTGCTCGTCAACCCGGGGCGCCCGACACAGGTGGAGGTCCTGCTGGAATCGTCGGCTGCCACGCTCGCGGCCACGCGCGTCGTGGCGGGGAACGCGTCGTTCGTGGCGCCGCGCAACGCGCCCTCTTCGCGCATCACCATGAGCTACGAGGAGATCCGCCGCGCTCCCGGGGCCATTGGGGACGTGAGCCGCCTGGTGCAATCGCTCCCCGGCGTCCTGACCGGCAACGACACCCGCAACGACATCATCGCCCGCGGCGGCAGCCCCATGGAGAATCTGTTCCTCGTGGACGGCATCGAGGTGCCGAACATCAACCACTTTGCCGGCCAGGGCGCGACCGGCGGGCCCATCGGCATGATCAACAACGAGCTGGTGCGCGACGTGGCCTTCTACGCCGGCGCGTTCGCCCCGCGCTTCGGCAATCGGCTCTCCAGCGTGCTCGACATCTCCATGCGCGAGGGCAGCAGCGATGGCCGCCGTACCGAGTTCGACATGAGCAACGCCGGGGCCGGCATCGTGGCCGAGGGGCCACTCGGCGCCCGTGCGAACTATATCGTCTCCGGCCGACAGAGCTATCTCGACCTCGTCGCGCCGCTCATTGGCCTGACGGCGGTGCCGTACACCACCAATTTTCAGGCGAAAGTGACTTGGCGGCCTGGCGCGCGTGACGTCGTGAAGCTCGTGGGTCTCGGCGGCTTCGATCGCATCGATTTCCGCAGTACCCCCGACGACACCGTTGACGGCGACCCGCCGGGAACCACGCGTTTTCGCGGTGACCGCTGGACGGGCGGCGTCGCGTGGCAGCGTCTGCTGGGCGCGCGCGGCGTGGGCACGCTCGTGGCGAGCGCCAGCACGAACGGGACGCGTAACCGGGTCATTGAGGAACGGTTCGGCGCCACCCCCGTGTTCCTGAACGACGCGAGAGAGAACGAGTACATCCTGCGCTACGACGCAACGGTGAATGTCCCCCGCTTCGCCGACGTGAACGTGGGAGGCAGTGTGCGGCGCCTGACCATCAATACCGCGCTGGCGTCCCCCTTCGGTGTCGAGAACCCGTTTTCCCCGGCGACTACGCGCGTGGACGCGATCAACGTGGACCAGTCGGAGGGCGTCGACATCTCCGGGGCGTACGTCGAGCTCGTCCGCACGGCGGGCGCCTTCGATCTGGCGTCGAGTGTGCGCGTTGACCAGTTCGGGCAGTCGAGCACCACTCGCACGAGTCCGCGCGCCGCGCTCACGTGGCGCCCCACCGCCACCCTGAGCGTTTCCGGCACATGGGGACGCTATCACCAGCAGGTCCCGCTCGTCTTTACCGTCAACGTGCCCGCCAATGCGGGGCTTGTCCCCATGCAGTCCGATCACAGCGTGCTGGCGGCCCGGTGGACCCCGCGGGACAACCTGCTCCTGAGCGCCGAAGTGTTTGACCGGCAATATCGGGACTATCCGGTGGCCCGGGACTACGTCCAGCTGTCGCTCGCGAATACCGGCGTCCAGAACCGCGTTGACCAGCTGCTCTTTCCCATGTCCAGCACCGGGACGGGACGTTCGCGCGGCCTCGAGCTCTTTGCCCAGCAGAAGTTCACCGGCTCCACCTACGGACAGATCAGCTACACCCGATCCGAGGTCGAGCATCGTGCGCGCGACGGGCAGTGGCGTCCCGGCGGCTATGATGCGCCCAACTTCTTCACGGCCATCTTCGGGGTGAAGCGTGGGGCGAAGTGGGAGTACTCCACACGTGCCAGCTACTCCAGCGGGCGTCCCCTCACGCCGTTGAACGCCGTGGCGTCGCTACAACAGAACCGACAGGTGTTCGACCTGCAGCGCTTCAATCAGGACCGCACGCCGGCGTACGCGCGACTCGATGTGCGCATCGACCGCCGGTTCCTCATCCGCGGCACGTGGCTCTCGACCTATCTCGACATCCAGAACATCACCAACCGGGAGAACCGGTCGGTGCAGCTCTGGAACACCAAGACGCGTCGTGCGGAATGGCAGGAGCAGATCGCGTTCTTCCCGGTGATCGGGCTCAACTGGAAGTTCTGATGGCGGGGGCCGCCGGTGCGGTTGGCTGAAGGCGCGGAGCGGCGCGTCTTCGGCTGACGGCCGGCGGCTACCCACGTTACCCGGCAGCGGGATGCGCGGCAGCGGGATGCGCGGCAGCGAAACCCCCGCAGGCCGGCCCTTGGGACGGGCAGCGTACGCCACCTGCGCGCGCGCAGGGTTGCCGCATGGCAAGAAGGCCATCCGTACTTGGCGCACGAGCCCCCGTGACCCGTGTGCCGGCGGCCAGGGATTCGCCACTCGGCGATGCCATGACTGTGCCCTCGCTCACGCCCGCTGCCACCGCCTCGTGTCTCGACGTGCGGCCTGCGCGTTGCCGGCGCGGGGCAGACGCGCTCCCATGCCGGTGAATCGTCGCAACGACAACCGGCTGCTGCACGTACAGCCGGACGCGCCGTTCGAGGTGGTGCGTGCGGCGTACCACGCGCTCATGGCGCGGCGCCATCCCGATTCGGGTGGTGATCACGAGCAGGCCGTGCTGCTGAACGCAGCGTGGAAATACTGGGCGACGCCACGCGCCGCAGCGAATACGACTGCGGTGGCGCGAACATCGATGGCGCCCCGGTGTGTGCGTGTTGCGCGGCGCCGCTCACTCGCCCCTCGCCACCCAGGTCGCCTCGCGCGTCGGCCGCCACCGGGGAGCGCCGCACGGTGCCGCGGGTCTCGCGCGACGACTGGGGTACACTGCGGCTCCATTGGTCTGGCGAACCGCTGGACATTCGGCTGCGCAACCTGTCGCTGGGTGGCGTGAGCTTCTATACGGGCACGCCACTCACGGTCGGTGCGCGAGTGCGGGTCACGGCGGCGGCCTTCGACGCAGAGGTGGAGGTGGTGCAGTGCAATCGCCGGGAGGGAGGTCTCGTCAAGAAGTGTGTAAATGCACGTCAGGCGGCGGCCTTCTGGGTGGGTGACACAGCGGGGATTTCGAGGCCATCGGCGTAGCGGACGCCACGAGACACATCACGGCACGGCTCGGGCGCGTTCAGTTTGCGAAAGCGTTTCTCCGCCACGCGCAGCAGCCGCCAGATGATGGCGGTCGCGCGGTCGACTTTCTTGAAGCGCTTGGCGGCACTGGTCCGCAGCCGCACTGCCGCGAAGGGTGATTCGACGACGGTGGTGGTGCGCAGATGGCGCCAACGCTCTTTCGGAAATTGATGGTACGTGAGCATCCGCGCCCAGTCGCGATCCAGACGCTCGCACGCCTTCGGGAAGCGGAGCCGATCGTCGCGGTGGAAGCGCTGCCGTTCGTGCTCCGCCTCGGCGACGGATTCGGCGGCGGCGATGCGCGGCACCGCGCCCTGCACGTCCGGCTGGTATTTGAGCGGGACCGCGTCGACCACGTTCCGGAGCTGGTGATTCCAGCACCGTTGCGCCGCCGCGTGTGGCCACACCTGGCCCACCGCGTTCCACAGGCCCAACGCGCAATCCCCGATGACGCACGCGGGGGCCGGCAGGCCGCGCGCCGTGAGATCGCGCAGGATCTCCGCCCAGCGCTCGCTCGACTCGCGGTGGCCGCTCTCGACCGCCAGGACCACCTTCGTGCCATCCGCGAGCGCGGCGATCAGCACCAACAGCGCGGCCTTCGTCGACTCGAGGCCGGCTTTCACATAAATCCCGTCGGCCCACACGCAGACGGGCTCGAGTGCGGACACGTCCTGCGTGCGCCACGGCGCGGAGTCGCGCTGCCAGTCGTCGGTCAGGCGTTGCACACGGCTCGCACTCAGCGGCGCGCCATCGCCCAGCAGCCCGCGCAGCGCCCGCGTGACGTCGCCGCTGGACAGGCCGTGCCAATACCGCTCCGGCAACAGCGTCGCGATCTCCGGCGTGCGGCGCGGCAACAACGGCAGGATCCGACTCGCAAAGCGCGCGTCGAGCCCACGCACGCGGGGACGACGAATCGAGACTGTGCCGTTCATCAGCGTCACCGGTCGTGGCTGCCCATGGCCATTGCGATAGCCGACGACGGGATCCGCCGCCCGCCGCTCATGACGGCCGCGCCCGAGCAGCGCGTCGACCTCGTCGTCCAACACGCGCTGCAGGCAGGTTTGCACTTGCTCACGAATACACGTTTCCAGCGTCGACCAAGTCGGGCTTGACGCGGTCGCAGGAATGTCGATCTTCATCACGGGCGGTGGCTCCTTTTTGTTGCCGGGATTCTCCCGGGGGTGACTGGGTTACCTGAAAAGGTGCCACCGTCTGCGGTTCATTTCCACATTTTTTGATTGTACCTCCCGGGAGAGCGTGTTCGTGGTGCAGGGCGCGTTCGTGACGGTGGGGTTCCTTCAGCCTCCACGGAGTGCACGCGCATGACCGGTCGCCACGCCCTGCTCCTGCCCATCCTCGTGCTCGCCGCCTGTGGCGGTAGCGACGGCGGCACCGCGCCTACGGCAACACCGGCACCGATACCGCTCCCGGCCGACACGGGGTTGTCACCGGTGGCGCGCGGCTATCTCACCGAGATCGTGAACCTCATGCAGGCCAACTCGGTGCGACGTCGGGTCATCGACTGGCCAGCGTTCCGCGCCGGCGTGTTCGCCGCCGCGCCGCGTGCGCAAACATTGGCGGATACGCGCCCCGCCATTCGTGTGGCGTTGGCGCAGCTGGGCGACGGCCACAGTTCGTATCGGGCGCTGGACGGCACCTTCATTTTCGTGGGGCTGCGCAATTGCACGGCGTCGGGGGCGCTCGCGCCCTCGAATCTGCCGGCCGACATCGGCTATGTGCGCGTGGGCTCGTTCGCCGGGACGCCCGAGCAGGCGACCACCTTCGCGGGCGGCATTCAGGCCACCATTCGCAATGCCGATCGCGATTCGCTCATCGGATGGATCGTCGACTTGCGTGGCAACGGTGGTGGCAACATGTGGCCCATGATTGCCGGCCTCGGTCCGGTGGTGGGTTCGGGCACGCTGGGGGCGTTCATCGACCCCGACGGACAGGAAATCCTGTGGGGTTACCGCGATGGCGCGTCGTGGCTGGGGAGCCGTGACCTGCAGCGCGTGCCAAGCCCCTACACGCTGCGCCGGCCGAACCCGCGCGTGGCGGTACTGGTGGACAACGGCGTGGCCAGCTCCGGTGAGGCCACGTTCCTGGCGTTTCGCCGCCGTCCCGACACGCGCTCATTCGGTGCGCCCACCTGCGGGTTGTCCACCGCCAACAGTGGTTACCCGCTCAGCGACGGCGCGCTGCTCAACCTGACCGTGTCGGTCATGGCCGATCGTGAGAAGGGGCTGGCCGGCGACCAGATTGCACCGGACGAACGCGTGACTGGCACGACGGCCGTGGTGGACCGCGCCGTGGAGTGGCTGCGGACCGGGCGGCCGTAACGCGGGCGCTACGGTGGGCTCACCCCCAGCTGCCGCAAGGTGTACTCCCACGTGTAGAAGCCCGATACGGTGCGCAGGCGATCAGCCGGCAACATCATACGCTAGGCGGATCCAGCCCAGCAGCTCCGCGTCGACTTGATCGACGTCGGTGAGACGCACGGTGTATTGGCACATTTGACCGGGCGGCAGTTCCAGCAGACGCGGGGTGGCCGGGATGCCTCGCATGTTCAAGCTCACCTCCACTCGCGTGTTCGTCGCCGGCCCCACCATGCAAAACTGCTTGGCACGGCGATAGCTCACATACGTCTTCTTGGGTGCTTCCTCGAACACCCCAAGGGTGCGCATGGCGGCGAGTAGGGCATCGTGAATGGGTCGCAGTGCCGCTTTCTTCCCTGCGTACAGGCCGTCGAGCCCCGCGTCCATGGACGCCGGTGTCGGGCCTGCCAAGGCGGTATCGACCTGCCTGACGACTTGGACCAGCGTGGTGGCATCGCCATGGCCCATGCCGAGGGTCGTCTTGAGCATGGTGACGAGTTCCCCGTGCTTCGTGAGGCCGCTCTCGCGGACGATGCGCGTGAGTTCGTCGAACGTTCGACCGGTGCGCGTCTGCATGTTGGCCAGCTGCGTGGCCAGCGCCTTGTCGGGATCAGGCATGATCGGCTCCGGTGGGGGTCAGGCGTCACGCGGACGCACGCCGTACTTCTGCGTCGCGAAGCCGACGATCGCGCCAAGGGTGCAGCCGGGCAGCATGAGCTGCCACCAGAGTCCACGACCATCGAGCAGGACAACGAGGCCAGCAAAAGCACCGGCCACGACGACACCAAAGAGCACACCAAGCAGCAGATGCTGCACGCGACGGGCGAACCAGCCAATGAGCCCGCCCGTGAGCAGCCCCTTGGTGGTCGAGCCGATCACAATGCCGACAATTTCGGGAGCGACGCTGGGTTCGGAGACGAGGGCGGAGAGGCCGTCGAAGACACCAAGGACGCCGCCAAGAAGGATTCCAAGCCGTGGCTTATCCATGGAAATACACCAGGAAAGGAGGGGGCGGGGGAAATACGCTGCGGCACCGTGCCGCCCCCTGCTGTACACGGTCGGCCAAAATTCCTTTAACGTGCGGTTCGGGAATCGGTACGCGGGCCGTCAGGGTAGGCCGGCCTGGCTGGCGCGACCGCTGCCGATCCAGGCAACGGCCATACGCATGACGAGGTACGCCACCAGCAACAGCAGCGCCGTGCGCCAGGGGCGCAATCGGCGGATGAGCTGCTCAATGGCAGACTCCCGGTGTGCCGAAACCGGATCGCCACTGCGGTAGCGGCGGACGTCGCCAAGCAGGGCCGCGGCATTCGGGTAGCGCGCCGACGGCTCAGTTGACAGGCAGCGCCGCGCGATCGCCAGCAGAGGTCGCGGTGCCTGCTGCGCCGCCGCCAGCGCAGCGATACGGGCGAGCGGCTCGCGCGTTGGTGCGTCGGCCTCCCCGGTGCGCATGGCCAGAAGCAACCCGCCCAGGGCGTATACATCGGCCGTCGGGCCCACCGTGCGCGACTGCCCAGCCGCCTGCTCCGGTGCCATGAAGCCGCGTGTCCCCAGTACCGTACCGACGTCCGTCAGCCGATGGTCGACGGCGCGCGAGATCGGTGAACCACCCGAGGTCTCGTCCACGGCGGTATCCGGAGCCAGGTCGTTTTCCACCTCGGCGAGCACTCTGGCCACGCCCCAGTCGGTCACGTGAACTTCCCCGAAGTCACCCACCATGATGTTGTCCGGCTTGAGGTCGCGGTGCACGACGCCGGCTTCGTGCGCGAACGCGACGGCTTCGGTGATGCGCTTGAAGACATCGAGCCGTCGCGCGAGGATGCGCGTGTCGTCGCCGGTGGGGTCGTCGGCGAGTACCGCGCGCAGCGTGCGACCACGCAGTCGCTGCATGACGTAGAACGCCCGACCATCGTCGAGCTGTCCGGCATCATGCACCGCCACGATGCCGGCGTGCTTGAGCCGTGCCACGATCCGCGCCTCCGCCTCGAGTCGGGCAGCGAGGCGCGCCTGCCGCCCGGGCGTATCCGATCGCACAACCTGCAACGCCACTTCCCGCTGCAGCACGGTATCGCGACAGCGGTACACGGTGCCCATGCCGCCGGCGCCGATGTGCTCGAGTGGCAGGTAGCGCGGATGCGAGACGATCGCCTCCAGCACCTCGCTGACCGCTTCTCCCTCACTCCCGTCGGACTCGTCGACGAGATCGGCGAAGGCGAGGCGCAGCCGGTCGACGGCGGCGTCGTCGAGGGGGGCAGGGGATGTCACGGCAGTTGCACCCCGAACAGTTCGCGGGCTTCGTCGCGAAACTCCGCATCCGTTCCGCAGAGGCGCTCCAGTTCGGTGAGCGTGATTGCCCGTAACCGGCGCCGGGCCGCATGGAGGTGGTTCGTGACCTGCGTGACGGAAATGGCAAGGGCTTCGGCAATCGCGCCATAGCGCACCTCCGGTTCCGGCTCGAGATCGTACCGCCGCCAGACTTCGTAGACAATCGCGCGGTCGCGTTGGTGCAACTCGTCGCGCAGTCGAGCCGTAGCTCGCGCCAGCAGCGTTCGGGCGAGCTCCTCACGGAAGCAGGCATCTGCCTCGGCTGCCGCGTCATCGGCCAGCGTCGGGCGTGGGTATCGAGCTTGTCGCCCACGACCGCCTCGTCGAGCGGCAGGTACGCCGCTCCGCCACCGCGTCGCTGTGCGGTCGTGTCGCGCTGGTGATTGAGAGCGTGGCGATCGAGACAGGACCGCAGGAACGTGCGAAAGCGGGCGCGACCGGGCTCGTACGCACTCAGCGTTTCCTTTTCCCACAGGCGAACGAGGAACGACTGCGCGATGTCCTCGGCGTCCGCGGGCTCCACGCGCCAGCGGCGCCGCAGGTACGCCACCATGACCGGGCGATACGCTGCAGCCAGCTCGTCGAACGCCATCCGGCGCTCCTCGGGGCCGCTGTGGGCGAGTCGCTCGACGAGTGAATGGCGGGTGAGGGGGAAGGGAGCCGCTTCACCATGGGACATGCGAGGAAACTAGCCGGAAGGGATACCCGCGGGCACGTTCGACATCGAGCATGCAACCATGGGAACGTTGTCGCCGCGATTATTCTCCGGGGTGATTCCCTTCGACCTTGCGCCGGAGCCAGCCGAACGGCCCGCGCGCTTTCCTACGCCGTTCGATCGCAAGGCGGTGCACCCGCTGGCGCGGCGTGCGGCCACGGCGCTCATGGCCACGCTGCAGGAGCAGGACGCACAGGCGTGGCGCCTGCACGAGCCGGGGAACGGCAAGATGTTCGGCGTCCTTGTCGTTGTGGCCCCCGACGGCGTGCTCGGCTATCTGCGTGCCTTCTCGGGCATGCTGCAGGGCCAGTGGGAGCTGCCAGGCTGGGCGCCCCCCACCTTCGATAGTGCACAGCGCGATGTCGTGTGGGGACCCGGCGAAGTGGAGATGCTCGACTTTGCCGCCCAGCGCGCGGCGCTGCGGGCCACGGCGCCGACCGATGGGGATACCGCTCGCCACGCCCGCATCACGGCGGCGGTGGCGGCGCTCGACGCCCGGCGTACGGCTCGCTCCCGCATCCTCCTCGCGCAGATTCAGGAGAGCTACCGCTTCGTCAACGCGCGCGGCGTGGTGCGTACCCTGCGCGAACTGTTCGCGCCGGCGCCCCCCCCCGCGGGGGCCGGGGATTGCGCGGCCCCCAAGCTGCTGGCGCAGGCGTATCGCCTGGGGCTCACGCCAGTCGCGCTGGCCGAGTTCTGGTGGGGCGCGCCGTCGGTCACCGGGGACAAGCGCGAAGGGGTGTTTTACGCGGCCTGCCGTGGCAAGTGCCTGCCCATCCTCACGCACATGCTGGACGGGCTCCCCGCCGATCCGCCGCCGCTGTTCGGGGCTGCGGCCATCGACCCGGCCGAGCCGCGCGTCGTGTACGAAGACGAGCAGCTGCTGGTGGTGAACAAGCCCAGTGGGCTGCTCACGGTGCCCGGGCGCAGCGCGTCGTTGCAGGACTGCGTGGTGTCGCGATTGCGCGAGCGATATCCCCACGCCACCGGCCCGCTGGTCGTGCATCGGCTGGACATGGACACGTCGGGGCTTCTCCTGGTCGCGAAGTCGCTCGAGGTGGCCAAGACCCTGCAGCGGCTGTTCGCGTTGCGGGAGATCGAGAAGCAGTACGTGGCGGTGCTCGATGGTCTGGTGGCGAACGATGGGGGACACATCATGTTGGCGCTCCGTCCCGACATCGACGACCGGCCGCGCAACATTCACGATCCGGTGCATGGCAAGCCAGCGCATACGGAATGGCAGGTGCTGGCGCGGGACCCGGGAGGCCACGGCGGGCGTACGCGCGTGCGGTTCACGCCGCACACCGGGCGGTCGCACCAGCTGCGCGTACACGCGGCGCACCCGGCGGGGCTGAATGCGCCCATCGTGGGGGACCGGCTGTATGGCCGCACGCCGCCGGACGACGACGAGCGGTTGCTCTTGCATGCTGAACGGCTCGCCTTCGTGCACCCCGTGACGGCCAGGCCGGTGGAGGTGCAGGCGCCTGCCCCCTTCTGACGACTCGCGATAGCTTGGGGGATGCCCGAGTTGCACGCGAGCCCGTCATCGTTACCGGTCGTCTTGTCGACCGCCGACTGGCAGGCGCGGGCGGCGGCGCATCGTGCCCGGATCCAGCCGTACACGCAGGCGCGGCGGGCGCGACGCGCGCGCGGGGCGTCGCATCCCGTGCAGGACTTCCTCTTTCAGTATTACAGCTACTCCGCGGGGAAGCTGGAGGCGTGGCACCCAAACGCACACGAGGCCATTGCCGAGAGTACGGAGGCACGTGAGCGGTTCACGGCGCCGGTGTACGGCGCAGCCCATGGCATCCTGCGTCGTGATGTGGCCACCATGGCCGCCGGAAAGCGCGCGACCGTGGCCGAGGTGCTGGCGCTGTTGCGGGCCACGCGCGATCGGCCGGCGCACTTCGGCTGCTTCGGCATGCACGAGTGGGCCATGGTGTACGGCGGGCACGACATCCGGCACGACGGCGTCGCGTCGCTGCGGCTGCCGCAGCAGCAGATCGACGCCTTCGTGGAGAGTCGACCGGTAGTGTGCAGTCACTTCGATGCGTTCCGCTTCTTTGCGCCGGCGGCGAAGCCGTTCAACCGACTTCCCCTGGCGTTCGAGACACGGTACGCGGCCGAGCAGCCCGGGTGCATTCACGCCAACATGGACCTCTACCGTTGGGCGTACACGTGCATGCCCTGGGTCGGGAGTGACCTGCTCGCTGACTGTTTCGAGCTGGCCATGGCGCTGCGGGCTCTCGATATGCAGGCGGGGCCGTACGATCTGCAGGCGTTTGGCGTGGAACCGGTGCGCATTGAAACCGCCGCGGGGCGCGACGAGTACCAGCGGCGGCAGCGGGCGTTGAGTGCGCGAGCGCGCGTGCTGCGGGGGCGACTTATGGACGTGCTCGCGCAGGTGCTCGCCGCGTAGATTTGGGGGAGGCGCTATCGAGTTACCGGGACGCCGTACCGTGCCTGCAGCACGGCAAAGGCGGCCTCAAGCTCACTGGGTGCACCACGAGGTACGCCGGGGCCGATGAGTCGTTCGGCATTCTCGATGCGGGTGCCTTCCATGGGGTGCGTGGAGACCCATTCGAGATAGGCCGGCACGTTGCCTGATTGCTCGCGCAGGCGCGCGAAGAAGCGCACCATCCCGCGCGGGTCGATACCGGCGCGTGTGGTGTACACGATGCCGGCCGAATCGGCCTGCAGTTCGTCGGTCCGACTGAACTTGGCGGTGAGCGCGTTTGCGCCCAGGTTGATGGCCACCTGCGACAGCCCCGTGTCGCAGAACCCGGTGAAGAGACACACCACGGTGACCGCCGCGGAGAGCCCCTGCTGCTTGCGCGCCTGCTGCGCCCCGTGCGACAGCCGGGCATGCGCCACCTCGTGGCCAAGCACGCCACCCAGTTCCGCGACATCGCGCGCGCTGCGCAGCAGCCCGGTGTGCACGTACACGAAGCCACCCGGCAGGGCGAACGCGTTGACCGACGAGTCGCGCACGATGCGGAACGTGTAGGGATACGCCACCGGTCCACCGGCCTCCACGAGGGCGTTGCCAATGGTGGCGAGTGCCTGTTCTCCCTCCGCATCACGCACGACCTGAACGCGTCGCTCGATCTCAGCGGCGGCCTCGGCGCCCAGCTGCCGCTCCTCGGTGGCGTCCATGGAGCAGCCGGCGAGGAGCAGTGCGCAGGCGGCCGCCCGCGCAGCTGCCCCCAGCGACCCGAGCACCCCAGATGGGCGGGGCGCGGCGACACGAAACAGCAAGGTCATGGTAAGTGAATCGGCAGCCGAACTCAGGGGTTCCGGGGGGTCGCCAGCGGCAGGAGAGCCTCGCCATGCGGGGCGTGTAGCCCCGGCGCAAGATCGGGAGAGGCAGGCCGTATACGCGCCTGCGGTACGTGGCCGACGTGGAGCAGTGGGACTCTGTCGCCGACAAGTACGCCACCCTGGGTGGCATCGTGGAGGCGTTCATCACGGGCGATGGGGTCCGTTCCCCTTCCGTGCAGTGCCGCATTGTTCCGCTCAGGCACGATCGAGATCAACCTCCGCAAGGGCGCTTCTCCTCGGGCTCGCTCGTGGGGCGTTGCGCGTGCGCTCCCACGTGAACTGGGGTCAGGCGATCGTGGGACGCGCGCGCGGTTTCACACGCACCCCGGGGCCGTTCGTTAGGGCGCACGCTGCATGGATGCCATGGCCCGCGCGAGTTCCGATTCTTCCGTGCTCGCCGTGACCACGCCGCCGCCCTGCGCCAGCACCTCGCCCGCGCGCGTCTTGCTGACCGCATCCACCAACGCGACCAACATGGAGGAGTTGATGGTGAGCCCCTCGCCCATCTGCGTGAGCAGCGCGTCGGGGAAGCCGAGGTCGAGGAAGTAGGCGGCCAGCGCTCCACCCGCCGCCAGGGTGATGGTGCCGACGCCGGGCAGGATGAGCCCGGCCAGCGCGCCCACCAGCGCGCTCTTGCCCACGCCCCAGTCCTGGGACTCGGTGAACTCCACCTCGCCACTGGCATGGCGGGTGATCACGGCCACGTTCCCGAGGCCGATCGAGGCGGACTTGAGGAGCGCCACGCCGCGCTCGGCGCCGCCGGGGGTGTTGAAGCTGGCAATCAGAATGTGACGGACGTTCGCGTCGGACATGGCATCTCCGGAAGAAGGTGGGGGTGCGTACCCCGCAGGAGGGCGTTGGTGCGATCTGCGCGTCCGGCTCGGCCGACGCTCACCACGGTGAGCAGCATCCCGGGTCCGCTCAATTGCCGAGTCGCGCCACACCCGGTAGCATGGAGCCATGCCCATCTCGCTCAGCGGTCGCCGCCCCCCGCGCCGGTGGCGCCCCGTTGCCGCCTGTTTGCTGGCCCTGCTCTCGGCCTGCTCCGGCGGAGACACCGGTGGCGCCGCCGCCGCCCCGCTGGCCGACGGGACCTTTGCGCGCATCCAGCGCACCATCATCGAGCCCAGCTGTGCCGGGTGCCACCGCAGCGGCAGCAGCGACGCGCGGCAGTCGGGGCTGGTGCTGTCGGCGGATTCGAGCTACCAGCAGATGGTAAGCGCCCCGTCGCTCCATCCGAAGGCGCGCGCCGATGGCCTGCTGCGCATCAAGCCGTTCCGTGCCGACAGCTCCCTGCTGTACCACAAGCTCGCGTGGATCCCCGGCCACCACAGTGCCGACTACGGCAACCTCATGCCTATGGGTACCACGCAAGGGCTCAGCATGGGACAGCTGGAGTACGTGCGCCGCTGGATCGAAGCGGGGGCGCCTCGCTCGGGACACGTGGTGGACACCGCCGTGCTGCGCGATGCCCGGCTGCAGGTGGCCAGTTTCACCCCCTTGGCGCCACCAGCGGGCGGCGCCGGGCTGCAGCTTACCGTGGACAGCTTTCCGGTGCCGCCACGCAACGAACGGGAGCTGTTCCTGTACCGCACGTTGGGCAATCGCGAAGCGCTCTACGTCACGCGCATCGAATCACGCATGCGCCCCGGCAGCCATCATCTGCTGCTCTATACCTTCGACGAGTCGCGCACCACGTTCCCGTGCAACCTGCGGCCACCGGCCAACGTCGTGCGCGACCTGCGCACCGCCGAGGGCGTACCGATTGCCCTCAACATGCTGCCCATGGCCTGCCATGTGTTCTTTGCTGGCGCCATGACCCCGGAATTCGACTATCGCTTCCCGCCCGGGGTGGCGCTGCGCCTGCCCCCCAACGCGGCCATCGATCTGAACGTGCATTACGTGAACAAGTCGCCGGCGCCGTTCCCCGGTCAGGCGGCGGCGAACCTGTACACGGTGGATCGCAGTGCCGTGCGCATCGAGGCGCGCACGCTCAACCTGGCCAACACCAGCTTCACCCTGCCGGCGCGGCAGCGCACCACCATCCGCACGGTGTTTCGTACGCCGGTACGCACGACGGTGCTGGGGCTCACGTCGCACATGCACGCGCTGGGCGACCGCTTCGAGATTCGCGTCCTGCGCACCAACGGCACCGAGAGCAGCGTGTACGTGAACACCGACTGGGAACACCCGGCGTTCCTCAATCTTCCCACGCCTCTCGTGCTCGAGGCGGGGGACGCGCTGGTCTCCGTGGTCACCTACCACAACACGACCGATCGGCCGGTGGGGTTCGGTCTGCTCAGTACCGACGAGATGAACATCATCTTCGGGTACGCGTACTAGCACCGTCGCCGTCACATCGCCCTGCCGCGGACGCCGCCGCGTCATGGACACCGGTGCGCTGGCAGGTTAGCGTAACCGGTGTTATGCGAACCATCGCCCGCATCATTCTCCCACCGTCCCGCCGGTGAGTCGCCCTCGCGGAGATCATCGGGCGCGGCGTGAGGCCATCGCCGACACCGCGGCGCAGCTGATTGCGACGCGCGGTCTCGATCAGGTGACGCTGCGTAGTGTCGCCGCGGCCCTCGGCGTGACGACCGGCGTGCTCACCCACTACTTCCCCTCGAAGGACGCGCTGCTCCGCCACACCAAGAACCGCGCCTTCGATCGGTCGTTCGCGCGTGCCAGCGCGGCGGCGGTGGGGCCACCCGGCATGGAGCGGGTCCATGCGGTCGTCGCGGCGGTGTTGCCCCTCGATGCCGAGCGTCGGCAGCTCTGGCGCCTGCTGGTGGCATTCTACGGCAGTGCCGTCGGATCGCCAGCACGGCGACGCGGGCAGGAGCGACGCATGAACCGCTGGTACGCTCTCTATCGGGAGGCGGTGGCTCCGCTTCGGGAGACGGGCGAGATCCCCGGGGATGCCGATGTGGCACGCATTGGCACGGCACTCGCGCTGTTCGTAGAGGGGCTGGCCATTCACGTCGTCATGACGTCACCCACGGCGAGTGCCGAGTGGCAGGAATCCTTCGCCCGCGAACAGGTACGTCGTCTCGTTACCGGCTGATCGGAGTCATTCATGCGACATCTTCCCACGGCGCTTGCTGCCACCTTCCTGTCATCCGCGGCGCTGTCCGCGCCGGTGCTGTCTGCGCAGGCGCCGCCGGCGCAGGCGCTGCCGGCGTCGACACCGTCCGCCGCGGCGCCGTTCCGTACGGTCGCCTTCACCACCAGCGAAGGCACGTGGGTATCGCTCGACGTCAGTCCCGATGGGCGCACCCTCGTCGTCGAACTGCTGGGCGAGCTGTACACGCTGCCGGTTGCTGGTGGTCGCGCCCAGCCGCTGCTGACCGGGCGGGCGTTCCAGTCGCAGCCGCGCTACTCGCCAACGGGAGCACAGCTGGTCTACATCAGTGACGAGAGTGGCTCCGACAACGTGTGGATCGCCAACGCCGATGGGTCGGGTGCGCGACCGCTCACCCGCCTGCCACGCGCCGGCATGTTGTCGCCCGCGTGGACGCGCGATGGACGCGCCATCGTCGTGACGGTGACCACGCCCTACACCACCCGCGCGGCCGAGCTCTGGCGCTACGACGCGGTCACCGGAGAGGGCACCCGACTGCTGGAGAACACCAACGGCCCGGCGCAGCCGCTGGTCTCGGCGCCGGCCCCCGGCCCGTACGGCCCCCTGCCGAGTCCCGATGGCCAGAGTCTCTGGTTCAGCTCCGTTACGCCGCGCCCCTACGGCAGCCGCAACGGCCCGAGCAGCACCATTCTCCGCGTGCCGGTGGCTGGGGGGGCGCCCACGCCGGTCGTGGTGGAGGGCATGCCCGCCATGAAGCCGTTGCTGTCGCCCGACGGCGGCACGCTTGTCTACGGCACCGTGCGTGAGGGGCGCACGGGGCTCAAGGCGCGCGATCTCGCCACCGGCGCCGAACGGTGGCTCGCGTATCCCGTAGACCGTCATCAGCTGGAGTCGCGCGCCTCGCGCGATGTGCTACCGAACGCGGCCTTCTCGCCCGACGGTCGCTGGCTGTACGCGGCCTTCGGCGGCCGCATTCACCGACTCGGCGTGCGCGACGGCAGCGACACCGTCATTCCGTTCACCGCGAGCGTGTCCCTCGAGGTAACGCCCACGCTGCGCGCGCCGCAGCGGCTCGATACCGGGGCCGTGTCCGCGCGGATGGCGCACCATGTGGCCACGGCCCGCGACGGTCGCCGAGCCTTCTCCGCACTCGGTCGCATCTGGCTGACCAGCACGACCGGTGGGGCCCCGCAGCGGCTCACGCGGTCCCCGCAGGCGCGCGAATTCATGCCCGCGTGGTCTCCCGATGCGCGCTGGATCGCCTACGTGACGTGGAGCGAAGAGGGAGGCGCCCTGTGGAAGGCGCGCGCGGACGGGCGCGGCGCGCCGGTGCGTCTCAGTGCCACGCCGGCGTTCTGGCACGCACCGCGCTGGAGCGATGATGGGGCGACCATCACGGCCACCACGGCGCCGCTCGCCTCCACACTCTCGGCGCCCCCTGGTGGTGTGCCCGCCGATGCACAACAGGTGCGCGTTCCCGCCCAGGGTGGCGCGGTGCAGCTGCTGGGTCCCGCCGCGCGAAACGCCGCGCCTGCCGGCACCAGCGTTGCCGTGCCCGTTCCCGTGTCGCTGCCGCGGGCCAAGGCCGTGGGCACCGTCGTCCTGCGCGGTGCGACCGCCATCACCATGCGCGGCACCGAAGTCATTGCCAACGCCGATGTGCAGGTGACCAACGGTCGCATCGTGCATGTGGGTGCGCGTGACGCGCGCCCTCTGCCTGCCGAGGCGCGCGTGATCGACGTGCGCGGCAAGTTCATCGTGCCCGGCTACATCGATCTCCATGCGCATTGGGGGTCGGGGCAGGGGACACTCACGGTGGCCGACCTCCCGCAGCCCGAATCCACCAACGGACTGGCCAATCTCGCCATGGGTGTCACGACCGTGCGCGACCCCCAGGTGTCACCCGACATCTTCGCGGTCGCCGACATGGTGGAGGCCGATGGCGTACCGAGTCCGCGCGTCTTCTCCACGGGGCCGGGTGTCTTCGGCAGCATCGACTCCCAAACGCTCGACGACATGCGGCGCACGCTGGCGCGCTACCGCGACGTATATCGCACGCCCTACATCAAGGCCTATCAGGTGGGCAATCGTCAGCAGCGGCAATGGCTCATCGAGGCGGCGCGTGAGTTGGGCATGATGCCCACCACGGAGGGGGCGGCCGACGGCAAGGAAGACATCACGCACGCCATCGATGGCTTCAGCGGCCTCGAGCATGCGGTGCCGGAAGCGCCGCTCCACGATGACCTCATCCAGCTGTTCGCGCGCACCGGCATCGTGAATACGCCCACCGTGGTGGTGAGCTTCGGCGCGGCATTGCCGGTGTATCGCCTCCTCGCCGAAGAGCGGCCGCACGAGGATGCGCGGGTGGAGCGCTGGTTTCCCGACGGGCAGCTCTTTCAGCGCAGCTCCAGTCGGTTGCTCTGGTTTCCCCCGGAGGACTATCAGGATCGTGAGGTGGCCGCGGGTGCCGCGGCCGTGCTGCGCGCCGGCGGACACATCGGCCTGGGCGGCCACGGTGAAGTCCAGGGCTTGTCCAATCACTGGGAGATGGCGCTGCTCGCGCGTGGCGGCATGCACCCGCACGAGGTGCTGCGCGTGGCGACCGTGGAAGGGGCGTACGCGCTGGGGCTCGACCAGGAGCTGGGCAGCCTCGAAGCGGGGAAGGTGGCCGATCTGGTGGTGCTCGACGGGAATCCGCTGCACGACCTTCGCCACACGCGGGAGGTGGCGTACGTGATGAAGGGTGGGACGCTGTACCGCGGCGGTACGCTCGATCGCGTCTGGCCAACGGCGGCGCCGCTCACCCTGCCGTGGGCCCTGCGCCGCACCGCCACCCCCACCATGGCCGCCGTGGACTCCGTGGTGCGCCACACGATGGAGCGGCTGCGCGCGCCGGGAGTGGCGTTGGCCATCATGCGCCGCGGAGACGTGCTGCTGGCACGGGGGTACGGCGTCGCGGAGCTCGAACATCAGACGCCCGTGACCGAGGAAACGATCTTCCAGTCGGGGTCCATGGGCAAGCAGTTCACGAGTGCCGGCATCATGGCGCTGGTGGAAGACGGCAAACTGGATCTCGAGGCCTCGGTGCGCCGCTATCTGCCCAATACGCCGGCTGCGTGGGAGCCCATTCGGCTGCGCCATCTGCTCGACCACAGCTCGGGATTGCCCGACTACACCGGCGACGGATTCGACTATCGGCGCGACTATACCGACGAGGAGCTGCTGCGCATGGCGGCGGCACTCCCGCTGGAGTTCACGCCCGGTACGCGCTGGAACTACTCGAACACCGGCTACGTGGTGCTCGGCATCATCATGACTCGCGTGAGCGGCATGCCGTACCACGAGTACCTGCGCCAGCGCCTCTTCACGCCGGCGGGGATGCCCACGGTGCGTGGCGACCTGGGTGGCACCGCAGCTCAACACCACCGCCGATGGTTCACTGTTGCTGTCGTTGCGCGACATGCTGGCCTGGAACCGGGCCGTGCGTGCCCGCGCCCTGCTCAGCCCCGAAAGCTGGCGGCGAATCTTCACGCCCATGACCCTCAACAGCGGTCGCACGCATCCCTATGGCTTCGGCTGGTTCATCGGTGAGGCCGGTGGTGCGCCGCTGTACGAGCATGGCGGCACGTGGCAAGGGTTCGTGACCCAGAATTCCTACTACGTCGGCAGTGATCTCAGCATCGTGGTGCTGTCCAACGGGCGCACCATGGCGCCGGCGATGATCGCGTCGACGGTGGCCGCGCTCTTCGACACGACGCTGGCGCCGGTGCCACCGGTGACCACGCCACGCGCCGATCCAGACACGGCGGCCACGGCGTATGTGGCGCGCATGCTTGGCAAGGTCGCCAGTGGCCAGCTCGAACTCGCCGACTTTGCCTTCGTGCGACAGACGATCTTTCCTCGGCTCAAGGCGGCCGTGACCTCGCTGCTGAGCGGCAAGGGTGCTCCCATTCGCATGGAGTATCTCACGCATCGGATGCTTGGCGACGACGTGGAGACCGAGTACTACGCGTGGTTCGGCCGTGAGCGCTATCGGGTGATCGTTTCGCGTGGCCCGCAGGGCGGGCTCACGGGCTTGCGGGTGCAACCGGAGCCCGTGCCATGATGAACGGGAGAGATTCACGCCTGCCGGTGCGGGGGGCGCGGCGTGTGGCGGTATCCTGCGCGGCGCTGCTGGCCGCCTGTACGGCGCCACCGGTGTACGATGTGCTGCTCACGGGAGGCACGGTGGTGGATGGCACCGGAGCAGCGGCCGTGGTGGCCGACGTGGCCATCGTGGGCGATTCCATCGCGGCCATTGGTCCGGCGCTCAACGCGCGTGGTGCAAGAACGATCGTGGACGTGCGCGGGCACGTGGTGGCGCCAGGGTTCTGGGACAATCACGCACACCTGGTGACGCTGGACTCGCATCCACTGGCCGAGAACTTCATTCGGCAGGGAATCACCACCATCCTGGCGCCGCAGCACAGTCAGGACCAGCCGTTTCCGCTCGATCAGTACATGGCGCGTGTACGCATGGCCCCCAACGTGGGACTGTTCTCGGGCCATACCTGGATCCGCAAGCGCGTCATGGGGCTCGCCAATCGCGCCCCCACCCCGGCAGAGCTCGCGTGGATGACGGCGCTCGTGGACTCGTCCATGCAGCAGGGGGCGCTTGGCCTCGCCACCGGGCTGGAGTACACACCGGCCACCTACGCCGAGCCGCCGGAGATCATGGCGCTGACCCGCGTGGCGGCTGCGTACGGCGGTGTCTACGTCACGCACATGCGCGATGAAGGCGCGGGTGTGCTGACCTCGGTCCAGCAGACGCTCGACGTGGGCAACGCGGCCGGTATTCCCGTGCAGATCAATCACCTCAAGGTTACGGGTGCGGCCCAGTGGGGGTGGAGCGCGCGCATCCTCGCGCTGCTCGACTCGGCTGCCGCCGCCGGTACCGCCGTGGCGTTCGATGTGTACCCCTACGACGCGTATAGCACCTACTCCGATCTCATGTTTCCGGCGTGGGCGCTCGCCGACGGCCCGCCGGCATTCGCGAAGCGCGTGGCCGACCGGCCCACGCGGGCGCGGCTCGTGCGCGAGATGCGCGCGCTCTTTCCGCGGCAGACCGGGCCCGGTCCG
>VYLE01000330.1_pt1 | contig 32710 bp, 32 predicted proteins | sample 5114391 | NCBI WGS metagenome assembly VYLE01 (sample SAMN12291771, study PRJNA351875) | freshwater metagenome | isolation source: freshwater lake | place: USA: Michigan, Kent Lake | collected 2013-08-15
GTGGCGGAAGCGACTCGAGGTCTTCCATCTCATTGTCCGTCATCGGCAGATCCGGCGCGTCCGTCCGGCGCGGCGGCGGCGCTGACCGCACGGGTACGCGCTCCGTCCGGACCGGCGCATCACCCACATTGATGAGCGGATAAGCGTCGCGGTAGAGTGAACAGTCTTCTCTGGCAGGCGCTACCGCCGCGTTCACACGGAAATACTCGAGCCCGTCCGGCGTGCTGGCATAGCGGCGGCGTTCCAGCGCGCGCAGCTCCGGGTTCGCTTCGGCCAGCGCGCAGACGATGTCGCCCAGAATGAAGGGGTTGTCGGAATAGTAGTTGTGTCCGAGCCCGAAGAGTTCAGTAGCGATGCCGGTGGCGTCGATTGTCTCGTAATAGGGATTGGCGCGGATGAAGGGCTTGTCGCCATTCGTGTCGCCGAGGCGCAGCTTGTTGTTGACGATTTCCGAGACGTGCAGAGCGCGGTCAGCGTCTGACGTGTAGATGGTGACGTTGGCCTGCAGGTTGTCGAGCACGCCGGTCGTTGCCTCGAAGATGTCGCGGTCGACATCCGCCGCAACGAGGATGATGCGGAACTCCAGATCTTCGCGCTGGTGGCGCTCGAGATAGTCGGCCGCGTAGGACTTGAGCGCTTCGGTCAGGATGCGGTTGCCCATCGAGTGGGCAACGATATTGATGCGCTTGACCTGCGGCTGATCTGTGATGACGTCGAGAAACTGCTCCAGATAAGGCGCCGCGCCGAGCGAGCGGTCCTGGTCGCCGCGATAGTCCGTGAGCGACACTTTCCCGGCAGACGGCCAGCTGAACAGCACCGGCACGCCCACATCAAAGATGCCGCGGCGCGAGAGATCCACAGACAGCTGGGCTGAGCGGATGAGGGCGTCATCGAAGGGCGTGTTGAAACCGTGCACAAAGAGCAGCACGGAGTCAGACTGGCGCCCGGCGAGCGCCGTGTCCATCTCGGAGAGGAAGGCTTCGCTGCCAGCCTTGGTGATCCGTGTCAGGAAGACATATCTGGCAAGCTCTGACGGCTCCTCCGGCGGCGGGCCTTCGAGGATCGGTGTCTCGCCGCGGTCGCGGCTCCCGCCTTCTTCGATCAGCTTGGGCAGCCAAATATCGGCGCGGCCGAATTGCAGGCGCATGGCGTCCTTCGCCCGCGCGCTGCGAACATCGGCCTCCTGGGCGAGGCCCGGCTCGCCGCCAATGAGCACGAGTTCGCGGTTGGTGCCGAACAGGACACGGACGCAGTCAACCGCGCCGCGGGTCGCGTCGTCGAGCAGCGCCTCGCAATCCGTACCGAATTGGGGATGGTACTTCGTGGGTTTGGGCTGGAGCAGGAACCAGGCCGCTGCTGCACCGGCGCCAGCCACAACCAGCAGCAACAGGCTGATCAGAAACCACCGCATCCCGCCCACCTGAACCGTCCGGCATTTGAGACACCACAGGCGGATGACCAATTCAAGGCATGCGCGAGACGGCCTGGCCCCGCCACTGCCGGAAAACCCACTTGCAACGCAGGCGGAATGTTTTAACGCTCCGCAATATGACGGGGCTGTGACAACGGGGAGTGGGGCGAATGATCTATGCGCTCGGGGCGTACATTATCCTGCAATTTGCAATTGCGCTCTGGGCCAGCCGATACGTCAACTCCGAAGCCGATTATTTCGTCGCCGGGCGCCGCTTTGGCCTGCTGATGGTCGGCGTCTCGGTTTTCGCGACCTGGTTCGGGGCGGAGACGGTGATGGGCGCCTCCGGCGCGATTGCCGATGAAGGCCTTGCCGGCGGGCGGGCAGACCCGTTCGGTTACACGATCTGCCTTCTGGGGATGGCCCTCTTCATCGCCTACAAGCTCCGGGCAGCGGAGGTGATGACTTTCCCGGACTTCATGGAAAAGCGCTTCGGCCAGCGCGCAGAGATCACCGCAGCGATCCTGACCATCCCGACCTCGATCATCTGGGCCTCGGCGCAGCTCTTGGCGATGGGCGAGATCATCTCAGAGACCGCCGCGATCAGCCTGAACATCGCCCTGTTTGGCGGCGCGGTGCTGATCATCGCCTACACGACCATCGGCGGCCTTCTCGGCGATGCTCTCACTGACTTGTTGCAGGGCGCCGTGATGATGATCGGCCTGACGGTGCTTCTGATCGTACTGCTCTCGTCTGGAGACTTCTCCTTTGCCGCGATAACTCCAGACCAGCTGACCTGGGTTAGCACGGACGAAGAGGGTAACCCGGAATCCTGGCTATCGGCGCTAGATACCTGGATGGTGCCCATCCTCGGCTCCCTCGTGGCGCAGGAGGCGATTTCGCGCTTCCTCGGGGCCAAGTCCGCCAGCATCGCGCGCAAGGGCTGCTTCCTCGCCGCCGCACTGTACATCGTTTTCGGCTCGATCCCGCTGGTGATCGGCCTGCTCGGCCATGCTGCCGGCTTCGAGGCAGGTTCGACCGACAGCTACCTGCCGGAACTGGCCCGGGAATACCTGTCGCCAGTCATGTATATCCTGCTGATGGGCGCCATCATTTCGGCCATCCTGTCGACCGTCGACACAACCTTGCTCGCCGTCTCGGCGATTGCCAGCCGCAACCTGATCGACCCGATCGCCCGTGATCTGCCCGAGCCGCGCAAGCTGATGTTCGGCCGGTCGCTGACCCTGCTTGCCGGCCTGATGGCTTATGGCATTGCGGCCTCCGGCGAGACGATCAAGGGCCTCGTCGAGATTGCGTCATCGTTCGGCTCGGCGGGCATCATGGTGGCCCTGCTGATCGGCCTGCACTCAGGCTACGGGCGCGAGAAGGCTGCGCTGGCGGCCCTGTTCACCGGCGCCGCGCTGAGTTTCCTCGGCTATGGCGTTCCCGCCTGGGCGGTGAGCCTGTTCAACGAGGCAGCTGCCGAGGGTATGCCCGGCTGGACGCAGGGCTTCGAAGGCTCGTTCATCATCTCGGTCGTTTCGGCGCTCGCCGCCTATATCGGGGTGGCGGAGCTCGAAAAGCGGGGCGTCCTTGAGGGCAGGAAAAAAGAAAGCCCGGCTGCATCTGTCGACGCGCCGGGCTAAAGTGGGGTCCTGTTAGGGGGAGGAAACGCCCAATCGGAGGAATGATCGGGTTATGCCCAGGACCCTTGGCATGAACTCTACATAGGACGGTTACGCTGCATTGCAACATGCGGCAGAGCATCACAAGCATGCAATTTTGCATGAGACGTTGCGAATTCCCGAACGTTAACGCATGGACATCTTGCGCAGCGGTTCGGTCTCGGTCGTCAGGAAATCACGGAAGGCTGCGACCCGCTTCGAGCGGCGCAAGTCACTGGGATATATGAAATAAAGGTCGAATGTAGGCCCCGTGATTTCGGGCAGGACGCGGACCAGGCGCGGCAGGGCGCTCGCCATGTAATCCGGCACATCCGCGATCCCGAGGCCCGTATCGACGGCCCGCATCATCGCGAACACGTTATTCACCTTGAGGGTGGCCGGACGGGGGGGTGCGTCATCGCGCCCTACCCGGCAGGCAAAGCTCATTTCCTGCAGCGGGGAGGAGTCGTCGCCGTAAGCGATGATCCGGTGCTGGTCGAGGTCTTCGGGCGTCCGAGGTACGCCGTGCGCCTTCAGGTATTCGGGCGAGGCATAGAGGTTCGTCGCCACCGTGCCGAGCTTGCGCTGGATCAGGTCTGCCTTGTCGGCCGCCCAGAGCTGGATGGCGCATTCGGCCTCCAGTTTCAGAAGATCATACTGGTGCTGGTCGTCGAGACGCAGGTCGAGATGCAGGTCCGGATGGCGCCGGACGAAATTGCCTAGGCGCGGCACCAGCCAGACGGAGCCGAAGGCCACCGGGGCGGCCACGATCAGCTCGCCCTGCGGCGTTTCCTGCTGGTCTTTCAAGGCGGTATTGGCCGAGAGGGCCGCCGTGGCCATTTCGGAGGTCGAGCGGAACAGCGTATGGCCGCTATCGGTCAGCACAAGGCCGCGCGCATGGCGCTGGAACAGGGAGACGCCGAGTTGTTCCTCAAGCGCCGCAATCTGGCGGGAGACCGCAGACTGCGAAATGCCGAGCCGTTCGCCGGCGAGCGTCAGGCTCCCGGCTTCGGCGGCGGCATGAAAAGATCTGAGCTTACCCCAATCCATTTCCATCTTGTGGCATGGCCGGGACTCGCGCCGCAAGCGGTCGCTTTTGTTATTGGCGCTCGGGGGCTGCCGCTGCCGCCCGGACACCTTCGCTGGCACCAAGCTCTGCGGCGGCTTCGAGCAGCAGGTCGAGATCGGCGCTTTCGGTCCGGTGGTTCGTCAGGTTGACGCGGATCACTGTTGCCCCGCGAAGACGGGTCGTCGACGGCGCGGCGATGCCCAGCTCCTGCAGGCGGATGACGATCTCCTCGTTCAGGGCGTCGAGCGCGGCGCCTTGGAGCCCTGCCCCGATGTACCGGAAGCAGCAGATGTTGAGATCCACAGGCGCCATGCGTTCGAAGCGGGGGTCGGCATCGACCTTTGCGGCGAGATAGGCCGCCTGCGCACAATTCTTCCCGATCGCCGCACCAAGACGACGCGTGCCGAAACCAGCGATCTGCGACCAGACTTTTAAGGCACGGAAGCTGCGGGAAAGTTCGGGTCCGTATTCGACCGGCCAGGGATTGCCGGCGGCGAGACCGCGCGTCGCCGCCTTCAGGTAATCGGGACGGTCGGTGAAGGCATGGCGGTGATGCGCCTCGTCGCGCACGAGTACGCAGCCGGCATCATAGTTTACGTGCAGCCATTTGTGGAAGTCGAAGGCGAGTGAATCTGCACGGGCGATGGCGGCAAAGCGAGGGGCGAGGTCCGGCACCAGCGTGCCCAGCGCGCCAAACGCGCCGTCAACATGGAACCAGAGCGCTTCGGCAGCAGCTATATTTGCAAGCTCCGTGAGTGGATCAGTTGCCCCGGTATTGACCGTGCCGGCTGTGCCGATGATCACGAAAGGCTCAAGGCCTGCCGCGCGGTCTGCATCGATGGCGGCGCGCAGAGCGGCGGTATCCATTTCGAAGCGGTTGTTCACGGGTATCCGGCGGAGGGCATCAGCGCCAAGGCCGAGGATATCGAACGCGCGGATATTGCAGGCATGCGCCTCGGCAGACGCATAGCCGACGAGGCGCGCGTGACCGACTCCCACCTTGCGGCTGGCAAATCCGAGGCGCACGTCGCGCGCCACTTTCAGCGCAACGACGGTGGCGAGCGAAGTGCCCGAGACGATCAGACCGCTGGCGCCTTCCGGAAAACCGAAGAGTTCGCGGCACCAGCGGATCACCTGACGCTCGACATGGATCGCGCCATGATCGCGCCCGCCGGCATTCGCGTTGATCGCGGCGGCGATGATTTCGGCGAGCAGGTTCTGCGGAGTGCCGGAGCCGTGCACCCAGCCGAAGAAGCGTGGATGGGTGTTACCCGGGCCATAGGGTAATAGGCTTTCGAGCTGCGCGGACAGCGCCGCTGCATCGAGCCCTGCTTCCGGCAGGGGCTGGTCGAATGCTGCCTTCAGCTCCGGCGGAAACGGCGTCCAGACCCTGCCCTCGCGCGCATGTTCCATCTTGTCGATGGCCGCATCGAGCAGCGCGTGCGCATTCGCGCGGAAAGCGTCCCAGTCGGCAGGGTCCAGGCCAGCTTCTGGATCATCTGACATTGGATCTTCTTTCAAGGGATTACTGGCTCGCCCAGAGGATGCGGGCGATCCAGGCGATTTCGGCGGGCTTGAACTCGCGGGAGGGATAATCCGGATTGAGTGAGGCGAGCTCGATCACGCGCGTATTCCTCCGGGCAAGGACTTTCGCCATCACCTCTCCCTGCGTCGTCTTGGCGACCACCCTGTCTCCAGGTTTCACTTCGGCGCCGGGGGCAACGATGATGCGGTCCCCGGCGCGGTAGGCGGGCTCCATCGAGTCCCCCGATATCTGCAGCGCATAGACCGTCTCCGTGCCGAGCCCCGGAAAGCGCACCTCTTCCCAGCCCGCGCCAACAGGGAAACCCGCATCATCAAAAAAGCCGTCCTGCCCTGCCTGCGCAAAACCGATCAGCGGGGCCGAGCCGCCGCGGCGGCCTTCGACGAGCGCCGCAAAATCATCAAACCCCGCGCCCACCGCCTCCAGCACCCGCGCAAGGCTTTCCGTCGTCGGCCAGCGGGGCCGGCCATCCGGGCCTTCGCGCTTGGACGGATTGAAGCTGGTCGGGTCGAGCCCGGCGCGTTTCGCAAGACCCGAAGCGGAGAGACCATGATGCGCAGCGAGCTGGTCCAGCGCGCGCCAGATATCCTTGTGCTGCATGAGGCCGCCTCGAAGGGACTATGGAAATATTCCTATACTAGGAATAATCCCCTATCGTCAACGCTCACGCCCGCCAGAGCGCGCCGCCGCCAGCGCCGCCATCCGGCAACAGGTTTTTCCGCGCCACGCCGTAAACGCGCGCTTCGCCGATGGCGAAGGCAATACAGCCTTCCGGAAAGACCGGCCGGAATGCGTCATTCAAAACGTTCAGCCCCCCGGCAAATGCGCCCATCGCCGGCATCACGAGCCTAGCGCCATCCGAGGCGAAGCAGCGCCGGCGTACCGAGCGCCCGCGCCCCGCGACTTTCGCGACCGGGTGAAGGTGGCCCGCCACTTCGCCGGCCTCCCCGGTCGGCTCATGCCGGAAGACAAGAGGGCCGAGGCGCAGCACCTTGGCGGCGCGGCCGCCGAGATGTGCGGGTGGATCGGGATCGTGGTTGCCTTCGACCCAGATCCAGTCCTGCGCTGCCGTCAGTGCGCGGATGCGTTCGGCATAAAGCACAGGAAGCCGCGATTCCGAGCGCCGGTCGTGGAAGCTGTCACCTAGCGAAATCACAGTTTCGGGGCGCAGCGCTGCGCAGAGGCGCTCGATCCGGGTCAGCGTCGCGCCGGTGTCATACGGCGGCAGCATCTGCCCGGCGGCGGCATAGTTCGAGCCCTTCTCGAGGTGCAAGTCAGAGACGACGAGCAGGCGCTGCGCCGGCCACCAGAGCGCGCCCTCAGGCAACGGCGTCAGCAGCTCACCAGCGAGGTGTAGCAAGGTCTGGCTGGGCTGGGTTGCGGCGGCGGTCATCGTGCAAGACAACTGGCGCGATGCGGGGCCGGGGTCAACGCGCCCCTTGCCGCGCATGGACAGGATGCCCGCGCCGCGCTTAACTGCTGCTCGCCGCTTCCGGTGGAGAAGCGCCCTGGAGGACCCGACCCCGTGACCCGCACCCCGCTTCGTCTCCTGCTTCTTGCTTCGATCAGCGCCCTGACGCTGGCTGCCTGCCAGGAGGCGTCCGCCCCCGAGCCCGAAACCGTTGTGGCGGAAACAGAGACCGTAGCAGAGCCTCTACCCGAAACGGATGTGAAGCTGCCGAAAATGGAATGCGGCCCCGGCGGCACCATCACGGCGGAAACAACGCGCGAAGCATTGGCGGCAACCTACGGCGCTGAAAACATCGCGGAAGAGCAAGTTCCATGGGTCGACAGCGTCGAAACCGCCGTTGTTGTCTTCCCGAATGAACCCGCGACGCGGGTCGAACTGTTCTGGCTCGACAAGACCAGCGGCGGGCCGCGCTATGCCAGCGCCGGCGGCCCCGAGAGCCAGTGGATCGGCCCCGGCGGCCTGTTCGTCGGCGCAAGCCTTGCCGATGTCGAAGCGGCCAATGGCGGGCCGTTCGAGCTGATGGGTTTTGCGAACCACAATTCCGGGGAGGTCACCGACTGGCTCGGCGGCGCGTTCGCGGCGAAGCCCGGCGAAACGTGTGAGTTTGCCATGGTGCTGGGCCTGTCCCCGGACGCGGCCGCCGAAGTCGTCACACCGGTGTCCGGCGATCCGGAAAAGGTCTATCGCTCGGACAGCCCCGAGATGCGCGCCGCCAATCCGTCCGTAGACACACTGGCGCTGCAATTCTTCGATCCGTCCTGATCAGGACATCGCGTCCCGGACGAGGTCTTCTTCGGCTTCGCGAAGGACCGCTTCCATTGCCGAAGCGCCGAAGACGGGCTCGCGGCCGACTTCCAGCATGACGGGCACCGCGAAGGGGCTGATCCGCTCCAGCGGCTTGTGCACGATTCGGCCCTCGATACGGACCAGCATGTCTGAAAGGCGCCGCACGTCGAGCAGGCCGGTAGCGGCGTCCTGCCGGGCCGCCTGCAAGAGGATATGGTCCGCCTCGTGGCTGCGCAGCACATCATAGATGAGGTCAGTCGAGAAGGTTACCTGCCGGGAATTCTTCTCCGTGCCCGGAAGGTTGCGGTGGATCAGGCCTGAAATGATCGCGCAGTGCGCGAAGGTGCGTTTCATCAGCGCGCTCTCGGCCAGCCATTCTTCGAGATCGTCGCCCAGCATGTCGGGATGGAACACCGCATCCATGTCGAGGCCGCGCATATCCTCAAGACCCCAGACAGCCATGGCGTACTCGCTGGCCACAAAGCCGGATGGCTTGGCGCCCATCCGCTCCAGCCGCCGCGTGACCAGCATGCCCAGCGTCTGGTGCGCGAGCCGGCCTTCGAAGGGATAGGAGACGAGATAATGCCGCCCGGCACGCGGAAAGGTTTCGACCAGCAGATGGTCTGGTGGCGGTATCGCTGAGCGCAGCTCCTGGATCTCAAACCATTCGCGCACGGGGTCCGGCAGGCCTTTCCATTGCGCCGGGTCGTGGACCATCTTCCGTACACGGTCTGCAAGGAAAGTAGTCAACGGGAACTTGCCGCCATTGTAAGTCGGGATCGCCGGCGAGTCCGACTGCGCGCGCATCACGAGTGCATCCATCCCTTCAATGCCGATCAGCCTCAGGATCTCGCCGCCGAAGAGGAAGGTATCGCCCGGAGTCAGCAGGCTGAGGAAATACTCCTCCATCTCGCCGAGCTTCCGGCCCGCGCGCAGGGCACGCTGCTCGCTGCCCTGAGGCAACCCTGCCTTGGCCGCAAAGCTCGCCAGCCTCACCGACAGCATCGGCGCCTCGACAATCGCGCCGACATTCATCCGGTGCGCCTGCTTGTCCCGCGCCGTGCGTGCTACCCAGAGCCCGTCGCTCCGCCGTACGATCCGGCGAAAGCGGTCATAGGTCTTCAGCGCATATCCGCCAGTCGCAACGAAATCGACAATCCGCTCGAATGTTTCCCAGTCGAGCCCGGCAAAGGGTGCGGCGCGGCGGATCTCGTCGAACAATTCGTTCAGGCGGAAGCCCTCGCCGCAGGCCCGGCCCATCACATGCTGGGCAAGAATATCAAGCGCGCCTGTGCGGACACCCTCCCCGTCAATCTCGCCTGCCTCAACGGCCGCCTCCGCCGCTCGGCATTCCAGAACCTCAAATCGGTTCGTCGGTACAAGGAGGGCTCGGCTCGCTTCGTCCATCCGGTGATTGGCGCGCCCAATGCGCTGGATGAGGCGCGCGGCCCCTTTCGGCGCGCCCATCTGGATCACGAGATCCACCTCGCCCCAGTCGATGCCGAGATCGAGCGTGGACGTACAGACCACCGCCTTCAGCAGGCCCGCCGCCATCGCCGCCTCGACCCGCTGGCGCTGCTCGCGCACGAGCGATCCGTGGTGCAAGGCAATCGGCAAGCCGTCCTCGTTCGCATTCCAGAGTTCCTGGAACAGCAGCTCTGCCTGGCTGCGCGTATTGACGAAGACGAGCGTCATCTTTGCAGCCCTGATCGCTTCATACACTTCGCTGACCGCAAACCGCCCCGAATGCCCGGACCAGGGTATGCGCTCTCGGGAGATGAGGATGTCCACGTCGGCTTTGACGCCGCCTTGCGCATGAATAATCCGTACACTGCGTTCTATCCCCCTCGCCCCCATCGGGGGAGAGGGGGTTGGGGGTGAGGGGGAATCCACTGAAGCTGCGCTGCTTGGCTGCCCCCTCACCCCTGCCCCTTTCCCCCGTTGGGGGAGAGGGGTGACAAGAGCCGTAATCTCACTTTCTGGCCGCACTCGCACATCCAGCCACCGCGCCAGCTCCTCCGGCTCGCGCACCGTCGCGGACAGCCCTAGGAACCGGCAGGCTGGCGCCCATTCCGCCAGCGTGGCTAGCCCGAGCGACAGAAGATCCCCTCGCTTCGAGGGCGCGAGTGCATGGATCTCGTCGATGATCACGCAGCGCAGATCAGCAAAGAAAGCTGCGGCATGGTCCGAGGCAATCAGCAGTGCGAGCTGTTCCGGCGTCGTCAGCAGGATGTCAGGCGGCGTCTTTCGCTGTTTCTGACGCACATGGGTGGCCGTGTCGCCGGTGCGCGACTCGATGCGGATGGGCAGGCCCATCTCGGTCACAGGCGTCATCACGTTTCGTTGAACGTCGGCCGCCAGCGCCTTCAGTGGCGAGATGTACAGCGTATGCAGCGCCGGAATGCCCGAATTCGTTGCACCGCGTTCAGACAGCTCGATTAAGGTGCCAAGAAACCCCGCGAGCGTCTTGCCGCCGCCCGTAGGGGCAATCAGGAGCGCGCTTTCGCCCCGGAGTGAGGCTTCGGCCAATGCCAGCTGATGCGGCCGGGGCGCCCAGCCCCGCGCTGCAAACCACGCCTCGAACGCGGGCGGCAAAAGGAAGGAAGGAACCTGCGTATCGGCCATGCTGCCTTTATTAAACGATCGCAAGCCTCTGCGTCTGCCCTCTTTCCATTTTCCCGTCCCGCCCGCACCTGACCCCTGTAGCGTTTTGTCCCGGAGACTGCCCATGCGCCGCCTTGCCCTCGCCAGCCTCGCCTTCGCCCTGGCGGCCCTGCCCGCCTCGGCCGATGCGGTTCTGGACCTTGCAAAATCAGTATCGAAGGAGGGGCCGCTCTATGTCTATGACCTCGATTACAATGACGGGTCAGACCAGTTCCGAATGACCGTCGACCAGAGCCAGCCGAAGGGCGAGCGCGTCATCAAGTTTTCACCGGCCGTCGCCACCCTGAAGGGCGAAGCAGCCAAGAAGGCCGACAAGCTGGTAAAAAGCACGGCAGGCGACATCTGGTGCAGCAGCTTCGCCGAAAACATTCCAGCGACCGCAAAACGTGTCTCGGAAACGCCAACCGCTGCAACTTACAGCTTCACGCCGCTTCCCGGCAAGCAGAAGGGCCAGATCGCGGCGGCTTACAAATACCTCACAGCTACAGCCACCATCGACAAGACCAGCGGCGCAATCCTCGCCTATGAAATGACCTCGCCCAAGGCATTCAAACCGGTGCCGGTCGCCAAGGTTGAGAAGCTCAGCATGAAGGTCGCCTGCAAACCCGCGCCAGACGGGCGCACCTATGTGGACACACTCGCCTTCAATCTGAAAGGCTCGGCGATGATGCAGTCGCTCGACCAGATGGAAACCCGCAGGATCACCAACCTGAAAGCGCCTGCACGGTCCGGATTCGGTTCACAATAAGATTGGCCTGCGTCCGCTCACTTCCTGTTCATGTACGGATTTTCATATCTTGAAACCCTGAAGGCGACCGGCTCTAAACAAGCCTGTCCAGATGGAGGGTCCTTGATATGTCGTGGTTTGCTCATGCGCGGGTGCTCGCGCTCTCAACGCTCCTCGCCACCGCGCCGGTCCTGCCCTCCATCACGGAGACAGCGCCCGCCCCGCTGACCCTCCAGCAGCAGACTGATGGCAGCATCGCGGCAGCGCTGGAACGCCCGAAAACGGTCTCCGCAGGCTTCGATGTTGCCGCTTTCAACGCCCTCCTCGGCGAAGAGGCCCGCCTCGGCTTCAAGACAGCCGGCCCTGACGCGGCCAGCGGTGCCTACAAGCTGACCGGTGTCAGTTTCGAGCTGACCGGCGAAGAACCGATGACGCTGTTCACCGCCGATGAACTCCTGCTCTGGAACGCTGATATTGCCGGTCTCGCTGCCCGCTTCGAGGGCAAATCACTCGACAAGACGATCCGCCTGTTCGACCGGATCGAGATGTCCGGTCTCAAGATCGACATGACGGGCTATACAGAGGCAGTCGAAGATGCCGTCATCACGGCGCTGCCGGATTCCTCGGCAGCCATGACCGATTATGAAGAAGCGACTATGGACGTGGGCCGCATCGTGCTGAGCGGTATGACCCTCCATCCGTGGACCTTCACCGAAACCGAAGGCCAGGACGAAGGCCTGGCGGCAATCCGCCTCCTGTCGGCTGTTGCACGCAGCTTCTCTCTGGATGCGGTTGTGTTCCTCGATACGACGATCAGCCAGAGGTTCACGGAATCCGGTGTCGCCGGCTCGCTCGACGCCGTCTATGCCAGCCAGATCCTGCAAGGCTATGACCGGGGCAACATCGCGGCGATGCTGAACGGCAACACGCGGTTTACCGCCAGCTTCCCCGTTCCGCCGACTCCCGCGCTGACAGCTGAGGGCGTTGAAACAGAGGCCGCCGGGACCGCCGCTCCGGAAGCGATGACGCTTCTGAAGATGGACGGGTCAACCGGCTATGCTGGCTGGACCGGTGTTGAGTTTGCAAACCTGCTCAGCTGGGGCGAACGCGGCGAACTTCCGCCGATTACCGAGCGCGACCTCTGGAGCTTCGGGAACTATGTGATCGAGGACATGGAATTCTCGCTTGCCGACCAGCCGTTCATGTCCGCTGGCCGGCTTGAAGCGTCTGCTGACTCCTTCGAGTGGTTCCTGCCGACTCGCATCACCTGGTCGCACGAAGATGGTGTGTTCGACCTCGGCGGAATGCTGAAGGCGATCGAACCGCTGGAGGCAGAGGCCGGAACTCAGGGAGGTGAGCCGTCTATCGCGGAAATGATCAGCATCCTTGAGCGCACGGGCCTGGCGAAACTCTCAGGCGACGGCACGTTTGCGCTCACCTGGAACAGCGAGACCGGCGACACCCTGCTCGAAAGCACCAGCATCACCGACAATCTCTATACAGACGAAACCCGGCTTTCGATGCGCCTGCCATCCTATGCCGACCTCGTACCGGCATTCGGCGCCGATGGCCTCACGCCTGATTCCGAATTGCTCGACGAACTCTTGGAAGCGAAGTTTGTATTCAACAGCGCCCATTACAGCCTGTCCGACGCGGGCCTGCTGGATGCGCTCGCTCTCCTCGTCACGGAAGTGGCAAGGTTCAGCGGTGAGGAAGACCCGATGCTTGCGGGCTTTGCCGGAATGACGCCTGCGGATCTTCGCTCCGCGGCATCCGGTCTGGTCATGTTCGCCGGTGCGGGCGCTGCTTCAGAGGTACCGCAGGCCTTGGACTGGGTGAAAAGCCTGTCAGGCTTTATCGGCACGGGCGGCACCTTCTCCATCCGCTTCGAGCCGGCTACCGAACTGACGGCAGCCGACATCGCTGGCATCGAAGGCGGCGGCATGGCGGAAGAGCCGGACTTTGCGGCGCTTGTCGACCTGTTCGGTCTTACGATCACGCACACGCCGCCGGCCGAAGTCGCTGCGGGTGCGCCCTGATCAGAAGCGTCAGCCGAGCTCCTTGCCGAGGAGGCGAAGCCCCACGGGGCGGGAGTCCTTCTCGGCCTGTTCCGCGGCTGCCGCGGCTTCTGCTGCAGCCTGCTCTGCGGCCCGCGCCGCATCGGCGGCATTGAGCGCTGTAACGATGTCGGCCGTGAAGCGATTGATGTCGAACTGCGCGCCGCCGATCACGTCGAAACCCTGACGTACGATCACCGCATCAAGCGATGGCAGGATCACGATATACTGCCCGCGATTGCCGGCCGCGTAGAACGTCCCCGCAGGTACGCCTGTCGCATCGGTCATCAGCCAGAACTGTGCCCCATAGCCTGCACCGTTCGCCGGTTGCGCCGGGGCGGGTGTACGGACGAATTCGGCCCAATCTTCGGCGAGCAGACGCTCGTTCCCCCACATGCCATCCTGCAGGTAGAGCTGGCCGATCCGCGCCAGGTCCCGCGCCGTCGCCCAGACCTGGCTGGAGGAAATGAAGTCGCCGTTCCAGTCGATCTCGATCGTCGTGTGTACCGCGCCGATCTTGTTCAGCAGCGCTTCGTAGGGGAAGCGGTGGAACTTGTTGTCGTCCTTCATCGCCTCGCGCAGCGCGCGCATCGCGATCAGCGTGTCATTGTTGGCATACTTGAAGCGCTTGCCCGGCATCGCCTCGAGCGGATTCTTCGCCGCCGAGTCGACCACCCGCGCGCCGCCGAAATACAGCCGGTCCGTGCGCGAGCCGCTGTCCCCGCTATCGAGGCCGCTCGCCATGTGCAGCAGGTTGCGCACCGTGATGTCGCGGCGCGGATCAGCCCCCTTGTTCCACTCAGCGATGACTGCCGGATAGTCGATATCCATCAGGCCCTGACGCCGCGCCGCGCCTATCAAGGTCGCGGTAATCGACTTCGCAACCGACCAGGTCCGCACCGGCGTCTCGTTATCGATGCCGCGGTCGTAACGCTCCGCAACGATCTGGCCATTTCTCACCACGACGACCGAGGCCGTGCGCGTGCCGCTGCCATAGGTCATCTCGTCAAACGCCGCAGAAACCGGCGCATCGAGACGCTCCGCTTCCTCGATCTTCAGTTCAAGCTTGACGTTGGAGCCGATCGCGCTGCCCCGGTCCTGTGTGGGCGGTGCGGGCCAGGAGGCAAAGCGCGGCAGGAAGGCAAGCGCCTTCTCCCCCGCCCCGACGGGCAGCTGCGTGCAGCCGAACCCGGGCCGGTAGGCCGCGATGCGCGGCGGCACGCCCGGTGAATAGTTGACCGAGACAAGCTTGCGTTCGTCATCGATCTCCGCGCTGGGCAGCGCATCATATTGGCGCTGGTAATCCGGATAGATGCCCGAGAGTTCATTGCGCTCGATCTCGGGCAAGGTCTGACCGGCAACATACAGGCCCGAGCAGATGAAGGTCGCCTTCCATCCCGCGGCGAGCGCAGATTCCAGCTGCTCCGTCGTGCCCCCTTCCTGCGCAGACGCAGCAAGTACGGGGAGGATCAAGGTAAAGGCAGCGGCGGCCGCGCGAAGGGTACGCATCGTGTCTGGTCTCCGGATTTTGCTGGCAGAATAGGCACCGCTCCCGCAGGGGCAACCCTGCCGCCACAGTTTCCTGCGGCATGGAGCCCGGCAGCTTGACCCGGCCTCCCCCGGCGGCGTTAATGCAGCCGACTTTCAGAAGGGAAGCCCTGTTCATGAAACGCGTTCATCTGCTGGCCGTTGCCAGCCTCGCTGCGCTGCTGGCCGCCTGCGACCAGGTCCGCTTGCCCGGCGCCGGTGAGCTCGCCCCCGAAGCCGCCACTCCGGCAAGTGAAGACATTCCTGCCAGCAAGCAGGCCGAGGCCGCCGCCGAGACCGATGAAGACCTCGCCGCCGAAGGCGAAACGCCGACCGTGGACCGCGATGACACGTCCCCGGAAGCCGCAGCCTCAGCGGTCACAGCCGGGCCAGAATCCGTTTCTGCGCCGCAAAAACTTGCGCTCTACAACGCCGCCCGCTGTGCCCTGCCCGAAGGCGCTGCGCCAACGCCGACCGTGGCTGCCGCTGCCGGCGCCACCGAGCTTGAGGAACCGATTGCAGGCCTCGAAGCGGTCAACGCCTTTGCCGCCACGCTCTCGGCCTTCCCCGGCATCGTGAAACTGGAGCCGCGCCGCAGCGAAATCACCGGCCTGATTGCCAGCGGCCATTGCAGCGCCGTGCGCATCCGCGCCAACTGGTTCATTACCGCCGCGCACTGCGTTGACCAGCCGTATGACGAAATCCGCCTGATCGGGGACGCCGCCAACCTGCGCAGCCCGGATGCCCGCATCACGGCCGCCGAGAGCGCCATCTGCCATGGCGGTTATCTGGGTACGGACAATGGCTATTCGAACGACATTGCCCTTCTGCGCCTAAGCGCCGAACAGGCCGCTGCCATCCCTGGCGTACCGGTCGCCCGCCTCGCCACAACCGCCCTGCCGCTGGCCCCCGCCAACTATCCGACCGGAGAGATGGCGGGCTGGGGCCTCACCAGCTTTGGCGGCAAGCTGTCGAATGACCTTTTGTCCACGGCCATCCGCATCACCGCCGTTGGCCCCGCAGCCATCACCGTCGCGAGCCAATCCGGTGCAGGCCCCTGCATTGGCGATTCCGGCGGCCCACTCTATGTCACGGAGGCAGATGGCAGCAAGTCGGTGGTCGGCATCCTGTCCGTGGTCGAACAGAACCGCGCCAACGGCCAGTTCTGCGCAGGAGATTACAATGGCCGCTATACGAACCTGCAAGGTTATACCGGCTGGATCGACTCGGTCATCGCGCTTTGCGAATCCGATCCGGACGCCTGCAAGTAACTCCGCCTGCCCGGGCACGCCATGACCCGCGCCCTGCCCTGGCTGATCCTGCTGCTCGGAATTCTTCAACCGCTCTCCGGCGCCCTGGCGCCTGTGCTGGGGATCGGCACGCCGATCGGCGCAGCCACTGCCAACACGGATGCGCCTGAACAACCGCTGCCCGCCTTCTTCTCTATCTGGGGGCTCATCTTCCTCGCTTATGCCGGGTTCGGCCTCACCGGCATCCTGCGCCCGGTGAGCTGGTATCCGCGCATCGGCTGGCCGATGCTGATCGCCGGCGCCGCCAACATTGTCTGGATGGCCAGCGCGCAGCTGATCGTCTCCCAGCCGTTGAACTTCATCCTGCTCGGGCCGATCTTCGCGGCGGCATGGACGGCCTGTTCGCGGCTTGAAACGTTGAAGCTGGTGGCAGACGCCGCCGTGTTCCGCGTGGCAGACGCTGCGAGCGGCCTCCTGGCAGGCTGGATCTCCGTGGCCGCCGCCATCTCCGTTCCCCTGACCCTCCGCACTTTCACGGGCCTTGCCCCCACGGACTATCCCTGGCCGATGTTCTGGATCACCTTCGCCGTCGCCTGCGCCGCCGCCTGGATCTTCACCGCCCGCATCAGCCGCAGCCTGTGGTTCTTCGCGGCGCTCGGCTGGTGCTTGCTTGGTGTTGTGCTCAACAATTGGCTGCGGACGGAGATGCACTTCATCGCCATTGCGGCGGCCATTGGAACTGCGACAATCCTGCTCCTGCGGGTGACGCGGGCGCCGAAGCGCACTAAACCGGCGGCATGACCGAATTCACGATCCCCACTCCCCAGAGCGTCCTGCTCTCACTTGATACAAGCGCCTGGCCCGCCTGGGCGGCAGCCGTGTGGCCTGACGCCGTAAAATGGGGCCTCGTTGTCCTGTCGGTCGGCGTGATCTGGCTGATCTCTTCCGTCATCAAATGGCTGGTCCTCGGGGTTGGGCGCAGGCTCACACCAAGGGACCAGAAGTTCGAGGGGACGTCCTGGGAACTGGCGGCGTCCACCAGCCGCTTCTTCGCCTTCATCCTGCTTATGCCGGTGCCGCTCGGCCTCGCCGGCTATGACTGGCGCGGACTGGTCAACGAGCGTGGCCCCGGCGCGGTCGCCGCCGTGATCATCCTCGTCGCGGCATTCGTGATCGCGAACACGGTCTCGAAATCGCTGCGCCGATTCGGCGCGCGCGCGCATGCCCATTCCGGCGCCGATGATACGCTGATCGCCTTCGCCGCCTCGCTGGTGAAGTACATCATCTTCGCTGTCGCGATCATCTTTGCACTCTCGCAGCTCGGCTTCCCGGCGGCCTCACTCGCCGCCGTGCTCGGCGCCGCAGGTCTCGCCATCGGCCTTGCGCTGCAGGACACGCTGAAGTCCGTCGCTGCCGGCGTCATGCTCGCCATATTCCGCCCGTTCCGCATCGGCGATTATGTCGGCGTTGCAGGCCTTGAAGGCACGATCACCAACATCACGCCCTTCACCACGTCGCTGCGCCAGATCGACAACAAGGTCGTTTCGATCACTAATGACAAGGTCTGGGGCGATCCGCTGATCAACTTCACCGCCGAGCAGCAGCGCCGTCTCGATCTCTATTTCGACGTCTCCTACGACGACGATCTCGACCATGCCTTGAAAGTGCTGCTCGACACCGCCAACGCCCATGAGCATGTGCTGCAGAAGGACACGACCTGGACCGGCGTGCACGCGCTCGCAAGCTCCAGCGTTCAGCTGCGCCTGCGGGCCTGGGTGGCAACTTCCGACTTCGTGCAGATCCGCGCGGATATCAACAAGGCCGTGAAACAGGCTTTCGACCGCGAAGGCATCACTATCCCCTACCCGCATCAGGTGCACGTCGACTCGCAGCTCCTGAAGAAGGCCGCGAGGGTCCGCCCCGATGGCAGCTGACAAGCCAGCGTCTGAGGAGCCCGCTCCGCCCGCCCCCGTGGCACCCGCGCCCGTCGCTGCTCCGGCGCCCGCCGCTCCGCCCAAGTCCTTCCTTACGCGCGCCTTCAGTCTCACGCTCGGCCAGGCGCTCCGATTGCTGGCGATCAGCACACTGACGGGTTTCTTCGTTCTGGCTTTCGACTTTGGTGCCGCCGGCGCCACCTTCGATGTCGGCGGCGCCTTCACAGCCATTGTTCACCGCGCCCTTACCGCCATCGGCTGGGCGCTGGAGAGCTTCTGGAAGCCCGCCCTTGCAGGCGCGCTCGTCGTTGTCCCGCTCTGGGCGCTTTGGCGCCTCGTGCGGATGCCGTTCAAGAAGTAGATCAGATCACGGGCAGCGGCGGCGCCGTCAGCTTGAGCAGCTGCTTGCCAACATTCTTGCCCTCGAACAGCCGCCGCAGCGTCGCCGGGCAGTTCTCGAACCCGTGCTGCACATCCTCGGCCGTCTTCAGCTTGCCTTCCGCGATCAGCTTGCCGAGCGCAGCGACACCTTCGCCCCAGCGCGGCGCATAGTCGAGGATGATAAAACCCTCCATCCGCGCCCGCATCACGGTCAGCTGCATGTAGGGCCGGATGCCTTTCATGCTCGCAAGGTCGGTGTCATTGTATGAGGAGATGCCGCCGCAGAGAATAATCCGTGCCCGGAGGGCGAGATTCATCAGCGCCGCCTCGAGGATTTCCCCGCCGACATTCTCGAACACCACATTCACGCCCTTTGGCGCATGTGCCTTGATCGCTGCGGCCACGTTCTCTGACTTGTAGTCGATGCAGGCATCCGCGCCCGCCACATCCTTCACCCAGGCGCACTTGTCCTTGCCACCCGCAATGCCGATCACCTTGCAGCCGAGCGCCTTGGCCACCTGCACGACGACTGACCCCGTCGCCCCCGCCGCGCCGGAGACGAGCACCGTATCACCGGCTTTCGGCTGGCCGATATCTGTGAGGCCGAACCAGGCCGTCAGCCCCGTCACACCGAACACGCCGAGCGCCTGCTCTGGAGAAACACCCGCGCGCACAGGCGTCACCGGCCCGGTCTCGGTCATGCCTTTGGTGACGACATATTCCTGCCAGCCGAACGTGCCCTGAACCATCTGCCCCGGCTTGAAGCCCGGATGGTTGGACTTGATCACCTGCCCGATGGCGCCAGCCCGCACCGGCGCGCCGATTTTCACGGCGGGGAGATACGTGTCGCCCGCCAGCCAGCCGCGCTGGGTCGGGTCAAAGGACAGGTCAGTTACCCGCACGAGGAACTCGCCCTCGCCCGGCTCCGGCACCGGGCCAGACACAAGCTCGAAATCGCTGTCCTTGATCATGCCCTGCGGCCGCGCCGCCAGCAGCCAGCGCCGGTTTATCTCTGCCATGGTGTCCTCCCGTTATGCTTGACGCCAACATGCGCCGTTCCGCCGGAGAGGCAAGCCATCGGTGAAAGCTGAGCGTCTTCGGAAACGCAAAATTGAGCAGTTCCGTTCAGGATGGAGGCTCCATGAACCGGGCTTGTTGAGGGAGCGCGCGTGACAACCAGCAATCGGCCTCGCGAAACGTCAGGCCCTGCGCATGTCTTCCAGTTCTGGATTGATCGCTGGAACAGGCTCGGCCTGGATCGCACCCACACCGTTCCGCACGCCACAGGTTACGTCATGCTGGCGCTGAGCCTGCCGGTTGGGCTGCTAATGAACCAGTGTGTCCGCATGGCGGCCGAGTCTGACACGCCGGGCTTTTTCGTCTCGCTGCCCGCAGGCTATGTCGCCCTGCTGAACCGGTTCGCCGAAGAGCCACTCGGCACCAGCCTGCCGGATTCCTTCTGGATCGGCATGGCGGTTCTGCTCCCGGGCTGGCTCCTCTTGCGAGGTGCCACAATCGCGGCCCGCTGGCTCAGCCGCCTGTCGCAGCCTTGACCGGCTTCCATATCTGCGTCTGGCAGATCGGGCCGATGCAGCCTTTCACTTCCAGCGAGCCATCGCCCAGCCGCTTCAGCCGCGAGTCGTAAGTCTTGTCTTCCATCGGATCGTGGATCTTGCCGCCGCGCCAGTCCTTCGCCTTGCGCTCGAAGCCCTGAAGAAGCTGGTAGCCCAGGATCTTCTGGCCTTTCTTGTTGGTCACATCTGCAGTGGTCATGCCGGCCGGCAGGTCGTCTGCGCTGAACCACACGATCTTGCCGCACGGCGAGCCATTGCCGCAGTCCGAAATCTGGACGTGGGAATCGCCCGACGGCAAAACGAACTTGCCGTACACGTCGAACGGATCGGCGGCCGCAGTGCCGCAAAACGCTGACGCGAGGGCAGCCGCAAGGATAATTCGTTTCATGGATGCCTCCGGAGAAAGTCGCAGTATAGTTGGATGAAATAGATCGTCGACAGGGAGACGCCAATGGACACTTCGAAACTCATGTTCAAGGACGGCCTGATGAAGGGTGAGCGCATCCTCGTCACTGGCGGCGGCACCGGCCTCGGCAAGGAAATGGCCGAAGGCTTCCTGAAACTCGGCGCCGAGGTTCACATCTGCGGCCGTCGCGGCGGCGTCTGCGAGGAGACGGCGAAGGAGCTGATGGGCAAGCATGGTGGCAAAGTCGTCCCCCATGCCTGCGACATCCGGGTCGCCGAGGCAATCAGCGACATGAACGACACGATCTGGGCCAAGCACGGCCCCCTCACCGGCCTCATCAACAACGCTGCCGGCAACTTCATCAGCCGCACCGAGGACCTCTCGATCCGCGGCTTCGACGCGATCTCGAACATCGTCTTCCGCGGCACGTTCTACATGACGCAGGACATCGGCAAGCGCTGGATCAAGGGCAAGACGCGCGGCAGCGTCTGCTCGATCCTCACCACCTGGGTGTGGAATGGCGGCCCCTTCGTCGTGCCCTCGGCCATGTCGAAAGCCGCGGTCAACACGATGACGCAATCACTTGCCGTGGAGTGGGGCCGCTACGGACTACGCTTCAACGCCATCGCCCCCGGCCCCTTCCCGACCGAAGGCATGTCCAAGCGCCTCTCGCCGGATGCCGACGGCGCCGAGCGCATGGAACGCGGCGTCGCCAACCCCATGGGCCGCGTCGGCGAGATGCACGAGCTCGTCAACCTTGCCGTCCTGCTGATGGCCCCCGGCGCTGAGTACATCAACGGCCAGACCATCGCCATCGACGGCGCCATGTACAACGCCTCCGGCGGCAACTTCTCCATGCTCACCGGCTGGGGCGACGAACAATGGGCCGCTGCCCGCGCCGCCATCGAGGCGACAAACGCACAGGACAAGGCGAAACGGACTGTGTAAGCAGGTTGCCGCTCCGCTCTCCGCAAGGAGGGCGGATGCCGGACAGGTGGGGTAATGAATGCAAACGCCGAACAGGGACTTGTTCCCCACCGACGCCATGCTGGAGCGGTTCCCCACGATTACGCCCCTCCTCGTCAACGAGCCGGTCGATAATGCCTTCAAGCGGCACGAGGTGATCTCCGTTGCTGCCAAGAAGCTCTACCACCGGCTCGGCCTCGTCTCGATCATCCTCGTAGGTGGCAGCGCGATCTATACAGTCGCCGACACGCTGCTGATGAACGGCGCCGCCGGGCAGCTGGTCAGCCTTGGCGCCGCGATCGCAGGCAGCATCGGGCTCGCCGCGCAGATCTACATGCTGGCGGCCAAGCTGAAGAGCAAATGGCTGGTCAACCGCTTTGCCTGCGAACGTCTGCGCTCGCTGAAGTTCCAGGCCTACAGCATCGCTGCCTCTGCCGCCGATGAGGAGGAGCTCGCGAAACGCATCAAGCCCTACTGCGCTGCCGAACTCGCCAAGCTGGAAAGCGAGCTCAATATGGGCATCTCGACCTTCGAAACCTTTGTGCCTGACAAGGCCGTGATCGTGCCGAAGCGCGGGCCCGGACCGATCAACGAAACCATGGTGCGCGAGGCCACCGAAGCCTTCCGTGAACTGAGGGTCCAGTACCAGGATCGGTTTGCCGCCGGCGAACTGCACCGGCTGAAGGAACACCGGCGCGCCTTCCATTCGGCCGCCGATACGCTCTACTTCGCTGGCGCCTGCCTCGTACTCCTGTCGCTGCTGTCGAAGATCGTCCCCGCCATCCCGATCAGCGCCTGGGTGGATTTCCTCGCCATCTCGGCCTTCATCCTGTCGATCTCGAAAGATGTGCTGGATAACGCAGCGCTGACAGCGCCGTCCGCCGCCCGCTTCCAGCGCTACCGGGAAGACATCGCCGAGGTCGAGGCGCAGATTGCGGCGGGCGCAGACCTCGATTCCTTCGTGCCGCAGATGGAACGCGTGGCGCTCGGAGAACTGGAAGAGTTCTGCGACGCGTCGAAGTCGATCAACTATCGGCTCTGAAATTCGCTCCGGGTCAGCGTGTTGACCGACGCGTTGCTATGGAAGGCCAGCCAGAAGACGATGCCGAGCCATTTTGGCGCATCCTCGTAGAAGATGCGCCAGCTTTCGTCGGTTTCTTCGGCGGGGAAAAAGTCCGCCGCAAAGTCGAAACCGAGCGACAGGGCGAACATGCCGAGCGCCAGCACGAGGAAAAAAGGCCCCGCGGCAAGGATATCGCGGCGGAACATAGCGAGCCAGGCCATCACGCCGGCAGCCAGAGCCGCGAGCGGCAATTCCGTGACTATGCCAAGGTGTTTGGGTCCAAGCTCCTCATGGAACAGGAACGCGTCATCAAACAGCAGCCAGAGCGACAGTGCGCCGGAAGCAAGGAAGAATTTTGGGTTTCCCTCGCCAGATTTCGTCAGGACCAGAACCGTCAGCAGGCTGACGGCTGCGGCCGCCGCCCAGAGCATCAGCCCGAGATTTGACATCACGCCGAAGAAGGGATGCACGCCCGCCAACGTGGCAATGTCCCGCGTCAGGTAATGCATCGGCACATCGCCAACCGCCCGCGCCAGTGCCACGGCCAACAGCACTGCAAGGCCCGGAACGAGCGCGAGTGCAAGTACAGCGGGCTTCGGAAAATGAGTCATGACGGCTCCGTTTCAGCCGGTGACCGTAGCACGCGAAGGTTAACATCCATTGGCCGACGCGGGCCGCAATCACATCACGATGGCAATCTTGCCCACCACTTCGCGGTCCCGCATCATTTCGAAAGCGCGGCGCCAGTCGGTCAGCGGCACCTCGGCGTGAATGCGCGGACGCACCTTGCCCTCTTCCGCCCATTTCCAGATCGCCGCCATGTTCTCGCGGCCGCGCTCCGGAAACTGGCGGCCATACTCGCCAGCCCGCACGCCGATGACCGAGAATCCCTTGATCAGCGGCATGTTCACGCTGACGGTCGGTATCCGCCCTGACGTGAACCCGATGACCAGCAGCCGCCCGTCAAACGCGATACAGCGCACACTTTCGTCGAACACGTCGCCGCCAACCGGATCATAGATCACATCCGCGCCGCGCCCGCCGGTGATTTCCTTCACCGCCTCGCGAAAGCCACTTGCGGGCAGCACATGATCGGCGCCGTAGTCTGTCAGTATACGGCGCTTCTCTTCCGAGGCCGATGTCGCAATCACTTTCGCGCCAAGCAGGCGCCCGGCATCCACTGCCGCAAGCCCGACCCCGCCACTCGCCCCGTGCACCAGAAGCCATTCACCCGGCTGGATATTGGCCCGCCGCACCAGCGCGACATAGGCTGTCAGGTAGGCCGCGCCATAGGAGGCAGCCGCCGCGAAGCTGATCGCCTCGGGTTTGCGGCGCAGCGCTGCCGCCGGCACCACGGCGTATTCCGAAAAGGCCCCAATCCGGTTGCCACCTGCCACGGCGTCGCCGGGCGCAAACTGTGTCACGCCATCGCCGATCTCATCAACGATTCCGGCAAACTCCATGCCCATGACAAAGGGCAGTTCCGGTTTCATCTGATACTTGCCTTCGGTCATCAGAAGGTCAGGAAAGTTGAGGCTCGCCGCATTGATCCGGACACGGACCTCTCCCGCGCCGGGCGCCCGAAGGTCGCGGTCTTCAAGCGAAACACCGCCATAATCCGGCAAAAGTTCCCGGCAAACCAGCGCCTTCATGCGGCCACCCGCGCTGCCTTGGCGAACATGTCGTGCACCATCTCGGCCGTCTCCTGGCACGCGGCGCGTGAGCCGGGCGAAATGAAGGTGAAGGCCGTGAAGGCATGCGCCAGGCTATCGAAACGCTTGTGCATTACCGGAACGCCCGCCGCCTTCAGGCGCGCCGCGTATTCGTCGCCCTCGTCCACCAGCGGATCATGTCCCGCGGTCACAACCACAGCCGGCGGCAGGCCGGAAAGGTTCGTCTCCTGCCCCGGCGAAACGCGCAGGTCCGTCACGTCAAAGCCTTCCGGCAGGTATTGCTTCATGAACCAGTCCATCGTGTCCTGGCTCAGCGAGAAAGTCTTCGCGAATTCGGTTTTCGACGGGTAGTGTTTCGAGATATCGATCGCCGGATAGATCAGCAGCTGCAGCGCGGGGACAGGGCCGCCCTCGCGCTTCATCAGCTGGCTGATGATCGCGGAAAAGTTGCCGCCCATCGAGTCTCCGCCTACCGCCGCCTTGCCCGCCGGCGCGCCAAACTTCGCGGCATTTGCGACGCCCCATTTGTAGGCGGCGATGCAGTCATTCAGGCCCGCCGGAAAAATGTGCTGCGGCGCCAGCCGGTAATCAATCGACAGCACTGGCGCCTGCGCGCCAAGCGCCAGCATCGCGCACCAGGCATGGCATGTGTCGAGATCGCCGATCACCCCGCCGCCCATGTGGAAATACACGATCAGCGGATGCCTCGGGTCCTGCGCGGACGGCCGGTAAAGCCGCGCGGGAATCGCGTTTCCGTCCGGACCCGGAATAGTCAGCTCGGACACCCCTGCCCCTTCGCTCGGAATGTCGGCCAGAAGGCCAAGCTGCGCCTTGACGCCTGCCTGCACCATTTCCGCCGGCAGGGTCGACATCGGCGGCGCATTGCGCCCGTTCCAGGCAATCAGCTGCAGTTGCGGCTCGAGGGTGCGGCCACGGATGGTCATCGGCGCGCCCCCCGCCATCTTGACGATCAGGTTTCCGGGCAGGCTGGCAAAGGTCTTGGCGAGAATGCGCTGCAGGTTCATGGCGGCCTGTTCCTTGTGGGTATGCGTCAGATGATGGGGCGCTTTGGAAGGCGCGCCAAGAGGTGTCGCCGGGAGAGAGACCTATCCCGGCCGTTTCGCCATCGCGCGTGCGCCTGCCAGCACAAGACCGGCCGCAAAGGCCGTGGCGCCTTCGACATCCACCGGCCGGCGCTGCAGCATGTAGTCGCCCATCTCGCGGGCAATGCCGATGGCGGCGGCGGTCAGGTATTCCAGATCGAGGCCTTCCGCCGTCTCGCCGGTCAGCGTGCGCTCGAGGTCGGCCCGGATCTCCTCGGCCACCGCCAGCATCTCGGGCGTGTCGACCCGAACGCCCATCAGCGCCAGATGCGGCGCCCCGGCCTTGATCGCTTCCTCGTTCTCGCGCGCAATGAAGCTGAAATAGGCGCGGAAGGCGTGCTCGATATAATCCTCGATCGAGTTTGTTCGCGCCCGCACCTCCGACAGGTGCGCCCGGAACCGGTGGGTCGAATCCTCGGCAATGGCCTGGAAGACCTCCTCCTTAGACTTGAAGTAATTGTAGAAGGTGCCCGAGGCGAGATCGGTCTCGCGGATGATGTCGCGCACGGTGGTGGCTTCATAGCCGATCAGCGCAAACACCCGCCGCGCCGCCGTCAGGATAGCCCTCCGGTTTGCCGCCTTGGTATTCGCCCGCTTGCCGCTCGCCGGAAGATCCGCCCCGATATCCGCCATTGCCACTTCCCTGAAAACGCTCCGTTTCACACCCTGCACGAGGCGTCATGAAGCGTCAACTTTGTATTCTCAGGGGATGTCTTCCGGCTTCCTGCCCGGCCGCGCCTTGTAGGGCGGAAACGACCAGCCGAATTTCAGTGCCCCGCCCCGGATCGCGAAGGCCACCAACGCTGCTGGCAAAGCCGCGGCCATCACCGGCAGGCCTGCCATGGCGAGCCCGGTATAGGCCGCCGAGCCGACGAGCGCCGCCGTGATGTAGATTTCCCGTTGCAACAGGATGTTCGGCTCGCCCGCCATTTGGTCGCGAAGGATGCCGCCGAAACTCGCCGTGATGACCCCCATTACCACCGCGATGACCGGCGAACCGGTCACGCTATAGGCCTTCCAGGCCCCGAACACGCAATAGGCCGCAAGGCCGATGGCATCGAGCCAGAGCAGCAGTTTGTACCGCGACTCGAAAAGGTGCGCCGTAAAATAGACGATCACGGCGGTCACCACGCAGATCACCAGATAGTCCGGGTTCGCCACCCAGAACACCGGCACGTCGAGAATGAGGTCACGCACCGTCCCGCCGCCGATGCCGGTGATCGCGGCGAAGAACAGGAAGCCGATCATGTCGACTTGCTTGCGCGACGCCGCCAGCGCCCCGGTCGCGGCGAACACCGCGATGCCTGCATAGTCGAGGATGAGGATGGGGTTCATGTGCGATCACCTGATCCGTACACGCCGTTTACAAGGGCGCGCAGCCCTGCCTTCAGCCGCGCCCAATCTGCATCCGTCAGCAACGGCATTCCGACAAATCCGCCCTGCGCTGTGCCGGACATCGCTGCCTGCTGTACTGCGCCGATCAGCAACGCATTCAACGCCGGCGCATCCACACCTTCCGGAGGCGGCGCAGCGGCTTTGAGCAGGGGCAGGACCCGCGCGCCCAGCGCCGCCGCCCTCGTCTTGGCCATGCCCTGCACCGCCTCGCCAGAACTTGTCAGTTCCCAGCCAATCAGTTGCCGCATCAGGGGATCGGCCTTCAGCGCATCCAGCAAGGCCTCGACACAGGCGAGCGCCACGTCGCCATAGGGCCTTCCGGGCGGCAAACGCACCGGCGCCAGCGCCGTCTCGATCCAGCTGGCGGAGGCCTCGCCAATCGCAGCGATCAGCCCATCGGTGCCGCCGAAATAGCGATAGATAAGCTGCTTGTCGCATCCCGCCTCGCGCGCCACGGCATTGACGCCGAAGGCCGCATAGCCCTCGCGCGCGATCAGCGCCCGAGCCGCCTCCAGGATCGCGCGTTCCGTGCCCTCCCGGTCCCGCGTCCGCGCGCCTGACTGCCTGTCACTTGTACCCGCCAAGCGGTTCGCCTCCAGAAATGTCTCCGAGCGGTGATATTTCGTATTGCTTATGTCACCAAGTGGTGATAATCGACTTGTCACCGATTGGAGACAAATCAATGCGAACCGAACTCACCGGGCCCTCATCAAATGCCCGCCACCTTGCTCTGGGCGCCGCAACGCTGGTTTTCGCAATCGGTTTCAACGTGCCCTATGCCGTTCTCGCAGCCACGTTCGACTATCCGGGAGTCCTTCGCCGGCCCGCCGGCGAGGTGCTGGAACTGTTCGCGGCTGGCGGCGCTCCGCTCATCCTAACATGGTACGGCTTCCTCTGGGCCGCATTGCTCTTCGTGCCCCTCTCGGCGGGCCTGGCGATTACCCGGGAGCGCATTGAGGCCCTTCCGGCGCTGGCCATAGGCGCCGCTATTGCTGGGGGCCTGTCCGGCGCGCTGCAGGCCATCGGGCTAGCCCGCTGGGTCTTCGTCACTCCGGCCCAGGCCGCTGCCCATGCGGCAGGGGATCCTTCTGCGGCCACCGCCTTCGAAACGTTGAACCTGTATGGCGGCGTGGCGATCGGTGAGCATCTCGGCCAGCTCCTGCTCGCAATGTTTGCCGTCCTGCTGGCGAGCCTTCAGTGGGCGGAGCATCATCGCGGCCTCAGCCTTGCCGGGTTCATAGCTGCGATCGCCGTTGCCATCGGCACGGGAGAAGGCCTTGCCCTCTCGCTCGGGGCACCTGGCGATTTCTTTTCGCTATTCACCATCGGCGGCTTCCTGACCTTTTCGGTCTGGCTCACGGCAACCGGTCTAATGCTGATGAGGTCCGCTCGGGACTGAGCCCTCATCACGCATCATCATCTGCCATGCTGTCAGAGGCGGTGACCTCGGCTTCTCTTTTGCGGCGGCGCATTACGTTGGTGACGATGCCGAACACGACGCGGATGAGGATCAGCAGCAGCACGCCGAGGAGTGGTTCATCCAGCGTGAAGGCAAGCCCGGCGCCGAGGATGATCGCCACGTGCAGAGTAACGATGCGGCCATAGGGGGAGAACATCTCCGCCGACGGATTGCTGGTCTTGTACTCCCCTCGCCCGAAGAAATCGAAGGCGAGGAAGACGAGGTTTACCGCAATGATGCTGGCAACGAACCAGAGCATCTCCGGCGCCGTGCCGAGCGCCCATTCGATAAGGCCGATCGGACCCGGCATGCCGCCAGAAGGATTGGTGAAGGCGTAAAGGAAGACCCCGTGGCTGAAGCAGAACAGGCCGTAATGGAAGAAGAAGAACGGCACCATGAACAGCGCCATTGCGAGGCTGACGAGCGAGGCCAGCGCCGTGCCGATCATCCGCAGGATGGTGAAGGCACCGATGACCAGATTCTCGAGCCAGTAGAGCGCCACCAGAGGCGTCGCGCCCCAGCCGAAGGCGAAGACAGCGATGATGGGAAGAAGGTCAACACACAGGCTTACCCAGGACAGCGGATCGCGGTAGGCGCGCGCGACCTCGGACGGGTCAAGGAACCAGCGCTTCATCCGGCGAGCTTGCCAGTTATCTCCGGAATGTCTGCCTCGACTGCCTCGTAAACGACGTTGCGGCCCGGCGACCATGTTCCGTTGGCGAAGTATTCCGAGGTCATCGCCATCCGGCCGTCTTCCGTGATGCGCCCGGTCGAGCGCACGCGGGTGATCGTGTCATGCCCAGTCACGGCCTCTTCGGCCGTCCAGCTGCCATCTGCGCCAAGGACGAAGCTGCCGGTCGTGTGGAATCCTGCGCTGGTGACATAGACATAGTCGAGGCTGCCGGTCTGGCCGTTCTCGTAGACATAGGTCACGCCGCCATAAGAGCCGTCTTCCAGCGCGTGCCGATTGACCATGACGCGGCCGCCGAGATCCCAGCTCCACGCTGAAATGTCCGCCGGTCCCGCCTCGCCCTCCCCGGCCGGCGCGCTGCGCCAGGTCTTGCCGGCGAGGTTCGCCAGCGGCCCGAAAGCGGCGCGCTGGGTCTCGGTGTGCGACTGCGAAGCGGGCGCGGCTTCCGGCAGGCAGGCACAGGCCGTAAGCATCAGGCCCGACAGGGCAAACAGCACAACCCGGCGCGCGGCAGCGCTGAAAATGCGGCGATCCATCAGACAGTCCTCCCGCGGCCTCAATAGCCTACATAGTCATAGGCTGGGAAGACGAAAGGATCGTTCGGGGTGAGGCCCTTGGAAGCCTGGGGATTGTCGTAATTGCCGGTCAGTACTTCGAAATGCAGGTGCGGTCCCTCGGCATTGCCGGTCGCTCCCATCTGGCCGACCGCCTGGCCGAAGCCGATGGCAGAGCCCAGCACAATGGCAGGATCGAAGCTCTCGAGATGCGCATAGCGGGTGTACACGCCGTGCCCATGGTCAATCAGCACCTGATTTCCGTAGCCGGACGACCAGCGCGCCTCGATGATCCGCCCCGGTGCTGCGGCATAGACCGTTCCCGGCGGATTGCTGGTCAGGTCGATACCGTCATGCGGGCGGCCGTTGCGCAAACCGAAGCCGGAGGCGAGGCAGACATCGTTCACAGGAGCGGTCGCGAGGACGACCTGGCCAACCACGATCACCGGTTTGAAATCGACAACCCAGCGCTCACTGTCCGCCGGCGGACTGTTCGACACGCTCATGCCGGGGCAGAGCCGCAGGTAGGCATTTGGCTGGAACGGGCCCTGGGGCGGATTGCGCGCATCGCCGGGCGGACCGTAGTCCACAGGTGGGCCGTACACAATGATGGGGGCCGGCTGGGACGCGCAGGCGCCCAGCAACAGCATCGCAAGCATCAGCCCCCAGAGGCGAAAGTTCACGCGTTGACCTTCGCCCGTTTCGCGCCACGCTCGATCTCCTTCATCAGATCCTTGCAATAGCCGAAAAAGTCGACCTGCATCCGGTGGCGCGGGCTGTCATAGAAGTGGCCGAGATGGGTTTCCTCATCCGCTTTCGTGATGCGGTGCATTTCCTCCGCAGGCGGAAAGGCATAGGCACCCGTCAATGCCGCCACGACCAGCTTCGATTGCTGCTCGGCAAAGTTCACCAGTGTCGGCAGCGGCTGAGCGAGGCCGAGGAAGAACAACGTCTCCCGGCCGGGCTGCACCATGCGCTTGAACAGCGGGAATACGTTCTCCTTCGGGGTCAGTTCGTCCTGCTTGAAGAAGGGGAAGGTCGTGTTGTAGCCGGTCGCCCAGACGATGGCGTCGATCTTCTCGCGCGTGCCGTCCGTGAAGACGACGAAGTCGCCGTCGAGGCGCTCGATGCCCGGTTTCGGCGTGATGTCGCCGCAGCCGACCCGCGTCAGGAATTCTCCGGACACGGACGGGTGGCCATCCAGCGGCTCATGGTCCGGCTTCGGCAGGCCGTAATCTTCCATATTGCCGATGGTCTTGCGGATCTTCGCCTTGGCGAGCGAACGGCCGAGCTTCGGCGGCATCCAGACCGGCAGAACTGCCTTGTCGGCCGGCTTGCCGTCCATGTATTTCGGCAGCACCCAGACGCCGCGGCGCATCGAGATGAACAGCTTCTCCGCCAGCGGGCGCTGCGAGAGCTCGGACGAGATATCCATTGCCGAATTGCCAGCACCGACGACCATGACGCGCTTGCCGCGGAAGTCGAAGGGCTCGAACGGATCGCGATAATAGTGCGAGTGCACCTGGTAGCCATTGAAGGTGCCGGGATAGCTCGGCATCCGGGCATCCCAGTGATGGCCGTTGGCTACACAGACAGCGTCATAGTCGCGCGTCTCGCCGGTCGACAGCGTCACCCGGTAGCGGCCGTCCGGCAGGTCCGCAACGTCGGTCACCGCAGTGTTGAAGGTGATCGTCCGCCTGAGATCGAAATGGTCGACATAATCGTTGAAGTATTGCCACAGCTGGGCGTGGTGCGGGAAATCCGGCCAGTCAGACGGGACCGGAAAATCCTCGAAGGCAAGCCGCCACTTGGACGTATCGATATGCAGTGACTGGTAGCAGGACGAGACCCCGTTCGGGTTGTTGTAATACCAGTTGCCGCCGACATTGTCGGACTTCTCAAAGCAGTCATAGGGAAGCCCGTGGTCCTTCAGGCGTTTCGCCATCGTGAACCCCGAACACCCCGCCCCGATGATGCAGGTTTTCGGCTTTGCCGCTGCGTCAAAGGCCATGTCCGTCTCTCCTTACCTTGCGCGAACCCGTTTCCATGAGTCCCGCGCGATGTTATCCGGCTTGCAAAGGCCGTCAAACCGGAAAGCGGGCAACACTGCATGAGCGACAAGCCGAAACCGCAATATGACATGGCGGCCATCATGAACGAAAACATCAACGTGATGCGCGATGTGGTGCCCTGGGCCAACGAGACACGGTTTCGAGTCACCAAGGTGGAAAAGGGGCGTGTACTGGGGGTGCAGCCCTGGGCGGAACACCTGGTCGGCGACCCGACAACCGGCATCATCCATGGCGGCGTGATCACAACCTTCCTCGACAACCTCTCCGGAATGGCGTGCACCTCGGCGATGACCGAGATGCGCTTCGTGGCGACCATCGACCTGAGGATCGACTACATGCGCCCGGCCGAGAAGGGCCGCGACATCATCGGCGAGGCGGAATGCTACCACCTGACGCGCACGGTCTGCTTCACGCGGGCCTGGGCCTATCACGAGACGCGAGACAAGCTGATTGCGACTTCGGCCGGAACCTTTGCGATCAACAAGCCGCGTCTCGGCGAACGCCGGAGCAAAACCAGTGAATCCTAACCTGACCAATCCGAGGGCGGATGAAATCGACGCGATCCTGAAGCGCATACCGTTTGCGCAGGCGCTTGGCATGCGCTGCGAAGTGCTGGGCGACGAGATGACCGCCATCCTGCCCTTCCAGGAAAAGCTGATCGGCAATGTCGCGATCCGCGCGCTGCATGGCGGCGCGATCGCGTCCTTCCTCGAGCTGACGGCGATGCTCCAGGTGTTCCTGGTCTCCGACAAACCGCGCCCTCCCCGGCCGATGAACATCACTGTCGATTATCTGCGTCAGGGTCATGCAAAGGATCTCTATGCCCGCGCCTATGTGATGAAGCTTGGCCGGCGCATGGCCTCGGTTCGCGCCGAGGCCTGGCAGGAGAACCGGGCTGATCCGGTTTCGGCCATCGTTGCGCATTTCATGGTGGATGCGGACTGAAGGGCCTTTGCCTTTGGCACGGAAGCACGAGGCCCGGCTTCTACTCTCAGCACCTGAAGCCGGACCGGCTGGGCCGTCCGGGTAAAGAGGGTTTTCCTGCCGATTGCCTTTCGGGCGACCGGCCTTTGGAACGCTTGTCCCTCGAAGGGAGCCTTGCGCGGCGGACGCCCGCCGGGCGTCCGTAGAAGAAAAAGAGTGGCGATGGACGCCAGACGTCCGCCGCGCCCGTCCCGGGGCTTCGGGCAATACTCGGGATGACTTCGGCGCCGCCAGGCCGTGACCACTTACCTGATATCCAGACCCTCCCCCGAAAGGGGGCGGGCGG